>Ga0070698_100000394_pt1 | contig 46020 bp, 43 predicted proteins | sample KBSK1502metaG_FD_65477 | JGI IMG/M metagenome (GOLD analysis project Ga0070698, IMG submission 65477) | Corn, switchgrass and miscanthus rhizosphere microbial communities from Kellogg Biological Station, Michigan, USA - KBS K1-50-2 metaG | ecosystem: Host-associated > Plants > Roots >...
GCCCAGCCGTTCGAGCCGATCCAGGCTGGCCGGGGCAAGGGCGCGGCGCGATTCGTCCGCGTCGACCGTGAGTCCCAGCAGGAACAGTTTGATGAGGCTCGACAGGGGTCGGTCAGCAGGCAGTCGGCGCAGGTGGACGGGGATATCCGCCGGCCGAGACGACAACTCTTCTCCGGTGCCCAGCGCGCTCCGAATCCCGAGAACCGTGTACTCGCCCCTCGTCAGCGCCGTCCGCAAGTCGGCAATGGCCCGTGGATCGTCGCATGCAACGGCTATTGGCGTGGACCGGCCGCTCTTCCGGGAAATACTCGACCGTCCTGCGCGCGAGCCGCGAACCGGTGTTCGTTCCATAACGTCAGTACCCGGAGAAGGATCGCATACTCAGGGTTATCAAGAGCGTGGCCAATTGAGCGTCCTGATGCCAACACTTGGACAGGATTGAGCGTCGTCGCTGTGTCGTGTCAGGAGAGCGCGTGATGTCGCGTCAGGACAGCGCGTGATCGCAACCACTCAGATTCCAACCGCCAGCATGTCGCCCCAAATTAACGAGTGAGTCGGCGGGAGAATGGGGACGGTCCAATCTCCAAAGCCAGGCGAGCCGTGCCCGACCGCGCATCCAGGACGGCCTCCAGATCTGCCCGTTTGGGCACGGTAAAGGCGCCCCCCGCGGATACGCTGGTAGACCATGACGAAAGGCCGAGCAATTAGCGCTCATGACTCGCGCGGCCCGGTGGGAACGAAGGCGTCCCAGAGCCAGCTGACCGTGCAGGAGTTTTTGGACCGCTGGCTCCTGCACGTCGCGGGCACCAAGCGACCGACCACGGCCGCGTCCTACGCCGGTCTGCTGCACCGTTACGTAGTTCCGGTGATTGGATCAGTGGCCCTCGATCATCTGAGGCGCGAACACGTCGACGCTGTCCTCGGATCGGCCGGGCAGCGGCTCAACCCAAACACGACCAGGCTGCTTCGCGCCGTTCTCGGCATCGCCCTCCATCGTGCCGAGCGGTGGGAAATCGGGGGCGCCCGCAATGTCGTGCGCCTCACGGATCCACCGCGGGTGGAGCCGAGGGAGCCGATCCTGTTCCGGGCCGCTGACGCCCGCTGCCTCTTGGAAGCAGCAGCAGGCGACCGACTCGCCATTGTGTATGTGCTGGCGTTATTCTGCGGGCTCCGGCGGGGCGAGATTCTCGCCCTGCGCTGGTCGGATGTGGACCTGGAGAAGCGGGAGCTCCACATCCGAAACACGCTGCACCAGGAGAAGGGCAAAGGCTTTCGGCTGGGCGAGGCGAAATCCATCAGCGCCCGCCGAAGCGTCGCTATGCCAGACACCGTGGCCGCAGCTCTGGCGAAACACCGCGAACGCCAAATAGCAGAACTGCGAGCTTTGACTGAGAGCGGCGCTTCAATCGCGATCGAGTGGGGCCTGGTGGTGACCTCTCACATGGGCAAGCCGCTATCCAAAAGCACGTTGCGCGGCAACTTCCGGCGGTTGCTCAGGGCTGCAGGGCTCCCAGTCCTTCGCATTCATGACCTCCGCCATTCCTGCGCGTCCATCCTGCTTGGCGAAGGGGTAGCCGCCCAGACGGTCGCCAACTTCCTTGGGCACAGCGAAGTCAAGACCACGCTGAACATCTATAGCCACGTCGGTAAATCTCAGACCAAGGAAGCCGCCACCACGATGGATCGCACGCTCGGCAATGAGTACGCTGGTCAGCAAGCTTTCAATTGGTAGGGTGGCCCAGCACTTACGAGTCCATTGGGCATCGGAGAAGCCCGCTTAAGCGATCCGTCCTCCACGGTCCGGTGCTCCACATGATCTCGGCAGACGCGACCGATGCACAGCGGCAGTCATCGCCGCTGAGTTCAACCGCGGCTACGAGGAATACGACTGAGTCCATCTGCCGATTACCGACGAGGCGTGACCTTCGACACCCTGCTCAGGAGGATGATCGGCGCTACGTGCTGCTGATCGGACGGCATTTTGCCGCCCTTCACCCCGAATGGGCAGTCGTTTGTCTCCAATCAAGTCCGCAAAGACGACATGATCTAGCTCCCACCTGCGGCCTAGAGCAGAACGTGACAATTCTCGAGCAGCCGTCAGGACTTGGCTGCCTCGTCGCCGCCAGGAAGGAGGGAAGCGGGACCGTCGCGAGGCGCTCCGCCTATGGCCTTCGAGACTTCGCGTACCTTGGGAGCAGCAACCCCGTAGGCCAAAAGCTTCCCCCTGACGACGATAAGTCGGGCGTGCGCTTGGCGGAAAGCAGTTGGGAGCATCGGTGCGCTTCGAACGTCAACTAGGTTAAGCACGTTCACCGGACCCGACGGCAGCCCCGTCGGCTCGCGATTGGCGTCACGTATTGTCGCAGGTCCTTCCCTGCACGTCCCGCTATTTGGCTCAGCCCATCTGGCCCGGTTGCGTTCGAATGTCGGCGAGGGCAGAGAGGTTCGTGAGCGGCGGGTCTGTCGGTGAAATGGCGGACACGTACCGCAGATGCTGGCTCACGGAGGCTCTCACCCACTTGTACTCGGTCAGCGACTCGTAGAGCTCACGCTTGAGCCGCCAGGCGAAGACCCTCTTGGATGACCCGCCGTCGTCTGCAGCCACGTAGTAGCGGAGCTTTTCTCCATTCTCTGACCCTGACCCCAACTGGCGCAGGCGGAGCACCTGTCCCGTGACCTCCGGCGCACGAGACAGGAGGTCCTCAATCGAGTGAACCATGAGCACAATGGCTGCGGCCCCGACGAACAGGTCGCCGGCACCAACTCCACCTGCTACAAGGAAAAGGACGAGTATCGCTCCAGACATGTGCGGACCAGTCGCCATCTGACTCATTGCGCCGATGATGAGTCTGAGAATTGCGCCGGTGATGATGGTACTCACGAGTCCGAAGAGCAAGGCTTTGAGGGGATGCCAGCCCCAGCTGGGTGGCCAGAAATGCGGATACCGGATCTGTAGCTGCCGCCAGCGCCCGCCAACCGAACTCCAAGCGCGGTGATCGTCTTCGGCACCCATGGGAACAGCTCGAACCGCAGCCCCGGCAACTCCCAAAGCGGCGCCGTACGCGAGGTACCGGTTCCAGATGGTCACGGCCGTCGGTGGCAGGCTTGGGAAGATTGGGTCACTGGCCAGAAACGTCTTCAGACCGATCCAACGGCCAGCCACTACCAGGCCTGCGGGGGTGGCACGCTGTCTCGTCGACGTAAGAAATTTCGCCGATAGCGCGAGGGCACCGAGCGTAGCCCAAGCTGCCATGCTGAGGAGGACATCAAGCGGCGTGTATACCGTGACGTCCTGGTGGTCGGAATTAACGGACAGGACCACAAGTGCAGCGGATGCCCCTGCCAGCAGGCCGAGCACAGCTGTTGTGGTGCTGTCCCAGAACGGTCGCGAGAGGCCACGAGCCCGCGCATCATGGATCACCAGGCTTGTAAATCGTTTCGACCAGCCGGCTGCTGCGCCTCTTGGTCCCGTCGTCAAGGCCTCCGTGGGCACGATCCCGCGCACAGTGCGACCGACGAGGAGCGCCCAGACCTGCTGTTCATAGGAGCTGAGCGCCACCGCTGGCACGTCAGGAAGCCGGCAGACATATCGTCCCGGCTGGAGCTCCTCGATTTCCAGCAGGTGCCGGGCGGCAAGGTCAAGTAGGGTGGCGGGGACGGCATCCGGCGTAACGTCGAAACCGCTTGTGAGCAGATTGACGACGGCGGGTGGCTCGGCCCCCAGGATATTGGTTGCGGGCACGGTGGGAGGGCGGGGGAACCGGCGCCAGATCACGACGGCGACAGCGATCACATACCAGGCCACAATGACCGCCAGGGCGAGGGCGAAGATCGCAAGGTTGGAGACGGCGGGGTGGGTTTCGGCTAGAACGGGAAGGTCGATAAGGTCTCTCAAAACCGGGCCTGAACGGGGAGGCGCTTCTCGGCGGCGAGCTCGAAGACCGGCCGGCGTGAGCCGCGAACGATGCTTGCGACGATCGTGCTCGGAAGGCTCGTGTACGCGAAGACTGTGTACGTGTAGAACTGACGAGCGAAGGCGATTCGATTCTGCATGCCGCTCAAATGCCGGCCTAAATGAAAGAACTCATGGTTCGCCTGAATTCCGGATACCGCCTCCGGCCCAAGCAAAGCCAGGGCGAAATCAGCGGCGCGCGATGAGAGCTTCACGGGCCTCCAGGACAGCCACGCTGTAACCTGCAGGCTGCCCCGGGCCGGGTACGACGAGGAATGCAGCCTGGACTCCGGGAAACGCATCGGGAACCATTGAGAGAGCTCTAAGTACTCGAGGCCCCAATTCGTCGCGCGGAAAGATCAGCACCGCAAGACGAAAGGTGCCGCTGGCATCGGCGACCACGATCGGAACCTGCACAGGGAATCCGCCCTTCCACGAGAGGCTGATCTCTGCATTGGGTGGGAATCCGGCGCCGAGTAGCGAGGTCACGAAGCCCGGCGGTCCGAGGGGCGGCGTGAAGACAAGTGAGGGTGCGAGGCAGGGGACGCCGAAGAGCGCCGAGGCCTCACTCTGGGTCTTGGCGTCCCTGGCAATTACTTCGTAGGTGCCTGCGGGCTGAGCGGGCACGGTAATCGAGGCCGTAAACTCCCCGGACGTGTTGGTTTCAGCGAAACCTCGAGGTTGCGCCGCAAAGAATAGGGCAACGCGAAATCGCGAACTAAAACCCGAGCCAGTCACCGCGATGACGTAAGAGCTCGCCGCGAAGGCGCCCACGGCTGCCGGCACCCCACAACTGGGAACAAGCCTGATACCGAGTGGGCATGGCACCTGGAAATTCTTCGTGACTTTTCCACTCTTTGGATCCAGGACGGTGACAGGATAGGTGCCGGGAACTCGACGCGTCACATGAATGGTGGCAACGAAACTTCCCGATATCGGCACGATGACGCTGGCAACGACTTGATCGGCAAAGAGGATGGGATCGACGGTTCCGCCGCTAGAGGAGTTCACCCCTATAAAGTTGACCCCTGACACGCTGATGCTGTAGGTGAGCCCAGGTCCGCCAGCGAAAGCGGGAGGGCCGCATGCCGGCGTCAGGCTGATCGCGGGAGGTGGTGGGACGAATGCCGCCGAGGCAATCAGCGGCGCGACCATCGCGGGGAGAAAGCCTGCCGACGCGAGGAGTCGTCGAATCCTTTTCAGCTGCTCGTCTTGAGATAGCCGGCGTAGTAGACACGGCAGTTCTGACAGCTCACCGTGAGACGGAATGCCTGCCCCCCAGTGAACGTGAGCGGAGCGACGAAATGGTAATCGAGATCTCGGAAGTTATCGAGCATGACCACGAGGAGATCGTTGGAATTACGCTGAAGACGAAGTGATCCGGTCTCGGCACCTGGGTTTTCCAAAACCAGGTCAGTGACCGAGAGCGTGCTACTACTGGGGACGAGAAAAGTGGCCGCCTTTGGATCCAGGTGGCCGTCGGTCGGATTGCCGAGCGCCGTCGCCCCGACCGACAGGGGTGTCCCCGGACTCGGCGATGTAACGGGATTGCTCCCGCCGCCTCCGCGGGTACCACCGCCCCCGCCATTGGTGCTCCCGTTCTGGAGCTGGGCGACCGCCTCTTTGGCCGCCGTTTGAATCGTGGGCTTAAGGAGCGCGAACCAGAGGGCGGCCGCAAGCAGGCCCAATGCTAGGAGGCCGAGGATGGCACGCATGAACCAGGGAGGCAGAATGGCCTCCTGAAGCATCGTGCCGTCGAGCGTAATCGGGCTCTGCCCGTCGGGCTGAACCTGCACTTTGAAGGCGTGCGTCTTCGGGGGGCCAGTTAGGAACCGCTTCCGCGGCTGTACCTGAAGACGACCAAAGGCAGCTGCTCCGGCCGCTGCCGTCAGGAGCGGGGGATGGGGCCTGAGATTGAGGAGCTTGTCGGGGTCGGTCGCGGTGATCTGGGCCTCAAGCCGCGTGTTCCCTCGGTTATCGAGCGCAAGATCATGCCGGACCCTCCAGCGGCCGTGAGAGGTTCGTGGCGTGAGCTCTGCGGCCGCGTCGGTGAAGCGCGAGACCTCGAGCGTTCCCTCCTCCACGACCGAGCCCTCAGGATCCTCGCGTGATTGCACCCGGACGGCGAAGGGGGTTGACCCAGCCTGTATGGCGGAGGATCGTGGTGGTCGAAAGCGGATGCGTGATACACCCTCGGCTCCTGGGAACAACGAGAGTGTCGCGGGCTCCACAGTGGCCCACGACCGGACATCGCTTAGCACTTCGAGGCTGAACTGGTCGACAACTTGGCCGGTGTTACGGACCCGAACCTCGCAGCTGACCTCACTTCCCGGCTCGACCGCACCGGGATTTGACAGGTGCGCGCTGGCACCCATTGTTAAATCAAGCCCTGTTTCATCGCGTAGGCGACAGCATGAGTGCGATTTCGCAAGTTGAGGCGTGTGGTGACGTCGTGGAGGGCATGCTTCACGGTCCGCTCCGAACAGAAGAGCTGCTGACCGACCTCCGCGGTGTCGAGCCCATCGGCGAGCAACTTTAAGACGCGGAGTTCGCGTGCCGTCAGACCAGCCAGGGTAAGGCCACGCGGGCTGAGGACCTGGCGCTGTAGTCTCCCGACTTGCTCAAGAAGCCGCCCCAGGAGATCGGGTGGGAGCGTCCCGTCGCCCGCTGCCGCTGACCGAATCGTCGCCAGCAGGTTGTGCCCAGTCGCCTCGCTACGACGCAGGACGCCGGTCGCACCAGCTTCGACCGCAGCCATGAGCCCGCCCTCGTCAATTCGCGTGACAATGAGCACGAGCCGATTGGCTCCGCGCCGCTTCAGCGCCCGAAGCACGCGGGCGGTCTCTTCATCGACCTCATCGGCGATGACGAGGGCGATGCCTTGGGCATCGAGTTGGCCTTCGTCGACCAACGCGATGCCCGGGATACCTCGCAGTTGCATCATGATGCCGGCGCGAGAAACTGGGTCGGTCGCCGAGACGGCGACCGGAAGGCGCTCGCTCTCAATCGCAGGCCGCGCAATCATCGCCATCCTCCTCGCCCGATTGGGTACGGAAATCGTGCGCGTTGAGCCTGAAACGTGGCGATTACCCGCGAGTTAACCAGGGGTTAACGCGCACGGTTTCGTTGCCGCAACGGGCAAAACCAAGTCCCCACGGGGCCTTGCTCAGCTAGGTATAGGTGAAGACATCTCCGGGTCGGTTGATGCAGGAAGTTCCCAAGGGGTCGCTCACTCGGACATCGACCACCGCTCCCTTCGGGAAGGTGGAGGGGCTGATGGCCGTGATTTGTGTGGGAGAGATAACGCGGGCGTCGGCCAGCACCCGGCCGAAGTAGACCCGGGTGGCTCCGGCCACGAAGCCGGTTCCGATGATGGTGACGAGCGTCGACTGTCCGGCCGGCCCAGAGGATGGCTTGAGATATGAGACGGTCGGACTGTAGGTGAATTTATCACCGGGAGTGGGCAGTGACAGGCCGGTCAGCGTTCTGACCTGGACATCCACCGTGGAGGGAGTCCCAGCTGGCTGCGCGGGGTTGATGGCAATAATCTCGGCTTCCGACAGCACTCTGAAGGTCGCTGGTACGCCTCCAAACAGGACAGCGCTCACTCCAGCAAAGCCCGCACCCCTCACCGTCACGGAGCCGCCACCGCCAATTGGGCCGCAGACCGGCGTAAGAGATTGAACGGAGGGCAACCTGGGTGCTGGGGCGGGCCGAGGTGGAGCTGCGGGCGCGCGGGTCGGAGGAGAGGCTGCCGGCGGGGACGCTGCTTCTCCGACCACCGTAAACATTTGGACCACGGTGGGGGAGACGTTGCCGGCAAGATCAGTTCCACGAAAGGCAATTGCATGCTGGCCTGGCGGGTCGACCAGCAAGGTGCGGGAGAAATTGACCTCGTCCGTATAGGTCGACCAGGCAGCTCCGTCAAGCTGGTAGTCGACGCCAGCCACGCCGCTGAGATTGTCGTGATGAAGCAGCTGCAGTCGGGCGGGCCGCTCAACCAACGGGTTGCCGGAGTCTGCAGCCATCGGTTGGGGCCAGTCAGAAACGGCCGAGCCGGATGGTGCGGGATGGTCACTCCCGGTCGGGACGAGGTTGAGGAATGCAAGATCGACCAGCGGAGCCGTGTGGTCGATGGTGAATTTCGAGAGGATGACGCGACGCGATCCGGACGGCGCGATCGCGTTGACAGCGAGCTGATAGATTCCCTCCTCGCTGATGACGAGATTGGGAGTGATCCTGGTTGCCGGCAAAGGGATGTTGATCAAGTTGGCGTCAATCTTCCCGGATGAGAGCTTCGTGATAAAGGCGGTCAATCCTTTGGTTTGGGCGAGCAAACCCAACGCGACCGATGAGTTATAGACGCCGCTGTCGGCGATGCCTGGTAGGGCGGGAAGGCTGCTCGGCTCCGCTCGGAAGCGACGACAGGTGCGCCCGGCGCCGCCGTAGGTGATGAGCCAACGTGGGTTGTACCCAGTATTCGTGTAGGAGCCCAACGTTTTGAAGGTAGTGCCATCCCAAGGGTCGGTGATGGTGTAGTTCTCGCTGAGTCCGCCTCCACCCGATGTGACGACGACGAAATGCATGCCGGTTTGTCCGCGAACCATGCCCACGATAACCGGGCTGCCAGTTTCGAGGACGTTGTCGACGGCCTCCCAGCTGAAGTCACTTCGGGCGCCAAAGGCAGTACTGGCGTGGCTGCATTCGGGTGCCGCCGCCCAGACAATCGGATCCGCGCTGCTGCCGAGACAGGCGTTTAGTTCTGCGGGAGTCAGGATGCTTCCGTAGTAGTTCAAGAGCATGGCGGTCGAGGTCAAGGCACAGCCGTACGCCCCGATCGGATCGCCGCCTGCCTGCATGATGAGGTGGCGCCAGGTGGGATCGTTCTGGCTGAAAATTGGAACACCACAGCTTGCGCCGCCCGATGGAGGGGTTGCCTCGGAACCGCTGGCGGCGATCCCGGTCGGCAGAGGCCCTGTTGTCGCGCTGCCTGGGACGGTGGGCCGGCTGACCGTAACCCGGTTGTCCGATGTCCAACACAGCGACTCCGACTGGATCTCAGTTAGGCTCTCCAGGCTGACGTCGAACGCTTTGCTGACCGTGGCTGGTCGCTTGTCTGCATCCGCGACCCAGACGGTAAGCCGCGGTTTGCTTGTCGCCGAGCTGTCGTCGACGGTTACGAAGGCCAGCCGACGATGGTCGGGCGACCAGGCGGGCCGTGTCGGCCACAGTCCTGTGGGAAAGTAGGCGAGCTCGCTCTTCAACGCTGGATTCGCCACGTCCACGGCCCAGACATGAGCTTTGTCCATCAGCTCGTTTTCGGCCGTGACGTAAGCAAGTCGAGAGCTATCCGGCGAGAGCGCCAGCAAGGAGTCGAACATGCCAGGGAGCGTCGCAGCGGGTTCGGTGCGAAGAATCCGCAAGTCGCTGAAGTCGCGATTGCTGATCCTGATGCTGGTCGTCTCATCGTCACTGAACAGGCTAGCCAGCTTGTGGGCCTGAAGCGGACACGGAATTGCTCCGGTGTTCACCAGCTGCTGAGGATTCGCGACCAGGAGATAGCCCACCCCGGCCGTGAGTCCCAGCAGCAAGGTCGCCGTAACCCCGATCATCCACGCCGGTTTGTTCTGGAGGAACGTCCCGAGCTTCAGCATGGGTGACGCCCTTCTTCAGGTTCAGTCATGCGGAACTGCTTGCCCCACGGTCCATGCTCGTAAGCGATCGGGATGGGCGCGGACTCGTGAGATGGTCCGGAGGTGATCCAGGTGCCGCGTTACGGACGCCGGGACGACCTGATCGCGACCGAGCGAGGCATGCAGGTCGTGGCTGATTCGCGACGGCGGGCGGGTCCGGACCAAAGGGCAGTGGGGGCGTGCTAGCAGCCGCAAATCCGAATGGTGCGCGCCGCTGCGTACCACCCAAAGATGAGCGCGAGGCCAAGCGCAAAACGTGTGGGATTGCTGAGCGGCTGGCGGGCATCGGACCCAATGACACGGGTCATGGCCTCTCAGAATTCGACTGGGACGGCCGCTCGGTCGGTTGTCTCGACGTCGAAGAACGGCCGGGGCGTAAACCCGAACATCGTAGCGACGATGCGGCGTGGGAGAACCTGAGTGGCCGTGTTGTAGGCAAAGACGGCATCGTTGTAGAACTGGCGGGCGAAGGCGATTCGGCTCTCGGTATCGCTGAGCTGCTGCTGCAGGTTAAGGAACTCCTCACTCGCTCGCAAGGCCGGATAGGCCTCAGCAACCGCAAGAAGGCTCTTCAAAGAGTCGCTGAGGAGGTTCTCGGATTCCGCCTTTGCTGGTGGTCCTTGCGCCCCCATTGCGCGGACTCGAGCCTCAGCCACGGCCTCGAAGGTCTGTCGCTCGTGGACGGCGTATCCCTTGACCGTCTGAACGAGATTAGGCACCAAGTCGTGACGGCGCTCGAGTTGGACAGTGATCTGGCTCCAGGCATTATCCACGCGGTTTCTGGCTTGGACCAACCGGTTGTAAGCGAGGATCAGAACCAGCCCGAGAAGGAGCGCAATGACAATGACGATCTCAAGCACGCTCATCCTGCGAGCGCCTCATCGGCTCGCGTCCCGATGCGTTTCATTAGTCTGCCGGGACCAACAGGCGCTCCAGTGCGTGGGCAAGCAGATTCCCGGGTGCTAGCCGGCTGCACATTATGAAGCCGGATGCGGACGAGGTCCTCCCCAAAGTAGTTCTGCCGTGAGCTCCATCCCTCGCACCTAGGCCGTTGCATCACCTCAACGCACAGGGAGCCGCAGCACGTCATGAGGCGGTGCGCTCCATTCGCTGTCATCTGAGGCTTATCACGGGGCCGAGTCCTTCGCCGCTGACGTTAAACTGCGCACTCGCAAGGTGCGGCCCTGCTCCGTCTTTCCGGGGTGAATCCTTTCATCTTGGAGGGGTAGTTCCAATGGCGATTTCCGTGGCCGGACGCTGCGGGGCTGCTCACGCCGCCGCTCGGCCAAGTCGGCCTCCCCGCCCGAATCACTGAGGCTGATGGTGGGTTCTTCGAGGACAGGTGGTCCGGCCGCCTCAACGCGGCTCACCACGAATGGCGCGGTGACCACGAGATCAAGGGACGCCTTCAGTTCGCCGCCGAGAGCGGACCACACGTCAGAGATCGAGCGATCCTCCGGAGGCGGCAGAGCGATGGCGAGATAGACGGGTAGTGGCAAGGTTGTCAGCGACCCCGTGAGCAGGTCGACGGGCATAGTTTCATTGCGGACGAAGCAGCTCAGCAGGGCCGAAAGCAGACGGTGCTCATCCTCGGCCCGCTGCGTCCACGCTGTGAGCAGGTAGGAAAGTCGGAAGCGCCGAGAAGGTGGCCGGCGTTCGGTGACGCGCCGCGCTTCCAGGTCATGCACGGGTTCCCACGCGACTTGGCGGCGCTCCAAGTCCTCTCGAATGTCATAGAGGTAGAGGTCGACCGTTGGGGTGTTTCGCCGCGCCGCCCATTCTTTGGTTGGAGCATCGAAGCTGATTTCGACTTTCGCGCCGTTCAGCGCATCGCGACGTACCAACGTCCGAAGTGAGTCGTCTAACTCCTGGATCACGCTCTCGACAGCCTGCCGCCTCTGGTGCTCCGGCCGCAAGATGCCGGAAGGCATTCGAGAGGGCGGATCGGGTGGCGCGATCGGGCACCATCTTCTTCCCATCCGGCGAACCGTTGGTGTCGTGCCTTCCCGTTCGGATCCCTCCGCCGCTCCCGAAAGGGTCGACGCGATGACGCGAATAAGGGCACGGGCGTACCTTGTGGCCCACCGCCCTCGATGCCACGGTGGACCTCGTCTTACATCGCTTGACACTGGAGGGCTGAGCTTATGCCGCAGTACCTATCGCCCGGCGTGTACATGGAGGAAGTTGAGGCGGGTTCCCGTCCCATTGAAGGGGTTGGGACTGCCGTGGCCGCCTTTGTGGGCTTGGCTGCTCGGGGCCCAGTCAACAGCCCGACATTGGTGACCAACTGGAACCAGTTCGTCCAGGCGTTCGGCGATTTCATGGAAGGCGCCTATCTCGGCCACGCGGTCTACGGCTACTTTCTGAATGGGGGTGGCGCGTGCTACGTCGTCCGGGTTGGCGCCGATGGCAATGTGCCGGCGGCGCGGGGTGAGGTCCTCACTGCCAACAAGGACAAGGGCCTACCCGGCTATCGCATTACGGCCCTGGAATCCGGTTCGGCAGGGAACGACATCACGGTCGAGGTGGCTGATGCCTCGCAACCGTCCGAAGACACCTTCAAGCTCATCGTCGAGCGTGCCGGCAAGGTCGAGGAAGTCTTTGACAATCTCACGACCAAGCGGGGCAAACAGAACGTCGCCACCGCGGTCAAAGCGGCCTCGAAGCTCATCACGATTGAGGAGGTGGGCACGGCCAGCGCATTGGAGCGGGTGCCGTCACGGGGCCGGATTACTTTGAGCGGCGGAGACGTGCCGGCTCCCGTTCGGGTGACGCCAGAAGAATACGTCGGCAGTGCCGCGGATCGGACTGGATTTGGCGGTCTCGAAGCGATTGATCCCGTCACCATGCTGGCGGTCCCGGATTTGATGGCGGTCTATCAGAAGGGGATCATCGATGCCGACGGGGTCCAGGCGGTGCAGCAGGCGATGATCGCGCACTGTGAGCTGATGGGCGATCGCATCGCCATTCTCGATTCGCCTCCCGGCTTGAATGCCCAGCAGGTGCGCGAGTGGCGCGTCGACAAGGCCGGCTATGACTCGAAATACGCGGCGCTGTACTGGCCATGGATCAAGGTTTTCGATCCGACGGCTGGCCAGGCCAGCCTGGTGCCTCCCAGCGGCCACATGGCCGGTATTTGGTCGCGGAGCGACGACACTCGCGGCGTACACAAAGCTCCGGCGAATGAAGTCGTCCGCGGCGCCCTTTCCCTCGAACTCCAGCTCACGAAGGCCGAACACGACTTGCTCAATCCGCAAGGAATCAACTGCCTCCGTGCCTTTCCAGGACGAGGGCTCCGCGTCTGGGGTGCCCGGACCCTGTCAAGCGACCCCGCGTGGCGCTACCTCAACGTCCGTCGCCTCTTTAACTTCATCGAGGAGTCGATCCTGACGGGGACCCAGTGGGTGGTGTTTGAGCCCAATGACATGAACCTATGGCAACGTGTCAAACGAACCATCAGCGCCTTCCTGTTGCGGGTCTGGCGTGATGGAGCTCTTTTTGGGGCTACGCCAGAGGAGGCCTTCTACGTTAAATGCGACGCTGAAACCAATCCTCCTGAGGTCCGAGACGCCGGTCAGTTAGTCGTTGAAGTTGGCATCGCCCCCGTCAAGCCGGCCGAGTTCGTCGTCTTTCGGATGGCCCAGTTCTCTGGCGGTGCGGCGCTCAGTGAGTAAGGAGGAGTAAGAGATGGCAACCGGCTTACCAGGACTCACAAGCGATGCCATCGCGGCATCCCACTTTACGATCGAAATCGACGGGAACGAGATTGCCCAGTTTCAGGAGGTCGGCGGGATTACCTCTGAGATTGGGGTCATCGAGTTGAACGAGAATACCGCTCTTGGGCAGCCGATCGTGAAGAAGCTCCCCGGGCCGCGAAAGCCGCCGACCATCACATTGAAACGCGGCAAGAACGTCTCGACCCAGCTCTGGGACTGGCATTACGCCATGAGTCAGGGGAAGGTGGTCGACGCGCGCAAGAATGGCTCGATCGTTCTATTTGACTTCACCCATGGCGAGGTCGCGCGGTGGGATTTCTACAATGCGTGGCCGTCGAAGGTCACGGTCAGCAACCTCAAGGCGGGGTCGAGTGACATCGTGACCGAGGAGGTCTCGATGGTCTGCGAGGACATCAAGAGGGTCAAGTGAGGAACGCGAGCCTCTCAGCGAGTGGCCAAAATCCGGCAGCCGCTCTAACGACAGAGTTCAGTTTCATCCTGCCCCGGGGCTACGTGGATGAATCCGGCACCGTCCATCGCGAGGGAAGAATGCGACTCGCCACCGCCAGAGACGAGATTCTGCCTCAGCGGGACCCCCGGGTCCGAGAGAACCCCTCCTACCTTTCGGTGCTTCTCCTCGCCCGGGTCGTATCCCATCTTGGTTCCGTCGCTCAGGTCAATCCGGGAATCATGGAGGGGCTCTTCGCCTCCGACCTGGCCTTCCTTCAAGACCTGTACCGTCGCATCAATCAAGACGGACACGCCGACGTGAACGTGAGCTGCCCCTCGTGCAAGCACGAGTTCACTGTCGACACGGCAGGTGGTCGCCTGGGGGGATCGTGACGTACGCGACTGATCAGCTCTTCCAGGAAGTCGCGTACATTGCCTACTACTTCCACTGGCCCGTCAGCGAGATCCTGGATCTCGAGCACCCTGTGCGGCAACGGTTCATCAGGGAGATCGCGGCTCTTGATCGGCGCGAAGGGGAGGAGAGCTAACGCGTGCGCTGGCCTCTTCAGCTGGCACGATTTGGCCGCGGGGGCAGTCGCGGACAGAGCCCAATCTGGCGGCAGGGGTCTCCGCACAAGGCGGAATGGGCCTCGCTGCCGTCGATGTCCTTACGCATCGCGGCTCCCCCGCTGACGGCAGCGTTCAGCGCTTTCGCCGAAGGGCTGGCGACGGCCCGTGGGGATCAGCTCCTCCATGCTAACGAGCACTTGAGGGTCGTTCAGTTGCCTGCCCCCATCCTGCAGCCCAGCCACATGCTGGCTGAATTGGCCGGTGAATGGGCAGAGGGTGTGACCGGGCGGCAAGCGCCCATGCCCACGCCGCGGCGGGTTGCCAAAGCTCGGCTGGCTTCGACGGTGAGCGCGGCGGCGGTGCAAGAGGTCTTCTCCACGGCAACCGTCGCTGGCGAGGTTCTGGCGGGCGCGCCAGGACCCTTGACCATCGCAACGGTCGGATCGTGGTCAGAAGTCCCATTCCATCCTCGGCCACCGACAGGGGATCCCGAGGCCAGGCCGGCTGGTGACGTCGTTCCGGGACGTGAGATGGTGAGGCCTGGACCGATCTCCAGAGCGTCTCGCCCACGCCGTCTGGGGTTGGGACCCCCCTTGCAACGGCGACCAGAGACTCGCACCGCCGAGCGGACCGAGGTGGCCTCGACTTCTCCGCTCGGCCCAGGAACAGACAGTGCTGAACCCACCCGCTCGCATCGGGAGTGGTCGGTCGCTGGCCACGTGCGCCCAACGGCTTCGATCAATCCGGGAATCACCACGGCGGTCGGGGAATCTGGAGGCACGGCAGCGGATGTCGCGCTTGAGCCAACGCCGCAGCCTTTGCCAATCCAGAGGGAACACATGAGGCCCCGTTCTACCGGCGTCGACCAACGGTTGAGGGCCGACGAGGGTGCGCGCGTCCCGGCACGGAGTCTCAGCGCTCCAGCGGTGAGGCCCGCATCGGAGCCGGCGCCCGGACAGCAAACAGGCCGGCCAGCGCTTGAAAATCGGAGCGACGTCGAAACTGAGGCGGACACCCAGGCGGTTCCGGTGGCAATCCGCGCCCCGATTGAGCATCGCCTTGGATTTGACCTTTCGTCCGTGCGGGTGCACCGCGGCTCGGAATCATCAGCCCTCAGCCGTTCGTTGCAAGCCAGCGCCTTTACGATCGGTGATGACATTCACTTGCCCAGCTCCCAGGGCCCGTTAGAGGCTCATCCAGCTCGTGCTCTTCTCGGCCACGAACTCGCTCACGTCGCCCAACAACGCCGGCTCGGGGGTCATATGCCTGCCGAGAGCTCGCCTGCTGGTCAACAGCTTGAAGACGCGGCACGGGAGGCCGAAGCCTGGCCGCAGCTGATCGAAGCGCCTCGGTCGTCTTTGCCTGACGGCGAGACTCCCATGGCTCGGTCGGCGACGCGGACGGCTGGCCTGGCGATAGCCACGGGGCAAGGGAGATCCGCGCCCGACGGCTCGCTTATCTTTCAGCCCCCGCCGCCAATGTCAGCCAGCGCCCCGTCACCTCCAGTCGCGGTATCGTCCATCCAGCGGGCTCCGCTGTCGGCTCCCTCGCTGAAGACCTCTGGGTCGATAACGGAGTCCGACTTGGAAAATCTGGCTGGGAAGTTGTATGGCCGGATCCGCAGCCGGCTCCGATCCGAGCTCTTGGTCGATCGGGAACGTGCGGGTCTCGTGACCGATGTGCGGTGAGGACTGATGGGAGAGCCGGGACTCAGCCTCCGATTTAAGGTCAAGATCGATGGCCACGACGTAGGAGCTGTTTGGACGAAATGCGAGGGGCTTTCGGTCGAATATGACATTTATGAGTATCACGAAGGGGGAGAAAACAGCTTCGTCCACCGCCTGCCGGGGCGCGCGAAATACGGGAATCTGAAGCTGAGTCGGCCTCTGGATTCCGACTCCACCGAAGTCGCCTCCTGGCTGTCAAGCGTGATGACCAGCCTGAAGAGGCAGACGGCCGAGGTCACCTGCCTGGACGCCGCGGGGAATACGGTCGGCCAGTGGAGCTTAATGGGTGTCTATCCCGTACGGTGGAACGGCCCTTCGCTCGACACCGGCGGAAATCAGGTTGCGACCGAGACATTAGAACTTAGCCACAACGGTTTTCTCAGACCGAGCGGAGGCCGGTGAAGCGAGCAGAATGGCCACGCTAGCTCTAGCCTCAAGTTTGGCTAAGCGCGAGAGGGCAATCCTGAGGGAAGCCGCAGGGAGTCATTCGCTGCGATTCAAGTTCAATCCGACTGAGTACACCATCAGCAAATCGGCCAGTTGGAATCGGCCAACAACTGCTGCGGCCCGCTCGACGACCGCCCCTCAATTTACCGGCTCCCAACCAGCAAGCTTGCAAATGGAGATCTTCTTTGATGCCTGGGAAGAGGCAGACGGCGACGTCTCGATGGACGTCGAGACTCTCCTTGAGTGGACGCGTCCTGCGCCCGAGTCGGTCAACAAGAAGGAGCCCGAACCGCCAACCCTCATCCTGGAATGGGGGAAGTCCATATTCAAGGGCTTCCTTAAGTCCGTTACGGCGAAGTACACGATGTTCCGCCCGGATGGGACGCCGGTGCGGGCGAGCGCGAATATCAGCTTGGAAGAGATTCCCGACGAGCCGGCCCCACAGAACCCCACGTCGGGAGCCGTTAATGGGCGAGGCAGCCATATCCTGGCCGCTACCGATACCCTCCAATCGATCGCCTACCGCGAATATGGCGATCCCACGCTCTGGCGTGGCCTGGCCGCCTTCAACGGAATCGACGATCCGCTTCGCGTGTCGCCTGGAACTCGGATCCTGGTCCCCACAGCGAAGGAGGCGGCAGCCCTCGCATAGGCAAGAGTTATGGGTCAAGACAACTTTGCTGCAGTCCCACGGCTAGAAATCGACGGCAGGCCGCTGCCGGCCGAACTGGAGCGACTCCTTGAGGAGGTCGTGGTCGACGACCACCTTCAGCTTCCCGATATGTTCGTCTGCAGCTTCCGTGACCCGAATCGAACAGTCTTCGCCCAGGCAGGCGTCCAGATCGGCTCAACGATAACGATCTCGGCGACCTGGATGAGGACGGGGACGGAGACCCTGCTCCTGAGAGGCGAGATCACGGGCCTCGAAGCCATCTATGATCTGGTCGGCGCCCACGCCGTGGTGCGTGGCTACGATCCGTCGCACCGGCTGCACCGCGGACGGCGCACTGAAACCTACCACAACGTAAAGGACTCCGACGTCGCCCAGACTGTGGCGCGCCGCGCAGGCCTCAGCATCGGGACGATCGACGACTCGGCCAATGTCCTCGATCACGTTCCCCAGGCGAATGTCTCAGACTGGGACTTTCTCCAAGCCCGCGCGGAGGGAATCGGGTTCGAGCTCTCTGTGCGAGACGGCCGGTTCAACTTCCGCCGACAGAATGGTTCCCCCGCGCAACCACGGGAACTCGTCTTCGGCCAGACGCTGCTGGAATTCCGTCCGCGAATCACGTCGGCTGAGCAGGTCGCTCAGGTCCAGGTGCGGGTGTGGGATCCCTCAGAGAAGCGGGTGCTCCTCGGGTCAGCGCAAGCGGCCGCCAGCAGTGCCTCGTTATCGGCTAACCCGGCCGTGCTCGCCGCAAAATTTGGCGCACCTACGTATGTGGTGGCGGACCGTCCGCTCTCCAGGCAGCCCGAATTGGAGTCAGCTGCCGGGGCAGTTGCCGAGCAGATTGGGAGCGCATTCGCCGAGGCAGAGGGAGTTGCTCGGGGAGACCCCAACCTGAAGGCCGGTGCCGCTGCCCTCGTCAGCGGCGTCGCTTCAGCATTCGTCGGCCGCTACACCCTTACGCACAGCCGGCACGTTTTCAACGATGATGGCTACCGCACCCATTTCGAAGTGAGTGGGAGCCAAGATCGCACCCTATTGGGTCTCACCGCGATCGGAAGGAACGAGCGACAAACCTCGGGCAGCACCCCCATCTCTGGAGTCGTCATCGCCCAGGTGACGAATAATGATGATCCAGACGAGCTAGGACGGCTGAAGGTGAAGCTACCCTGGCTAAGCGACAGCTATGAGTCTGACTGGGTCCGCTTGCTACAGCCGGGTGCCGGGCCCAACAGCGGGATCTATTGGGTACCTGAGGTCAACGACGAGGTGCTCGTCGCATTCGAGTTCGGGGACATTCGGCGACCCTTCGTCATCGGGGGGTTGTGGAATGGGAAGGACCGCGCCCCCTTTGGGCACGACGTTTTCGACAGCGGCAAGGTAAAGGAGCGGGGTTTTCGTTCGCGCCGAGGTCACGTCATCTCCTTCACCGATGACGAAGGCAGTGCGGCCGTCACCCTTGTCACCAGTGATGGGAGCATCCGCGTGTCCCTCGACGAGGCCAGCAAGGACTTGAAGCTCGACTGTACGTCTCAAGCCACCATCCACATCACGACCCAAGGTGGAGACCTCACCATTGAGTCGGGAAGCAACGTTACCATCAGCGCGGCCGGTCAGCTTGAACTGAAAGGCCAGGCAGGCGTCTCTGTGGAGAGCAGTGGAGAGGTCGAGGTGAAAGGCGCCGTCATCAAGCTGAACTGAGGAGGGGAGGAAGTATGGGATCGCCGGTACTGGTGATGGGCGACCGCCTGACTGGTCTCTGCACCATTCACACCATCCCGAATCCGACGAGCGGTCTACCCCAACCCGCCCCGCCGCTCCCGTTTTCGGCTCCCCTAACGGTCGGCCTCTCGACAACGGTGCTCATTCATGGGAAATCAGCCGCGGTGCAGGGCGCGTTCGGCATGAATAGCCCTCCTCACATCGGTCTACACGCCAGCGATCCATTCATGACCCCAGTCATGCAAAAGGGAACCGTGATGAGCGGCAGCCCGTCGGTTCTAGTCGAGGGCAAGCCAGCTGCCACGGGACAATCGACCTGTACCGGTTGTGGTGGGTCGGCTCAGGCCATGCCGACCACCATGGACGTTCTGATTGGCTGAGGAACAGAAATGAGCCAAGAATTCGTCGGTTCTGGATGGGCCTTCCCTCTGCGGACGGACGCCACCGGCAGGATTGCCCTGGTCTCCCAGGAACGAGAAATCGAAGAGAGTATTCGGCTGATCTTGGGAACGGCTCCCGGCGAACGTCCTATGCGTCCAGAGTTCGGCTGTGCGATTCATGACTATGTCTTTGCGAATGCCGACGCGGGCACCGCGGCACGGATTGGCGAGGAGGTTCGCGTTGCCCTTCGTCGTTGGGAGCCGCGAATCGATGTGCACGATGTTGACGTCAGCTTCGATCCTCAGGATCCGGCGGTCCTCTATATCGACATTCGATACCAGATTCGCGACAGCAATGATCCGCGCAACCTCGTCTTTCCTTTCTACACGATCCCGGCCGAGTCCCACGAGTGGAGTAAGCCATGAGCCTCCCCGTGCCCACGCTCGACGATCGACGCTTCCAAGACCTCGTCAACGACGCCAAGCGGCTGGTGCAACAACGCTGCCCGGAATGGTCGGATCACAACGTCCATGACCCTGGCGTCACGTTGATCGAGCTGTTCGCCTGGATGACCGACCTTCTCCTTTACCGACTCAACCGGGTCCCAGACCGTCAGTACCTGAAGTTCTTGGAGCTCATTGGCGTCCACTTGTTCCCTCCAACGGCGGCCCAGGTGCCAATTACGTTTTGGCTCACGGCACCCCAAGGGCAACCCGTCGTCATCCCCCGAGGCACCGAGGTGGCCACGCTGCGGACAGAGGTGGAAGAAGCAATCGGCTTCACGACAACGGACGAGTTGCGGATTCCGGCCTGCTCGGCTCTCTATCTGGCACGATCCATCGCGGAGCAGGCGCCCGCAATGGTGAGTGACTCGCCAGACAAGGCGGACGGCTTTTACTGCTTCAGCTCGGTTCCCAAAGCGGGGGACGCTCTTCTCATCGGTCTGTCGGATGCCGTGCCCGGCTGTGTGCTTCGCCTTCGGCTCAGGTGTCAGATTGAAGGGGTTGGGGTCGATCCCGATAACGCGCCGCTGGCATGGGAAGCATGGAGCGGACATGAGTGGACGACATGTGAGGTCGGGCTCGATCAGACAGGAGGGTTGAATCGTGACGGCGATGTGGAGCTGCACATCCCCCGAACTCATGTCGTATCCGTGCTGGTCTCACAGCGGGCTGGATGGCTTCGAGCCAGGGTCGTTGAGCCAGAGCAGGACGTCCCGGCCTACAGTGCTTCTCCTTTCATCAAGGAGCTCCGTGCATTTAGTATTGGTGGGACGACGGACGCGATCAATGCGGTGAGCGTCGAGAACGAAATCGTTGGAACATCCGAGGGCACTTCCGGTCAAACTTTCCCCCTGAAGCATCGTCTCATCGTGCCGACCGAGGAAGCGGCGATCCTGGAAGTTAGCAGCGACGACGGCTGGCAGGAATGGCACTCGGTGACAGACTTTGCTGCCAGCACGCCGGAGGATCGGCACTTCGTACTTGACCAAGTAGCGGGGGAAGTTCGTCTTGGTCCGGCAGTCCGTGAAGCCAACGGCGGACTGCATCGGTTTGGGGCCGTTCCGTCAAAGGGGGCGCAGATGCGGGTGCGATTGTATCGCAGCGGCGGCGGTCGCAACGGAAACGTTGCAGCCAGGACCATCACTGTTCTGAAGTCGTCGATCCCCTATGTCGGGCGAGTGGAAAACCGCCGGTCGGCTGAAGGTGGCGTTGACGGTGAAGATCTCGAGAACGCGAAGGTACGCGGGCCGCTCTTGCTCAGGACGCGGAGCCGGGCGGTCACAGCTGAGGACTATGAGTATCTCGCCTCGGAAGCGGCTCCCGAGATTGCTCGGGTTCGTTGCGTTTCCGCAGAAAGAACGGAGTCGGGGTCCGTCCGCGTCCTCGTCGTGCCCAGGGCGCAGCGTCAAGGTCGCCGCCTTCGCTTTGAGCAACTTGTGCCCTCCCAGGAAACCTTGGCTAGAATCACGGCCCGGCTCGAAGAGTGTCGCGTCCTCGGCGCCCGGGTCGTCGTCGAACCGCCCCTCTATCGCGGCATCACCGTGGTGGCGCGACTGCGGCCTCGCTCCCGAACCGATCCGACCCGGCTGCAGCAAGCGGCGCTCGAGGCGCTGTATGACTACTTCGACCCCATCCGTGGCGGTCCGGAGAAAGCGGGATGGCCGTTCGGCCGCATGCTCCAACTCGGCGAGGTGTACGCAGTCCTCCAATCATTGGCGGGAACGGAGCTGATTGAAGACGCCCGGCTGTTCCCGGCTGACCCGATTAGTGGCAAGCGTGGCGAGGCGATCCAGCGACTCGACCTGGAGCCGCATGCCCTGATCTTCTCCTACGAACATCAAGTTGTGGCGGAGAAGGTCTGATGCGGGGGGCTCTCCCTGACCTCCGCAGCCCCCATCCGCTCGTGGACCATCTGCCGGCTCTCTATCAAGAGGATGCCTTCACCAGACGCTTGTTAGGGGCCTTCGACGATGGCCTCGTGCCGATCTTCATCAGTCTTGATAATCTCGACGCCTACTTCGATCCGCGTCTGGCGCCCGAGGACTTCCTTGAATGGCTGGCCGGCTGGGTGGGAATCGCCCTTGATGAGAGTTGGCCCCTAGCAAGCCGGCAGGGGCTGGTAGGCCGAGCCGTGGATCTCTACCACCTCCGAGGCACGGCGAAGGGTCTCACCACCCAGCTCGAGCTGGTCACAGGTGGAACCATCGAGGTGATCGAAAACGGTGGCAGCGCGTGGTCGCAGAATCCAGAAAGTAGCCTTCCGGGCTCCGCTGATCTGAACCTGGTCGTTCGCATCACCGGCGTCTCACTGCGTCCCGCCGAGTTGAAGCGACTGGATGAGCTGGTCGCGGTCGCCAAACCCGCCCACATTCCGCACCAGATCGAGGTTGTCCGAGGGTGATTGTATGCAAGAATTGCGGCCACCACAACGCGGACGGCGAGTCGTTCTGCAGCTCTTGCGGGACATACTTGGAGTGGACGGGAGAAGCCATCCCAAGCTCTCAACTGGCTGCGCGGGGGCGCTTACCTGATCGCGAACCAGCGGAAGCGGAAGTCTTGGAGTCGAGCGGGCAGGGGGTCGGGCTGCGAGAGGGCGCAGGCAGTGAAGTAAGCCCTCCGTCAGGCGGCGGACGAATGCCTGAGACGGTTCCCAGCTTAGAGGCGCCGGCCTCCGCGGCAGCCCCGAGTCACGATGACACAAACACGCAACCGGTCATCGGACGGTCAACCAGTGAACCGCCAACCTCAAGACAGCCCCAGGCGGTTCGTCCGGGGGCCGAACGACCGCGGGTTGCCCCACGGACAGTTGGGGTTCCCGACAGGCCGCAGATCCATCTAGGTGACCTGATCTGCGGCGAATGCGGGACAGGGAATGATCCGGTTCGCAAGTTCTGCCGACGGTGCGGTGCCTCACTCAGCAGCGCCACCGTGGCGGCGATTCCTTGGTATCGGCGTCTTTTCCCTTCACGGAAGGTGCTTTTGGCGGGCGAACGGCCGCATCGGCAGGCATTGAGTCAGGCGGCGCCTCGCGTGCTCGGGAACATGGCGCGACTCGCTGTTGCCGGCGCCATCCTCCTGGCGATCGTGGCGTACGGTCTCGTCCCGGCCGTTCGCAGCAATGTCAACGAGACCATCGCCAATCTCATAACCGCCGTTCGCCATCAACTCATTCCACGCTACGACCGCGTCTATGCCCACGACGCCAGGGCGAGCGGCGCGGTCGCCGGTCACAGTCCCCTGATGACCATTGACGGATTTTCCAATACGTACTGGGCAGCTGACGTCTCGCGCGGCCAAAAGCCCAGCCTGACCATCGCCTTTGATCATCCTGTCGATCTGGCGAAGATTCTGATTACATCGGGGGCATCAGCGGATTTCCAGGCGGAACCCCGGCCTCACGACATCCAATTGGTCTTCTCTGACCAGTCGACGAAAACCATTACGCTCCGAGATGATCAAAAGCCACAGGAATACGCCGTTGATGCCAAGCAGGTCAAGAGCATTGAAATCCGCATCCTTTCGGTGTACGCCGCGCTGCAAGGGCAGGGAACAGCGGTCGCGCTCACAGAGGTCGAGTTCTTTACTGCAGACTAGCCACGGGAGCCGTCCGAGGGGCTCCCATGACTTCAGTCGCGATGCCAAATTCGCTGAGAACCTTCGCATAGTTCAGTCGAGCCCGCCGAGCCGTGACTCTATTCCCAGCCCGCTCCTCGGCCTCGATGAACAGGCGCCAGAACGGGTCATGGGACCGCTCTATGGCTAGACCGCGCTCGCAGGCCTCAGCGGCTGCCCCGACCTTCCCCAGGGCAAGGGCTGTCTCTGCGAGGCTCTCCGCTGCTTCGATTGCAGCAAACCGATAGTACTCTCGCTTCTCCAGAATCCACTCAGCGGGTCCCTCCTCAGGAAGCAGTTCTCCCGAGTACGCCTCGACGGCCTGCCGGAATGCGCCCATGGCCCCTGCCAGGTCGCCGGCCAGCCTTCGCTCTCGCCCTCGGTTCAAGGCCTCCTCGAAGACACCGGTATCGACCGCTGAGCCTGGGGCGAGGACCAAACGGTAGGAATCCCCATCGCGACGAAGCAGGCAGGAACCACCAGAGGCTCCTCGCTCTAAGAGTTGCCGGACTGAGCACAACGCCACATTGAGGCTGCGGGAGCCTGCTTCGGCCTGGGCCTCTGGCCAGAAGGCCTCTTGCAGCACCTCGCGGTGAAGGGGCTTACCTGCAGAGACAGCCAAGAAGCGCAGCACTCCACGCGCGCGAGGCTTGATGCCGGTGATATCCATCTGCCTGCCATTGACTGCCAAGCTGAAGCCGCCCAAGCAGCGAATGGCGACCGATTCGGTCGGAGGACAAGCGGCGGGATTGACTGTTAGATTCGCCGCCTCGACGGCATCGGCGTCTAAAGGCCGTAGACCACACTCCTGCTCGATTCTCTGAGCAAGTGCCCGATAGTCGGACGCCCGCGGGAGATCCATTCTGGCGAGCGCCTGATAGGCGAAGTAGCACGCGGCAGGAGTCGCCATTGTTCGCGCCAAGCGCTCTGCTTGCTGAGCGGATTCCTGAGCTGTAGGGTCTCCCTGCCGAGCCAAAGCGAGCGAAAGGAGGCCCCGGGCCCAAGCCTCCAGTACCCGCGCCCCCAATTGCTGGAATTCCCGTGCTGCCTGATCCAGAAGCGCGGCGGTCTTGCCTCCTGCATACGCCTCGCCCCAGCCCTGCAGGAGGGCAGCCACAGCTGCGGTCCACGGATCGGCATCTCGATCGCAAGCCATACGGATGGCGGCAGCCTCGTCCATCGCTGCCGGATGGAAACGCAACGCCCGGCAGGCGCGACCCAGACGCGCCATCCAGGAGGAGCCGATGCGCTCTGCCATATCTGTGGCATCCTCAATCTCCGCGAGCCCTGCCAGGTCGCCGGCCATAAGGTTGGCGACACCGCAGGCCAACCGGGTAGCAGGCAGAAGGCCGTTGTTGCTGGTCCTCGGGTCAACGCTCGCCAAACTCAGCTCGCGCCTCGCTTCGTGCAGTCGGCCTGCAAGGAGGGCGGCAAGGCCCGAGACGAGGGATCGAGCGGGTTCCGGCGCGAGGGATGCCGCTTGTCGCACACCCAGAGGGTCGCCGGTTACCGCGACGCGCAAGAGCGCGGTCCAGTGCGCGAGAGGCTGTGTTTGCCGCGTCGGACCTCCCAGCCAAGCAAGAATCGCGGCTCGCTCTTGATGAGCGACGGTCGCGCCTTCGGCTCCGCCAAAAGCCGACTCGGCCATTTGGTAACTTTCGGAGGCCAAGCTCCAACGACCTGATGCCCGATGGCGACGTGCCCGGGCAAGCAGCAGCCATGGGTCCTGGTCGAGCGTCGCTGGCGGCAGGCTCTCGAGCCACTCATCATTGCCACCCGCCAGTTGGCTGCCTTGTTCGACCAGAAGACGCTCAACGGAGGCCCATTGCTCGGCGCGACAGTAGGCGCGAATCGCTTCGGGCAGAGCTCTGGCCGACTCGAGGAGTTGAGCCGCCCGATGGTAATAGGTACGACCTCGCTCCTCCCCGAGCTCTTCAAGCAGGGCCTGTTCAAGTTGGGACCGTAGGACTTCGTGATATCGGTATGAGCCATCGTCATCGAGGCTCGCTGTGAACACCTGCCGGCGCTCTAACTCTTCAAGCGCCTGCTTGCTGCCAGTGGAGTTGAGGAGCTGGTCGCAAAGGGGGCCGGTTAGACGCCCAAGGACGGATGTTCTCGTCAGGAAGTGGCGCAAGTCGATCGGGAGTTGCTCCAGCACATTGCGAGCTAAGTACTCGCGTACGAGTCGGGACCGCCCGGCCAAGGTAGACAAGATTCGCCGGCGCTCCTCGCGTGAGCGACCTTGGACAGCCAGATGGAACAGCTGCAAGCCCGCCGCCCAACCGTCGGTTCTTCGAGCGAGCTCGGCGAGCTCCTCGGGGAGGAAGGCCTCGTGGTAGAAGTCCCGGAACAGTCGCTCCACCTCCCAGGAGCGGAAGCGCAAGTCCTCCTGGCTAATCTCCAGAAGGTCACCTGACAGGCGGAGGCGTGAGAGATTGAACCGGGGCAGCACTCGCGAGGCCACGAGAGCGACCACCGGCCTCGGGGCATTCTCAATGAAGCGTTCAAGGGCCGCCTCGGCGGGCGTCGCCTCCAAGGCATGGAGATCATCCACTACCAGCAGCACTCGCGGTACGTCCCATCTCTCCAGGGCCAGAACGGCATCCTCGACGCAGCGCCACTCTCCCGTCAGGTGAGCGATCGGTGCAAATGCTGCCCTGAGGTGGTGAACCAGCGCTGCCTCGCTCCTATCCGTCGTCTCGGCCCTGTACCAGGCGACTGCGGCCCCACAGCGCGAGCTGTAGCGGGCGATGAGCGTGGTCTTTCCAGACCCTGCTGGGGCCACGACCAGCCCCAGTCGATAGCGCCAAATGCGGTCCAGGAGGAGGTCGAGCCGCTCGCGGTCGAGTCCCGCGGCGTGCGGAATGCGCACCTTCGCCTGCACGACCGGCCTTGACCCTGCCCCGTTCACCGACTGTCCTCCCCTCCCAGCGACCCTTCTTTCGGTTGATTCGGCTTCCGTTGGCGGAATGCACGCTAGAGACCAATTCGTCGAACGGCTAGCCCGCCATGCCAGACCGTTCTGCTGCGACGAGGTGGGATATCAGATCCCAGCTGCGGCCCTCCGCGCTGCCGTTGGCGAGCTTGGTGGTTCACGCATCAAATTGCCGCCTCCTCTGGGCCCGGACTCCCTGCTCAACACCAGATCTCCCTCTTGTTGTAGCCTCGGCACCCTTCCTCTACGTCATCGAATCGGCTCCTTCCTGCGCTGAAATCGGGAGGGGAAGAGGTCGAGTGCGAAAACGATCCGATCGAAGCGAACGCCGGCCTGATCTCCGACCTCGGCCACCTCAGCGGCTGACCCTGCTCGAAACCAACTAAAGAGGGTCTCATCCGTCGGCATGAGGGATGAATGCAAATGAGACACCGGTCGGCCCGCTCGACGTAAGGAATCGGCTGCTTGGGCTACCCGCTCTACCTCGGCTTGCGCCCCCTCAAGGGTCACCCCTGGCCAGAGCCGTTCGCCAAGAAAGGTTGATTCCTCCGCAGAGTCCGCTGGAGCCATGTCAGGATCATGAGGGCGAATGAGCGGACGACGATAGGGTAATCTACTGGTCTTTGTTGACTCGGCCCACCAGCTGGGCCCCCAGCTGGACTCGCGAGCGGACACCAAGCTTCTGGTAGACGCGAGCAATGACGCCGTCCACGCTCCGTGTACTTAAGAAGAGCCGTTCTGCGATTTGACGGTTCGTCAGGCCTTGCGCGACCAACTGAGCCGCCTGCTCCTCGGTGGTACTCAGACCCGGGCCGGACGGCGGACGCAAGCCCACCCGTCCCAACTCGGTTCGCACGCGATGCGCCCATAACTTGGCTCCGAGGCCGTCGAAGATGGCCAGGGCCTCCTCGAGGGTCTCCTTCGCCAGACGTTTCTCTTTGCGCCTGCGATGCAGGCGGCCTATCGTTAGCAGCGTACGGCCGAGCTCGAGTGGCATCCCCAGGTGACTGTGATGCGCGAGCGCCTCGTTCAGGGTGTCGGCCGCGCTTTCGGAGCGGCCGACCGCAGCAAGCAGGAGCCCTCGGCACCGTGCGCCTGTGGCAAGCGCCCAGACCCGATTCAATGCTCGAGCGCGCTCCTCGAAGGGGCCCAGCAGTCGCTCCGCCTCTGTGAGCTGGCCGAGCGCGATGATGGTTTCCAAATAGTCAGGGAGGAAACGGACCGCTCCGGGCTCGCGGACGCCCATTGCCGGAACGGCCTCACGCACGGGTGCAAACAAAGCATGAGCGGCGGCAACGTTTCCCAGCGAAAGCTCGAGGAATCCGAGTGCAGCCCGAATCCAGGCAGTGACGGGCAACATCCCCGAGGTCTCTGCAGCAGCGAGACCAGCTTGCGCGTCGACCCGAGCTGCGCCGGCTTCGCCGCGGCAGGCGCGGATCAGCGTCCGAGCGTAGAGCGTGAGCGCGAGGCCGGGCTGGCTGTTACTCAAGGTGGCCGCCTGTACCCCTGCCTCGGCGTAGCGAGCGGCCAGTGTCCAGTGGCCGGTCCAGCCTTCCAGCTCGCTCATGCTCCAGAGCAGCCCGGGCAGGTCCTGCTCTGCACCGCGCTCCTCAGCCCGTCGGCGCTCGGTCTCAAGCCTCTGGCGAGCCGCCTCGAATTGATCACTCCATTTGAGGATGGCGGCCAGCAGGACATTGGGTCGCATGCCGACCGGGAGATCGTTGGCCGGAAGATCCTCGCGAGCACGGGCCAACAGTTCGCTTCGCAAGCCATTGCCGCTAAAAAACTCGACCAAGGCGACCGCCCCCAGGGCCTCGTTCACTAGTGCCGGATCGCCAAGGCCTTCAGCCAACTCCATGGCAGCCCCCGCGTGAGGGGCTGCCTCTGGTACTTGGCCTGCGTTGATGAGGGACAACGCCAAGTCGCGCTCGATGCCGGCTCGGAGGGCGGGATCAGGGACTCCGGCGAGCGCCTCTCGGAAAATCGGGATCGCTGCGTGGGCGCCATCAGCATGCCAGCGGACTCTCCCGAGCCACCACAGGACGTTCGCACGCTCCGGAGCCGTTTGGGCCCCCGCCACCGCGTCCTCCAACAAGGCTCGCGCCCGCCCAGCATCCCCAGCCGCAAAGTGGTAGCGAGCGGCCTCGATCTGGCGGTCACAGACGCCTGTGTTGTCGGGCCGCTGCAAGGCCAAGGCTCGCTCCGCTAGCTCGGCGGCGACCTCCGGACTACCCCGCGACCAGGCGCGGCGGGCTCCGGCTTCGATCGTTGGCAAGTCTTCTACGGTCGCACCGGCCGCGAGGATGTGCCTGGCCCGCGCTTCGACGTCCTCCGTGAGCTTGGCGAGGCGACGGTGCAGCCGCGAGCGGTCATCCTGCGCCATCGAGGCGGAGACCGCAGCTGCCAGCAAGGGGTGGCTGAACCTGATGCGGCCGCTCCCATCGATCTGAACCACCCTGGCGGCTAGGGCTTCCTTGAGGCGGCGAGTGGCCTTCTCGCCTGCGATCCCGCGTACCAGCTCGAGGGTCGCATGGGGCGCGGCAGCCACCACGGCCAGAACTGCGAGAGTGGGCGGACGAAGGTCGGACAAACGGATGGCGACGGCCTGCAGCAGGGACTCGGGGATCGGCAGCGGCTCGCCGGCTCGCGGGAACGACCCGGATCGGGCAATGGTACTTGCGATCTCGAGGGCGAAAAATGGGTTTCCATCCGAGGCTTGCTCGAGCCGGACTAGGAGAGGCCTCGGCAAGACCATACCGAGCCGATCGGCGATCAGGCGGTGGAGCACTGCGAGGCTTAGCGGCCCCAGCAGCAGGCGCTGCTTGCGTTCCTCTGGGACATCGCGGTCCAGGGCGAGCGATGCGCGGGCAGGCTCGTCACTACGCAAGGTAATCAGTGTCGCCACGCACTGTTGAGTCAGGCGACGCAGGGTGAAGGTCAGCACTCGGGACGACGCGGGATCGACCCACTGCCAGTCATCGACCGCCAGCACGACCGGCGTGCGCGCCGCCAGCGACCTGACGATGGCGAGGGTCGCCATGGCAACCGAGCGTTGGTCCGCGGCAACGCCTTGAGGGTCAGTCCGAAGCAGCGCTACCTCGAGTGCGTGCCGCTGAGGGCCTGGGAGCGCTTCCAGCTGCTCCTCTGACACCTCCCCAAACAGGTCAGTGAGTGCAGAGAAGGCCAGCTGAGACTCGGGCTTGGCTGGCTTGCAAGCGAGGACGTGATATCTCCGCGTCGCCGCAGTCGTAACGACCGCTGACCATAACGCCGTCTTGCCGATCCCAGGAGCACCCTCGAGCACAAGTACGGCCGGCCCCCCAGCGGCCGCGTCCAGAAACCGCTCGGCAGCCGCCAGCTCTCGCTCTCGGCCCCAAATCTGATCGGCCATCCCCTCGCGGAATCATGCTACGTCATCAAATGAAAGCTGAGTCGGAGGGAAGGAGTCTCATCAACCTCCTCGCTCGACCACGGCATCGAGATCGGAAGCCTCGTGAAAGGTGATCTGACCCCAGGCTTGTCGTCTCAGCAGCACACTTCGGGCCGGCTCAGGCCTTACAAGCCACGCCGGATGCAGCAACCTCAGATCCGCTCCGGTTTGCTTATCCGGGATAGAGACGTCACCAGCCGCCCTCTGCTGATTCTGGAATAGGTTGGGCTTTCGTTGAACCTTGCGAACGGCAGGGTGGACCGAGGCCATGACCAGCAGTCTGTGCGGGCGTGGAAATGTCCTCACACGGGCCGACAGCACCTTCAGACTCGCCGCCCCCAGCTGCGCAACTGAACTGGTCGATGCACTCAATCGTCCGGGCCAATTCTGCTGATGAGGTCGGTGACCTCTTCACGGATCCTGGTTGCCTTGTCCTCGAAGCTTTCGCCCATCTCATCGTCGCAGACAGTTTCTCGCTGAGCATAAGGATCTTCTCCACGCTGCGCACTTGGACTGCATCAGTCCCGACAACTCGTTTCGACTCCCTGGCAAAACTGCCAGAGCGGCAGTAATCCTCTGCCACATGTCCGGCTCGCATACTGGTGCATGAGTTCTTAGCCTCAGCGACTCAGAGTCGGAGGGACTCGGCCTCGGCAGAGGGAACTTCCAGGGACAAGGCTCGCGACCAGAGTGTCCACCTCAGGGCCCGAAATCATCTGGCCGAAACCAGACAGACTTATCGAGGTGTCTCTGCCCTACATGAGTGTTCACTTCACCCCCCGTGCCACTCGCTGCATTATCAGTGTTCCCTTCCACAGTGAAGATGGAGCCGTTTGTGACACCAGCCACGATGAAGTGATGATTAGTTTGCTGGCCCCTGGAATTGAAAGTCTGAACGCCTACGTCGCCAGGCTTTAGCTGACCCACATCCTTAGGCGAGATCTGGTGCAGCCCGCCAACCATACCGATTCCCTGGCTGCGGCGCCAATTGCCAACACTGACTCCGGCGCTCTTCAGCGCCCACAGAACGAAAATGCCGCACCAGGTATCCTTCTCAAGACCAGCTGAATCATCCAGCACGAGCGGAAGATGCGTGATGAGGTCCGTGTCATACCCCTGATTGTCGCCGCCATATGCCGTGGCGAAGAATTCGTTCAGAAGTGCGTGCCCCCCGCGGAATTGCCGGCCCTTTGGATCTGCAGCGTCCTTCCCCGCGCCTTGTTTAGCCTGTACACCACCAACCTGGGACATCGCAATGGATACAACGCTCTCGCGTAGGGTGCGAGTCGCGTCGCTCGTATCGGCGCCTCCGCTCGCCTCGAGCCCCATGAACTTGTCCAATGCATCGATGCGTAGCAGTATCTGCTCTTGTTCTCCATGGACCCGAGGCGCGGCCGTTTTGAATACGCCAGGCTGCGACCCACGCTCAAGGACCGCCGCTTTGATGACGTTAAGCGCGGCTTGAATGTCGCGCAAATCTCCGGGCTGGATGACCGTGAAGAAGGAGAAAGTGGCGAAGACCGGCGATTGGACAACCTGACGTTTGAGCTCTCGAGGATCTGTTGCGGTGGGTCTCAAAGGCACCAGTGCCGAAGCGAGGTCCTGTATCGGTACTGGAGGAGCACCAGGGCTCGCGTGCAGAAGTCGTTCGAAAAGGTCTTGGGATTCGTCGCCCACCGGATTCAGAACGACGCTCGATATGGCGATCGGTTTCTCTAGCGAAGCGCCTCCGCCCGTCCTTCTCGGGCCGAGGCACTTGCCACCTGGGCACCTGCTTGGCTCTGTACGCTCGACCCTCTTGCATGCCGTCTTCTTGTCCGTGACCTGGGGGTCGCGCTGAACGGTGATCGGTCCGCGGGAGAGGGGGCCCTCAGCGCCAACAGGGAAAGTTTGCACGGTCTCCGACGGCAACTCGGGGGTCGTATCGTCTGAGGGGTTGGTGTCGATGGTCGATGGACACTCGAGCGGAACCTCACACGGAAGACCCGGACCGATCACATCCATAACTACTGGCACGTCGCCCACGAAGGTGTCCGGTGCCTCGTTCTCGTCTAAATCCGTTCCAGACGGACAGGGGGAGGGTTGTTCGATCACGGGTGGCTCGGGCGATCCTCGAGTTAGTTCAAGTTGGTCGAGCATCGCCAGAGTTTGCCTCCCGACGATGCCGTCAACGTCCAAACCGTTCTCCGCCTGGAATTGTTTGATGACCGACAGGGTTTCGGCTGCAAAGCCACCATCCATCTCGCCACTCGGCTTGGTCGACCCGGGCATCGGAAACCCGTCGGCCACGAGGCTTTCCTGCACGAGCCGAACTCCATCGTTGGTCTCGCCGATGTGGATGGCCGGGCTGTTATCGAAGGCGGCCTCGAGCCTAGGGTTGCCCGCGAACCTAGGCGACTGGAGATTCTCCGCCCTTTCTTCGACTGAGAGCCGCTGAATCGATGCCCTCGCTGCGGAAGCCGCTTGGTGTGGAGCGGCCTCGCTTGAGCAACCTGAAGGTGCCATGAGTTGACCAGCTATCAAGTCGGCGGCCCGTTCGTAGCTATCTGATGGATCGCTCAGGTAAACGCCACCGGAGCTCAGGCGTCCAGCCACAGGTCCGGAGGCCTGCTGGACTACATGGGTTGCCTCGTGAGCGAGAATGTGCCGGCCCTGCTGTGAGCGGGGATCGTAGGCGCTTTGGCGAAAGAAGATGTCGGTGCCCGTAGTGAAGGCAATTGCGTCGACCGCCCGAGCCAGTGCGTCTGCCTCCGGATCCTTATGCACACGCACGCTGCCCAGATCCACACCCAAACCGCCTTCGAGTTGGTGGCGGACCACGGGCTCGAGGCCCTCACCGCCGCCAGCAGCTCGAGCGATCCGCTCAGCCAGGCCTTCAGTTCCTGGGTCGACCAGCTCGGAAGTTTCGTCCTCCGGGCGCATCCCGGTCATCAGTCGCTCTACGAAGGCATTGCCACGCTCACGCTGGAGCCGCTGGACCGCCCGGGCCCGCGTGCCCGTATCGGCGCCCCTAAGTGTCGATGCTAGGACCTGTCGTGTAGGCGCCCAGCTGAGTATTGCGTGAGTCGAGGGGTCGGCTGCGTCTCTCGCTGACGGACCACCCGGCTCGGAGCGGCCGTGGCTCCGTTGCAGGGCCGCCTCAAGCAGCGGAGCTTCTCTGTCAGCCATGCTTTCCTCGAGACTGCCAACGACTGCTTGCTTCGCAGACTGGCTGGCAGTACACCCAGGGAAAGAGCCTGTGATAGTCGATCGTGCCCTCCTCACTGCCTGAAGACACGCAACCCGGTGACAGAGGCCGAGCGTTCGAAGTCCAGCATTTGCGGTGACGTGCGGAGGCTGCGCCAATAATGCGAAGGCGTCGACCTACTTGATCCACATATTGTTCGGGGCAAAGGAGGAGATCGCTTCCGCAGGTCGAGTCTGGCTTGAACGCTCCGGATACGGCAACAAGCGTAATTGGTCGCCTTCTGCGGACACCTGAACCAACCATCTATGGAGCAGAAGAGCCGATCCGGCCGGTAAGGGCATTGGTCACTGTCCGGTCTCCATTGTTCGTCTGATCCGTCAGTCTGGCGAGAATGTCCGCGGCACCCGCGATGCCTTCTGGATTGATTGCCGATATATCGTTCACGATCTCCTTGGTTAGCGATTGACCATTCGCGAACACCGCGAACCCATGACTCGGCATGCGATCGGTCTGGAAGTGAAATCGTAGCTCGTCGACCTGGAGCAGGTTGGCTACCGTGCCAGTGGAAATCGCCACAGTCCAGTCGGCGTCGATATTTGGCCCGCCACCGGGCGCGATCGCGGGAGGGTTTGGAAGTCCACTGCTCATCCCCAGGGTAAAGCCTTGCCCTGAGAGCTGCGATGCCGAAGTGGCCCCTTCGATCTGGCCCGCCTCAACGCCGGTGAAGTGCGTTACTGGCGGATTGAACTGGGCGTTCGTGACATCAAGTGAGAAGTGGCGATGGGTCGGTCCATATTCTCCTGGCCCGAACCGGCCCTGGAAAATAGCGAAGTTCTGGATGAAGGAGCCATTCCAATCGAAATCCACAGCTGCAAAGGCCTTGAACTCTCCGTCATAACCGGAGTGGTGGTTTCCTTCGTAGCGTGAATGGTGGTTTGAGCTCGTTCCGCGCACGACACTGTTTCCGGTGTCGCCGCTGGTGAAAAGCAAGATTCCGTCGAAGTCTTCCCTGGACCGGATCGGCTCTTCCGGGTCAGCCACAAGATCGTGGGGTATCCAGGCTTTGATCTCAACACGGTAGTGTGTCGTGGCCGTATCCGGAGAAGGCGGCGGAGCGGGCTCCTCCTGAGGGGTTGGCGCCGGCGCCGGTTCCGGCGGGAGGTTCGGCACCTGAAACGGCGGCACTATGGGTGGAGGGCCCGTTCCAACTTTGTCGAGTTCCGCCCATGTGTGATCGCCTATCTGCCCGTCCCACTGCCGCGGGTCGTCCGGGAAGACCTGCTGCTGGAAGGAGAAAACGGCATTGAACGTCGCCTTACCAAAAACACAATCGGGTACGAGCGGAGCATCTCTCAAGCCAGGCCCGCCGGCCGCCCGCTGCTGATTGTGGAATAGGTTGAGCTTTCGTTGGGCTTCGCGGACGGCAGGGTGAACCGAATCTATGACCAACAGTCTGTGCGGCGTCACAATGTCCTCACAGGGGCCAACCGCAGCTTCGGGGTCCCCGCCACCGGCCTCGGGACTGAACTGTTCGAAGGCGGGCGCACTCGATCCTTCGGGGCCGATTCCACCGATGACATTGGCGACCTCATCACCGATCCCGGTTGCCTCATCCTCGAGGCACTCGCCGGTCTCCCCGTCGCAGACTGTCTTCCTCTGGAGAGCGTGGGCTTCCTCAGGTGCGCAGTTACAAGGCATGACACCACAGCGCTGGATCGCCTTGCTGCGCTGAGGGCAGGTGACTGCGTCGATCTTCTCGGATGATGTTGGAGCCACTGGGGGGCCCCTCGTCGTCTCAGCGGACCATGCCATCAGGCGCGTGGCCAGGGTGTCAGCATCGCGCTCATAGTCATCGGCCGGATCACTGAGATAAATCCCGCCAGCGGCTGGCTGTCCTGCCACCGGGCCGGCCCTTTGTTGGACCACGTGGGCTGCCTCGTGGGCGAGCAGGTACCGGCCCTGCCGTGAGCCGGGACGGTAGGCGCCCCGGCGGAAGAACATGTCGCTGCCGGTAGTGAAGGCGACCGCATCGACCGAGCGGGCCAAGTGATCTGCCTCCTGGTCAGCGTGCACGCGTACGCTCCCCAGATCGATCCGCAAACCCTCTTCGAGCTGGTGTCGGGCTCCTGGGTCTAGGGGCTCACCGCCACCGGCGGCTCGATTGATCCGCTCAGCCAAGTCTTCAGTTCCTGGGTCGAGCTGCTCGGGAGCCGTTTCCTCCGAGCGCATCTCGGTCAGCACTCGCTCCACGAAGGTGTTGCCCCGCTCACGCTGTAGCCGCTGAACCGTCCGGGCCCGTGTCGCCGGATCGGCCCCCGCCAGAGCTGATGCCAGCGCCTGCGTGAAAGGAGCCTGGCTGAGCATTGCCTCGCTCCAGGGGTCGGCCGCGTCTCTGGGCTCCTGGAAGGTCGCCTGCTCGGGTGGCGTTTGCTCTCGACTCTGGGACGGTTCAGCTAATGGCCGCTCACCGTTAGGCATGGCTGTCTCTGGGGCGCTGAGCGCGTTCGCTCTCACGACTGCACCAGCCCAACATGGCCGCCAAACTCAGCCGGCACCCACAAACGGCCCAGCGTCCGGTATTCGCGTTCCGTGCCCCGGATCAGGTTGGCCATGGCGACCGACTTTGCCGCATCTGCCGCCAGGTTGGCAGCGATTAGGGTGGCGTTGCCGATGTTGCCGCCCGTGAGGTCGCAGGCCGAGGCCAAGAAGTCGAGGTCGATGCCCTCCACCACACTAGCCAAGTCGATAACCATCTGATATTTGGGCTCCTAGCGAGAAGTCCCGATCCTAAACTCGTCTCCCGCGATTTCAAACGGGCCATGGTAGGCCGCCGCTGTCACACCCTTTCCGGTCTCTGTTGCATCAGGATCAGGAAAGTTTTTCAGGCCGAAAAAGATAACGGAAATGTTTTGGCCGGTGAATATGTCGAGTGACGGGCCCACACCGAGCTGGGCTTGAAAACTGTTCCAGATGGCTGCGCCCTCGAAACCATGGAAACCGACCGGCTTGTCGGTCGAGAATCTCTTAAACGCAGAGGTTCCGCTAATGGACACGAACGTACCCAGACCAAGCCCGACGACACCGTCGAAGGAGAACATCCGTCCAATCTTGCAGTCAAGATTATGTATCTCCATGGTAAGGTGTGCGACTTCGAAGAACTGTCCGGCACTCGCGCCCTCTACGATCCGCGCCTGGAAGACCTGGCCCTTCCTGCATTTCTTCGGGGGTGGCGGAGGTGAGGGTTCGGTAGATGCTTGTGGTTCGACTCGAATAAGGACTGAGCGATTACGGGCGCGCCCCTTACGAGTGAGGTTGTCGCCCATTACCTCGCCCGCGGGACCGGCTTCAGCCCTCCCGAGGTTTTCCATTCGGGCATTCTGGCTTAGGAGAAAATCGAAGACAAGCGAAGCCCTGACCTTACGGAGTCCAAGGTTGATGTTCTCTTTGGCAACGCAGTCCGTAAATCCCTGGAGCAGGCTGACTTTTGCCGTGGGCTGAGTGGTGTCAAGATGGAACCGACCGACGATCTCTCTAAGAAAACTTCCGTGGGCGGGGCGAATGGCCGTCTGTCCCGGTTCGAAGTCCGAAAGTAGGGCATCCTTCGATAGTGCCGGATCCGGGGGAAAGCCGTCTACGGCTCCGCCAGAGGCACGCGACTCGTCAACCTCCCCCGGTTCATAGGTGCATCCAGATCCTTGTGTGGCTTCTGAAGGTGTGTTGGGGGAAGATCCAAACTCTGCAATGCCGGCACCAGCCGGACCGGAAGAGGCGCTGGTGAACTCCTCTCCCACTCCCCTAGCTTCGGGTTCGGTCGCTGGCGCTTCCTCGCCCTCAGACCCCTCATCCACTCCGAGCGCCTCCGGTTTGACGCCGGGCGCTTCGTCCTCAGCGGTGGACTCGTCGCTGACACCGAGGGCCTCTGGTTCGGTCTTAGCCTCCTCGCCGCCGTCCGCAGAACTAGATTGGTCGTCTCCTCCAGTGGGCTCGGGTTCCGTCTGAGGCGCTTGGTCGCCGCTCCCAGAAGTAAACTGCTCGCCGACTCCGGTGGGCTCGGGTTCCGTCTGAGGCGCTTGGTCGCCGCTCCCAGAAGTAAACTGCTCGCCGACTCCGGTGGGCTCGGGTTCCGCCTGAGGCGCTTGGTCGCCGCTTCCAGAAGTAAACTGCTCGCCGACTCCGGTCGGCTCGGGTTGGCTTTCAGGTACTTCCTCGGACTCGGCGGAGGTATCCTGTTTCACGCAGTCGCCACTATCGTCGCAGACTACCTCGCGCTGGAGCGCGAGCGCCTTTTTCTCGGTGGGACAGTTGCAGGGAATCAGCCCGCAGCGCTGTACGGACAGTGCTCCCCCGGCGGAGCCGAGGCACGGCGACGCATCTTTCTTCCGAATAGTTTGTAGCACGGGAGGCCCCCTCGTTTTGTGAGGGTAGTTCGCCGTAAGACCGTTAGCGACCGACTCAGCCGTCCGTTCGTAGCTATCGGAAGGATCGCTCAGCTGGATCCCGCCACCAGCAGGCGATCCAGCCACTGGTCCAGCTCCTTGCTGGATCACGTGGGCGGCCTCATGCGCGAGCAGGTGGAGGCCTTGCACTGAGCTTGGCCGATAGGCGCCCTCGCGGAAGAACATGTCCCTCCCAGTCGTGAAGGCGACGGCCTGGACCGCACGGGCAAGCTGGTCCGCTTCTTGATCAGCATGGACCCGGACGTTGCGCAGATCCTTTCCCAAGCCGGCCTCGAGATGGCGCCGCGCCTCCAAGTCCAGAACCTCGCCACCAGCCCGCGCTCGATCGATTCGGTCTCCCAGGATGTCTGGTTCGGTATCGGTCTGATCCGAATCGCTCTCCTCACGCCCAACCTCAGTCAGAAGTCGCTGCACGAACGCATTACCGCGTTCGTGCTGGAGGCGCTGGACGGTTTGCGCTCGTGTCGCCGGATCGGCGGCCGCCAAGACCGACCTCAGCTCTTGAGGCGATGACCCAGAGTAAACAAGGGTGGGCATCGAGGCATCGGCTATGCTCGGAGCCTGTGGCAGACCCACTGCAGAAAACTGCCGATCGCCAGGCCCGCCAGACACTTCCGTTGGAGGGCGATGAGCCACCCTCAAGCTATCCCCTGCTCGGTCCGGACTACTAGACCTCATGGCTTGAGCAACTCAAAGTAGGGGCCAAACTCAGCTTCAACACAGAGGCGGCCGAGCTTTTGATACTCGCGCTCAGTTCCGCGTATCAGATCAGGCATTCGGAGGGGACGCCCGGCATCCGCAGCGAGATAAGCCGCGGTAAGCGTGGCGTTGCGAATGTTGCCGCCCGTCAAATCGAAGGCGGAGGCCAGGAAGTCGAGGTCGATGTCCTCATCGTGGGGGACCTCAGGCGCCAGGAATTGCCGCCACAATCGCAGCCGATCTTCCTCCTCTGGCAATGGGAAGTCGACCACCATATCCAGACGCCGAGTGAATGCCTCATCGACGTTGGCGCGGATATTAGTGGTGAGGATGGCAATCCCGTCAAAGAGTTCCATGCGCTGGAGAAGGTATGCGACTTCCACATTGGCGTAGCGATCGCGTGCATCTTTGACCTCAGATCGCTTGCCGAACAGCGCGTCAGCTTCATCGAAGAGCAGGATCCCATTGACTCCCTCCGCCTCGATAAAGATCCGGTCGAGGTTCTTCTCGGTCTCGCCGATGTACTTATCGACGACGCTTGAAAGATCAATAACGTAGAGGTTCAGCCCTAGCTCTCCGGCGACCACCTCCGCCGACATCGTCTTGCCGGTTCCCGATTCGCCGGCAAAGAGTGCAGTGATCCCGTGACCCCTAGAGGACTTGCGACCCATTCCCCAGAAATCGAGCACTCGGTCGCGTTGGCGCGCTCGCGCGACGAGTTCATGGAGTTGAACGATTACACCTCGGGGGAGCACCATATCTTCCCACCTGACTCGAGGGTCGATCCGTCGCGCCAAACGCTCTAAACCCGCCGCGTTTTGAGAGCGAGCGCCAGCCCGCAGATCCGATGCGCCAATACGATGACGGTGGAAGTCTGCTTGAAGGACGGCCGCCGCCGCCGCACGCGCTACTTGCTCTGGTCCAAGCTGAAACTGCCCAATAACGTCAGCCGGATCGAGCTCGGAGGGCAGGTGTTCCCCGAGGCTGCCCCGCCACATGGCAGCGCTTTGCGCTAAGTCTGGTTTGCCGACCTCAACCAGTAACGGCACCTGGCGAGACCACGCCGGGTCCCAAGGTCGGTTGCCAGTCAGGACGATGGTGCACGATGCTTCGGAGAAAGCCCGCACCGCACCGAGGCTGCGCTCAACAAGTCGCTCGACCGGGCCAGCTACCAGCGCCGCTCCAATTAGTCGAGCTTCACGTGCGGCCGTGGCTGCCATGGTAGCCGGGTTCTCCTGCGCATTCAGCCGCGAGAGATCCAGTGCTAAGACGGGCATTCGGAGTCGTCCAAAGGCAGCTGCGGCCAGGGCGCGTCCGCTTCCGCCAACCTGCTCACGCAGATAACCGAGTCTGACTCCCTGGGAGAAAGCTCTGGCTAGGTTCGAAGGGTCGCCAGCCCATTCTTGGTGACAACGGGCAAGCAAGACCGCGACCTCAGGGTCGGCTCCATCGTCGCCAATCAGGTGCATAGCCAACCGGTCAGGGACTCTGAGAGACCGTGTCAGGAATGGTCGATCCTGTTCTTCAATCAGAAGCAGCCCATGATCGACTAGCCGACTGCCAGGCCGGAAACGCTGGCGTCCATCCGCCGAGACCTGCGACACGCCAACGAGGTCGAGCGCGAGGCCGATACTCGCACGATGACGAGTCAAGTCGTCGTGGAGATAGCCGTACAGGCGCTCGAAGCGCGGGTCGAGATCGGGTGCCAATGCGACGAGAAGCAACTCAAGATCGAGGCCGTCTAGCTCGAACGCTGTTGCCAGGCGCCGCAAGCGGATATCGTTCCCCTGCGCTTCAGCCTGGTCAGCCGCGCGTTCCAGCTCGGCTATAAGATTCTGGACTAAAGGCTCGTCCGGCCTCGCGTGCTGGCGGCGGGCGAGCAGGCGATCCACATCGTCCTTGGAAATGAACAGGCCGCGGAACGGATCTTCGAGTTCGCGACGGCCATCTCGGCCCTCAGCCGCAGCCCGCCGGGATACGGCGAGCTGCACTCGCAACTCAAGGGTATGGAGCCGCCCGAGTAGGTGGGCGAGAGAAGCGTCAGGGGACCCGCTCACCAACGTTACCTTTTCGCCTATTTAAGCTCCTCCAGATGGGCGACTCGCCCCCCACGGATGGGCAAGCTTCTCCACCCTGGCGACTCATGCCTTACTTCAGGCTAGGCGGATCACATTGGGCGGGGCAGGGTCTTTCGGGAAATCTCTAAGACAGATATCTTTGCCCAAAAGGGAAGGCCGGCCTGCCATGTGAGTTGAGTCGTATTTAGCGGTGTAAATTCCGGGGGCCCTTTGACAAGGAGGGCCACCGTGTGGTTCCAAGTGAAGAGCTAACCAACAACTTGGAGGACCACGACGATGACCAATTTCAGGATGGCACTTCTGGAGCTGCTGCGCAAGGACGAACAAGGCACCGACCCGATCTCACTTGTGCGCCGGCCGGCATCAGCAGATGACAGGGACGGGCTTGAGCGGTGAGGTCCGCAGCACCCGCTGGGTGCCCAGGTCGGTGCCCAGGGGGCCCGAGACACGGGTTCCGTTTTGGAGCAGTTCGTCGGCGAGAACGCTGAGCGGCGCGGTATCGTGGAGCGCGAGCGCCTCAAGGGCAAGCCGGATCTCCGCATCTCCGAACGTCGCCGTTCAGTACACGTTGGAGGCGCTGGACTGCTCGAAGGTCTGGCGGGACCAGCGGGCATGTGACAGTGCGGGCGGCCACACCTATCAGACTCAGCCGAGGATGCGAGCCCTCCAGTGCTCAAAACGATCGGCAAGGTCAGAGCGGCCGACGGACATCAAGCGAGTCCAGTTGTCCTCGATGTAGTTCAGATAGAGTGGGACCAGCTCCCGGCCGAGCAGTGCCATGGCCTCGTCGCTGTTTTCGGGCGGCGCAAGCCGCCAGCTAAGAGCCGCGGCGACACGCTCCGCCGCCGGTGCCTGGGCGTCGGCCAGATAATGCTTGACGGCCATGCGGGCTGAGGACCTGGCGTTGCAATCGCCCTACCTGCTCAAGCATTCGTCCAAGGAGATCGGGTGGGAAGGTCCCATCGCCGGCGGCCGCTGACCGAATGGTCGCCAGCAGGTTCTGTCCCGTCGCTTCGCTGCGCCGCAGGATGCCCTCACACCAGCTTCGACCGCCGCCATCACCCCAGCCTCGTCGATTCGTGTGACGACAAGCAGAAGCCGACTGGCTCCGCGGCGCTTGAGCGCGCGAAGCACGCGGCCGGTCTCTTCATCGACCTCATCGGCGATGGCGAGGGCGATGACCAGGGCGATGACCTGGGCATTCAGTTGGGCGTCGTCGACCAACTCCACTCCCTGGTTCCCTCGGAGTTCCATCGTGATGCCCGCTCGAGATATTGGGTCCGTAGCTACAACCGCGACGGGAATGCGTTCGCTGTCAGGCACTGGCCGTGCCAGCATCGCCATCCTCCTGTGCCCAATTGGAAGGAAATTCTAGGCATTGAGCATGCAATGTCCCAACTACCTGGGGGTTAACCAGCAGTTAAGGTGCCCCGAAAGCCGGGGCAGCGACCCCCGAACTTCGAGTCCCCCCAAGGGCCTCGCTCAGTTAATGCTTGTGGATCGTCTCCTTTATGAGGGAACAACCCGAGGCTTCTCCAAGATGTTCTCTAAGGGCAGGGTCCAGACGGTTGGTTGCGGTCGCGGTCCCACGCTGTGCGCGGTACTCAACGATGGCCTTGACCAGGTCCTCGACCCTCGGCGAACACGCAATGTCACGGTCCCTCCTTTGTGACTCGCGGCACGCCCGCCACCAAGTTCAGCCGCGAGGAACGGTTGAACAGAAGACTCGCACAACAGTCGGGTGAGCAGGAAGCCACCTCTGCGCCATCCATGCCTGTCCATCGAGCCGAGGGCGAGAACGACATTCGAGTCGAAGGATGTTGGGGAACTCGGGATCGAGTGGACGGAATCATTAGGGTGAGACGAGACCGACATCTTCAGTAGGTAGGCGTCAGTCTCGGAGGGCGGCGGGACAGTTGGTGTCACGGAAGAACGGTGCCGGCTCAAGACGGATATAGTCGATTCCGAGATATAGTCCTGTGCTCTGCGGGTTTTCTCCCACAACCGTGAAGCGAACGGCGTTAGGGCCTGCCGACAGAATGCGGTTCGGCAGGCACTCACGAAAAGCCTCGGTGTTCGGGTTATACGCATCGAAACTCTCTTGAACGTAAGGCATGGAAATCGAGTAGATCCCATAGTCGTTTGACTTGGCAAGACCAAGGACTACGTAGTAAGTACTGGCAGACCCCACGCGAAACTGGAGCGTGATAGAGTCGCCCGTTCGAGTTGCCATGAAGACGAGCCGTTGGTAACCGCAAAACGGGCTCGGCTCGCTTCCCGTACTGTTGCTTTTCTGGGAAACCACAGGGGGTTGAGCGCCAGCGGGTACTGGGGTGCATGATGGCGAGGGCGGCGGAGATGGAGTTACGGTCGGCGGTGGTGTCGGCGGTGGGGTCGGCGGCGCAGAGGGGGAGACGCTGGCCTGGGGCAACCAGGGCCAGGGCACAGGCGGCACGTCCGTTGCCACGCCGGCAGCAATGAGCGCTAAGGCGAGGGCAGCCGCAATGGCTAAACGCCACCTCGACCACCATCCTGGCCGGGGTGCCATTAGTACGGTAGCCCCGTCCAGACGAACGGGCGTACCCCTTTCGGGGTGAACCACCACCTGGAAGGGCAGACGACGCCCAGCGCGTGGCTGTTTCGGGTCACGTGGCCGCACATCTAGGCGGGCTTTCGCCGATGAGCCCGGAGATATGGCTAGGACAGACGGGACTAAGTCGCACACTAGTTTGTCATCCGGATCCTGCGCGGTCAACACGACACGATTGGGCGCGTTCCCCCGGTTTTCGACGCTTAACTTGTGCTCTGCGACCCGAACACTCTCGGACGTTTGCGGCACTAGCGTCGCTACTATGTCAGCGAACGTCGCGATCGTGACGCTTCCGGCCACATCGCTCTTCACGGCTGGGTCAACGGTCGAGCTGACTGTGATCACGAACGGAATCGTCGCTGCCGCCGGGTTTGGCGCACGCGGCGGGCGGAAAAGAACGCGTGCTGCGCCGCTGGTCTTTGGCATCAGTCGAAGCGAGGCAGGCTCCACCGAGCACCATGAGGGATCAGCGCCAGAGAGGCTGAGCCGATACTCGTTAACAAGCCTTCCGTCGTTATTAACCTGGACCTCGCAGGCCGCCTGGCCACCCGGTTCGACGGTCAGATCTGCGGGCTTCAGCGTCGCGCTGACCGCCGACCTGGCCGGCTCACCTAGCCGGACACCGTTCCAGTCGAGGTAGCGGTCGCACTTTTCGCAGAACCGGGTCCCATCCGGATTTTCAGCCCCGCACTTGGTGCAGACAATCATGTCCTGGCACTCACCACCGGAACAGCCTGGCGACGATGTTGCGCGAGAGACCCTGAATGATCTGGCCCGCGGCATTGTCGATGCGGCTTCGAGAGCGGACCAACCCGATCATTACAACAGTCAGAGAACAATCGAACGATCCGATAGCGATCTCAGACGCACTCATATACCCCGCTCGTGACCGAACGCGCAAGCGATTTCGTGGACTTCATCTGTCTCCGATGACACGGAGTGATGGTGCACTCCGGCCAGGAAGGGCCCAGTGAGCTCAGAGCTTGCGGGCCGTGCATCGTGGTGAAGCTTGCCGACGAAGCGTTTCTTCCCAAGCTAACTCCGACGTGGGATCCATGCCGGCCGGACCGACGGCCTTGCGTAATCTCCACACTCGGGTGACGGCACCACCGCATCACTCGCTCCGTAATTTGAGTCGCGCTCGCTCTTGTGACTGCACCAGCTCAAAGTAGCGGCCGAACTCGGCCTCCAAAGATAGGCGGCCGAGCTTCCGGTATGCACGTTCCGTGCCCCGGATGAGGTCGGCCATGGCTACCGGCCTCCCCGCCTCCGCCGCTGTGTAGGCAGCCGTTATGGTGGTGTTGCGGACGTTGCCGCCCATGAGATCGAAGGCGGAGGCCAAGAAGTCGAGTTCGATGTCCTCAGCCTGAATGCACAAGCCCAGTCTCACCTCGGTAACAGGATTACGATGTCGTAGCGGTCGCCTTCTCTACGGGCTCAGGCAATCATGGTCCTATAAGAGCGCGGTTGGCTCCGTTGCGCCCGATCAGCGCCAACTCGTCCGTGCTCCCGGATCACCGTCTTCTTAGCCTAAGCCGACGACTTTCGAGAGGTTAGTGCCTTTCGGGCAATAGGACAGACAGACATCTCTTCCCAAAAGGGCCGAAGGGCTACTAAATCCGGTGCGAGTCGAGAGCGCCGCTTGGGGAGGCTGCCAGCATTTCGGATGTTCGAACTGCTTCTACGGAGTCTTCACGTCCGTCGTGCTGCGGTTTGCTCGCGTCGGACCTTGCGCTCGAGAACATCGTCCGCCACTCGAGCGGCAACATGAGAGGAGCACCCAGCGTCGGCCAGAACAGCTCGTCGATCGGCTTGCCCGGGCTGGGGCCCGGGGTTGTCCTGGGAAACCACGCCTGTTAAGGGGTCGCGGCACTTCTTGGCCGGAGGCTACGGCATTTCCAAAAACAGCGTTCCGTTAAAGAAGAGTTGAAGAGGAGTGGAAGTCGAGTTCAAGTCGAATTGAAGTTGAGGAGAATGAATCGCCCTGGGTTTTGTGGAGACTCGGCGACTTGGTAATTCACGCGACCACGGTGGCCGCGTGCTCGTCAGCGTAGAGCTTCTCGAACTCGACGGGCGGCAGGTTGTTCGCGGCGCTGTGCAAGCGACGACGGTTCCACCAGTCGACCCACTCGGCGGTCGCCAGTTCCACGTGCTCAGCGGTGCGCCAGGGACTGTGCCGACGGATGAGCTCGGTCTTGAATAACCCGATCACGGTCTCGGCGAGGGCATTGTCATAACTGTCACCCCTGGAGCCCACCGAGGTGACGGCACCCGCTTCAGCGAGCCGTTCGGTGTAGCGAATCGACAGATACTGGACGCCGCGATCGGAATGATGCACAAGTCCCTCAAGCGATGGTCGATCGCGAACCCAGATCGCCATCTCGAGCGCGTCGAGGGCGAGCTCCGCGCGCAGCGAGGTGGCGACACGCCAGCCAACGATCGCGCGACTGAAGACATCGATGATGAACGCGACGTAGGCAAAGCCCGACCAGGCGCTGACATAGGTGAGGTCGGCAACCCACAAGCGGTTCGGTGCTGGCGCACCGAAGGCACGCCCCACGAGATCGGCTGGCGAGTGGCTGGGGTCGGCCGGGCGGGTTGTGTGGGTCCGCTTGCCGCGCACAGCGCCCGCGAGGCCGAGAGTCCGCATTAAACGGGCCACGCGATCCCGACCCACGTCGATGCCTTCACGGACCAGTTGACGCCAAACCTTCTCAATGCCATAGACGCTGAAGTTCTGGCGATGCCCGCGACCGATCTCCTCCTTCAGCTGCTCGTCCCGCATGCTGCGCGACGAAGGTCGCCGGGTCTTGACGGCGTAGTACGTCGACGGGGCGACCTGCAAGGTCCGGCAGATCGGCTCGACCCCGAAACGCTCGCGGTGGGCGTCGATGTAGCGGGTCATTGCGGCAGGCGCGGGGCGAGCTCCCGCGCGAAGAAACTTGCCGCGGTCTTCAGGATCTCGTTGGCTCGGCGCAGCTCCCGGTTCTCTTTCTCCAGCTCGGCGATGCGTTGCTGATCCTTGGTCGTAATTCCCGGTCGCTGGCCGGTGTCGATTTCAGCCTGCCGTACCCAGTCGCGCAGTGTCTCGGAGCCGATGCCCAGTTGCACCGAAACTCGAGTCACCACGCCGTGACGCCGGCCGGTCTCCTTGATCGCCTCCTGCACCATTCGCACTGCCCGGGCTTTCAGCTCGGGCGGGTA
>Ga0070698_100000395_pt1 | contig 45945 bp, 40 predicted proteins | sample KBSK1502metaG_FD_65477 | JGI IMG/M metagenome (GOLD analysis project Ga0070698, IMG submission 65477) | Corn, switchgrass and miscanthus rhizosphere microbial communities from Kellogg Biological Station, Michigan, USA - KBS K1-50-2 metaG | ecosystem: Host-associated > Plants > Roots >...
GGATACCATTCGGTGATCTTGCCTTTCGGAAAATCAACGCTCAGGTCAACATCCATGTCGTTGTTTGAATAAAAATAAATGACCGGCGTTTCCATCCGCACCGCTGCCGACAGATCGGCCTTGGGCGTAGCATCCCGCAGTCCGAGATACCCTTGCTGGATTGTATGAACGAACTTTGGCAGATCGGGAGGGCCGTTAAGCGGACGCCATTCAAGCGCCACTCCATCCTTGCCGGCTATTGAGGTGAAGGTTCCCCACTCGTGGACGACCAGATTGTTTTCCGCAGGAGCATTGCTGCTCGCTCGCGTGTGCCGAGCCGAAAGCTTCACGCCGATGAATACGATCACCGCGAGAGCCGGGACACAAACTGTAATGATTCTCAAAGCGCGCATCTTATCTCCTCCTTAATCCGATACCAGAAACGAACGACAAGTTCAGCGTTCAAGCTTTAGCTTGCCGCGAGCGACAGAGACAACCTGAAGGTTGAACTCTGAACTATGACCGAACTTGCATCGATCGATCTATTTCTTGCCTTCCAGGCCGTTCAATTTACCAAGGCCGCGAGCCCATGTCCTTCGCCAGGCATTGAGCAGTCCCGGAGACAAGTTATCATCCCAACGTGATTCAAGCTGATCCTTCCACGTATCGAGCATCTGCTGGTTGAGTTTCAAAACCCCTTCGCGCGTCACACCATCCGGTGGGCGCACGAGTTTAGCCAGACGATCGTAGACCAACTCTCGATCTGGACCAGTAACACGCGGCAGCAAGTTCCACAGTGTCAGGGTGTCGCGAACTCGCGCGCTGGCGAGAACTATCTTAAGTGATGCCCTGTCGGCCGGTCGCGAATCATCAGCAGAATCTAATTTGGACAACGCTGCTCGAAATGTTTCTGAAGCGTCCTCAAAGTAAGGCGTGCCCGGCCCAACTCCGGGACGCGTGGCGCAGGCGGCGCCCGCGGGCACAACCGACGCGCGATCTTTCAACTGAAGTGAAACCCAACCAGTGGTCACGCGCAAGAGACTGTTTCCGGCTTTATCGACCTCCAGGGAATAGGCGCACCCGAGATCCTCAGCAACGCCTGATGGCGTGTCAACAAAGAAGAGTTTTGGCGGAGCCGAGATGCGCGCGCTCAAACGCCCTTCAGCTAATTCAAGGCGATGCTCGGTCGGATTAGTTTCCACCAGACGCACGCGCGTGTTCGGATCAATCTCGACATGTCCAATGTCGCTGACACTAATTTGCGCGCGTGAGTTGGTGTCAGTCTCGAGCCACTGGCCGACGCCGAGTTTTGACTTATCGTTGATCAGGGCAGAGCCGATTCGCGGCGCGCCATCCAGACGCGCCACGTCCCAGGTCGCCCCGACCGGCTTCGAGTTAGGCCGCAGCCAGAATGCTGCAAATCCGATCACTAGCACCCCTAAAGCCAGAGCAGCGACAGCGAAACGAGGTTGCACAAAAAACGATGTGAGGCGACGGCGCGTGGGTGTGGGCGCGGGCCGGCCTTTGCGGTCGAGAGCGATTTCAATTCCGCGCCACTGTGAATCGGGCGCTTCGATCAGCGGCAATTGCGCTGCCAGCCTGGCGCCAAACTTGACCTCTTCAAATTCGCCGCGGCAACGTTCGCAACTGATCAGATGCTCAGCGACTCGCCGCGACTCATCGGGCGAGAGTTCGTCGTGACAATAAGCTGAGGTCAAACTGGAAACGTGTTTAGCAAACATCTTCGGTCTCCAAGTGGCACAGACTTTAGTCTGTGATGCTCGACGAGGAATCACAGACTGAAGTCTGTGCCACTACAACTCTAACTCGCCGCGCAAGTAGCTGAGCTTCTTAGCCAACGCTTTGTGCGCGCGATTCAAACGCGAGGCTACTGTTCCTTTCGAACAGCCGAGCACTGCGGCAATCTCTTCGTAGGAAAGTCCCTCGATGTACTTCAACAAGATCGGCAGACGCATCTTCGGCTTCAATCCGCCGATGGCTTCTCTTACTGAGCCGGCAATTTCCCGGCGCTCGTATTTGGTCTCTGGTGATTTTCGCTGGACAGGCATGGGCGTGAAATCTTCGACCGGCAAAAAGCGTTTCTGTTTTCTGCGCTCGTCGAGGCATGAATTAATCACCAGCCGATATAACCAGGTGCTGAACTCGGAATCGCCACGGAACTGGCCGATGCGCGTGAACAGCTTTACAAAGATTTGCTGGGTGATGTCATCCGCGGCAGCTTCGTTACCGAGCGAGTAACAGGCAATCGAAAACACGCGATCCTTGTACGCCTCAAACAACAGGCGAAAGGCTTCTCGGTCGCCTTCCTGACAAGCTGTAATGACGCCTGCGTTAATCGAATCTGGCGAACTGTGCACTCGCTGCTCCACGTACATGGCCGTTTGCTCGAGCATCGTCTATTTAGACGGGCCGGGTTCGGATTTTCTTCCGCACATAAAAAAGGCTCTGCCAATCAAATGGCAAAGCCGCTTTTCATCAGAGACCGGCCACTGGCCCGACCGTCAGGGAGGGCTCACTTTACCCGTTGCTAAGCCTTGAGCCCTCCCCGACGGTCGGACTAGTTCACCAAATATTTCACGCTTAGTGCGTGACGTGCACCAGCATCTCGGTGCCGGATTCGAGCCTCAACTCTTTACTGCCGTTGATTGCGAGAGAGCCTGCGCCGCCCGCGCCGCCCAGAATCAATCCGATCGCCGCGCCCTTGCCGCCACCCGCGATGCCGCCGATGATCGCGCCCGCAGTGGCCCCGATGCCGCTGCGCTTGAGCGTCTGTTTGCCGCGTCCTTCCGATTGCACGCCGCCTTCATTGTCAGCAGTCTCTTTGCCGCCATAGACCTTGGTGACGTAACCATGAAGGACGCCGTGCTTGTCGTCAGTTAAGTCAATGGAATCGAACGCCAGGTTCATCGTGGTTCGGCCCGTGACTTTGCCTGATTTAACGATCGAGCGAATGTGTCCATGTACAGTGGCTTCGCTGAAGCGCACCGGATCGATTACTGTCGCCGTGAACTTGTCACCCGCGCGCGACTCTTTGCTCGACAGCGTATCGTTCAAGCGAATCTTCAGGTTTGTGGCGACTGGAACGAGCGGCGCCACGACCACCGCCGGTCGCGGTGCTGCGCGTCGCAGGCGCGGCCTTCTCCGCGTTTGCGCGCCGGCCATGATTGGCATAGCTATCAGAATGGTAAGCACGATTAAAAGCTTATTTGTGTAGTTGGTTTTCATCAGACTCCTCCTGTTGCCAGGATCTAGAAAAAAGGGGCGAGGGGGTTTGCGGTTTTACTTGGCGGCCAAAGCAATGCGGGCCGCTTCATTCGCTTGCGCGATTTGCAATTGATCTTCGTCTTCGAATGTTCTTTGCCGGTACACGGTGCCGTCGGAATCAAAAATATAAGACGAAGGCGATTCGCGCATGATGATGTCCTGCAAGCGCATCAATCCGTAAAGCAAAGCTTCGGGCCGCGGCGGACAACCGGGAATGTAAACGTCGACGGGGATCGTGCGATCCACTCCCTGCATGGTCGAGTAAGAATCAAAAGGCCCGCCAGTCGAAGCACACGCACCCATCGAGATGACCCACTTCGGCTCAGGCATCTGATCATAAACGCGCCGCACGACCGGGCCCATCTTCAGAGTAACCGTGCCGGCAATAATGATCAGGTCGCTCTGTCGGGGGCTGGGGCGAAACACGCCGGCGCCAAACCGATCGATATCAAAGCGCCCGGCGCCTGTCGCCATCATCTCGATCGCACAGCACGCCAAACCAAACGTCATCGGCCACAGAGCCGATTTTCGTGCCCAGTTAACGATGGGCGCGCCCATGTCGATCGCTTTCGAAGCGATGCTACGCCGCACGAAATTCGTGATCGAATCGACCGTGGTTAAGACAAAGCCTTCGTCGTGTTCAGCCATGAGTCATTGCCGATTTAAGATTGCCAAGTGCCGATTTGCCGTTGGCTTTGGGTTTGAGTGATTCAGAAGCCGACTTTCTTGAACTCGCCATTATTTTCGCAAGCTCATTCGCCTCGTCCAATAGGGGCTTGACTAACGGCTGCCCTAATAGCTTGTCCTCGATGATTAACTCCATCCAAAAAGCGCTTTCATCGGCTTCCTCTTCGACGATGCCGATCTTTGCAATGAACGCAGGCTTTGATCGTGCGCGACAGGCAGCCCGATAGTTGGCTCCGACTGACGTACCTGCTCTCACAAGCTGACCGCCGATGGTTCTGCCGCTCAGAGTATTCGGTAAAGCTCCAACGAGTTTAAGGACTCGCAATGCAAACTGCTTCGTGCGCTCTTTCAAATCGTCGGGTTTCATCAACTCTAATCAGAACAAAGCCCTTTCGCTTAGAACCAATCGGCAATCCTCAATTGGCAATCGGCAATGATTATGCCCACTCCAGCGCGCCCTTGCGCCACGCGTAATAATAACCAACCACCAGTATCCCAATGAAAACAAACATTTCGATCAGGGCAAACTTCGTAAACGAAAAATCCTTGCCCATAAAGATGATCGCCCAGGGCAACAGAAAAATGGTTTCCACGTCGAAGATCAAAAACAGCATCGCTACGATGTAGTAACGCACCGTGAACCGATCGTGCGCGCCGGTTTCCGGATCGATGCCGCACTCATACGGCCGCATCTTGTCCTTCTGATATTTCCACGGCCGCAAAAACCTTCCGAGAATCAGAGGCATTACCGGAAACGCCACGGCAAAAACAAAAAAGACCATCACCGGCAAATACGCCGTGCTCGGTCCTCCAACAGTATGCGCAGTCGTGGTGGCGGCTTGTAGCAAAAGCATCATGGTTGCCTAGAACAGCATCGCGCTCAACTCAAGTTGTCTACAGAAATTTCGTGAACACCAAAATATTAAGTGCCGCGTGAGATCATTGTCAATGAGGAGCTGTGTGCCAGTTACAGAACCGCGAGCGGTAGCGACCGGGTGCTAAGCTCAACTTGAGGGAGTTCAGCACGACCGACAATTGTTCGTGACTTGAATACTAGCATCCGGTCGCTACCGCTCGCGGTTCTGTAGCAGAGCGCATTTTATGGATTGCGCCAACTCGTCGGCGCTTCGTAATCCGGCGACTCGTCGCCGGATTGTCGCGACAGTGCTTGGCTCCGTAGGAGCCACAATGTTTATAGCCCACACGCTCCATAAGATGATCGTCGTCCGAGGGATAGATGTGTCGATTAAAGAATCACTCAACCAGAGAATGACGTTGCGCTCCTACGGAGCGCTGAAAATACTTTGACGTACGGGTCCATAAACATCTCGTCCCTAACGGGACGAAGCCCGGTTCCGGACCGCACTAAGAACTGGTCGCGGATAAGCACTACCAATTCTTCGCCGCCTCTTCCGCGTCTTCGAGCTCTTCCTTCCGCCGCCAATAACCACACTGCTCGATCAGCTTGCGCGCCGCCGCGAGATCCTCCTGCGGACTCGTCCACGGATACGGCTTCACGCCATGGAAGAGGCGCGCGCGATAGAGATGAATGTCAGCCAAGTGCAAGCGCATCGGCCCACGTTCAGAAATGTCCCATGCTTCGTCCAGGTCGGCTCGCGCAGGGTTGGCGTCTCCCTCCAGAAAACGCAGCCAGGCACGGGTGAGGAGGCCGCGGGGAAGAAAGTCCATGTTGCCGGAGCGGCGGAGCCCCTCCACGGCGGCGTCAATGTGCGAGAGGTCAGAGGCCAGAAGCCGGAAGTCAGAACGTTCGAGCAACGCCGCGTAGAGCGCGGCACGGCCCAAGGTGAGGTGGTCAAGGGCGATGGTGAGGAGCCCTAGGTTGCCTGCTATTACCCACTTGAGTGTCTGAGTCGCGCGCTCGGAGACGGCGCCGCAAATCTCAACCTCAGTTCCGGCTTCATCCGGCCGTGCCTTGGCACTGGCGAGGGCATCAGAACTCGCTGGGCGCTCCGCCGCCTGAAGACGGGCCAAACAAAGGCGCCACGCCGCACGCTCCACCTCTGCCAAGAGCAGGTCGCAATACCGAAAGCCACGCATCGAGTAGCAAAGAGGGTGGTCCGGGGTTCGCTCGGCCTGCATCTCCTCGACTTCATGAAAGAGGGTCAACCCCTCGTTGCCGCGACCCGCCTGGTGCAGGACATCAGCCAGCAGCCCGCGGTCTGCCTCGCGCTCAAACGCATCGTTGCTGCGGTCGGCGTAGGTCACAGACTGCTCGGCGTCCCGAACTGCCCCGTCCACCTCGCCCAGCGTCAACTCCAGCTCGCTCAGGTTGCTGGCGACGATGGCGGCGTTCTTCCAGTCCTCTTGCTCGGCGTAGTTCTCCATTCCAGTCCGCATCGGCTCAAGGGCCTCGGTCAGCCGGCCCAAGCTGCGCAGGCTGAAGGCGGCTTCGTTCAGCAGCCAAGCTTGGGTATGGTCGTTGAGCGAGGGTGAGATGCGGCTCCACGGTTGCTCGAAGAAGCAGGCGATGGCTCCCAAGTCGGAACCGTACGCCCCAAGTTTGAAAGTGCTGTAGGCTTCCTTCCCGCGCAGAATCCGGTCGCGGTAAACCTTGGTGCGCGCTTCCGCGTGCATCCCCGCTTGGCAGCCGTGGCCCACGGCTTGATAGAGCGGTTGGAGGTCTTCGAGCGTGGGCTGGTTGCCTTCCTTCGTGGTCGCGCAGAGGTGTTCGTAGAGCCGCTTGTGCCCAGCACGCCACGCTTTGGAGTTCTTCGCCTTCAGTTGCGCGGCGAAGTATTCCCGAATGAGTGGATGGCAATCGACTGACTCATCATCCTTGACGCTGATGAGATTGATCTCCTGCAATCGGTTGAGGGCGATGTTCCAGTCCTTGTCTTTACCGCCAGCCAGAGCATCGTTCAATCCCGCGATCTTCGGTTTGGCTCGCAAGGCCGTCAGACAACCCTTTGATGCCGGCCGGTCGAAGAGTCCGAGCAGACGGAGAATCGCCAACTGCCGCTTCGCTTGCTCATCGCCTTTAGCAAACCATTTTTCGTAAGCTTCGATTGCTTTGAAGGCGTGTCCGTACGGGCGGGTCGCATCGTTCTTGTATTCCGCTTCCGCGTCGGCCAGCTTCATGCGGTCGCGTCCGCGGATGTCCCCGTCTTCGGTCAGCTTCAGGTACTGCCCCACTAGGAACAAGGTTAGCGCGTGGCCGTGTACGTCGATGCTGGCCTGTTCCAGTTCTTTATCATCCGGAGCAATCGCTTTCTGCCCGGCCCGTTTTGCCCCTGCATAATGCAAGAGAGCTGCGCCCGCAATCGGCGAAAGAAATTCAAGCGCGTGATCGATAGCCGACTTGGCGTAGTGTTGTTTGATTTCATCTACTTTCTCACGAGTTGTCACGACGCATAGGCCAGCATTCTGACCGGCGAGTCCCTTCAACAGAGCGGCCATCCCTTTGTCAGTTAACTGGCCATGCATCGGCCCCGGCGGATACTGCAACGGCTCCAGACCATCCAACACCATCAGGCTTCGCTTTGAGCCGACAAGTTGCGCCAGCCGAACGCCGCGTTCTTCAAAGGCACCACGATTAGGATCAGGATCGCCAAAGAAAGTGAGGGCGGCGACGATAAATTGCTCGGCTGATGCGGTACCCTGATCCTTCGTACCTTGGCTGTAGAAAGACCAGTCAAAAACGCTTTCCGCCCCGCGCCAGTCCTTCATCGTTAGTTCGGCCATCCAACTCGCGACCAACGACGTCTTGCCTTCGCCTCCTTTGCCTCTGACCACGACGACATTCCTGTGCTCGTCGCTCCAGGCAGCGTCGAGCATCGACAATTCTTCATCCCGGCCAATCAGGACCTCGGCGGTGTGGCGAAGTTTTGTGGGAGGAACGTCAATACGTGATTCCAGCGATGGAAGAATATCGACGAGGTCACGAAGCACGGCGGAACTGAGTCGTTCCTGATTGAGAAACTTACCTCGGTCCCGACCGAGCTTAGAGATCCGACGGTAGTGCTCTTGTTGAGATTTATCCTGGGCCGCGTCATAGACGAAACGGTTTTCGCGTGGACAGGTGTTTCCATTGAGCTCGAAGTCGTTAGGAAGGTAAATGAAGATCGGACGTTTGTGGTAGATCGCCAGATAGGCCTCCCACTGCGTGTAGGAGAATCCTGGTTCGGATTGTTTCAAGCTATCGGCGAGTGCGGGGAGTTGTTCGGCGAATTCTGGGTATTGCTTCAAAAAGTCCTGCACCGCACCTGGTTCCGGGACGGCCCCGGTTGCTTTGCCAATTAAATGAACGACGCCGTCGCAGGCCTTGATGTAGTCGTCAAGTTTCTGGAGCGTCAATCCCCCTGAGACACCGAAGTCCTCCTGCACGGCCACATCAAGCGTCGGCCGCCTCAGATCGCCGGCCAGCAGTTGGCGATGCGGTTCAAACTCACTGCTGACTGCCGACAGAAACAGTTTCCTCTTGGTGCTGGGTACTCGGGTGTTCATGGTCTGTTCACTTAAACACCGAAAACCCCGCAAAGATCATCTGCACATCCACGCCGGGATTGAAGTTCGCTCGGTTGGCGTTCGAGATGTGTTGGTACTTGTAGCCGATCGTGAAGGCGCGGCGGTTGCTGTTGACGATCTGGACGCCGCCGCTGAAGTCGAATGTGAAGTTGAAGCGAGCGGCGCCGGCGAGGGGTACCTGTTCATTGAAATAGAGAAAGCCTCCGGTGGTTTGGGCGAAGGGTTGTACGCGGCGGTTGCGGCGGAAGTTGAACTTCAGGCCAATCGGCGAAAGGCCCCAGGCGTAGACGCTCTTGCGAGTTTGGGTGATCACGAAGCCTGATCCGGAAGGCACCACGGCGAATCTTATGTTTGAAAGGACCGCTACCGGGACGGCATCGATCGTCCATTCGAACGCGACGGTCTTGCTCGTCTTGAGCACGCGCCCGTAACGCAAACCGATGTTTCCGAATTTCGAATCAGGCGTCTTGCCGATCAGCGTGGGTGAGTTGAACGAGACGCCGCCCCAGATTCCAAACTCGTTCCAACGCTTCTGGATTCCTTCGGTCGTTGACTGCGCGGCGCCGGAGGCATTGGATGAAGAGTTGTCGGGCGCTTGCGGCAGGACCACAACCGACAAGGTGAGCAGAAGTAAGCACGAGTAGATGACTCTGAGCGAAAGGCGATTCGTCCAATGAGATTGGCGGCAGTCGTGCGGAAGTCTTCGCATAATTGACTCCTTAGTAATGTTAGTTTCCAGCCCTGAGCAAACGAGGTTGAGGCTGTATCAAAAGAAAGTAATTAGCTCTATCGCGGCACTTCGACAGCCGCATTCTTAATGATCGCTGCTTGCCTGTCAATCAGGAATCGGACCGCCAATAGGTCAGTTGGAGATTTGATTACGCGGTGATCAAGAGCCGATCAATTGCGGGCACCGTTCCAGAAAGGCCATAGCACCTGGCTGAAGCCAGGTGTTAATGAAAGCGATTCACCTTTAATGAGCCTTTAATGAGCCGTGTTGCCTTCGAGTAACGCCACCGCATGCGTCAACACTGGTCGAATCACATCGAAGCTTTCGCGCACGGCCTTGGGTGAACCGGGGAGATTGACGATCAGTGTGCCTGATCGGATGCCGCAGACGCCGCGCGAGATCATTGCCATGGGAGTGTTCTTCAAAGTCTGGATACGCATCGCTTCGGCCAGGCCGGGAGCTTCGCGTTCGATCACTTTGCGGGTGGCTTCGGGTGTGTTGTCGCGCGGGCCAAAGCCGGTGCCGCCGGTCGTCATGATCAGGTTCACGTCGGCTCGATCACTGTAAGCGCGCAGCTTATCGGCGAGTGGTTCCAGATCGTCGTTGACGATCTCTTTCGCGATGATCTCCGCGCTGAGTTCGGTTAAAAGTTGGACGAGCGTTTGGCCGGAGATGTCTGCACGCTCGCCGGCTGCGCAGGCATCGCTGGAGGTGATTACGACTGCATGAATTTGTGTTGGCATAAGGACGAGACCTGTAATCTGCGAAGGTACCTCTGGTTAAGAGCCAGAACAGCGATCCACGAAGGAACACGAAGTAAGAGTTTTGTTTGTGTGCCTTCGTGTAGCTTGTTGGATCGCATTTCGATTTCTTTTGGCAGCGCTCGATGTTGTCGAGGCTGACAAGTCCCGGGTCTAAACTCTGCCTTGCGCGTGTTCTTTTAGCCAGCAGCGATCCATCACGACCAACAAACCCGCGTCGCGGGCGCGCTGGGCGGCGGCTTCGTCGATCACGCCTTCCTGCAACCAGACTGCTCTGGCGCCTATGGTAATTGCTTGATCGACGACTGCGCCGGCTTCGTCTGACCTTCGGAAGACGTCGACGAGGTCGATCTTGTCTGTTAGTTCGGTAAGCAACGCGTAAGATTTTTCGCCCAGCACCTCGGTTTCATTCGGGTTTACCGGAATGATTCGATAGCCGGCGCGTTGCATATAAGCCGCTACGCCATGAGATGGCCGCCAGGAACTGGATGATAAGCCGACGACTGCGATGGTGCGGCACTCGTCGAGGATGCGTTTGATTGTTTGGCTGCTGTTGATTTCCAAAATTGAGTGATCCATGTGGCTCTGCCGCCCAATGTCCGTAGAACATCCGCGGGTCATGGCTCCGTTAGGAGCGAAATGTTTATAGCCCGGTGTTATCGAAGAATCTGAGCTCCTTTAGGAGCGCAATGTGAGCTGTCCGCTTTCGCTCCCAACGGAGCTCGGCTAATAATCTGAAATCGCGGGCTAAATATCTCGCTCCTAACGGAGCGAAGATCACGCATATCGTTTCCGCGAATCAGCGGGCAAGACTGTCGTCTCAACGCGCCGAGGCCCCAACCGCATGCAGGTCCTGCAACGCATAGACGGCGATCTCTTTCCCGATCGCCCGCGACGCGAGTGCTTCCACCAGAGCCTGCGCTCCGGTGATCGTCGTCACGCAGGGGACGTTGTATTGCAGCGCGGCGCGGCGAATCGCTTGTTCGTCGTAATGCGAAGCGCGGCCCAGAGGCGTATTGATCACCAGGGCAACTTCGCCCTGCTTGATGTGATCGGCAACGTTCGGACGTCCTTCGTTGACTTTGAAAACGGTGGTGACTTCCAAACCGACCTCACGCAGGCGCGCTGCCGTTCCGACCGTCGCCATCAGATCAAAACCGAGACGCTTCAGCCGCCGAGCGATCAGCGCCGCTTGGCCCTTGTCGCCTTCGTTAACACTGATGAATGCCACGCCCGCTTTGGGCAGAGTGATACCGGCGGAGGTCATGGCCTTGGCGTAAGCTTCGCCAAAAGTCTCACCGATACCCATAACTTCTCCAGTCGAGTGCATTTCGGGACTTAGAACTGGATCGACTCCGGGAAATTTGCGAAAGGGGAAGACCGGCGACTTGATGTAAAAGCGATCCACTGTGAGTTCGTCGGGCAAACCAAATTCCTTCAGCTTCTTCCCGGCCATGACTAACGCGGCGACACGGGCGAGTGGGACACCAGTAGCTTTCGAGACGAACGGGACCGTGCGCGAAGCGCGCGGATTGACTTCGAGCACATAGACGCGATCATCTTTGATCGCGAATTGAATATTCATCAGACCGTTCACGGTCAAAGCTGCGGCGAGCTTGCGCGTGTAGTGCCGCATCGTCTCGAGGTGTTCTGCGGCGATGCGGACGGGCGGGAGCACGCACGAAGAGTCTCCGGAATGGATTCCTGCTTCCTCGATGTGCTCCTGAATTCCGGCGATGACGCAGGCGGTCTCATCTGCAAGGGCATCCACGTCAAACTCAGCGGCTTGCTCGAGAAACTTATCGATCAGCACCGGGCGATCGTGCGAGAAGTCGACGGCGGTGCGCATGTAATCGTCGAGTGTTTCTTCGTCATAAACGATCGCCATGGCCCGGCCGCCAAGCACATAACTGGGCCGCACCAGAACCGGGTAGCCTATGCGCTCGGCAATCGTACGCCCTTCTTCAATCGAGGTCGCTGTACCGTTATCTGGTTGCGGGATTCCCAGTTCGCTGAGCAACGCGCCGAAACGCTTTCGATCCTCCGCCAGATCGATCGAGTTCGGAGACGTGCCAACGATCGGCACGCCGGCTTCATGCAGACGCATGGCCAGGTTCAAAGGAGTCTGGCCGCCGAATTGAACGATCACGCCCCACGGCTTTTCGACGTCTACGATATTCATCACGTCTTCGAAGGTCAGCGGCTCGAAGTACAAACGATCGGAAGTGTCGTAATCGGTCGAAACAGTTTCCGGATTGCAGTTGACCATGATCGTTTCAAAACCGGCTTCGTGCAGCGCAAACGAGGCGTGACAACAGCAATAGTCGAACTCGATGCCCTGGCCGATGCGGTTGGGACCGGAACCTAGAATCATGATCTTTTGTCGATCGGTCGGCTGGGCCTCGTCTTCTTCTTCATAAGTCGAATAAAGATAGGGCGTGTGGGATTCGAACTCGGCGCCGCAAGTATCGACACGTTTGTAGACGGGAATCAGGCCGAGAGTTTTGCGATACGCGCGAACTTCGTCTTCGGTGCGGCCGGTCAAATAAGCCAGACGACGATCGGATAACGCTGCTTCTTTGAAAGCACGGAGAAGAGCGAGCGGGATATTCTCAAGTCCGGGTGGCCCACCCGCTACCGCGGGTGATATTGACTCGACTTCACGTTGGATCTCCATTACCTGCTTGAGCTGATCGAGGAACCATGGATCGATGCGCGACAGGCGATGGATCTCCTCAATGGGCCAGCCGTGCTCGAGCGCGTAGGTTATGTAAGAGAAGCGTTGCGAATTGGGGCGCGCGAGTTTTCTTTGCAGTTCATCGTCTGAAACGTCTTCGAGGCGCAAGGGCTTCACTGCTTCCAAAGAACGCAGACCCTTGAACAGAGATTCCTTGAAGGTGCGGCCGATGGCCATGACTTCGCCGACGGATTTCATCTGCGTGCCGAGCACGTCTTCGGCGTCGCGGAACTTTTCGAAATTCCATTTGGGGATCTTGGTGACGACATAGTCGATAGTCGGCTCGAATGACGCCGGCGTCTTCCTGGTGATGTCGTTGGGGATTTCATCCAGTGTATATCCGACGGCAAGCTTGGCCGCAATCTTGGCGATCGGAAATCCCGTAGCCTTTGAAGCCAGGGCAGACGATCGGGAAACGCGGGGGTTCATTTCGATGATGCGTATGTCGCCATTCTCGGGACTGACGGCAAACTGAATATTCGAACCGCCGGTTTCCACGCCGACCTTGCGGATGATCGTGATCGCCATGTCGCGAAGCTCTTGATATTCGCGGTCGGTCAGGGTCTGTGCCGGAGCGACCGTGATTGAATCGCCGGTGTGCACCCCCATCGGATCAAAGTTCTCAATGGAACAAATGATCACGACGTTGTCGGCGAGGTCGCGCATCACTTCCAACTCGAACTCTTTCCAGCCCAGGATCGATTCTTCAACCAGTACTTCATGAATCGGTGAAGCAGCCAGGCCGTTGCGCACAATCTCTTCGAACTCTTCCGGGTTGAAAGCAGTGCCGGCGCCCGTGCCGCCGAGTGTGAATGACGGTCGAATGATCGCGGGATAGCCGGTCTCTTCCACGAGCACGGCGGCTTCCGCCCAGCACTTGGCAAATCCGCCACGCGGCATCGGCAAGCCGACTTCATCCATTGCCTGCTTGAACAGCAGGCGATCTTCCGCAACCTTGATGGCTTCGCGCTTGGCGCCGATCATTTCCACGCCGCACTCGTCGAGCACGCCGGCGTCAGCCAAATCGATCGCGAGATTAAGCGCTGTCTGTCCGCCGACGGTTGGCAGCAAAGCGTCGGGACGCTCGCGGCGGATGATGGCTGATACCGATTCGACTGTCAGCGGTTCGATGTAAGTCCGATCAGCCATTTCCGGATCGGTCATGATGGTGGCTGGATTTGAATTGACCAGCACCACTTCAAAACCCTCCTGGCGCAGGGCCTTGCACGCCTGGGTGCCCGAGTAATCAAATTCGCAGGCCTGTCCGATCACAATGGGACCAGAGCCGATGATCAAAATTTTGTGGATGTCTGTGCGCTTGGGCATCTATAAAGTGGCTAGTCTGTTTGGACTTGCATTAGGACGAAACATTTTACATAACTATCGGGTTAAGACGAATTGAAGCGGATGCCGGGTAGTGGTCAGTTTGAAATCAGGGGCTCAACTCATGGCTGGGAACGCGGGCGCCCTCGCCCGCAAAGCGTAAGCCGCCGCTCAAAGCGGGCGAGGGCGCCCGCGCTCCCAGTATCGAGCAGACGACCACCTGAAAATCGAAGGCACCCCACCGCTTAATAGTGATGCTCAATATTAAGGCCATCCTAATTTTCGTTCTGCTCGGCCTTATCTGCCAGGCTGCGCCGGGCCAAACTCCGTCAACTGCCGAAGACTACAACAATCGTGGTCTTGAACGACAAAGCAAGGGTGACCTCGACGGCGCGATCGACGATTACACGAAAGCCATAGGGCTTAAGGCTAAGCCGAGCACCATCGCGATTGCTTACAATAACCGGGCGAATGCGCGCGCGAATAAAAACGATCTCGACGGTGCGATCGCTGACTATACCAAGGCAATCGAACTTCAGCCCGCCGACCCGGAAAACTACTACAATCGCGGCGTATCGCGATTAGCCAGAGGCGACAACGACGGTGCGATTGAAGATTTTTCCCGGACAATAGAATTGGAGCCGAGATTTTTCCTGGCTTATAACAACAGGGGCAATGCTCGCAAGGCCAAAGGCGACGTTGACGGTGCTATCACCGATTACACCAAAGCGCTGGAGCAGCGACCACAGTTTGCCGAAGCGTATTACAATCGGGGCGTGGCCTTTCAGAGTAAAGAGGACTTCGATAAAGCGATCAGGGATTACTCGGCGGCCATCGGGCTGGCTCCGAAATTTACCGACGCGTTTGTTAACCGCGGTCAGGCAAAACAGAGCAGGCACGATCTTGACGGCGCCATCGCGGATTACGACCGCGCGCTGGAACTGAAAAATGACGAAGCCGGAATCTACTTCGCGCGCGCGACTGCTCGGCATGAGAAAAAGGATTTGAATGGCGCGCTGGCGGACTATTCAAAAACGATTGAACTGGATCCAGCGTCGGCGCAGTCTTACGCCAACCGAGCCGTGATCGAAACTTTGCAGGGAAAACATTCGCAGGCAGACCAGGATTTCAAGAAGGCCTTCAAAATTGATCCAGGTTTGAAAGCGCGATTCAAAGAATTCATCGAGAGTCATAAAGGCGGGCGACCCTAGCCAAACGTCTAGAGGCTGGGATTGCGACTGGCCGTCCGCACAACACCGAAGAAGGAATCGCAAAATGTGCCACGAAATTTTTCGCGCTGCGCGCTCAACACGGACGAGCCGTCCGGGCTCCCAGTCTTCGGTACGCAGCTTGAGATTAAGCATGAGAGTTATTTGCCCAACCACGGCGCTTGTTTTAGTTCTGCTACTAACTTCCGCGGCTTTCGCTCAAAAGCGTTCAACGAACGATGACACCGAGTTGTTAACACCTATTTCAACCAAGACGGATCTCTATCCCGCGAATGCCGACGCAAAAAAAGAGATTGCCGAAGCGCTGAAGTTGGCCGTCGCGAATAAGAAACGAGTGCTGCTCGTGTTCGGGGGTAACTGGTGTTACGACTGTCATGTGCTCGATCGCGCGCTGCACGAAGGCGCTGCGGGGAAGATCATGAATCAGAGATTCCTGCTGGTTCACGTCGATATCGCCGAAGGCGACAAGAACCTTGATCTGGTAAAACTGTACAAGACTACGCTTGATAAAGGAGTGCCTGCCGTGGTGATTCTGGGCGGCGACGGGGAGGTGCTTTACAGCAGCACCGAGGGCGAGTTTGAAGCTGCGCGGCGGATGATGAAAAAAGATCTGGTGGCGTTTCTGAATCATTGGAAACAGAAGTCAATACAGAACCGGGAGCGGTAGAGATGAAGCCCGGATCGCGGACATACTGCCCGCCAGCGGGCGCAACCCGCTCAGCCCTCCGCACGAGAATCTGGCGGATCGGATAGTTCGCGCTTCGCGCTCAGGCGTGCAGGATGTCCGCGATCCGCGACAGTCTGCTCTGGGGCGCGGCCCACCGTAATCCTCTCTTGAGTAAGCTCGTACTTTTTGATAATTTGCTGTCGGTTCCCCCGACAACCAAAACAAGGAGTCAATCATGAAGAGCAGGCTATTTCTATTCACCGCGATCATCTTCGCTGTTTGTACCGCCACCGCTATTTCATTCGCGCAACGAACGCGCGACACCGCCGAAAAACCGATCGCCGGCGATTTCAAGATCTCGATCAAGACCACAACCAGCGGCCAGACCAGCCAGAGCACGACCCTGATTAAGGGCAAGCGCGAACGCAGTGAGAGCTCCACCGCGATCAATGGAATGAGCATGGGCGGCGGTGTGAGCATCACTCAATGTGATTTGCGCCGCACCATCCAGATCAACGACAGCGCGAGAAAATACTTTATTAGCCCAATGGACTCTGACGGCGATGCTACAACGGCAAACACCGGCGGAATGGGAGCGTCAACCGGCAGCGAGCCGTCGCGGCGCGGCGGTGTCGTAACGATGATCGTGAACACGGTAGACACCGGCGAGCGCAAAGAAATGTTTGGCTTCACCGCGCGGCATCTGAAGCGGACGATGACTTCGCAAACTTCACCCGATGCTTGTTATCAGAACCAGATGCGGATGGACACCGATGGTTGGTACATCAATCTTGAATACGGTCTGAGCTGCGGCTCCTCTGAACGGCCTCCGCAGATGGGACGGATGGCGCCGGGCGGGTGCCGCGATCGCTATGACGTGCGCAACACAGGCCCGAGCAAGCTCGGTTTTCCGTTGTTGGAAACAATGACGATGTACGACCCGAACGGTCAGGCGATGTTCACCAGGACGCAGGAAGTAACTGACTTGTCTCGGCAAACGCTCGACGCTGCTTTATTCGACGTGCCGGCGGGATACACCGAGGTAAAGAGTCAGCAGGAATTGTCGGGCACGCCGTCGATGGCCGAGATCATGGCGATGCAAAGGCAACAGTCGGGTGAGACACATACCGGCGGTTCTGAGAGTTCGATGTCGCGGCCGTCTGCCAACACCAATACCGCGGCCAGAGTTCGCGTCGGCGTTGTTGAGTTCAACAACAAAACCAAGTCGACCGTCTCCACCGATTCTTTGCGAGAGCAACTGATCGCCATGCTCAACGGCAACGGCATCGACGCCGTGGCCTTGAATGCGAGTTCGCCGAGCGAAGCTGCGATCGAAGCCAAGGCGAAAGAATGCGGGTACATCTTGTACACCGACGTGGCGACTCTCAAGGCTGCCTCGTCCGGAAAGAAGATCGGCGGGTTCCTTGGTCGCGCGGCGGGCGTCGATACGGGCGGAGCAGGGAAGTCGGAAGCTCGCCTGGACTTTCGTTTGGTTCCGACGGGAAGTTCTACCCCCACCGTGCAGTCGTCTGCTTCCAGCAAAGAAGACAGCGAACAGGCGAGCGTGAGTGCCGCGATCGAAAGTGAAGCCAAGGCAGTCGCGTCGGCCGTAGGCAAGATGTAACGTCTTGACTGACTCGCAGTTTATTGCGGGGAGCGCCATCCAAACAGACTCGAGCAATGTCCATAACAGTTCTTGAAGAGATGCAACCAGTCGCACAGCCCGAGTTTGATAGTCAGCCGCCGGCTGATGACAACAACGATGCCATCGCTGACCTCCGGAATCAGAACGCCACCATCGAAGAGCAGAACCAAAAACTCAAGCAGGCCGCTGAGTATCGTTCAGCTTTTCTTGCGCGGCTGGCGCATGAACTGCGAACGCCGCTCACTTCGATCCTTGGATTTTCCGAAATCCTTTTGACCCAGGAAGAGTTGACCGAGGCCCAGCGCGGCTTCTGCGAGAGAATTCAAAACTCCGCGCAGCAGTTGCAGTTGAGTCTCAATCAATTGTCCGATCTCTCGCGTTTGGAAGCGGGCCAGTCTGAACTTCAGACGGAAGAGTTTTCCCTCGAAGATTTGCTGCTTGAAGCGTGCGCTGCCCTGGCGCGGCAAGCTAAGAAACAAAACGCCGAACTTCGTTGCTTTGGCGGTTCGAACTTGCCGATGATCGTTTCTGATCGGGGCAAGCTGCGTCAGGTGATCTACAATTTTCTTGCTTATGCAATTACTCGCAGCCCCGGCGCGGCGGTCATGGTATCAGCGGCAAAGGATCGGGCGAGCTTTGTGCTTAAGATCGAAGACGAAGGAGAATCCCCGGTTGATTGCACGGCGTTCGTTGAGTTGGATTCATCCAACCGGCGCGCGGGCAATAGCGAACTCGGATTGGCTATCGCAAGACAGAACCTGGAACTACTGGGCGCCCGGCTTAGCTTTCAGAATCGCCAACCTCGCGGGATGCAAGTCGTGATTGAACTTCCCGACGCTCTCCCTGGTGCACCGCAGTCCTAGCAGGCGCTGCTCCGCGATGAGGTCAGTACTGTGAGCGTAGCGACTGGTCTCTTCCAGCGTCTCCTCTCAAAGTAGCGATCGACCAGGTCGTTACCACCACCCCACGGCTGCCCGCGCGGGGACCCCGGTCCGCTCCGGGTACTGACCTCATGATATGATTTACCTGCTCATCCGAAAATTGTTTGCTCCGAGCGATCCATGATCATGACTGACTCAGTAGCCAGCCCGCGGACCCGTTCAGCCGAAGTCGAGATCCGCGAGGTGCTATCGATCGATGAATACGATGCCTGCGTCAAGCTTCAGCGCGCAGTTTTCGGACTTCCGGATCTTGAAATCTCTCCACGCCGGCACCTGATCGTTTCGCGCGAGGCCGGCGGATGGACGCTGGCCGCATTCGTTGAAGGAAAGATCGTCGGTTTTGTGCATCACCTGGCGGCGGTTCGCGGCGCCGAGATTTTTGGATACTCGCACATGATGGCGGTCGCGGCGGACTATCAGAACCTCGGCATCGGCGCAAAGCTCAAGTGGGCGCAGCGGGCGCGCGCTTTGTCGGAAGGGCGAGACTTTATCAAGTGGACATTCGAACCGCTGCGCGGGCGCAACGCGCATTTCAATTTGAATCGATTGGGCGTCGTGATTAGGGACTATGCGGTGAATTTTTACGGCACCGATTACGTTACAAATCCGGCTGAGAAAAGTGCCGGCGTCAGCGGCATGGACAGCGACCGTCTGTTCGCAAGTTGGGAATTGCGCTCGCCGCGCGTCGAAGCCCTCGCCGCAGGCGCCGCCGCCGAACTGCCGGAACCGGACGAAGTGATTGAGATCCCGGCAGACTTCTCGGCATTACTAAAATCTGATCCTGATACGGCAAAAGCCGAGTTGTTACGTGTGCGTGAGGAGTTTCTGGTCCGTCTGGGTGCAGGATTGGTTTGCCGCGCGTTTGATCGTAATGCCGCCGGGCCGAAGTATTTGTTTTATCGAGATAGTGGCACAGACTTTAGTCTGTGAACACTTCGACCTGAGTAATGAGGTCAGTACCACCTGCGTGAGCGGGTGGGACCAGCACACAACTCGCACGTTGAATTTTTAACCCACCCGCTAACGCAGGTGGTACTGACCTCATATTCGATGTATCAGAAGCCCGACCGTGAGGGAGGGCCAGTCGGACCAGGAGGCCCTCCCTGACGGTCGGGCTTCTGACACAAACGAATGAAGTCTTTGCTACCCGGAACCAGCCTTGGCAAAATTATCAAGCGAAAAAACAATCAACGCACTGCGGGAAGAAATTCAGCGCCACGAAGACCTCTACTATCTTCACGAGAATCCCGAGATTTCCGATCGCGAGTACGACGAGCTGATCGATAGGCTGCGCCAGCTCGAATCAGAGAACCCGCAACTCATAACTTCAGATAGTCCGACCCAGCGCGTGGGCGGCAAACCGGCGGAAGGCTTTCCGGAATTCGTCCACCGGCGGCCGATGTTGTCGCTCGACAACAGCTACAGCATCGAAGAGCTGCGCGCCTTCGACGAGCGTTGCGTCAAACTTGCGGATGGCGCCGCGTTGGAGTACGTCGCCGAATTGAAGATCGACGGGCTGTCACTTTCAAATCATTACCTGGACGGCAGGTTTGTGCGTGGCGTCACTCGCGGGGATGGCCTGCGTGGAGAAGATGTGACGAACAACGTGCGTACGATCCGCAGCGTGCCTTTGAAGCTGCGATCCAGTGCCGCCAAAGTTGGCCCGGAGATTGAGGTTCGCGGCGAAGCGTATCTGCCGCGAAGGGTTTTTGAAAGAATCAATGCCGAGCGCGAGGAACAAGGCGAGCCGCGCTTTGCAAATCCGCGCAACGCAGCGTCGGGCGCGATCCGCCAACTTGATCCGGCGATGGTTGCGAAACGCCGGTTGGATATGTTCGCGTACGACGTGCTGGCCGGAGATCGCAAGCCATTGGCAACTCACTGGGAAGCGCTCGACTGGATGGAGAGCGCCGGCTTTCGCGTCAACCCAAATCGCAAACTCTGTAAATCGATCGATCAGGTAATTGATTTCTGCAATGCGATGGAATCAAAGCGCGACGATCTGGGTTACGAGATCGACGGCGTGGTGGTGAAGGTTAATTCGACGGCGTTGCAGGACGAGTTTGGCGCGACCGGAAAGGCGCCGCGCTGGGCCATCGCCTACAAGTATGCCGCGCGACAGGCGACTACGAGAGTGAACGACATCATCGTGCAGGTGGGGCGCACTGGCGCGCTCACACCCGTGGCCGTACTTGAACCGGTGCAGCTTGGCGGGGTCACGGTGGCGCGATCGACTTTGCATAACGAAGACGAGATTGAGCGGTTGGGGCTGCGCATTGGCGATTGGGTTCTAATCGAACGCGGCGGCGACGTGATTCCAAAAGTTGTCAAGGTCGTCGAATCAAAACGCACGGGCAGGTTAAAGAAATTCAAGATGCCCGAAAAGTGTCCGGTGTGCGGCGGGCGCGTCTCGCGACCTGAGGGCGAAGCATTGTCGCGATGCGTTGCCGCTGATTGCCCGGCGCAGTTGATTGGCCGCCTGTTGCACTTCGCTTCCCGGCGAGCTTTGAGAATCGAGGGACTGGGGTACGCCCTGGCAGAACAGTTGATCGCGAAGCAGATGATTCGCGACGTGGCCGATCTTTACCGGCTGAAGCTGGCAGACCTGGCATCGCTCGAACGGATGGCGGCAAAGTCAGCCGCAAACGTTTTAGAGCAGATCGAAGCAAGCAAGTCGCGCGATCTTTGGCGGCTGATTTACGGCCTGGGCATTCGTCATGTTGGCGAGCGAACTGCGGGCATCCTGGCTCGCCAGTTTGGCTCACTTGAACGTTTGGGCGAGGCGACGGTCGAGGAATTGGACGATGTTCACGAGATCGGCTTAACCATGGCTCAGAGCATTCGCGATTGGTTCGACGATCCCGGAAACAAAGACCTATGCCGGCGTTTGCGCGAAGCCGGTGTGCGCACTGAGAGCGAAGCGCAATCAAGCGGCGCGGGCGTAGACAAAGATGATCGGTTCGCGGGCAAACAATTTGTGTTGACCGGATCACTGCCCAGCATGACGCGCGACGAGGCAAGATCTCTAATCGAGTCAAGCGGCGGCCGGGTCACCTCTTCAGTAAGTAAGAAAACGGATTTCGTGCTGGCCGGAGCTGAACCAGGATCAAAACTGGACAAGGCGGTCGAGTTGGGTGTGCGGGTAATCGATGAAGCAGAATTCAAAAAGATGCTAGGATGACGGCGGAGAATAAAATGGAATCTGACAATCCGGAAAAGCCTGAACCGAAACTTGAATTGGTCTACACGCTGTTTTGCGACGACGTCCGCCTCGAAGTCGGCAACAAACTCTCATACATGGGAGTCTTTCAAAACATAGTCGTGCCGCAATTGCCCGTCTGGCTACCGAAACTCGCGGTTGTTAACCATTGGCGAGGCGCCGGCTCGCATCTTTCGGAAGTGAGAATTCTGATGCCGGACCGGCAGCAGGCTCTGGTCGTGTCGCAACCTTCGCCCTTCGAAATCAGTCACGGCTCTGCCGACAATATCAGCTTTTTTGTGAACGTGACCTTCCCGTTAACCGGACAGTATCTGGTTCAGACGCTGATCGATTCGAACCTTTTTGATGAGCGCGTGCTGACGGTCTCTGACCAACAACTAATCGCGCCCGAGGAAGAGTCCGAGGCGGTGAACTAGAAATCGACCGATCCGAATTTGCGCGAGTTTCTTCCTTGAGAGAAAGTAAGGCGTGCCAGATTAAACGATCCAAGAAGAGACATTAAGCGGAAATGATTCCAACTCGCCTTAGTGGCTCTTCGTGGATCGTTTTTGTCCCAGCGCGAGTGAGAACACGCCAGAGCTTTAAAGCATCTCGTAAGATTTAATTTTATAGTTGAGTGTAGTCGTGCCCAATCCCAGCATGCGCGCAGCACGCGCCTGATTCCCGCCAGTGAGTTCGAGCGCCCGGCCAATCAGACGCATTTCAAAGCGGCGCACTTCTTCAAAAAAGTTGACTCCCGATCTGATGTTGAGGTTATCGACCTTAGCCGAGGATTCGGCCAAAGCGTTTTCGTGGTCCAGTGACTCGGCCTCCTGAAGCAGAGCGTTAGCCATATTCCTGATGTTCTCCAGCCGCTCGGCCGGCGCCGCTTTTCGCGATTGCAGACCGCGCAGACGCCCTTTTGAAATAGATTCGACAATTGCCGCTTTTGCAGTACTCATAAGAATGCCCCCTGAAATCTCTGTTTATGAAGACGATTTAGAACGTAATTTGTTAACTGAACCTGGTTCCATCGAAACTAAAGACGTTCAAATTCGTGACCCGGTTCCAAGTTTTTGTTTCGATGCATGAAAAATCAGGTCGAGCCAAAGAATCGTGGACTGTGATGCGTGCGACTCAAATTTTAGGTTCGCGAGCGCATCTCTTGCGTCAGATGCTTCAACAGAGGAGGGCGACTGCTTTGGCGTCATTGCCGGCTGGACGCTTTCGCGGCACGTGAGAGGATTTGCGCGATTTCATTGAGTAGGCGAGGGCTCGCACCTGGTTTTTTTGCCATTGCGATCGACCTTTGCCCCAGGACCACATATGCATCCAAAGCCTGGGGCAGGTGGGCGGTCTTGAGTGCGGCCAGGTGCTTCAGCACGGTGGATTTGTCGCCGCGTCTGAAGGTCCCGGTCAGAGCTTTCGCCGGATCCTGTGTCGCCAGATTCGCCACCGTGCTCTGGACGAGCGGCAGAAGGATGCGCTGTGCGCGCCGGCGAGGCAGGCCGCAAACTCCAAGCATTTCTACGGCGATATCGAACAGCGCCGTCATGTTCGGCGAAGCGGTCAAAGCGGCTGCGTGATACAAAGCCTTGCAGTGCGAGTCGATCGTGAAACTTTCTCCACCCAGCGCTTTTACGAGCGACTTTCCAGCGCGGACTGCTATCTGATCGCCTTCAACTGAAAAGAAAGCCTGGGTCAGTGCTTTTGATCCTGATCGCGACTCGCTGATGGAGACCAGCGGATGTAACGAGCCGACGGCGAAACCCGCTTTTCGCATTGGTTCGAGCGCGTCGGCAGCGAGTGCGCCGCTGGTATGCAACACGACGCGGCGAGCTTTCTTAATTCCTCGGCTGTGTTCCAACGTCAATAGACCAGCCAATTGCCTAGCTACCTTCGCGATCACGTCGTCAGGCGTCGCTATTAGTATGAGCGAGCAACGATTGATCCGCTCAAGCTGAGCGGAATTCAACCGGCTCAATTGAGCGGCAGAGAGAGTCATGGTTGCCGGGCCAAATTCTTTTGCTGCCCGTCGTGCTGAAGCAGGGCGCTGTGCGGCGACAACTTGTATTTTGTAGCCGGATGCACGCAGGGCCAGGCCCAGGGCCGTGCCCAGCCGGCCAGCGCCGACGATTGCAATGGAGAGCTCTTTCGCCGGCCTCGGAGATCGTGACCGAGAGCCGGTGCGGCGAGAAATTCCCCTCGAGGTTTCAGGTGTACGAGGCATCAAGTTTGTGATAAGTCATCCAGCGTTGAGAGGTCGGACTCTAACACGCGGTCCGATTGACACGCAATTACATAGGTTTTTGCCAGGCGTTGGTCTATAATGCCGACTCGAAGTCGAGCTTGTGTTCGATTGGAGAATCCGCTCGCGAGATTCAAGTTTTTGCGCAACCTCGCCGCAGAAGAGAGCATCAAAGCGGTGCGTTACGTAAATGCAGTGCCGGTGCCTCGGGTGCTGCCTCCGAAAAAAATCAAAGCGGCCTCGCCGAAGTTGCGCGGCCACCGGAAGCGGAAGCCCGGTCTTCTCTCCCGGCCTCGGAAGTTGGAGGTTCAAATGACAATTCGCTTCTCGCGCGCAGCCACCGCCATCGGCTTGGGAATCAGTCTGTGGGTCAGCAGTATCGCAGCCCTGGCCGCACCGCAGCAACCAAAAGATCAACCGCAAACCCAACCGCAAAGCCAACCGGCGCCGGCGCAGCCGGCCCAGAAAACCAAGACAGACGCCAAGGCCCCTCAGCAGCAAGCCTCAAACAAGACGCTGTCAACTAACGATGACCCGACCATGATCGGGAAGCGGAACATCAACAAAGGGCTTTGGGGCAAGATTGCCGCGGGCACCGAAAGTGAAGTGAAAGCTGGCCGGATGCTGGCAGCAGAGGTCGACAAAGAGGCGAAGTTCATCGACGATCCGATCATTACTGAATACGTGAATCGGGTTGGCCAGAACATAGTCCTGCATTCAGACGCGAAAATTCCTTTTACCATCAAAGTGATCGACTCGGACGAAGTTAACGCTTTTGCGCTGCCCGGCGGATTCTTTTATGTAAATAAAGGATTGATTCTCGCCGCCGATAACGAAGCGGAGCTGGCCGGAGTGATGGCGCACGAAATCGCCCACGTTTGTGCTCGTCACGCCATGGAGAACGAACGAAAGATGCAGGTCCTGGATTATGGCTTGCTGGCAGGAATGATCCTGGGCGGTGGCATTATCGGAAACATCCTTTACAACGGTGGCGGAATGATTGAAGGCATGGCCTTCCTGAAATTCAGCCGCGGTGCGGAAGAGGAAGCCGACCGGCTCGGCGTTCAGTATATGTGGGCCGCGGGATACGATCCGAATGCGATGGCTACGATGTTCGAAAAATTGGAAGCCAAGAACAAAAAGAAACCCGGAACGATTTCAAAACTCTTCGCCACACATCCGGCGCCGATTGAGCGGAGAACGGCCGCTGTGGCCCTGGCCGCGCGCTTCCCCGAACGTGAAGAGTACGTGATTAGCTCTTCAGAATTTCAACGCGTGAAGAACCGCCTGTTGAGACTGTCGAATGCGCGCGCCTCGTCGAATGGAGTGATCGGTGGAGCTGACGACGGGACGCCCGGCCGCCCGACCCTGAAGCGTCGCAACCCCACGCCCGACGATTCGACGACTAATCCGGATGGCACCGCGAAACCGGACAGCACTAAGCCGGCTGCACCCAGCTTGAAACGCGGACCGGAACCGCAACCGACGCCAACGCCGAAACCTTAGCTCGGTTGATAAGTAGAAGAAGAAAGGGCCCTTCAGCAGTTTCACTGAAGGGCCCTTTTCTTTGGTTGCAGCTAGTAGTGGCGGAGTGATTCAGCTAATGCTGGGAGTCCGGACGGCTCGTCTGCAGTTTCTACCAATGATACTTGCGTGTTTCCCAGTTAGGCGGTCGAGCCGTCCGCCCTTCCAGCAAACCGAAGGTCGGTCAAGTTCGACGGATCATTGTTCGCGGTAACGAACCGCAGCCGGCGCGCTCCCGGTCTTCGCGCTGAGTTCCTCGCGCCAGATGACGCCCCTGAAGAACGCGCGGAAGTATCCGTACATCGAGAATATTGAAGAGATCACAACGACCCAGAGCATCGCGCGCCCGGCCGTGTACAGCAGCACCTGCCAATCAGTCCAACTCGTGCGATCTGGTCCCAGAAGGTGCGACCAGGCGAGCCGCAGTTCAGGAACTGTCCAAAACTGAATCGCTGGAAAGGGCCGGCCAAAATTTGAAACGTGAGGCGAACCGCCGGCCGGTGAGATGGACAGAATCAGCAGCCCGACTGTGACCACCTGCGCGACCATCTTGAACTTGCCCATACGCGAAGCTGAGATGATCACCCCTTCGGTCGCGGCAATTGAGCGCAGGCCGGTGACGGCGAATTCGCGTCCCACGATGATCACCACAGCCCAAGCCGGCGCCAGTTGATGCTCCACCAGTGAAATCAGCGCGGCCGAAATCAAAAGCTTGTCGGCAATCGGATCCAGAAGCTTGCCGAGCTTTGAAACCTGTTTTCGGCTGCGCGCAATCTTGCCATCGAAATAATCGGTCAACGCTGCCGCGACAAAAATCGCGACACCTAAAACATACTGCGGTACGCCCAGCCAATTTTCAGACACCGGAGTCAGCAACACCACGACCAGCAGCGGCACGATAAAAATTCTCGAGAGTGTCAGGGCGTTAGGCAGGTTCACTTAAGGGCTCCGCTAGATTCCGTTTGATTCAGATCGCAGTCTAGGTTTCGTTGTTAGGGGTGTCAAGACATGCGGTTAACTGCTTGGGTTTAGAGTTCAAGCTTTAGCTTGCGCTGACAGTCAGCAACATAAAACGTTGAACTCTGGACGCGGGCTTGGTCTCGCCTTGCCCGCCTCCGATGTAGCCGTTAGAATATACGATTCTGCGTCACTCAAAATTCTTCTCTGTGGCGACAGTCTTACGGCTTCAAGTCTTATGGCAATTGATCGCATCACCGTTCGGGGGGCTCGCCAGCATAACCTCAAGAACATTGACGTCGACATCCCTCGTGACAAATTGACCGTAATTACAGGTCTTTCGGGTTCGGGCAAATCATCGCTGGCGTTCGATACGATCTATGCCGAAGGCCAGCGGCGATATGTAGAATCGCTTTCAGCTTACGCCCGCCAATTCCTCGATCAGTTGGAAAAACCGGATGTCGATTCGGTCGAAGGCTTGTCGCCCGCAATCTCGATCGAGCAAAAGACGGTAGCCCGCAGCCCGCGATCTACCATCGGCACAGTCACGGAGATTTACGATTACTTGCGACTGCTTTTCTCATCGATTGGCGTGCCCCACTGTTACCAGTGCGGCGCGGCAATCACCCGGCAAAGCGTGGAACAGATTCTGCACGACGTGCTCTCGCTGCCGGAGGGCGAGCGAGTCATGATCCTGGCGCCCATCGTTCGGGGCCGCAAAGGAGAATTCAAAAAAGAACTGGCCAAGCTCGCTGCGGATGGATTCATTCGTGCGCGCATCGATGGCGAACTGCGCTCGCTTGACGAAGAAATTCGTCTGGATAAGCGGCGCAATCACTCGATTGAAGCCGTGGTCGACCGTTTACTAATCAAGCCCGGGATCAATGAGCGGCTCGGCGAATCGATCCGGACGGCTTTGAAATTAACGAACGGCGCCGTGTTGGTTTCCGTGATCGATGGCGAAGAGAAGCTGTATTCAGAGAAGATGGCCTGTGTGATCTGTGGCATTAACGTGCCGCCGCTCGAACCTCGATCATTCTCGTTTAATTCGGCGTACGGCGCCTGCAAACACTGTCATGGCCTGGGCACAGTCCTCGAGATCGATCCGGGAAAACTGATTCTCAACCAGGACGAAATCGCGGAGCGAATTCCTTTCCTGGGACTCGCTGACAAGAGTGGCTCGGCTTATCTTCGTAGCGCTCTGCTCGCGGTCCTGGAACACTTCAAAGCGGATCCGAAGACGCCGTTTCGGAATCTGCCCAAAGAAGTCAGAGAAGGATTTCTGAGCGGACTTTCTGCTCAGTTGAAATTCAAACAGGGCTTGTATTCATACAAGAGCTACTGGGCGGGCGCGCTGCCCTGGCTGCGTGAGCGCTTGAATAGCCCACCTTCGGAAAAGATTCGCGTCCCTTTGGAAGAGATGGTTTCGCCGTCGGTATGCCATGAATGCGGCGGCCGTCGATTGCGTTCCGATTCGCTGGCCGTGAGGGTCGGCGGCCGCGGCATTGCCGACTACACCTCGATGACCATCGAAGACGCGATCAGGGCGTTCGATCAAGTGAAACTCGGTCCCCGCGAAGAAAAGATTGCCGGATTGATCCTGCGAGAGATCAGATCGCGGCTGCGCTTCCTCGAAACGGTGGGCCTCGGATATTTGACGCTCGATCGTCCGTCAGCCACTTTGTCGGGTGGCGAAGGGCAGAGAATTCGTCTCGCGACCCAGATAGGTTCGCAACTGCGCGGCGTGCTCTATGTGCTCGACGAACCTTCGATTGGTTTGCACCCACGCGACAATCGCCGTTTGCTCGATACGCTTTCTGCTTTGCGCGATCTCGGCAACACGGTCCTGGTAGTTGAGCATGACGAGGAAACGATTCGCCGGGCTGACTATGTAGTCGACCTGGGGCCAGGCGCGGGAACGCACGGCGGCAAAGTCGTCGCCCGGGGAACACCGGACGATGTGGCCAACAATCCTGAATCGATCACCGGACTTTACATCAGCGGCGCGCGAAAGATTCCCGTGCCCATAGAGCGCCGTTTGCCAAATGGTAAAGCGATCACCGTTCGCGGCGCGCGCCACAATAACTTGAAGGAATTGAACGTGTCTTTTCCACTCGGGCTCTTGACCGTCGTGACCGGAGTTTCGGGTTCGGGAAAATCGACGCTGGTAGCGGACATTCTTTATCCGGCGCTGGCCAGGAATCTTTACGATTCGCTGCCGGAGCCTGGAGCGCACGAGGCTATAGAGGGATTAGAACACGTTGACAAGGTGATTGAGATCGATCAGTCGCCGATTGGCCGCACACCCAGATCGAATCCAGCGACTTACACAGGTCTGTTCACGCCGATTCGAGAACTCTATGCGATGCTGCCGGAATCGCGCGAGCGCGGCTACAAACCCGGCCGTTTTTCTTTCAACGTCAAAGGCGGTCGTTGTGAAGCCTGCGAAGGCGAGGGGCTCAAACGCATCGAGATGAATTTTCTTCCCGATGTTTACGTGCTCTGCGATGTCTGCCGGGGTGCTCGTTACAATCGCGAGACGCTGGCGGTCAAGTACAAAGGAAAGTCAATCGCGGAATTGCTGGACGCGACTGTAGAAGAGGCTCTGCCGCTTTTGGAAAACATTCCGCAGATTAAGCCGAAGCTACAGACCCTGCTGGACGTCGGGCTGGGTTATATCAAGCTCGGACAATCAGCGACGACGCTTTCGGGCGGTGAGGCGCAGCGGATTAAGCTGGCCAAGGAACTTTCAAAGCGAGCGACCGGACGCACGATTTACATTCTGGACGAGCCAACCACAGGCCTTCACTTTGCCGACGTGCATAAGTTGCTCGACGTGCTGCAGCGCCTGGTGAGTTTGGGCAATACGGTAATCGTGATCGAACACAATCTGGATGTGATCAAGAGCGCCGATTTCATTATTGACCTCGGGCCCGAGGGCGGCGCGCACGGGGGACGATTGGTGGCCAGCGGCACGCCCGAAGAAGTTGCGGCGGTGCGGCGTTCGCATACCGGGCAGGTGCTCAAGCCGCTATTGAATGGAAACGGGAAGCGGAATGGCACCAAGAAGGTGGAGCCCGTCGCGCGCGCGATCTCCAGCGAAGAATCAAAGAAGGTCGCGTGATATACTCGGCCCAAAGTAGCTTAGTGATGAAAACGCCCGAAGCGGAACAATTCGAAAGAATTCGGTTGGCTGTAGATGCCGATACCGGTGCTCGCGACTACTGGCATTCCTTTACACCTCAAGAGCGGATCTGGGCGCTCGAACTCATGAACCAGCGGAAGTACGGGTACGATGGTGAGTCTCCTCCCAGGATTCAAAAAGTCATTGAGTTTTTAACTCTTGAGCAGCTACGCGCTGAGTCCGATGAACCACGGGACTCTAAGAGCCAGCCAACAGATCAATCGTGACCAATCAAATCTCAGCCATCGTCGCCGACAGTTTGGAGGTTAAACGACACTTCTTTGACGCGCACGCTGCCGATGTCGAGCGTACTGCGCAACTGATCGCCGCTGCTTTCAAAGCTAATGGAAAGCTTCTGGTATTTGGCAATGGTGGATCAGCCGCGGATGCGCAACACATCGCCGGCGAGTTGGTTAACCGGTTCCTGCAACAACGCAGAGCGTTGCCGGCCATCGCGCTGACGACTGATGGCGGAGTGCTCACCTGCATTGGCAACGACACTGGATTCGAAAATATTTTCGCCAGACAGATCGAGGCATTAGGAACAAAAGGCGATGTCTGTCTCGCAATTTCGACGTCCGGAACCTCGCCGAATGTGATCGCCGCTTGCGAGCAGGCCCGCAGACACGGAATGACTGTTATAGGTTTGTTGGGCCGCGGTGGCGGGACGGTCGCCGCACTTTGCGATCTGGCTTTGATTGTTCCGAGCGATGATACTCAACGAATTCAGGAAACGCACAATTTGATTGGCCACATCGTCTGTGAGCTGATCGAAGGGGAGTTGTTTCCAATTGAGAAGAGGTAGTGGCACAGACTTCAGTCTGTGATTTTTGTTGAGAGAATCACAGACTGAAGTCTGTGTCACTATTTGAGCTGCGCGGGCGCCCGCGCTCCCGGTAAGAAAATGTCCATCTACGAAGATCTCAAGCCGATCAGTCTGGATCAAGTCAGCACCTATCCGCTGGCTTCACGCCAGAGCAAAGTCACGGTCTCAGACTTTGCCACGCCCGTAACTGAGAGCGCCTCGCTAAATCATTTCCTTGCGTCACTGCCGAATATTCTGGCGGTGCAAACACTCCGCGAACTCGCCACGCAGATTCGCCGCGCGCGTAACTTACATAAGCCGATCATCTGGGGCATCGGTGGGCATGTGATCAAGACGGGCCTGGGACCCATCATGATTGACCTGATGCGCCGCGGGTTTGTCACAGCAATCGCCGCGAACGGATCGGTGCTGGTCCACGACGCCGAAGTCGCACTCATCGGCTCGACGTCAGAAGATGTCGATGCGACTTTGGGTGCGGGTGGTTTTGGCGGCGCCGAGGAAACCGGAAGGTTGCTGAACGACGCTGCGCGCGCTGGCGCGAACGAAAGCATTGGATTAGGCGAAGCGGTTGGTCGGGCTTTGCTCGGTCTGGCACCGCAGCATCGGGACGCCTCGGTTCTTTGTGCGGCTTATCAAGCGCGCGTGCCGTTCACCGTTCATGTAACCATCGGCGGCGACATCGGTCATTTTCATCCGGGCGCGGATGGGGCGGCGCTGGGCGCCACTTCGCATACTGATTTTCGTTTATTGGCGGAACTTGTGCGGCGCATGGATCATGGCGGCGTCTATCTCAATATTGGATCCGCGGTGACTTTGCCGGAGGTGTTTTTGAAATGCATAACGCTGGTGCGGAATTTGGGGAACCGGCTTGACGACATCACCACCGCCAACTTCGACTTCATTCAATCATACCGTCCGCTCACCAATGTTGTGCGACGGCCGACCGCAGATGGGGCCGGTCGTGGTTATGCGATCACCGGTCATCACGAGTTGACAATTCCGCTGCTGGCGGCCGAGCTCATTTGCCGATCAGCAACAGAATAGATTCGCTCAGCAACTTCAGTCCCGCCAAAACCAGTACCACCGACAACCACTTCCTGATATTGGAAACCGGCAGAACGCGTGTGCCCAGCTCAGTCCCAATCCAACCTCCGATCAAAGCAGCCGGCGCCCAGTAAATAATCTGACTTGGGATGAACGAGATTGCCGAAACGTGGCCCAACAAACCGGCAATTGAATTGACCAGGATGAACGCGACCGATACGCCGGAGGTCTCTTTCGTCCTGGCCCAATGCATCAGTAACAGGACCGGACTGAGAAAGATGCCGCCGCCCACTCCGGTCAATCCTGAAAGCAATCCAATGCCGGCGCCAATGACTAGCGCCAACCAGATTGGAACCAGAGTTGTCTTTTGCTTGTCCGCTTTCCCGGCACTCAAGAACAATCGAACCGCGCTATATAACAAGACCACCCCGACGATTGATTTATAGATCGACACCGGCAAAGTCAGGCTGCCGCCTATGAATGACGCCGGGATGGAGGCAACCGCGAAAGGCCAAAATGTGCGCCAGGAGAAAAACCCTGCGCGACAAAAGCGGATCGTTCCGATTACCGCCACGATGATGTTCAGTGTCAGCGCGGTTGGTTTCATTACCAGCGGCGTCATGCCCACGAGGGCCATGGCCGCCAGGTAGCCTGAGGCCCCCGCGTGACCGACTGTCGAATAGAGGAGCGCGACCACGAAAATAAGAATCGCGACCAGCAGCGCCATCATCATAGCGGTGTCCATAGACTCAACAGCCTGCGTTTTGATAAAGGAACGTGAGGATAAAAGCACAAGGCAAGTCGGGGATGCAACGATCCTCGCTTTTGCTGCACCTGCCGGCGGGTTATACTCTCAACTCCCCCGTTTGGTACTCATCCCTGGTTGAGAACGCAGCGTTCGAAAAGATTCTTCTATGGAAGCTTCCAAGCTTGAACATTTCAAACAGCTCCTGTTAGCGGAACTCCGCCGTCACGCACAGAATGTCAGCGATGATCAGGCTGCGGCCCTGGATGCGGCCGGCGAAGAAGCAAAGGAAAGCGCCGACCTTTCGATGAAGGACGTCACGCAAGAGATATCTCTCAAGCTCGGCGACCAGGAATCGCAAATGGTTGCCGATATTGATCAAGCTTTGTTGCGCATCGAGGAGGGTTCGTATGGAATGTGTGCGCGCTGTGGCCGGCCCGTCGAAGAAAGGCGCCTCGAAGCGATGCCGACCGCCCGTTACGATGCCGAGTGTCAGGCTCTGATTGAAGAGGCGAAGGGAATGAACGCGCGACCGATGCTCTAGGAACGTTCGAACGAGTACAGACAATCCTTTCAATGTGCACCGTCTTGCCTGGCTCCGTTGGAGCCAAATGTTTATAGCTCCTGTGTCTAGTTTATTTCCCGCGCTCCGTAGGAGCGCAACCTACAGATATTTCGCTCCTACGGAGCTGGAACATGGGACTCGGTTGTCGCTATAAATATTTCGCCTCTACGAGGCGAGGAACTCCACAGCCAGTGAATGACAACTTGATCAGTCTTTTCTTCTAAATCAATGAGGACGTTGCGCCGCCCAAGCTCATGACAAATTATCTTTCCCTGCCCATAGGTGAAGGCGCGCCGGATGAAGTCAACGCCGTCATCGAAATTCCCAGAGGGCAGACTAACAAGTACGAATACGACAAAGCGCTTCATGTCTTTCGCCTCGACCGCAACCTCTATTCGCCGGTTCACTATCCCGGTGATTACGGATTTATTCCGAGCACATTGAGCGACGACGGCGATCCCCTGGACGTGCTCGTGCTGGTTGATGCGCCCAGCTTCACCGGTTGTGTGATGACTGTCCGGCCGATCGGATTTTTGGAGATGGTGGATCAGGGGCAGGGCGACGAGAAGGTACTGGCCGTAGGCACCAACAATCCGATTTACAAAGAGGTGCGCGACTATCAGGAGTTATATCCGCATCTCTTACTGGAGATCGAACACTTTTTCACGATCTATAAGGAACTCGAGGCCAAGACAACGCGCATCGTTGGTTGGCGCGATGCTGGACGCGCGCGCGAAATAATTAGTGAATGCCGGCAGCGTTATGCGAAAAAGTCACAAACGTGATCGTTCAGACAGTTTGAGACAGCGAGCGCTTGCGGTAGTCCTCGCCCTCGATTTCCACCGTCTTGCACATTTCGTAGAGCCGCGAGCGCAGGGCGACGCCGATCCGATCTTCCAAAAGTTCGGTAGGGTCTTTTTCGTTCTTACGCTTATCCGAATAGTTCGTGGTGAAGATTGTCAAACGCTTATCGTTGTAGCGCGTGTTGATGATTTGCATCATGGTATCGCGCACCCAATCCGTCGGCTTTGACGCTCCCAACTCGTCGAGCACCAGAACGTCCGCTTCAAACACGGGCCCCAGCACGGCCAGTTCGGAAGTCTGCGAGATCGGGTTATACGAATCCTGGATTCGTCGCAGCAGCGCGCCGAATTGATAGAACAAACCGCGCACCTGATACCGCTCAATCAATTCACGTAAGAGAGCAACAGCCAGGTGGGTCTTGCCCACGCCGACGGGGCCGACGAATACCAGCCCGCGTCCGTCAATTGCCAGGTAGTCATTAATGATCCGATCGGCCTCAATTTTCGCCACCCATTTTGAATCGGAATCGCCTGCGTCATAACCCTGGAGCGTACAGTGCTGGTAACGCGCGGGAATTCGCGCCGCCTGAAACAAGCGCTGCCGATGGTCGGGAGACTGGCAACGACAACGTCGCGCACCCTCGCCGGGCACGACTTCCATGCCCGTACCGAAGCAGTGCGGACACGAGCTTGCTGGTTCAGCGATTGCGTTGAGATCGTTGTCGGGCGCCGCAGTAGCCGGCTCGCTTTTTACCATCCGCAATCGCTTGCTTTTTGGTTTTTCCGAAGAGGTCATTAATGCTCTCTTGATATCGATACGGTGATTATAGCATTGCGATGGGAATGTTGATTAAACGGCGGGTTGTTATTTCTGGTTTACTTTAGAGTACCGACTTCCAGCCGGGTTCCTTTTGCGGCAACTAAGAACCCAACTGAAGTTGGTACTCTATAGATTCCAAATGCAATCATTCAGATAGCAACCCCAGTCATGGACGGGCCATCATAGGCATCGAGGTTATTCTGAAAGTGCCACACCTGCCGCGAAATTGAAAATCGCGACCAGCCTCTTGCGCAAGAGGTTTGAGATGAAAGGCACACGATAACACTCGACCTCCTGTAATTTACCGCTCGGTGTTGGGGACACCGAGCGGCTTTTTTTTATTTTCTCATGCTGCTGGAAAAAAGCGTCCAGGGATGGGACTTCATATCAGTCAGCAGGCCCTTCATCCATCCGTATTCCGGATGACCCTTCAAAAAAGTGGCCGCAATAAAGTCGTAACCGCACGGATGACCCATCGCCGCCCAGATTTGCATTGTTTGAGCCATGTGACTGTCTACGGCTTTCGCCTGCACTGTTCCGCCCGGAAAGAATTTGCCCCAATCCCACTCAGGAATGCCGCGCGGGGAACGTTCGACGCAACCACAAAGACTGCGCTCGTTTGCGCCATCCTGCTTCTCGAATGAGTCGTAGGTGTCGCCTTCCATTCGCTTGACTGTCTCAACGTCAATCGTGCTCTTCGATTGCTCAACCATTTGTTCCCAGCGCGCCTTTCGGGCCAGTGGAGAACCTTGACGATTGTTAAAGTCAAAGTTGGTTTCCACTGTCGCCAGCTTCGGATCGACCGGAAAGTTTGAGCCGACGAAATAACCATCCTTCGTACGGCGCACGCTGTGTTCTTTCAGTCCCAGCTCAAACAAAGCAATCTCGCCGGTTTTGTTGTCACCGAGCAGCCAGTCGTTCGCATAGCCCCCGTTGTTACCGTCAAGCATGATCCGAACGTAGTCATCAATCGAATCGCTGTATTGCAGAGCTTTGCGCGCGCGATAGAACTCAGGCGAGCCCGCCGGATCAAACGAAGTAAAGCCGGTAATGGTTGTTTCCGTGATCATTATGCCCGCATCGTTGATTCCAAAATCGTCATCGCTGGTGATCACGCCAGGCAGACCGTCCATCAAAATCCGATGCCCTTTAGTTGGTTTGATGTCAAAGATAATGTTCCATCGTTCGCCGACGATGTAATTCGTCCAGGTGTTATGCCCCATCACGATGCGATGGTCTTTGGTGTAACTTCCGGTCGCAATGATTGCGCTACAGTTGCCTGGGGCATGGGTCGTCGGCAGCCGGCCCTGTTTCTTGTCCAGCCAGGGCAGGTAATAATACGGAAGCTCCTCGAGTGAGTTCAGCGCTACGATGTCCCAGCGATCAGCCTTCACTCCGCTATCGTTTAGTCCTTTCACAATGCCATCGATCTCGTGTTGGAACTCAGAATCGATCCTCGGCCAAAGAATTTCACGTGAAGCTTTACGATAGAATTCCCAATCGCGCTTTGTTTCGTGGTGCAGGAAAGGCTTTAGCACGCGGAGTAGATCTTCGGTCTCCCGGGCCAGGAGCTTGCCGTGCTGATAGCCGATTTGTTCCGGCCCGCCTTCCAGGTGGACATAGATCCATCCGTTGCGCTCGAAACGGTAAGTTCCTTTGAGCCGGTCGTCTTCAGTGATGCTCGGTTTCCATTGCCCAAACCGCAACTGGCTGCTGCACAGTAGAGTTAGCCCGAGCAGGACCACCTGGAAGAGTTTTATTTTCATAGTCGAACTTTCCTGTTCTGAGTTTGAAAATCAACGGGCTGGTTTAGACTGCAAGCTTTAGCTTGCTCGCCTAACACAACCTAAAGGCTGAACTCTGAACCAAGACCAAAGCGGTTTCCCATTTTAGGCTTCTTTCTGTTAAAGTACAGGGTTTGTTTTGGCAGTCGAAAATCAGTCAGTGCTGGCCGTGAAGGACATCATCACTACAGACCGTGCGCCGGGAGCTATCGGCCCATATTCGCAGGCCGTCAGGGCCGGCGGTTTTGTGTTTGCTTCAGGACAGATTCCAATCGATCCGGCGACCGGCGATTTTGTCGCGGGCGGGGTTGCCGAGCAGACTGAACAAGTCCTGCGTAATCTGACAGCTGTGTTTGCAGCCGCCGGCCTGGGCATGAACCAAGTCGTGAAGACGACAGTTTTTCTGGCGGACATGGACGACTTTACCGCGATGAACGAGGTCTACGGCCGGTTCTTTAGCGAACAGCCGCCGGCTCGCGCTACAGTTCAGGCAGCGCGATTGCCGCGAGACGCGAGGGTTGAGATTGAAGCGATTGCCGTGATGCGGGATCGCGATTAGTGAGGAAGAGGCTTGCTAAGAATCAAGTGACAAATCAAGCGGCTTTAGCTACTTTACCGCCCTTGATGCAGCTCGCACACACTCTTTGCCGCTCCACGCCGCCTTTTGGCAACTTGACGCGGATTGATTGTAGATTGGGATTGAAAACGCGGCGCGTACGATTATTCGCATGCGAAACATTATTACCAAACTGCGGGCCTTTGCCGCAAACTTCACAACGCTTAGCCATGATAACTGATCTCCTGTAGACACGCGCGCGACGTCACAGTGTGGGTCGGCACTAATACTTGAAACGAAAACTTATAGCAAACGAATCACCGGGTGGTCAAGGCAGTGTCGTGCGCAACTGCCTGATCGAGCGCGAGCAACTGAATCCGAAAGTTCGCGCATCACTCTTCAATAATTTAAGGAGCAAAACCAAAGTGCAGAGAAAATATCGAAGTTTCATATGCCTCGCGGCCGTCGCGCTCAGCGCGTTATTCATCGCGGCCTGCGGCAACTCCGGAACCGAAAGCCCCGGTAATACGGTGGCCGCCACGGTCAACGGCAAAAAGATCATGCTGTCCGAGGTCGAGCGCATCATCAACCAACAGGCTCAGGGCAAGCAGTCCGAGTTTTCAGCGCACGACCTGGCGCAAGCGCGTCTCCAGGTTCTCGAGAAGTTGATCCAGCGCGAAGTCCTCTTTCAACGCGCCGAACAGGAAAAGCTGTTGCCGACCGACGAGCAGATTACTACCTCGATTAACCAGCAAAAGCAGCAGACAGGAATGACTGACGAGGAGTTCGCGCGCCAGCTCAAAGAGCAGAACATGACTTTGGAGGCGTTGCGTGAAGAGTCCAAGAAGGACCTGGCAATCAATTCATTGCAGGACAAGTACGCCGGCAAGGTCACGATCAGCGATCGCGAGGTCGAGGACTACTACACTGCCAACAAGAAAAAATTCGTAAACGAGCGCGGCGTAAGTCTTGCCGTGATCATAATTGATCCGGCTGACAACACCTCGCAGGGAATTACAAATGACTCCAAGGGCGACGCCGACGCGAAAGCCAAAGCTGACAGCGTCTATCAACAACTGAAAGGGGGCGCCGTTGATTTTGCCACAGTCGCGAGAGCGAAGAGCGAAGATCCTCAGAGTTTGCTGCGCGGCGGTGACATAGGGTCTTTCAGTGAGGACGGATTGAAACAGGCGGGGCTGCCAAAGGAGCTGATAGATCAATTCATGGGTCCGATGGCCGTCGGTGGCATCACCGAACCGAAACTGGTGAACAATCGCTGGTATATTTTCAAGCTGCAAGACAAACGCCTGCAGACCGAAAACCTGACGCTTGAGAGCCAGACCGCACAGGGAACTGTGCGGCAGCAAATCGCACTTGAGCTGACGAACCAGCGCAAAGAAATTTTGAACCTTGCTCTGGTTGAAGTCGCCTTGAACGAAGCGAAGGTCGTAAATACGCTCGCGGCGAATATGCTGAGCAACCCAAGCATCCTCGGTGGTTTGCGTCCAGCTTCACCTGAGGCGGCGAAACCTGCCGGCACTCCGGCAGCGGCGGCCACGTCGAGTGCGACACCCGTGCAGAAAGCGGCTGCTTCTCCAGCCAGTTCACCGGCGAAGAAGTAATCGCCATTAACTATCGTTTAGACGGCGCACTCGTGCGCCCTGATTGAATGATGCGGGCGCGGCGCCTGAATGGTTTGGCGGCCGCGCCCGTTTTGCGTGCAGCGCGGGCATCCTGCTCGGGCAGCACTCTCAGTTATGCTTTTCCGTCTTTCAGAAGTTGAAAAATCCTTCGGCGCGCAGGATGTCCTGCGTGGCGCCTCGCTACAGGTGAATCCCGGGGAGCACGTAGGCCTCGTCGGACGCAACGGCGCAGGCAAGACGACGATCTTTCGGCTGGTCACGCAGGACGAGACCCCGGATAGCGGTGAAGTCGTGCGCGCGCGCGGACTGAAGCTCGGTTTGCTGGCCCAGCATATTCATTTTGAAGCCGGCTCGACCGTTCACGAATCCGCGCTGGCGGCGTTTGGCCGGCTGCAAAAAATCGAGCACGAGATGCACGAGCTCGAGCATCGCATGGCCGACGCCGGTGACGACCTGGAAAAAATTCTCGCGCAATACAGCGACTTGCAGCACGAGTACGAGCGGGAAGGCGGGTTTGAATATTCGGCGAAAGCCGAAGCGATTCTTCAGGGGCTGGGTTTCGATCGCGACACCTGGCATATGGAGACTGAAAAACTTTCCGGTGGACAGCAGAATCGGCTGGGCCTGGCCCGGCTGCTGCTCTCAGAGCCCGACGTTCTGCTGCTCGACGAACCCACCAATCACCTGGATGTTGGAGCGGTCGAATGGTTGGAAGAATTCCTGCAAACCTACGCTGCGGCGTTCGTCATAGTTTCGCACGATCGATACTTTCTCGACCGTGCATCGCGGCGCATTATCGAAATCGAGAACGGGCGGGCCAACAGTTACACCGGAAATTATTCGGATTACCTTATCGAGCGCGAAGAGCAACGCGAGATACAACAGCGCGCCTATGACAATCAGCAACGCCTAATCGCCAAGACAGAAGACTTCATCCGGCGCAATCTGGCCGGGCAAAAAACCAAGCAGGCAAAGTCGCGCCGCACGATGCTTCAACGGCTGGATCGAGTCGAGGCCGTCCGCGGTGATCAAGCGTCGGGAGACTTTCGCATGCAGGACATCGAACGCGCCGGCACGCACGTCCTGACTGTGACTGAAGCCACGATAGGTTATCCCGACAAGATGCTCGCCAAAGATATCTCGCTGATATTGCGACGCGGGGAATGCCTGGGCGTGATCGGCCCGAACGGATCGGGAAAGACAACGTTTGTTAAGACAATTCTCGGCAAGCTCGCGGCGTTGTCGGGCGAAGTACGTTGGGGATCCAAAGTTCAGATTGGTTATTACGCGCAGCAACTCGAGGACCTGGACGACCGCAACGAGATCATCATGGAGTTGCGACGCGTGGCCGCCTCATCCGCTACGGCCGGCGAACTGAGATCCTTTCTGGCGAAATTTCTCTTCACCGGAGACGACGTCTACAAACACGTGCGCGATCTTTCCGGAGGAGAGAAGGGAAGACTTGCCCTGGCGAAACTGATCTATTCAGGTGTCAACGTTCTGGTGCTGGACGAGCCGACGAATCATCTCGACATTCCCTCGCGCGAAGCGCTGGAAGGGGCCCTCGAAGCATACGAAGGGACGATCATAACCATAAGTCACGATCGATATTTTCTCGATCGCGTGGCGACCCAGATTCTGGCTTTGGATGGAGCCGGTAATGCCGAACACTACAATGGCGACTATACCGAGTACCACGATTGGCACGCCGCGCGATTGAAGGCAGACAAAGTCGAAGAGCAGTCGGCAAGCGCATTAGTTCGCGCCGGTATGCGGTCAGTACCACCTGCGGCCGCAGGCGCGCCGCACGGCGAAAACGATAAGTCAGCACCATCTGCGTCAGCGGGCGGATCGCGTCGGCGAAAAGGTAAATCAACCTCCTCATCTGTGAGCGGTTCGCCGCGCGTGAAGATTATCAAGAAGCCGCGCGAGCCTGAGACCATCGAGGCGGAAATTTCCGAATTAGAAAAGCGAATCGCCGATCTGTCAACAGAGATGTCCAAACCGGAGGTAGCTCGCGACATCACGAAGCTGGTTCGAGTTAACGACGAGTATCAACAAGCCGACACCCGTCTGGCTGAATTGATCGATGAGTGGGAACGAGCCGAAACCACTGCGAGACCCTCCCGCCGGTAAGGGTGGCACAGACTTTAGTCTGTGAATCTCGTGGACGATCAAAGACTAAAGTCTGTGCCACTTGAGCAGAGTAACTCGCTTGACATGCCGACAAGCCGTTTGTTACTTTCGGCCTTCGCTCGGCGGGTGGTTAGTAAAGCAAGTCGTTGAAGATCTCTTAGGCGCGTAGCTCAGGGGTAGAGCACTACCTTGACACGGTAGGGGTCTGGGGTTCAAATCCCCACGCGCCTACCAATCCTATGCACCCGGTTTAACAGGTTACCCACTTCACGAAGTACTCGGACTTTTCCGGCAAATCGTGCGTTTGACAGGATTTTGGCAGACTGCGTGAGGAAGCGCACGTGCCGGCCGGGGCAAGTCGATGGGGAAGTCGGTGCAGTCGGAGTTCGCAATACCTGAGCGTCCTCGAGCACTCGAATCTTGGTTGGGCAAACCTGAAACCTCTCGGGCGGTTGCTGCAAAGGGCCGCTGCGAGTCCATGAGTGAATCGGTCGGTTCTGGAATTTATTGAGTCATCCCAACAAGGATTTTCGCCCGAGGTGAGAGTCAATGAGCGTTTCGCTGTCGCGCAATCTGTGCCCGGTGCAGAAAGCTCTTCTCACTGGGTTCAGGCGTTTGGCCTTCCGACAGGATCATGGGAGGCGTTGTTATTGGCTTACTCGCGTTGAGAATCTCATTAAAGTCGGATTCGCGCCTAGCCTTGAGTTCTTTGTCTTTCGTGTACAGATAGACCGCAAGTGCTCCGAAGAGGAATAGTGCCGCGCACAAGAACGAAATCAATTTCGTGGCAGCCTGGTGGTGAATAATTAGAGGGATCAGGATTCCTAGAATCGTAAGACAAACACCCACACTAAAGCCGTACATCCTGGTTTCGCCCAAGTCCGTCCCGATCCGGAGGTTCTCAACCCGTTCCTTCGACACAAGATAGTACTCCATCGCGCCGCCCGAAACCCTGACCGGCAGGCCCAGGTTGATAGAAACTGAAACTGCGGGCGCCGGTGACTCGGAATCTTCGCGGTCCTGCTTTTGTGCCCGCTTGTCTTCGTTACTTGTCATGATCGTGAAATCAAGCAGCGGCCCAGTTTGCGGGCAACTTAAGCCTGATCGGTCCTCCGTGTGACTCGAACGAAATGAGACAGCATCGCCAAAGCGTGTCAACGACACAGCGGCTGCTCTCTGCTCCCCATGATTGACCGAGTATCTATCTGACAGAAGGTTTGCGAAGTGGCGGCGGATCTGCCGGTGAAACGCGAATTGATCCATGTTGCAGCTTGGTGCGTCGCATATTGAACAAGTAATTCAATTGGACACTAACGACGAAACAAGCGTCTTGCAAAGCGGGGCCCGAACAACACTTCCGGTTTCTTAGGTGCCCGTCGTAAGCCATCAATTACGGCGAGGTCGTGCGCCAGACAGGCAACTCGATTTGCTCGCTCCTTACTCGTCGACCGAAGGGTTGGAGGAACGTTGCCGGTCAGGCTGCGACTCGCTTTTTAGTGTACTTCGCACAACTCGTACTCGTCGCGTCAATCTGCACTTGGATATAGCCGCTCTTCGCTAATAATCTTAGAGTATTGCGTAGGTTTGCCGGGCTGATGTTAACGGCGAGTTCAGAGTCCCGTTCCCTCAACCTTGCGATAATGTCATTCTTGTCAAATGGCCCAGGTAAATCTTGCACGATTTGTTTGACGGCAGCCAGAACGCCGCGGACACGCGGCTGGCTGACCCGGGATGACCGCGAAATGTTGGAAACCGATCCGCCTGGGACGACCTTAAAAGCGCCATGTTCAACGGGGGTATCTGATGTTGTCGGCATCGGTGTCACCGACTCAGCTACGTCCGCGCCCCCCACCTTGTCCAAGTTCCGGATCATGCTGTCAGTCAACTCCAACTGCTCCAACAGCAGGCGCTTATAAGCTTCCAGACTCTCTCTTGTCAGCGCCGCCTTAGGCATGGGGCAGGAAGTCTAGCTGACAGGTGTTTACAGGTCAATAGAATTGTAATAGAGAGGTGGTTAAATCGTACGCCTAATGTTGCCCACAAGAAAGCCCGATAATGACTGATGTCAGAACGGGCATCATGCATAACTTGGTTTAGATCGGAGGTGATTACGGTCGCGTTTGAGGCGTTACGACACGGTAGGGGTCTGGGGTTCAAATCCCCACGCGCCTACCAAATTCTGCGGGCTTGACGCGTTCCCAGCCATGCGGCGTGCCCTTAACCAGACCAACGCACTACTCTTAGAGTGCTCTCTCTTGTCTTTGCTCTCACCGTTAGCGTATATTCGAAGACGAGGAGGTTGCTTCTACTAAGCCCTGACTTCCCATTCATTTGACAGCATAAACGCTCTCGCCCTTGCCTCTCCTTAATCCGAAAGTACCGCCCCGGCTTTCTTATTCTAATGTCGATAGTTCCTGGTCGGGATCCTCCTCCGGACCTGGTTGATTGACTGAAATGGAAAAACGTGTTGCCGACTGCTCCCAAAAGTAAACTCAATAATCTTTCATCGATGCTGGCGCCCGGCGCGATCCTGCAAAACCGTTACCGGATTAGTAGGCAGATGGGTAAAGGCGGGATGGGTGCTGTGTATGAAGCAGTCGATCAGCGGCTGGATGCCATCGTCGCCTTGAAAGAAACGTTCTCAACCGACGCCTGCCTGCGCCGGCAGTTTGAGCAGGAGGCGCGCCTGCTCGCTCAGTTGCATCATCCAGCGCTGCCGAAGGTGAGCGACTATTTCACCGAAGGCGATCGAGCCTTTCTGGTGATGCAATTTATTTCCGGTTCCGACCTGGCCGAGATTATTTCCCAACAGCCGGGACCGTTTCCGCGGAACCAGGTCATCGCTTGGGCCGATCAGTTGCTGGACGCGCTCATCTACCTGCACACTCGCGATCGCCAGATCATTCATCGCGACATCAAACCGCACAATCTGAAAGTTACGGCGAATGGCCAGATTGCTTTGCTCGATTTTGGTTTGGCTAAAGCGCAGACGACGGATCTTTCCGGCAATAACTCTTCCAGCAGCATCTTCGGATATACGCGCCGCTATTCGCCTCTCGAACAGATCCAGGATCAGGGAACGACTCCGCAGAGTGATATCTACGCTCTGGGCGCTACGCTGTATCACTTGCTCACCGGCGTGAAACCTCCCGATGCTTTGGCGCGCGCCGCGGCGCTCGCTAACTCAAAGCCCGATCCGTTAAGGCCGGCCAACGACGTGCACCGCGCTGTCGGTTCTGAGATTGCTGCAATCTTATGCAGGGCAATGGCGATCAGCGCTGAAGATCGTTATCCGACCGCCAGCGAATTTCGTGGAGCGTTACGACGTGTAGGCCGCAGCCAGACGCCTGCCGGGAAAATGTCTGACGCTTCGTCAATCAACGAATCTGCCAGCGACACAACCATTCAAACAATCGTCAGAAAAGCAGCAGCCTCGGCCATCGATCCATTCGATTCTTATTCGATCCTCAAACCGCACGAGACGGACTGGGTCATCCACAGGTCAGGCCGTGGTCGAGGTTTGATAGCGCTTTCATTGGTTTTCTTTCTTGTCGCGGGACTCGGAACGTTCTTCGGTTTTGGCCAATGGATTGATTCGCCGCCTTCACTTCTGGACTATGCCAAAGCGCCGTCAAAGAATACCTCGGCCGGCGCAGTCGTCGTCCACCAAAGCAATTCACAGAACACGCGCCGAACGTCCGCCACGAGCAACGTTTCGACAGGTTCAGTGGGAGAGACTAATCGCAGAAGCGAAGCGCAAAAGAAACACCCAACTCGTCCTGAGACTTCGCGAGCAAAACCGGCCAGCGCTAAACCCCCGAATTTTTCGATTACTCCGTAGCCCTCTGTAAATGCTGGGAGCTCCTTCTGATCTGAAACCGAGCCGGCAGCGCGATCGAAATTCTTCTTGACCTCCGCCGCGTCTTCGGAAAGAATCCCATCACTCTTTCCGAGTAGAGGCCGAGACCGGTTATCGCGGTCGTGCCTGCGTATTCCCAACACGGAGGTCAATCATGGTTGCCACGGATCCCATCAAGCTGGCTCAGGAAATTATTGGGGCGGGAAAAGATGATGGAAACGTAATCGCTCCCACGCAACACGCGGACGAATTCAAAGCTAAAGCACCCGATCTTTCAGACATTCTAAGTTCCAGCGCAGTTAAGGCTGCGGCGGCAAATTACGAAGACAACGATCGAGATGCCAAAGTTGCACAAGTTGAATTCAAGCGAGTTTTCAACCGCTCGAACAAAACGGTTCTAGGCACCGCGGTTCTGATCGCGCTGGTAACGGCGACGGGAGTTTTGACGCCGTGGCCTGTGCCTGAAGCCCTGGCGAAGGTCTTGCTGGTTGTTTTGGGTGTTGCCAGCGTACTTACAGGCGCCCTGGCGGCATACGACCTGAACACCCTCCGGCAAGGCGACCTGTTTAAGGACTGGATGTCGACCCGGGCGCTCGCCGAGACGGCGCGCCTTGAATATTTCTCCACCGTCGCCAAGTCTGCTGCGGCGGGCGGTGCGGGCGATGTTCCTGTCGATTTGTTGAAGCTTGAATACTTCCGGCGATTTCAGTTAGACGTTCAGCGCAATTACTACCGCGAGCGATCGGGGCAGCATCGTCGGGAAGCGAAACGAACTCTCTCTTACAGCGGCTTTGCGATTGCCGGAGCTGCGGTGGTAACCGGCCTGGCCGGCACGCTGGGCTTTATAAGTACTAAGTTCGCTGCATTCGCCGCGCTCGGAACTGCCTTCACTGCTTTCAGCGTTTTTGCGTCAATGCGTGATCAGGTCTATCAGGATCAGCGCAACGCCGAGCGATACGGGCGCACCGCGCAGGCCCTCCAGGGAATCACTGCCAAACTTGACGATGTTAGAAAGGGCGTAAAAGAGGCCGGGCAGGAACCACTGCTTGGATTTATCGAAGCAGTTCACGAACAGTTATCACTGGAGCATCGTCAGTGGCTGGGTCAACAGACGGACGCGGAGAGCGCCTTCACCAGACTGCAAGACACTTTGACGAAGATTTCTTCGCAGGCTTCAGCAAAGAAGGCTTGAGGCCGCCGGCCTACTCGTAAACGGCTCGGGCGGGCGATGCGAAGGAAGGGTAATAGTATGCTTGACGCAGATGGCAACGGTCCCGGTGTCAGTCCGCGGAGCGGACGTAAGCATAAAGCCTGGGGCGTCAGCCCCAGGTTTGAAAGCCAGAAGGCAATCGAGCCCGCGAAGCGGGCGATGGCGCTTGCGCTTAATAACTTTTCTAAATAATGGGGCTGCCGCCTGCTTCGCAGGCTTTGTTCGAGTTAGCTGATGAGATCCTGGGGCTGACGCCCCAGAAACTATGAAGCCGGGTCTCCCAAAGTCGATTTGAAAGTTGGACAATGTCCAACGGTATACGAGTTTGGCCTTTACAGGTTGACTCAAAATCAGACTAAGAAGGGAGTACCCG
>Ga0070698_100000397_pt1 | contig 45907 bp, 39 predicted proteins | sample KBSK1502metaG_FD_65477 | JGI IMG/M metagenome (GOLD analysis project Ga0070698, IMG submission 65477) | Corn, switchgrass and miscanthus rhizosphere microbial communities from Kellogg Biological Station, Michigan, USA - KBS K1-50-2 metaG | ecosystem: Host-associated > Plants > Roots >...
TATGCTTACAAATCAGATTTTCCGAACTGTTTGTCTGAATTCTCTCGTTGACTATAGCATCCGGTCGCTACCGCTCCCGGTTCTGTACCGATGCCCGATTAGGCAAACTGACCCACTACCTTAAAATTGAGGTGCCGGAGGAATTCGTGGGCGCTCTCAAGCCGGCCATTTTTTGACTTCGCCGCGCGCGCGTGTTAACTTGCGCTTTCAATTATCAAGATTAAACTCCAGTTCTTTCAAAATGCGTTTGGGTGTCCCGCGTTGAGCGGGAAGAATAGGGAAGCGGGTGAGATTCCCGCGCGGTCGCGCCACTGTATCGATCGTCGTTGACTAAGCGACGATGCAAAAGCCAGGAGACCTGCCCGGACGCCGTCTGCAGCTTTTGAACGCCCGCGAAAAGGTGTTCAGGCCGCCATGGGCATTCTCTTCTCAGAAAAAGATCCCGTCGCCAGCCTGTCGCCTTAGCGTGGCAGAAAGGTCGACGGGATTCTGTCTTTTCAGCTTACGGGTAAACAGATCTCTCTGGGTGATCTCCGTGGCCCCCTGTGTCTCGGTGGTGATCTTTGCTCACAGCAGCTTTGCCACAGAGACACAGAGGGCCACAGAGCTTGCACAGAGAGACGCGCCGGGCGTCGACCTGTGTCGTTAATAATTCTGGCGTTGCTGATCTTGATGGCATCCTGCTCTTCGCACCGCAATCAGAACTCTTCCTCAACGACCGAGACCCGCGAAGTAACCGACGAAGCCGGCCGTCGCGTGCGTCTGGCGACGCATATCGATCGAATAGTTTCACTTGCACCGAATCTTACCGAGATCGTTTACGCGGTCGGCGCCGGAGATCGTCTGGTGGGCCGAACCAAATACTGTGACTACCCGGCCGAAGTCAAGAACGTGGCGGAAATAGGTGACACGATGACGCCGAGTATTGAACGCATTATTGCCTTAAAGCCGCAGGTCGTGCTGGTCTCGACCGCGTCGCAACTTGAGGCATTCACGAGACAACTGGACGAACAGGGAATCGCGGTTTATGTAACTAACCCGCACAGCCTTGAAGAGGTCTTCCGATCGATTGCGACCCTGGGAGATTTGTTCGGCACGCACGAACGAGCGGAAAAGCTGGTAAGCGATCTGCGCCGGCGCGCGGACGCCGTCTCGGCCGCAGTTAAGGAGACGAAGCCGATCACTGTTTTCTACCAGGTTTCCAATGAACCGCTCTACACAATAGGACGCGAATCATATTTGACTGACCTGGTCCAGCGCGCGGGCGGCCTGTCGGTGACGGCCGATGTCCCCACGTCCTTTCCGCGATTCAGTGGTGAAGCGGCGCTGGCGGCTCGGCCCGAAGCAATCATTCTGCCGACGGGAGGATCGATGGGGAATGCCAACTCAACGGTGGCACCATCCCTTAAAAATTCTCCAGCCGCCCAGAACAATCGAGTTTTCAAGATCAACGAAGATCATCTGTCGCGGCCGGGCCCGCGCCTGGTCGACGGCTTGGAAGCGATGGCGCGCGCGCTGCACCCGGAGGCGTTTAAGTGAGGAGTCCGACGTTACTACCGCGAAGCGGTTACAAAACACAGCCCAGGGTTGGCGCGCTTCGCGACTACCCTGGGTAAACGGGTCTAGCGATAACAACCCCAACGGGGTTGTGTCGGTTTGTGATCTGGGCCAGGCACAAAGTTGTCGCTCGACTTCGATAGTTTCGATTTGCAAGCGACGCAACCCCGTCGGGGTTGAGTTCATTTCGATGACTTGATCCCAGGGTAGCCGCGCGACGCGGCAACCCTGGGCTGGAGGTGGGTAACCGCTTCGCGGTTATTCCGGGAAGAGATCCAATTGCCGATCAAGCGCGAACAATCAAACGACTCAGGACGAGCGACCTTCAAACGAACGCTTTTGATCTGCGTGGTCCTCTTGCTTCTGCTCGCGGTCATCTTTGTGATCGCCGCCCTGGTTGGCAGCCAGCGACTTCCTCTCTCAAGTTCGCTCTGCGCTCTCGCTGGTGGAGCGAACTGCGGACTCTCTTCGGAACAGCAGGCGATTCTTTTCGATCTGCGTCTGCCGCGCATTCTTCTCGCCGGAGCGGTCGGGATGTGTCTGGCGTCGGCGGGCGCCGGGTACCAGGCTTTGCTGCGCAATCCTTTGGCGGAACCATACCTGCTCGGCGTCTCGAATGGCGCGGCGGTGGGCACGATGACGGCGCTCGTATTTTTCGGCGCGCATGAATGGAGCCGTCCGGTGATGGCTTCTGCCGGCGCTTTGATCGCCACGCTGGTGGTCTATCAACTAGCGCGTGGGCGCGCGGGCGCGACACCTGAGCGCTTGATACTTGCGGGTGTGATTGTGACGACGTTTCTTTCGTCGGCGATCGTTTTCATCACCACGTTGATGGATGCGACGCGCATTCGTTCGTTCACGTTCTGGTTGTTGGGCGACCTGTCGGGTACGACGACGAATCTGTTGGCGATTGCTTTTGTAGCCGCGGCGGTCGGCGTTGGCGTGCTGGCCATGAATGCGCGTTCGCTGAACCTGATGATGTTGGGAGAGCGCGACGCTTTCGATCTCGGTGTTGAAGTCGGACGAGTACGGCTGACTGTTTTCATAGCCGCGAGCCTTTTGGTTGGCGCCTCGGTGGCCTCGAGCGGATCTGTTGGTTATGTCGGGCTGGTGGTGCCGCACCTGGTGCGACTTTCGCTCGGCAGCGACAACCGCGTGGTGATCGCGGCGTCCGCGCTGGCCGGCGCGGCGTTCGTCATTATGGCCGACACGGTCGCCCGCACGATCATCGCGCCGCGCGAATTGCCGGTAGGCGCGATCACGGCCTTGATTGGCGCGCCGCTTTTTATTTATTTATTGAAGAAGGGATGAGTGGCACAGACTTCAGTCTGTGATTCCATTTTAGGCAGGGAGATTTATGGGACTTGAAATCACAGACTGAAGTCTGTGCCACTGTATGCTCGAAGCGAAGAACATCACGGTGAATTACGGTGACCGCGGCGCGGTTGTCGACGTGTCTTTGCGAGCGCGCCCAGGTGAGCTGATCGCGATCATCGGACCCAATGGCGCCGGCAAATCTACTCTGCTGCGCGCCCTCAATCAAAGCGTTGAGGCCAGCGCCGGCGCAGTGCTACTCGATGGCCGCTCGCTTCACTCTTATTCGCGCCGGGCAATCGCGCGTCGCATCGCGGTGGTGGCACAGGAAGCAGAACTGCGATTTCCGGTCACGGTGATGGAGTTTGTGCTCGGCGGCCGCTACGCGTGGTCGAGCGCCTGGGGCTGGGAGAGCGAGCGAGACGTCGAGATCGCGCGCCGCATTCTGGGCGAAACGGAACTGGAGGATTTTGAAACTCGCTTGATGAATGAATTGTCCGGCGGCGAACGACAACGCGCGGTGGTCGCGCGGGCACTGGCGACGGAAGCAAAAGTTTTTCTGCTGGACGAGCCGACCGCGAATCTCGATCTGGCTCATCAGGCCACGATGTTGAGACTGGTGCGTGGCCGCTGCGACGATCAGAAAAGCGCTGCGATAGTTGTCACGCACGACGTAAATCTGGCGGCAGAATTTGCCGATCAGGTAATGCTCTTGATGAATGGTCGAGAGATTGCCAAAGGACCGCCGCAGTCAGTCTTCACGGCGGAGTTGCTGAGAAGAGTTTTTAATTTGGAAGTGCTGGTTGACGCGCACCCGGTTTCGGGCGCGCCCAGGATTACGCCGGTTCACGCAATGAGACTTTGAGTGGCACAGACTTCAGTCTGTGACGCTCGTTTGGGGTGAATGTAATTACAATTGAACTCACAGACTGACTGTCTGTGCCACTATCAACCGTTGAGAGGCGAGACAGGGAAGGCGGTGCAAAGCCGCCACTGCCCGCGCAACTGTAAGCGGTGACAACACTCCGCAGGCTTTAGCCACTGCGCGAAAGCGTGGGAAGGCGCGGAGGGTTGGCGATTCGAAAGAATCAGATCCGTGAGTCAGGAAATCTGGTCGCCGATCACTTTAAGCTCGCACTGCGACGGGCAGGAGAAGCTAAGATGAAAAGAGAGAATGATCAGGACAGACGATTAAGGTTTAAGGTTGGTTCGAAGACGACCGCGAAGCGGTTGAGTCACCAAGCCCAGGGTTGTCGCGCAGCGACTACCCTGGGATCACTCGAAACGAAGAGTCGCAGCCCGATCGGGGTCGCGACAAATCAGAAGGCCACGGTTTTCCAGGATGGCCGCCAAGCGGCAACCCTGGGCATTGGGACACAACCGCTTCGCGGTTGCTTACTGCTAATCATAATCCTCACTCTATCCGCCTCTGCCTTCGCGCAGAACTCCCCTTCGATAACGGGACGTGTAACAGATCAGCAGGGCGCGAATGTAGCCGGCGCCGAAGTCGGCTTGCGCTCTCGTAGCGGCGGCCAATTACTGGCGACCACCGATGACAATGGCGCGTATTCGTTCAAGAACGTCGCGCCCGGCGCTTACGTCCTGGAGATTAACGCCAAGGGCTTCGCCGGTTTCACCTCGAACGAACTGAGCGTGACGCGCGGTCAAGCGCTTACGCATGACGTAAAACTTTCGGTCGAAGCCGTTAGCGAGAGTGTAGTCGTCACCGCAACCGGCACTGCTCAACGAATTGATGAAATCTCAAAAGCGATCAGCGTGCTCGACGATCAATCGATCGAAGCCAGGCGCGAGCTCACGCTTCCTGAGAGCCTGCGTGGCACGCCCGGAATCCGTGTGCAGCAACAAGGATCGATAGGGGCTTTGACCTCAGTCAGGATGCGCGGGTTGCGGAACTTTGATACGGCGATCCTGCTCGATGGCTTGAGGGTCCGCGACGCTTCGGACATTAACGGATCGGCTGTGGTGGTGATTCCGGATTTACTTCCTGCCGATCTTGATCGCGTCGAGGTTCTGCGCGGATCGGGTTCGTCGATTTACGGCACGAATGCAATCGGCGGAGTTATCAATCTCGTGCCCAGGACCGGAACTGGTAGATCGCACTTCGAGTTTGGCTTTGATGGCGGCGGCCTGGCGCTCTTTCGTGAGCGCATTCGCGGCGCCGGCGGAATAGGAAAGCGCGCCGGGTACAGTTTTGGGCTGACCCGCCTGGACGTGCGGCACGGCGTCGATGGCAACGATGAGTATGGCAACACTGTCGGTGTTGGCCGCATTCAATTCAACGTCACGCCGACGGTAATGATCAGCGGAAACTTTTATGGCACTATTGCCAACGGCCGAATCAATGACAGTCCTTTCGCGCTTCCGGCCGCGTTCACCGGCGGCACATACCCAGGTGCTGTTGAAAGCAAGACTTTCCACGCTGACCTCAACAATCCCGACGAAGGCCGTCGCAATCGTGTGCTTGTCGGGTCGATCAGACTAACTCAACAGGTTAACGACAAGCTGTCTTACTCGATCGCATATCAGCATGTTGGCAACCAGCGTCGCAACTATAACGGCCCGCGCTTCGATCCAAAGTTCGCCCAGTTTTACCCCTTCGGCGATTTCGCCTTCGCCAGCTTCAACAATGGGAAGACAGACACGTTGGATGCCAGGGCTAACCTGAGTTTGGGCTCGCACAATTTGGCCACAGCCGGTTTCGAGTATGAAGGCGAATCGATCTTCCAATCCTCGATTCCTTCCTTCAGTCCCGTCAACAACACGACTGATCGCCAGCGCACGTTTGCCGTGTTCGGCCAGGATCAGGTCTTTTTGTTGTCAGATCGTTTGCAGATTTCCATCGGCGCGCGCGGCCAGTACTTCAGCATTCGCGCCGCCGATCGTCCTGGTTCGCTGGCAGCGATTAAGCCCGAACGGTCGCTGACCGGCGATGGTTCGGCGGCTTACTTCTTTCGTTCGTCGGGCACCAAACTTCGCGCGCACGTGGGTAACGGTTTTCGCGCGCCTTCGCTTTTCGAGAGATTCGGGCAGGGGACTTTTTCAAGCCTGGGGTTCAGGCGTTTCGGCGATCCGACCCTGCGCGCCGAGCAGTCGATCAGTTTTGATGTGGGATTCGACCAGCGCGTGGCAAAGGATCGCGCGCGCTTTGGCGCGACTTACTTTTACACGCACCTCAAGCGCGTGATTGCCTTCAACAACAATTTCGGCGTCGATCCTTTAGGGCTGGGCCGGTTTAATGGATACGAAAACCGCCCCGGAGGATTTGCGCGCGGCCTGGAAACTTACCTGGACGCAGCGCCTTGGCGTAACGGCAACCTGCGTGCTTCGTACACCTACACTAACAGCGACCGAGTAGTGCGTGGCCGCGGCCTGCAACCAGAGTACGTCATTGCCAGGCATCTACTCGGACTCAGCTTGACGCATCGCTATCGATCTTTCCTGGTCAGCTTTGATCTGAACCGCACGGGCTCGTATATCGCTCCGGTGTTCGAGAATGATTTCCCGTTTCGCACAGCCGAACTGACATTCCCCGGTTATACGAAGGCGGATCTGTTTGGCAGTTACGAACGGCGGCTAAGTGAGCAGACCGTGATGACTTTCTTTGGGGGCGCTGACAATCTTTTCAACGCGAAGTATTTCGAAAACGGTTTTCGCGCGCCAGGGATAGTTGGAAGAGGCGGAGTTAGTTTTCGCTTCAGATAATTAGGTAAGCAATGAGGTCAGTAACGAGAGCGTAGCGGCCGTCTCAACTCTCCAAAAGATCCGAGTCGCGAGTGACGAGACCCGGTCGCTACCGCTCACGGTACTGACCTCATGATCAACGCACCCACGAAGTCAGCGTACCGCGAACAAAATGTTCAGCAGCAATCAAATTCCGACAGTGAACGCGGCGGAATCACTTATCGAAGGCGAGGACTACTATTGGGAAGGAGAAGCGATGGTCTTCACCGCGCAGTATCACTTACGTCGCGGTTACTGTTGCGACAACGGTTGCCGTCATTGTCCTTACGAAGAACTGGGACAAACGAACCAAATACTCTCAGGACGAAGTAGTGAGTCAGTTTAGAGATTAGGGGACTTCTTTGAGTTAACGAAGAGAGAAGCGCGCTTGTCGCGCCGCCGCCGAATGCAGCCGGCGGCTCGCCTGACACGCGCGCTTCTTTTTGAACTACTCTGAAGAGAAAGCCTTAGCTGTCTCGTCCACCCAGCGCACCGCCCGCCAGGAAGATGACGCCCAGCAGGATATGAATGATGTGGTCCACTTTGCCAAGCATTAACACCGGCGAGGCACTCGGAATATTGAACATATGGTCAGGCCCCGTCCCCAGGAACCAGCCGCAGATCCCCAACAGAAGATAGACGATGCCAAACAGCAGACAGAAACCGCGAGCGCCGCTGGACGAACCGCTGAATCCGAAATACAAAGCAACAGCGCCCGAGACCAAGTGGACTGCGTTATGCGCTGGGCTCAGATGCGCGCCCAACAGAGTCGGCGCGACAAAACCGGCGATACCCACGATTATGAAAATCAGGCCCAGAAGTTTACAAACAGTCTTTGCCATCTTCGTGATCCTCCTGTGAAACGGTTTCGCAACCGCAATGAACGCGTCCTTCCAAACTGACGGACGCCAGAATCGAGTTCGCGAGAGTGACTGAAAACGCGCGGATTGTACACCAAACGGCTTTCGCCCGCGCAAGGTTTTTCGGCGAAGGTGTTTTTTCCAGCAGCGGATCTGTTCAGAGTCCAAGCTTTAGCTTGCGACTGGAAGCAGCAAACCAAACGAAGCTCTGATCAGGTTGTCAACACACTTTCTCGGCCCCGGCTCACCTCGTAGAGGCGAAATGTTTATAGCCCCCCGCCTAGCCTCCATTCGCTCGCTCCGGAGGAGCGAAATGTTAGTACATGGCGCTCCTCCGGAGCGCGGCAAACTAATTGACATCTGGAGCTGTAGACATTTGGTTCCGCTGGAGCCAGGGAACGCTTACCGCTCAATGTACTTGTTCAGAGCTTCTTAAGAGGCTGAACTCTGAACGCCTGCCCCGCCATTGATTTTCTTGTCGCGTGGAGACGTGTGTTCACAGTGGTATAATCGAGAATCTTCCGGACAAGTAACAGTTGAGGTGGCAATATGCGAACGAATCATGTCCAGAAAAGTAGGTTTTCCGTACCGGGACTAGTGACAAAGTCTCTCTCCGTCTTCGCTCTCTTAATACTGTTGACGAACGTGACGGTGGCTTACACCATCGTGTTTCGCGACGGACACAGGATCGAGACGCCGCCGGTATTTACTCTGACTGAAACGACGTTGACTTATGAAGCGGCGCCCGGAATCAGCCGCACGGTGCAGTTGATTCTGATCGATATCGCGGCAACGGAACGCGTCAACAATGAAGCGCCGGGGAGCTTTTCCAAACACGCGGACGCGAAGCAGGGTGCGGCAAACGTGGCCCAAACGCGTCGCGCCCAACACACTTTGACTAACCTTGATCTCGAGCCGATCCGTCAGCGGCGAATAGAGAGCGAACAGAATTATGAGAAGCGCCGGATAGAGTTGGGTCTGCCGTCGGTTGCCGAGACACAGCGCCGGCAAGCGCTCGAAGAAGAGGCGACCAGCGACCTGGTGCGACAGCGTGCCGCCGCGGAAGCTAACGACGAAGCCTACTGGCGCTCTCGCGCCGGCGCGCTGCGAAATGAAATCGTGACTGTCGCTGCCGAGATTAATTATGTGCGCTCTCAGCTCGGGCCCGCCCGTCAGGTTCCGTTGATCGCGCCGAGCTTTATTACGGGAGCTGCTCCCTTCAGACCATTCAGAGGCATACCGACGATGTCGCAGCCGGGCGCCGGACGCATGGGGAGCCAGGCACCAACTGCGGGAACGCAGCGGCTGACTAACCTGGGTTCCGTACCGCTTAGACCGTCGCGTCCGTCGGTTGGCTTCGGTTTTCCACGTGTTGGATTTGGATCATTTCCAATCATCCCGTATGGCTACGCTGACAATTCGTATAACCTGCGCTTCAGGCTGGACGATCTGTTGCAGAGACGAGCAGGACTCGACGCGCTTTGGCGAGAGTTGGAGAACGAAGCGCGCATTGCAAAAGTGCCGCAGGTTTGGCTGGCGCCGTGATCGCCACAGACCACTGACCACTAATCATGACTAATTGGGAAACCATCATCGGCCTCGAGATTCATGCGCAACTGAACACGCGGTCGAAAATCTTCTGCGGTTGTTCGACGCACTTTGGCGACGAGCCGAACTCGAACACTTGTCCCGTGTGTCTGGGCTTGCCGGGCGCGCTGCCGGTACTCAACTGGCGAGCGGTTGAGTTAGGCGCGCGCGCGGCGCTCGCACTAGGACTTAACATCAATCACCGTTCGATCTTCTCGCGTAAGAATTATTTCTATCCCGACCTGCCGAAGGGTTATCAAATCTCGCAATACGATCAACCCTTTTCAGCCCAGGGCGTCCTGGAAATTATGACCGCGGATCGAGACGAGGCCGGGCACGCGCATGACTGGCATCCGCTGACCGTCAACGTGACGCGTCTGCATTTGGAAGAGGACGCCGGCAAGAACGTGCACGAAGGTTTGCCGGATGTGGATCGCTATTCCTACATCGATCTCAATCGCGCGGGCACGCCCCTGGCTGAGATTGTCACTGAACCTGACTTCCGCACCTCCTGGCAGGCTTACGATTATGTCAATCACGTGCGCCGCGCTTTGCAATGGGTCGGCGCTTCGGAAGCTGACATGGAGAAAGGGAACCTGCGCTGCGAAGCGAATGTGTCTGTGCGCCGCATCGGCGACACCACCTTCGGCACCAAAGTCGAGTTGAAAAACCTGAATTCAGTTCGCTTCATGCAACGCGCAATTGAGTTTGAAGTCGATCGGCACATCAAGACTTTGGAATCGGGCGGGCGTCTGGTTCAGGAGACGCGGCTGTGGGATGAAAAGCAGGCTGAGACGCGGCCGATGCGTTCGAAGGAAGAGGCGCAGGAGTATCGTTACTTTCCTGAGCCTGACTTGCCGCCCTTGATCGTAACGGAAGATTTTATCAATCAGGTGCGCGAGGCTTTGCCCGAACTGCCCGGCGCGCGAGCCAGGCGCTTCGCCGAGTCTTACGGATTGTCATTCAGCGATGCCGCCCAACTGACCGCCGATCGCTCGCTGGCCGACTACTATGAAAAAGCGGTTGAGGCCAGCGGCAACGCGCGCGCCGCCGCGAACTGGCTTCGTTCAGAGTTGTCGCGCGAGTTAGAGAACGCGGGCCTGACGGCTGATAAGTCACCTGTCCCGGCAGCGGAACTCGGCGCGCTGGTGCGTATGATCGACGAAGACAGACTCAGCGGCAAGCAGGGCAAGGACGTCCTGGTCGAGATGTTCGCTACCGGCAAATCCGCAGCGTCGGTAGTGGAAGAACGCGGTTTGGTTCAAGTCAGCGACAGCGGCGAAATCGATCGCGTCATCGACGAAGTCATTACCGCGAGCCCGAATCAACTTGAGCAGTATCGTGCGGGCAAGGAGGCGCTGTTCGGTTTTTTTGTCGGCCAGGTTATGAAGGCGTCGAAAGGTAAAGCGAATCCTAAGGTCGTGAACGAGCGGCTGCGCGAGAAGCTGAAGTAAGTTTGGAGTGCGGTGGCAAGCGTAGCGCGACACCGCTTTGGATCGTTTGGAGTTCCGCCTTTAGGCGGTCTCGTGATCAGAAACCAATGCCCGCCTAAAGGCGGAACTCCGAACCAAAGCGCCGTCGCTGCTTCGCTCTGCCGGCGCACTCCATAAATAACATGAATCTCAAAGGCAAAACCGCAATCGTCACCGGCGGCACCAAAGGCATCGGCCGCGCTATTGCCGAAGCGCTCATAGGCGAAGGCCTCTCTGTTTGTATCTCAGCTAGACATCAGGATGAGATAGACAAAGTCGTCAGCGAGCTGGGAGGCAACACGATTGGATTTGTATGCGACGTGCGCGACTACGAACAAGTGAAAGCCTTAATGGCTTACACCATCACGCAACTTGGCGGTTACGATATTCTGGTTAACAACGCGGGCACCGGTATCTTCGAAACTGTTGAAGATACTTCACCCGAAGCGTTTCGCGCCGTTCTGGAAACGAATTTGTTTGGTGTCTTCTTTTGCTGCCACGAAGCGATACCGGAAATGCGGCGGCGGGGCGGCGGCTATATCGTCAACATCTCTTCACTCGCCGGCGCAAATCCGCATCCGCGCATGGCCGCCTACAACGCTTCCAAATTCGGTCTCAACGGTTTCAGCGAAGCCTTGATGCAGGAAGTTCGTCATGACGGCATTAAAGTGAGTTACATCATGCCCGGTTCAGTGAATACGGAATTCGGCGGCGACTCTCCCAGCAACGAAAAGAGTTGGCAGTTGACGCCGCAAGATATCGCGCGGGTCGTCGTCGATCTGCTTCATCACGACGACCGCGCATTGCCGAGCCGCGTCGAGATTCGACCCAGCCGGCCGCCAAAGAAATAATGCGAGCAGTAATTCAGCGCGTCACGCGCGCAAAGGTAACAGTCGATGCCAAAATAGTCGGCGAGATCGGTAACGGTCTCGTCGTTCTTCTGGGCGTGGCCCGCGACGACACGAAACTTGACGCGGCTTATCTGGCGGAAAAGATTACCGCGCTGCGCATCTTCGATGACGATGAAGGCAAGATGAACCTGTCGCTAAAAGACGTGAACGGCGGAGTGCTGATCGTCTCTCAGTTTACTTTGTACGGTGATGTGCGGCGCGGGCTGCGGCCTTCATGGATTGAAGCCGCGGCGCCCGAAGTCGCGCAGCCTTTGTACGAATTCTTTGTCAGGCAAATGCGCGCCGCGGTTGACGACGTAGCCACGGGCAGCTTTCGCGCCATGATGCAGGTCGAACTGGTCAATGATGGGCCGGTAACAATCCTGCTGGATGGTAAGAAGTTGTTCTGACTTTGCGTCTCGGCACCCCTGCATGAGAGAGTTTCCGGCAAAGGCGCAGAGTCCGAAACCGCCTGCGGTAGCGGGCGGGTTGATCTTACGCAAAGAGCAAAAGCATATCGGAGGAGATCGTCAGTGAAAAAATTCGAAACCAGACTCTTAGTCGCCCTGGTTCTATTAACCATTTCTTTCAGTGCTTGCAATGAACCGAACTCAACCAACACAAGTAAGGACTCCAACGCGAACGCGCCAAAGGATTCAAGCGTCAAAGCCGGCGTCAAGCCTCAGGCTGATGCCGAGGTAGCTGTGATCGAAACCGCGGACTATGGCCGGATCGTGGTCGAGCTGTACCCGAACGTCGCGCCGAAGATGGTCGAACGCTTCAAGAAGCTAATCAACGAAAAGTTTTATGACGGCACCGCGGTTCATCGCGTCGACGCGAGTCTGGGCATTATCCAGGGCGGCGATCCTCTGACTAAAGGAAACAACACGGCGGCCTACGGCACCGGCAGCTCTCCTAATCCAAACGTGCCCGCGGAGTTCAGCGACATTCCGTACGAGCGCGGCACGCTGGGCGCGGCCCGCACCCAGGACATCAACGGCGCAAACTGCCAGTGGTTCATCACTCTGAAGAAGCAGCCCGCGTTCGACAAGAAATATACCGTCTTTGGACACGTGATCGACGGCATTAACAACGCGGAGATCATCATGAACGCGCCGACAGAGCAGGGCACGCCCCGGCCCGCAGCCAAAGTTGTGATTAAGAGTGTGACGCTCCAACCGCGCGCGAACTTTCCATAGGAGCGCCTGCATCTTGCAGGCGGCTCGCACGCATCCCTGCGTGCGGTTTTGATCGTGAATAAACAATCTCACCTGGGTTGGCACAGTCGCGGCTATCTCCCGCGCTTTGACGGTGGCGAACTGGCCCAGTTCATCACCTTCCGTTTACACGATGCACTTCCCGGATCGGTGCTTGTGCGATGGAAAGAAGAGCTCAAACACGAACAGCCTGGCGAGGTTGAAGCAATTATGCGCCGCCGAGTGGAAGCTTACCTCGAACAGGGCGCTGGTAGTTGCTACTTGAAAGAACCGGTAGTGGCGGGAATGATTCAGTCCGCATTGCTCTTTCACGATCAGAGCAAGTATCGGCTGTCGGCCTGGACGATCATGCCAAACCACGTTCATTTGTTGTGCACCCTTGCCACCGGCCACAATCTGGCAGAGATCATGCATTCTTTAAAGTCTTACACTTCAAACGAGGCTAACAAAATGCTTGGTCTTAAGGGCCGGTTTTGGCAGAAAGAATATTTCGATCGTTGCATCCGGAATGCGAGACATTTCGCGAAGGTTGTAGCTTACATTGAGAATAATCCAGTAAAGGCACGGTTGTGTGAGAAAGCGGAACAGGGGCCGTTTGGTAGTGCGGCGTTTCGAAAGCAGTAAGAGCGCATGCAGGATGCATGCGCACCGCCCGCAAGGATGCGGGCGCTCCGGCGGGCGCTCCGGTGGGCGCCCTTACAACTTGGGAAATAAAATCGGCAGCGCTAGTTCGGCAGTGAACATACAACGGGCATTGTGACCGCAGAGCGGAATAACCAGGACCTTGTGCTGCGCTTTGTATTTCTGATTCACATAGTTGACGAACGCCTGGCCCCTTGCCAGCCGCGTAGGTCCCTGAGCCATGGCCGGACACGACGAATCAAAACCACCCAGCGGCAAGATGTCCAGCTCTCCCAGCAGGTACGTCGTTCCCCGCGCTGCCAATTGCTGCTTGAGTTGATCGTCGGAAATGTTGGTCGTATAGCCGCTGCGGCTCTTCAGGCCGTACGGCCAGTTATCGTAGGTTGTGCAGTTGCGCGCATCGCCGAACGGTCGCAATTCGTTGTTGTTACCCGCCGGGCGTTCAGGATCGAGATAGGCATAACTGGAAGGATTTGAAACGACGTAACTGATCGGAATGCCGAGCGTGTCGTGAACCTTATTGGCCATCTGGTAACGAGTGACGTACTGGCCACCCGCCGAGTGACCTGAGATCACAATCACTTTCAAGTTCGGGAAAGCATCTTTGCGCGCCAGCCTTCGCAGAATCTCGTCCATAAAATCATAAGAGGTCAGTTTGCTGCTGCCGGTCGCCAGGCCACCAGAGCGCCAACTGTCACCCGAACAGCTCCAGTTGATTTCGTTTGGACCCAGCTTGTCGTTGCAGCCACGCCCGTTGTTAGCAGCGAAGCGTGGAGAAATTACGATTGTGTCTTCGAAGGCTCCGGCCAGAAACGTTGCCGCGAGCGCGGTGCGAAAATAGTTGTCTGCATCACGTCCCGCGCCGTGAATTACTATCAGTGCCCGGGTGATTTTGCTGTTCTTCTTTTCGAGAGAGTAGGTGCGATAGACAAGCGCTCGCGCCTGATCGTCCAGGTTAATCCATTCAGTACAGCCCGGCGTTGCAGTAGCACAAGGCTCGGCGCCGCAAACAGGAAAGAAAGCGGCTAAGAAAACGAGAAGCAGAAGTGGGCGCAGCATGCGCGGGAGGATATAACCTCTTTGCCTGAAGGCGCAAGGCTATTGTTCCTATTTGAGAGATTACGGTTCGCCATATAAATCATCCACGAAGACACACGAAGACGTGCTGGTTTTGTTCGTGCGCTTCGTTGTCTTCGTGGATCGTTCTTGTCCAGGTGGCGAACAAGAGCTTCGAATCAGATTAACGGCACTACTAACAAATGCGATCAGCAGAGCCATGAATGATGGCACTAGATCGAATCCTCGCTGGCCTTCGATTGCTCTTCCAGTTCATAGCGATCCCGATCGCGGCGCTCGATCTTGCCGAGAAAATCCAGCTCTTCGTTATCTTCGAAGCTGACGCCAATCGCTTTGGCGTTCTCTTCCACCATGGATTGATCTGGGGTGGGACTGTCGCCGGCAAAAGTCTCTGAGCCGCTTTCATTCACATCTTCCCAGGTCGCGTCGACGTCGCCGCCCGCGTCCCTGGGTGACGCTGCGGTGTTATTGTGCAGACGCTGTGCGAGCAAATCCGGGTCCTTCGGCGCGTGCGCGATCTCTTCCTCCATGAATTCTTCGATTTCGGGATCGGGAACAAACTCGGGATCGTTGGCGAGATAATTAAATGATTCCGGTGTTTTCTTTGGCACGACAGCCTCCTTGTTGGCGACGGCAATCCGGGCGCTTCGATGCGCCTGAGAAGATCGTATTCAAATCACGGGGGAAGGTTTTCTGAAAGGGGACTATAACAGATGAGAAGAAGGGCCAGCAACGCTCAGATGTTTCGAATTTGTCTTTGCGCCTTTGCGTGGAGATTTTAGTTGTCGCTTCAGTTCACGCAAAGGCGCCAGGAGAAACTCGAAGGCGCAAAGAAACTCGCCTCATTGTCGAACTAGTTCGCTTGACGATCATAGAGCGCGCTCTTAAACTGGAATTTGATAAGCCACGCACACTAAAACGTTCCCCAGAAAGAGAAGCGCCCAGCTTCCGGCCGCCCTTTTATGCGCGCTTCGATTTCGGGTGCGGACTTTGATCGACTATGCCACATAACCTTTTCAATTCGCTGCAGTCTTTCACCCCAGGCACGGGCCAAACCGGAGAGTTTTATTCACTTCCACAAGTCGAGAAAGAAGGTGTCGGCCCTGTTTCGCGACTGCCTGTCTGTATCCGGATCGTCCTGGAATCGGTGCTGCGTAACTTTGACGGTGAGAAAATCACCGAAGACGATGTGCGCAGTGTCGCTAATTGGCAACCAAACAGTGAACGCACCGAGGAAGTCCCCTTCGTCGTAGCGCGCGTGCTGCTTCAGGACTTTACCGGCGTACCGCTGTTGGTTGATCTCGCCGCGATGCGTTCGGCAGTAGTGCGTCTGAACAAAAATCCCGGGGTGATCGAACCGCTCGTGCCTGTCGATCTTGTCATCGATCATTCAGTGCAGGTTGATTTCGCCAGTACCGGCGACGCCTTCACGAAAAATATGGAGATGGAGTTTCGCCGCAATAACTCTCGTTACCAGTTTTTGAAGTGGGGCATGCAGGCGTTCGACGGCTTTGGCGTAATTCCGCCGGGCATAGGCATCTGTCATCAGGTCAATCTTGAATTCCTCGGCAAATGCGTTTGGGAAAAGCATGGTCTGTATTATCCGGACAGTTTGGTCGGCACCGACTCGCACACCACGATGATCAATGGACTGGGGATCGTCGGCTGGGGCGTCGGCGGTATCGAAGCCGAAGCCGCAATGTTGGGCCAACCGGTTTATTTTCTGACGCCCGATGTTGTCGGCGTTCATCTCAGCGGTAAGTTAAAAGAAGGCGTGACTGCGACGGATCTGGTGCTCGCCGTTACCGAGATGTTGCGCAGAGCAAAAGTCGTCGGCAAGTTCGTCGAGTTCCACGGTGAAGGCGCCGCGTCCTTGTCAGTAACCGATCGCGCGACGATCGCAAACATGTCGCCTGAGTATGGCGCGACCATGGGTTACTTTCCGCCGGACGAAAAAACGTGCGAGTACCTGCAAGCCACCGGTCGAGCCCCTGAACATATCGATGCAGTGAGAAATTATTTCAAAGCCCAGGGCATGTTCGGTATCCCGCGCAAAGGAGAATGCGACTACAGCACCCTGCTCGAACTGGATTTGGGAACGATCGTTCCGAGTGTCGCCGGCCCGAAACGGCCGCAGGACCGGATCGCTCTGCCCGACTTGAAAAGCCAATTTCTGAACTTGCTCGAGCAGCCGGTAAGAGATGGCGGTTATGGCAAGACTAGTGCAGAGATCGCCGTACGCTATTCCGCGGACATCGGTGCGAGTGAGCACGGGCTGGCGATGATTGCCGGCGGCGGCGAGCAACGCTCCGCAGGTGTTCCGGCGCCCACCGGCAACCACGTTACCGACAAAGATACGAGCGTTTGGAGCGAGACCGAGATGATGAACAATCGTCCCACGCCCGATCGTGTCGTCGAGGTCCTGACGGAAGAGTTTCCCAAAGCCCACGTCGATCTCGGACACGGCGATGTTCTGATCGCGGCGATTACTTCCTGCACCAACACCTCGAACCCGAGCGTGATGCTGGCCGCGGGCTTGCTCGCCAAAAAAGCAGTCGAACGTGGATTGAAAGTGCGGCCGACGGTGAAGACTTCGCTTGCCCCAGGCTCGCGCGTAGTAACTGAATATCTCGATAAGACTGGCTTGCAACCTTATCTAAATCAACTGGGCTTTAATCTTGTCGGTTACGGATGCACAACTTGCATCGGAAACTCAGGTCCGCTCGATCCGAGTATCGAAGACATTGTGACTGAGCACGATCTGATCGCGGCCAGCGTTCTTTCCGGCAATCGCAATTTCGAAGCGCGCGTACATCAAAGCATCAAAGCGAACTTCCTGATGAGTCCGCCGCTGGTCGTAGCATTTGCGCTGGCCGGCCGCGTCGATCGTGATCTCTCTTCCGAACCTTTGGGACAGGATCATAACGGCGAGGATGTTTTTCTGCGCGATGTTTGGCCGACGATTGAAGAGGTTGGAAGTTTGATGCACGCCGCACTCGATCCCGAAACGTATCGAGCGCTCTACAGCAACTTCGTCGAACAAAATCCGATGTGGAACCAGATTCCAACCAGCCGCGGTCTGACCTACCAATGGGATCCGGAATCAACCTACATCCAGGAGCCGCCTTTCTTTGAAGGTTTTGGCGCTGAAGTCGGCAAGATGGAAGACCTCTTCAACGCGCGGCCGCTGGCGATTTTTGGCGACTCGGTAACGACAGATCACATCAGTCCCGCCGGCGCCATCAAGGCCACTTCACCCGCCGGCGTGTACTTGCAGGCGAAAGGCGTCGCGGCGGCTGACTTTAACAGCTACGGATCGCGGCGCGGCAATCACGAGGTGATGATGCGCGGCACATTCGCGAACGTTCGCATCAAGAACCTGATGGTGCCAGGCACGGAAGGCGGCGTCACTATTTACAGGCCGAACCCGTTGGCGGAACCCGAACGAATGAGCATCTATGACGCCGCGATGAAGTATCAGAGCGAAGGCACGCCGCTGGTCGTAATGGCTGGTCAGGAATACGGCACCGGTTCGTCCCGCGATTGGGCCGCGAAAGGAACGCGCCTGCTCGGTGTCAAAGCCGTCGTGGCGCAGAGTTTCGAACGCATCCACCGCAGCAACCTGGTCGGCATGGGCGTTCTGCCTTGCCAGTTCAAAGACGGCACGAACGCCGCTTCATTGAGTCTTGACGGCACTGAAACTTTCGACATCACCGGACTAGAGAGTGGAGAAGTACACCCGAGACAAGACGTCACCCTCATCATCCATCGCGCCGGCGGTTCAACTGAACAAGTACCACTCACCTTGCGCATCGACACGCCGATTGAAATCGATTACTACCTGCACGGTGGGATTCTGCCTTATGTTCTGCGTCAGTTGTTGGCGGGCACGACGGGATTTTGAGTTAGTCGTCGTCTGACCACGAATCCTCTGATTGCGCTGAAAGCGCACAATATAATAGCCCAGGGTAAGCGCGCAGCGCGCCACCCTGGGATCACAATCCAAAGATATCAATTGAGCCCTGAAGGGGCGGCAAGAAGGCGAACAAAGAGCGCGTCGCCCTATTGGTTCATTTTTCCTTTCCGAGGTCCATGACCCGGGTGGGCTTATGACGTTCGCAGAAGACTTCGATACCAATCTTAATTAAGATGGCTGTGACAGAAACTCCAAGAGCCTTGACTCCTATGCTCATTCCCGAAAGAGTCGTCGTCACGGCGATTGCAAGGTAGTACTTATCGAGGACGGCGACCGGATCATAAACTCAACTTGAGTGGCAGCATCCCGTCGCTACCGCTCCGGGTTCTGTCCGAAGCCCTCCCTCGCGGTCGGGCTACTGCCCCGACTCCGTGAGGGCTGTTTCCCTCGTGATCAGTTCGCCAACTTCGTGATGGGACGGCCGAATTGCAGCCATTCATTCGCCTCATAATTAAAGGTCAACGGAACCGGGATCAGGCTACTTTCCAGTTGAATGAACTCAGGCAGCCAGCCGGAGTTGATGCCGGAGCGTTGCTCCGCGATCGTGAGACTGATGATCTTGCCGATATCGTTTCCTTCAAGAGTCAGGTAGTCCGTGTCGTTTCTTTCCATGACGTCTCTGAAATCGCAATCCAGAGTGGTTTCCAGAACGCCTGCGGTTCCTTCGAGGGTAAATTTCACCGGCACATCGGTCCCGGCCAGGTGAGTGTCGCGGGTTTTGACGGTGAGCAAATACCGGGGTGTTGCAGGCGCATCGAAGGGATCATAGCCGTTCTGCGCTAACTCATACAGCGGGATGAAATGGTCCTCTTTCAGTATCTCCAAAATGTGGGGCACAGTGTGCACGTCGACGATTAAACCGTCAATATGAACGTCCAGATAACTTCGTATCGCTGATTCATGGTTCAGCACCCAGGCATAAATGAGTTTAAAGCTCGTGCCGTTTCCCGCGGCCTGCACTCCCTTTGCGGCCATGATCGATTTGAACAAAACAAACTTGATGTTGGGGATAATACTGCCGTTCGCATAGGTGAATTTCTTCTGTGCTTGCGACTTGAAACCGGAGTCTACGTCTTTGGGAGACTTCTCTTCATCGATGCCAATTGCGAATTTCGCTCTGGTCTGATCATAGGCATTCAGGAATCCGATGTGCGACAGCGAACCCACGGTAGTCAATATAGCTACGCCATCGCAGACCGGAAAGCGGGAAAAATTATCGACCACCACTTTGATGAATCGGTTGATGTCGAACGAAGGAGTCTTGGTATCAAAGGCGATCAGGGCGAGGTTGAAATTATTTTCGGTGATCAGTTTCCTGAGGCCGGCGAGATAGGTGACCAGGCTGTGCTCGGGAGTAAAGGGATTGGCGCCAAAGGTGCCGTGGCTGACAAAGAATTCTCCGGGTTTACTTTCATCGAAACAGATATCGGGCTCCAGAGCATTTGCGCCCGCCCTCATGAAGTCTTCGGCTTCTTTAAGAGTATTAGGGTTATGCGCGATGATATAGAACTTTTGCTTTCGCATCAGGTTGCTCCAGCGCACGATCGTCTTCGCGCTTATCGCTCCAAAGCCTTCCGGTCCCACTTGGCCAGATTGGCTCCTGCCTCGTAGGTGCTCTGGAGAAAATCCATCAGAGCAGTTTCGGGTGAAGGCGAATTGCGCACGGCTTCGTAGGGCAGGAGAAACTCTTTCATCTCTTTGCTGTAGAAAGCAGCGCGAGGTTCGATTGACGATTCAGGCAGGCCCGCGGGTTCGGGAGCCGTGTAGGAATAGAACGCGGCTTCGACGCCGTTGCCGCCGGGCCAGAAGCCGTGGCTGATGACTTCGTGCGAGTACGCTTCGATTGTGATTTTGTCTGCGCCTTCGCGGGGCGGCGCCGGGCGGCCTGAGAAGCGCGTCACCGCATGATCGAAGCTGCCCCACCAGAAATGCACCGGGCTTACTTTGCCGATGAAGCGCGCGCGGAATTCTTTGAAGACTTCGTCGATATTCACCAGCGCGCGCCAGAAGCGATTCGCATATTCTTCGTCATACGACGCGTGCGTTTCATCTTCATCGAACCGAATCGGGTTCGGCACTTCGACCGGCATCGGCCAAATCTCTACGTCAATTCCCAGGCCTTCAAGTGCGGCCATTACCCGATCGTAGAACTCGGCGACTGATTCAGGACGCAGCGTCAGAATCTTGACCGCGCCGTCGCTGCACTCGATCACCAACTTGTGATCGATAAAGTCGAACTCGATCTCGAAGATGCGATCCTCGTAAGTCATCGGCGAAGTTGTCAGGCCGCGCGCCGAAACATAAAGCGGTACGTTCCACCAATGATTTTGCAGAGGCGTCGTCGCCAGGCGGATTTTGCCGACAATCTGCGTCCACATGTGGAGCGTCGCCAGCGTGTCTTGCCAGTCTTCGAGAATCAGGAAAGGCCAGGGGCTGTTGTTCATGATTGGGTAAACATACCGCGAAGTCGAAATATAGACCAGCGCCGTGAGTGGTAAGCAGCAACAGAGCGCTAGACGAATACGGCGAGCGTCGCTATCATGGGTTTCATGAAGCTTCGTCTGATTGTTGAAAAGGATTCCGCCACCGGCCGTTACTCCTCGGTCTTTCCTGAGCTCCCGGGTTGCGCTTCGGCTGGCGATACTGAGGAGGAAGCCATTGCCAATGCCAAAGAAGCTCTTGAGCTATGGTTTCCGGTACAGAACCCGGAGCGGTAGCGACGGGGTCCTGCCAGTCAACTAAGTAGGTCAACTAAGGCGCTCGCGTCGAAACCTTCCTAGTTATCGATCCTTCATGAAAACCGCATCAGCGTCCTATTGAGTGTTTGACCCGGTCGCTACCGCTCCCGGTTCTGTACCGAGGTCTAACCGCGCACTACCTTCCCTAAGCCTCCTTAGACTTTCACATTTCGTAAATGTTAGATTCTCAATCAAACAATCAAAGCTAGATCAAGGAAACAATCCACAATGTCGTCACCGCAACCAGTCCAAACCACACCGCGTCGTTATCAACTTTTCATCGATGGCCAATTCGTCGACGCCGAGTCAGGCAAGACTTTCACTTCGCCGAACCCGGCGACAGGCGAAACTTTTGCCGAAGTTGCCGAAGCCGACAAAGCGGACATCGACAAAGCCGTCGCCGCCGCGCGCAAGGCCACGACCGGCAAGTGGTCCAGGATCAGCGCTCGCGAACGCGGCCGAATGATCTATAAGCTCTCGCAGTTGATCGAAGCGCACGCGAGCGAACTTGCCGAACTTGAAACGATGGACAATGGCAAGCCGATTAAGGAATCAACGTACATCGATCTGCCCGGCGTGGTGGAAAATTTTGAATACTTCGCCGGCTGGTCAACCAAGATTGAAGGCGAAACCATTCCGGTTCCCGGCCAGATGTTCAACTACACTTTGCGCGAACCGGTCGGCGTTTGCGGGCAAATCATTCCGTGGAATTTTCCGCTGTTGATGGCCGCTTGGAAACTGGCGCCGGCGCTAGCGGCGGGGAACACGGTCGTGCTGAAGCCGGCCGAACAGACGCCGGTGACTGCACTCGAGTTGGCGAAGCTGATTCAGGAAGCCGGCTTTCCCGAAGGCGTTGTCAACATCGTTCCTGGTTTTGGCGAAACGGCCGGAGCGGCGCTCGCTTCTCACCCGGGCATCGACAAGATCGCGTTCACGGGCTCGAGTGAAGTCGGCAAACTAATTGCAAGGGCCGCCGCTGAAAATCTGACGAAGGTTTCGCTGGAACTTGGCGGCAAAGCTCCGAACGTGATCTTCGCGGATGCGGACATGGATCAAGCGGTGAACGGCGCGATGATGGGAATCTTTTTCAATCAGGGCCAGGTCTGCTGTGCCGGCTCGCGGGTGTTCATTGAAGAGTCGGTGAAGGAAGAATTCCTCGGACGATTCAAAGAGAAGGCTGACAAGATCAAGGTTGGCGATCCGATGGACAAAGCGACCTTAATGGGACCGCAGGTTTCCATGGAGCAGTTGAACCGGATCAAGAGTTACGTGGCCATCGCGCGCGAAGAAGGCGCGACAGTGTTCGCCGGTGGCGGGCAACCGGCGCTCGAAGGCGCTTTTCAAAATGGCTACTTCTTTCAGCCGACGATCTTCAGTGACGTGGATAATTCGATGCGCGTGGCCCAGGAAGAAATTTTCGGGCCGGTCTCGTGCGCGATCACTTTCCGTGACGACGAAGACCTGCTGCGCCAGGCCAACGACACGATGTACGGTTTGTCGGCGGGCATCTGGACGCGCGACATCACGCGGGCTCATCGCTTCGCGCGCGCCGTCAAAGCGGGCACCGTCTGGATCAATACCTACAACATGATGAATGCGGCTTCGCCGTTTGGCGGCTACAAGCAGTCCGGGTATGGCCGCGAGATGGGCAAGCATGCGCTGGAACTCTATACGCAGGTTAAGAGTGTTTGGGTTGATCTTTCGGGCAAGCCGATTGGTTGGTTTGGGAAGTGAGAATGTTCTGACGCTGAAAGCGTCAAAGAGAGTAGCCGGGGGCAAGCGCGAAGCGCGCCGCCCCCGGATCGTGTGCCACCGATTAATCCGACCCTGAAGGGGTCGCATATCCTAATGCGTTCTGCGACCCTTTCAGGGTCGGGATCCGTTCTGGTCTTGAACCGGGGGCGTTGCCCCCGGCTATTATCTCTCACACCTTCGGCGTGAAGATCTCGCTTTTCAACGACGGCTGGTAGTAATTCCTCGCGCTAAGCTAAATTGCCTCTTCCCCCCTACTCGGGCACGCCATCTTCAGGATTGAGGACAAACAGAATGCGAATGCTTTACCTGATCTCCGTCAGCATGATTGTGCTGGTCCTATTCACCGCGGCCGACGCGCAGTCGCCCAACACTTCGTCGATGGTCGTCGTCGTGGCCGATCAAAATGGCGCCGTCGTTAAGGACGCCAAGGTCTCGGTCGTCAATACCGCGACCGGCGCGATCCGGGAAGCTGTATCCGGAGACAACGGCACCGTCACGATTTCAGCCCTGCCGCTGACGGGAAGTTACACGGTTACCGTGTCCAAGGATGGATTTGGCGCCGAAGAGCTTAAGGACATCACGCTACGATCGAGTGAGACCGCCACTCTGAAAGTGAAACTCCTTGTTGGTTCTGAGAAGGCGGAGGTCACAGTCTTTGGCACCGCCGAAGGCGTGCGCGCGAATCCGCAGATCGGCCTGCCGCTCAACAGCCCACGCATTGACGAGACGCCGATCCTCGGCCGCAAGGTGACGACGCTACCGCTGCTCAATTCGGCGTTCCGGCAAGGGAAGGGCACGGGCGATCTCTTCGTCAACGCGACTTACTTCATCACCGGCGTCGGTTCGCGCCGGGCGACCACGTTTGTACTTGACGGCGCTAACAACGATGAAGGATGGGGCCGCCAGGTGGCAATCGCCACCGTGCCTCTGGGCGCCATCCAGGAAATGACGATTCTTACGAACGCGTTTTCTTCAGAATTCGGTTGGACATCCGGACCCGCTTTGAACATCGTCACCAAGGCCGGCACGAACACGCTGCACGGCGAAGGATTATTTATGAGCCGTCCCGGCCGCATGCAGGCGAAGACATTTTCTACCAGGGGCTTCTGCCCGCCGTCGCTGCCGAGTTGCGTCACGCCTAGCACACTCACCGCGATCAACCCGATCGATATTCCGGATGCGCTGTCGCAGGCTTCCGGTTCGATCGGCGGGCCGATCGTTAAGGATAAGACCTTCTTCTTTGCCACGGCTGATTCCACGCGCCAGAATCGCACGACCTTTCTCTCGACCTCGCTGCCGGCCTTCCTGTTGCCGGCGGATGGCCACCTTGACTACACGGGACACTACCGCCAGTTCCTCTTCGACGGCAGGGTGGATCACAAGCTCACGCCGAACCAGAATCTGATGTTCCGTTTCAACGTCGATCGGTTTTCCGACGACAACCCGCAGGACGCGGTCAGCGGCACGAACGCGCCCAGCGTCGCGCGCAGGTACTCGCGCAGGTCATGGACCTTTCAAGTCAATCACACGTCGGTGTTCAGCAAGAGTCTTCTCAACGAGGCGCGATTCGCGTACCTGCATGGCGATCCGGTTACGCTTTGGGAAGCACAGACCCTATCAACTACTTACACGCGCGGTGGGGCCGTGCCGTTCACCATCGGCCAGTCGCGAGCGTCTAACATATGGGGGCATCAGTTGCAGTTTTCTGACACGCTCTCGTGGTCGCGTGGCAAGCATTACCTGCGGTTAGGGGGCAGCGTGATCCATCACACCTCAGGCGGCACGGGCAGCGAGCCTGGCACTGCGATCCTGGGCACGTTCACGTTCAAGAACACGACGACCGCGCCCTTCGGTCAACTGACACTGGCCGACGTGCAGAACTATCAGCAGCCGATCGACTTTGGGATCAATAGCTACGAGTTGCCGCAGTGGCTCTTGACCGGCTTCGCGCAGGACAGCATCCACTTGCGCAGCGACCTTACCGTCGATGCCGGCCTCCGTTATGACCGCCAGACTCTAACGACTGCGCAGAAGAACCTCGCGCCACGGATTGGTTTCGGTTGGCATCCAGGAGGCGATTCACGCCTGTCGATTCGGGGCGGCTACGGGATGTATTACACGCAGATTCGCGCTAACGCGCTCGCCGGCTATCTGGTAAACGGACTGGACGGACTGACCACCTACACAGCCGTACCGGGACAAACCGGCTTCCCGACCTGCCTGACATGCGTTCCGGTGAACGTTGATCCGAAGACACTGCCGGCTTCGCAATTGCCGGCCCGCGATATCACGATCCGTGCGGGCCAGCGAGACTTTTACACGACTCAGTTCGCAAAGTACGGGCTGAACTTCGGTCTGCTGCCGAATTATCCGGACAGGTTTGTTAATCCCCGCAGTCAGGTGATCTCCTTCGGCGCGGAGCGGGAAGTCACGAAGGGGTTGTTCTTCGGCGCCGACTATGTTCATCAGCACCTGAATGACATCGATCGCACGGTGGATCTGAACGCCCCGTCGATTTTCGATCGCACGTCGCCCGGACAGGTGAGAACGGTGGCCGCAGCCAACGCCACGAGGCCCATCCTGCCGGTCAATGGCGGTGTGCGTCAGGTTAACGTGTTGATGAACCTGGGGGTCGCGGTTTACAACGGATTGCAGACGAATTTCAGCTATCGCGGCCACCAGCGAGTATACGCCGCCGTCAGTTACACACTTTCCAAAGCGACCAACACCACCGAACCTGACGGCAATGGCGCTGGTCCGAACCAGAGCATCATCTCGCGGCTCGGCGCGGCTGAACGCGGACTGAGCGTGGTCAATCAAACTCATCGCGCGGTCATCACTTTCAGCTACAAGTTCCCATTCAACATTACGGCCGGCACCATGACGCAGCTCGCGTCGGCGCGTCCGTTCAATGCCACTACCGGCGTCGATAACAATGGTGACGGCGTGAACAACGACCGTCCGGTCGTCAACGGCAGCGTAATCAACAAGTCGGTGTTCCGCGGTGCGCCAACTTCCGAGGTGGCGATGTTCATCGAGGGTCGCATCAAGACTTCAGAACGCACGGCCATTCTGCTCAGGTTGGAAGGTTTCAATCTTCTCAATCACGCGAACATGCTGGGCCGCGGAGTCACAACCTACGGCGATGCGGCTACACCGGCAGCCACGTTCGGCCAGTTCGTGGGCGGCGTCGGCACGGCGACGAACGCAATCCCAGCGTTCGCCAACATCGATCCGCCGCGGATGTTTCAGTTGCAGGCGCGGTTTATTTTTTGAGTGAAGCGGCCGAGATCCGGGGAATGAGGAGCGCTGGAGGTTCACCGCTCTTCATTCATCCTCATGCTGATGGAAAGTTCGCGGCGACATGATGCTGAATCTGGGCCGGATGTTCCAATTCGAGGCGCGAGTCCAGTTCTAGCATAACCTCCGCAACGCATGGTATTGTTCCCCCGTTGGTAGCCACAAGCTGAGGAGGGATAGCAGGACATGCGTGCGCGATCTGTACGGCTTGGTTTGCTGCTGGTGGTAGCCTGTGTTTTCGCCGGCTTCGGCTGTGGGAAAGCTCCACCTGTAGATCCTTCGGCAAATCAGACTCCGCCGAGGCTTCCCGTAGCCAATCTTCCCGTGCCGGCCTTACTTAACGCGTTTCCTCCAGCGGAGCCCCAGTTGCGCGGTGCTGTAATTGGTGACCTCAAACCCTTCAGTGTGACGAGCCCGGACTTTGAGAAGTCACTCTTGACCCATCCGCTTCCAAGACCTCGGCTGGCGTTCGCGTTGCCTAAGAATCAGACCGTGCAGATTGAGTTGCCTCGCGCCCTAGACCGTGCACTATTGAATTGTTGGCGGATCTATCTCGCCCATTACTATAAGGTCGAGATGAAACCGAGAGGGGACCTGCAGGCACGCTTCAATGATGATATGGCCTTTGCGGGCGCGAGCTCACGCTTGGATACGCACCTTAAAGCAACAATCATTAACGCGCCGAATGGGTTGAGGAAGATCTCCTGGGGCGAGTGCGGTGACATTCTGAGGTTCCTTGCTCAGTCAGCGCAGAGCGTTGTACAGCAAGCCCGCGACCAGACCCACAGGACTCCACTATCGTGATGGCGTAACCGTGTAGTCATCGAAATAGCTCACGCTGTCTGTCTTGGCCCATACTCCTACTTTTCCCGACACCGGTTCAGGCAACGTGTAATCCAGCAGATGCTTGCCATTAACAGCCGCCTGCAAATTAGTTCCGTGAACCGAGATTTGCAGCGTGTGCCACTGGTTGCGCGCCAGCGGGACATTCTCTGAACCCTTCTTGACGAATTTGCGCACGCCCTTATTGAATGTCCACAGCACGACGTTGTCTTCCATGCCGTTGAAACGCACGGTCAGGTAGTCGCCGTTGGATTTCAAGTTGAACAAAATGCCGGCGCATTGATCGAGTTGGCCGGCGACGATCTTGAAACGCATGCTGATCTCGCCGTCGTGAAAGTCGGGAATGTCTTTGGCGACCGCGTAAGGAAAGTAAGCCCAGGCCTTCACATTGTCGATGAACTCTTCGTTGCGCGATCCGTAAATCGCGCGCGCTTTCTCAGCCAGGCTGCTGGCAGGCTGGCCGCGCAACCATGCACGGCCGTCGACGCCCAGCACTTTCTTCCCGCCATCCTCCACGATCGACCAGTTGCCGACGACCGCAAGAAACTTTGTCGATTCGCGGCCCGGCCGCTCGCGGGACAAGTCCACACGAATAGTTCCCGCCGGCGTCGACGATCCACCGTGACCGATTCGTTGTGCCCAGACGGGAATGGCAAGCATGAGTGTTAGTGAGACGAACCAGACTGCTCGAAATTTCATAGTCAGCTCCTGAATTCATAGTGCCGTAGTTTTCAATCCTGGTGTTTCTGTGCGTGCCGGCTAGTAAACGAGCGGGCGAGCCGCCCGCGCTCCCAGCCACTAGCTGCGCCCTCAATTTCCAAATGGCGCTCCGGCTATCAAACCCACTCGCTACCGCGAGCGGTTCTGTACCCACCACGCGGCGACAGTCAGGAGCGGCCACAGACCATAGAAGATCCAGGAAGCCCCTCGTGGCTTGACCGATAGAGGATAACCGCTGAAGGCATTTTCATCGGAGTGCGCCGCGGGATTGATCCCGGCCAGCTTGTAAATCTGTTCCAGGACAACCTCTTCAATCGTCGATCGCTCCATCGCTCTTTGGCCGTTCATCTCATACCAGATTTCGCCATAGTGATCTTCCGGTTTTTCAAACAGGCCCGTGCGGCTGCTGCTGGAATAATCAACTTCCAGCCGTGGCAACACCCGTCTTAGTTTTCGCAGCACGTTCTGCTCATAGTCAGTCAGCCGCGGGTCTTCAGGCGAAAGCACTACAGTGATCCTTAGCGGCTGACGAATCTGACTGAGCGCGGCTTCGTCGGCGCGAGAAAATGAATTGCGCCGGTTCTCACTCGCGTCCCAGCTGGCGCGCACTCCGTTAGCGCCAACCATGATCAGGGCCAGGGTCAGTGCCAGCGTGACCGTTCCCAACAAACGAAATCGCCAGCTGCGGCCCGGGTGCAACCAGATACCAGCCAGCGCGAATCCAGCGACACTGATTGCCAGCATCGCCACGAAAATATTTAGGCGCAGCAGACCGTGTTCAAAGAAGCGCAGGGTAGCTGCCGGTGTGTATGCGGCCAACTGCTGCAAAAATCCGCCGCGCCCGGCCGCGATAAAATCGAGTGCCCAGGTGCCCACGGTAAATCCCAGCGTAATAATCGCGGCGCTGGCTGCGTTCTCAGCAAGTGCGGCGGCCGCAAAACCGAATCCGGCGCTCAGCATCGCGCGCAGAAAGTGGCCCAACAAAAGATTCAAAGTTTCCGGCGCGTACAGATGGCCACCGTAGAATTTCCATAAGCCTATCGCCAGCAGCCCGGGCAGCAGAGTCACGATCCAACCACCAAGCAACACCAGAGCTTTGGCGCCGACTTTCGTCGCGAGACTGCCGGGGAGTTGCAGCAGCAGTTTCAACCCGCCGCTCTGCTTTTCAGCAGAGATCATTCGGATCGCGACGAACGGAAAGAGAAATGTCGCGGCCAAATCGTAAGCGCCAAAGGCCGGCACCAGGATTCCATCGAGGGGCGTCAGTCCCTGCGCCAATGCCGCGGGTCCGCCAGTGCCGCTGGCCTCGGCGTACAAACCCACCGCCGTGATGAACCCATGGCCGACGAGCGGACCGATCATTAAGAGCAGGAGCCAGTATGAGCGCGAGGCAAATAACTCACGCCATTCTTTGCTTACCAGCCGCCAAAATGATCGTTTAGAGTTGGGACTTGTCCCAATCTTCCGGCGGACAAGTCCGCCGTCTAAACGCATGGCAGTCTCTTTAGGTGAGCGCAAGAAAAATCTCCTCGACTCCGCCTTCCGAGAGTTTAGCCTGCGCGCGCAGATCGTCGATGCTGCCTTCGCCCACAACTTTTCCGGCACTCAACATGACTAGTCGATCACAAACTCGTCCGGCGTCAACCAGTTGATGAATCGAAAGCATCAGCGTCCGGCCGGTAGCCGCATGACTCTTCAACAGAGTCATGACGTCGCGCGTCTGTCTGAGGTCGAGTCCGTCAAACGGCTCGTCAAGCATCAGTAAGGGTTGCGGCGTGAGTAAGCCGAGAGCCAGCAAGGTGCGCTTGCGTTCGCCCTTTGAAAGCGAGCCAATCCGCGACCTCATCAATTCATCCAGTCGCAAGGTCTCCATCAGCATCGACGATTGTTGCTCAGAGCGCCCATAGAGCTGCCGGAAAAAACCCAGAACCCAGCTCACCGTCTGCTCGGCCCAGGGAAAGATCGCATCGGGCAAATAAAAAAGCGCTTCTTTACGTTTGGAGGGAGCCAGGTCTTTGTTGTTTGACTTGATGGTTCCGGCATCAGCGGGCATCAGACCGGCAAGACATTCGAACAGTGTGGTCTTACCGGAACCGTTCGGACCGATCAAACCCAGAACTTCGCCCGCCCGCACTGAAAAGCCAACCTCGTCCAGCACACGCCGCTGATTGAAAAATTTAGTTATGCCTTCGACGGTTAGCAGTGCAGTCATTTTGATGCTGAACAGATTGTCGCATGCACGCCCAAGCGTCAAGAGGGGAGCGAACTACTACCAGCCATCGTGGATCGCCCCAAAAGTCAGATAAGCAATCCGGTACAGAACCGGTTGCGATAGCGACCGGGTTGTTTCTGATAAAAACCCACTTGCTATCGCAAGCGGTTCCGTACCTTGGTGCTGTCCCAGGTGCAAAAACTAGTTTTGGGGCAAAGCCTCCGCGATCCGAATCGCCGCTTCAGAGGCAGTAAATTCAAGCCATCGGGTTTGGTTTGCCAAGTCTAGTTTGGCATCTTAGAATCGGGCGGCTTCCTCAGTAAAAGAACAACGTGATTCTGATTCTCCTGACTACATTCGGAGCAGTATTCGTTGCCGAGATCGTTGGCGACAAGTTGCTCTACACAACGGGAGTCCTGACCGCGCGCTATCGCACGATGCCAATCATGCTGGGCATGGCGGTAGCCTTCATGGGCAAAATGGGCGTGGCGGTGTTGGTCGGCGACGCGGTTTCGAAATTGCCCAGACCTCTGGTCGCGACGATCACCGCGATTACTTTTCTGGGCGTGGCCGTAGCGTTATGGCGAAAACCTGATCGGCCGCCCGAGAGCAAAGGCAAACACCGGATGTCGAAGGCGGCGGCCATTTCCTTCGCGGCAATCTTCTTGTCAGAATGGGGCGATGTTGGTCAGATAACCGCGGCCACGCTGACGGCAAGGTATCACCGCCCATTCGTAGTGTGGCTGGGCGCAGTGGGCGCGATGGTAACCAAGGGCGCGCTGGCAGCGTTTGTCGGCGGGGGCGTTCGCCGTTGGGTTCAGGACCGCGTCGCTCCGCAAGTAGTGCGCTATGTGGCTGTAAGTCTGTTGCTGGTTTTAGGATTCCTTTCGGTGCTGGAGATCTTGTTTGAGAAGAGCTGAGTCGCGGGGGCATGAGGTCAGTACCACCTGCGTGAGCGGGTGGAACAAACGCTCAATGATGGATTGGCCGTTGAGCCCACCCGCCGACGCAGGTGGTACTGACCTCATACTCTAGTTTACTAATTGAGTCGACACAGTGACGTTTTCAAAACAGGAACGGAAGAACGCTTTTCGCTTCATCGTGGCACTCGGCTTTGTCAGTCTGTTCGCGGACATGACTTACGAGGGCGCGCACAGCGTCATCGGTCCGTTACTAAAAGATCTCGGCGCCAGCGCGACGCAGGTCGGCATCATCGCAGGCCTGGGCGAGATGATTGCCGCCAGCCTTCGCTATTTTTCCGGGCGCCTGGCAGACAAGACGCGCGCTTACTGGACGATCACAACCCTCGGGTACTTTTTGAATCTGGTCGTCGTACCCGGTCTCGCCTTCGCGGGGAATTGGCAGGCAGCGGCGCTGCTGGTTATCGCCGAGCGCACCGGAAAAAGTTTGCGCGGTCCGGCCCGCGACGTTTTGTTGTCCGAAGCTACCGAAGTCGTCGGTCATGGCAAAGGTTTCGGACTGCACGCCGCGATGGATCAGACAGGCGCCGTGTTGGGGCCGTTGTTCGTTGCGATCGCGGTGGCGCGCACGCATCACTTCGGACCGGCGTTTCTTTGGCTCGCGCTGCCGGCCGCCGGGGCATTCGTCGCTTTGGTCTTTGCGCGCGTCGCCCGGCCTGATAAAGGCATACCACCGCCGGCGCCAACACGAACCGATCTTCCACGCGTGTTCTGGTTGTACGTCGCGGCGGCCTGCTTATTAGCAGTTGGCTTCGTTGATTTCCCGCTGCTCGCTTATCACTTTCAAAATAATTCGCTCACTAGACCTGAAACGATTCCGTTGCTGTATGCGGGCGCAATGGGCGTGAACGGTTTGACCGCGCTGCTCTTCGGCAGGCTGTTCGATCGCTATGGGATTCAAATTATCGTTCTGGGAATCTTAGTTTCGTTGCTGGCTTTGCCGTTTGGTTTTCTGGGAGGCACGACCGGAGTCTATATCAGTGTTGCTTGCTGGGGCACCGGTCATGGCGCGCAGGACGCGACGCTGCGTTCAGGCATCTCGCAAGCAGTCTCGATGAACAAGAGAGGCACAGCGTTTGGAGCATTCAATGCAGCGTACGGTTTGCTTTGGTTTGTGGGCAGCGTCGTGATGGGTGTGCTGTATGACTATTCGCTGATCGCTTTGGTGGTATTTGGTATGGTCGCGCAACTGGGCTCTGCCGTGTTGTTTATTTGGCTGCGGCGCCCGCTGGAAAAGATAACGACCGCGAAATGACCTCATGCTATGAGAGCACTTTTACCGCGCGCTCAATAACGGCGTGGATAGCAACGAGCACCATCGGATTGATTGCTAACAGAACCGCGAGTAATACCAAACCAGAAAACGAGGCAGCCGGAACGATGCGTGAAAGCGTTGGGGTCTGGACCAGATAGCCGTGCGAAGCAATTTCCAGCAACCGGCGCACGCGAGCCTTGACGCCGCGAGTTTCTTCTACCCCCACCAGAAACGCCGCCAAAGGAACTGCCGCTCGCGCTCCGACCGGAACCATCTTCGCGATCTTGACCAGCGCCGACGCCAGATTAAGGGCTGTCTCCGCACACTGTTGGGCTGCGTGTTCATCGGCGGCGCTTTCGGCGGCTTCGGCCCAGGCCCGATCCAGCGAACGGCCGCAGGGCACAATCATCAAAGCGTCACGACAGGCCCGCAGCAATGAACGCTTGAGATTGTCATGAGCGTGCACGTGTCCACCTTCGTGCGCGATCGCCGCCATTAATTCTTCATGGCTGAGCTTTTCCAAAACGTGTTCGGCGATGAAGAGGCGTGGCTTGAAAGTCCCGCCGACGGCGATAATGGGAAACGAATTCGGAATGCGGAACGTGGGAATGCTAGTGCCGCTAAGTTTTATCTCCACCGCGCTGGACAGCCATTCCTGAAGCAACTTCCGCGTCGCGAACCACGAACGCAGGGCTCGCCATAACGCAAACGTAACGCCGATCGCGGAAAGGATGGCCAGGGCCGCGAGTTTCTTGCTGACGATCTCCGAAGTGCCGTAAGGCTCGTAACCAACATAGGAAGGCACCAGAAACAAAGTGACCGAGATCAAGGCCAGCATCGCCGGGCTGACGCGCAACGCGAAGAGAATTTCGGCGCGCGTCCGCGCGGAACGGTTCTGCAAAGGGCGTCGCAGCAGAGTCGAGCAAGCCCCCGCGGCCAACGAAGCCAGCGCATTGATCGTCAGCAGTGATGCCAGCGCCAGAGTAATTCCCAACAGCTCGTACACGATTAATCCGCCTTTCGTCGCAGCTCGCGCTTCTTTTCTTTGATCAAGCGATCGAGTTCATCCAGCAATTCACGATCACGCTCACTGACCGTTTCGACGATGCAGGCCAGAACCGGTTGAACTCCCTCGGCTCCGTGACCGAGTAGACTATCGATCACGTCTTCACGAATGCCATGCTCAAACTCTTCACGCGAAACGGCAGGCGAGTAAAAGAACGCTCGCCCATCTTTGCGCCGGTCGAGAATCTGTTTGCGGAAGAGACGATCGAGCGTCGTCATCAAAGTCGTGTAGGCGATGCGTTCTTCAAAAGCGAGATAGATGTCGCGCACGCTGACTTCACCACGCCGCCATGCTTCATCCAGGACTTGCCGCTCGAGCTTGCCGAGCGCCAGCGTTGCCACTTCACTCGGCCGGCGAAATCCGCGTAAGAGAAATCGAGGAGCTTTCATGATGAGCAGCATTTTGCTTGGGGAGCGACGACAATGTCAACGAGAGATAGCAGGTTGGTTTCTGTTAGCGGATTGCTGTTCCGGTGAATGTTGGAGAGGTAACGGTTTACCATCAAAGTTTAGTTCGTTGCGGTCTTGATGCTGTGCTGGACTATGTGCTATGAAATAGGGTCAGAGTTTAGCGCGTTTTAGAAACCGGCGTCTGGTGAAGAGTTAGGACGCCACCTGACAAGCCGATTAGAAAGCGCGCACTTGAAGATTCAGGCAACGAGTTTCTTAGATTCCTTTTGCTCTTGGGTTGCACGCATGTAGCCCAGCCGTCCCGAAAGGATTCTGACAAAGGCTCGCTGTGAAATTGAGTGAACGGGCGTCACTATCCTTTCAGGGTATTGTGCTTCTTTCGTTGATTTCATAGCGAGCTTTTTCTGTTTTTGCGAGAATCATTCTCAAACCGCTGGTGCGCGGAGGTTAGATGAAATTTCGGTACAAGAGAATACCTAGCGATGTCGACCCGAAGGGCTACACACTACACCCGCTGATTCAGGTCAGCTTGCGGCACAAGAACAACGTCGTCGACTTACGGGCATTGATTGACTCCGGAGCGGCAGACTGTCTGTTTCATAGATCGATCGGTGAAGCGTTGGGGATAGACATCGAATCGGGCAGGCCCAAGGATTACACTGGCATTGCGCGGCAGTCGGTTGTTGGATACGTTCACGAGATCGGACTTAGGGTTCAAGGAATGTCTGAATGGATTAAGATCGAAGCTGCTTTCATCGACGCGCAAGTCCCACCTCTGCTGGGGCAGGGAGGTTTCTTCGATAGTTTTCAGGTGATATTTGAGCGGTATCGCGGAAGGTTCGAGGTCAATTCACGCGCACAGTACAGAATGCGTCACTAGCGGAATGAAGGTTGTATTGAATGGGGGAACCCGGAAGAGGACCGTGTTTTCAAATCCCTTCGATTTGGCATCAGCTAAAGCTTCGACAGCGTCTCGTCCACTGCCCACAACCGTCTCAGTACCGCCGGATTCGATTATCGCAACCCAGCGATCTTCATAGTCTCTTAGGACTTCAACGAAAGCCATTTCTTGTTCTTCTGTCTGAGTCGTCATCGCATTTCTCCGGCAAGCCAATTGTGCCTCGCTAGGCAGACGCAAAGCAAGCAATGGCTTCACAACCTCAACCGGCGAACTCAATATCAACCGGGTGAGGGATAATGCCGCGCTCGTGTCCTTCAGCGAGCAGCCGGCGCACGGCTTCGCGGCCGCGATCGCCGTAGTCAAGCGTCAAATCATTGACCCACATGGCCACGAACCGATCCGCCAGCGCCGGATCCATGTCGCGCGCGAACTGCATTGAGTACGCTAGAGCATCTTCACGATTGTCGAGTGAATACTGAATGCTCTCTTTCAGCAACTCTGAAACCTGGTTGATCGTTTCGCTGCCGAGACTTCGTCTAATCGCATTGCCGCCCATCGGCAGCGGCAGCCCTCCCGTGTGTTCGTGCCACCACTCGCCGAGATCGAGGACTTTGTGCAGACCCAGATTTTGATAGAAAAGTTGTCCCTCGTGAATCAGCAGACCGGCGTCGCAACCTCCGGAGGTGACCGCCTCGATAATCTGATCAAAGGGCACGACTTCATATCGGAAATTCGGCTGGTAAATACTGAGTGCCAGGAATGCGCTGGTCAGCTTACCGGGAACGGCTATCTTCACTTTTGATAATTCAGATGGATCGAGTTCCTGGTTGGCGACGACTATCGGGCCATAGTTGTCTCCGATGGAAGCTCCATGCGGCAGCAGCGCGTATTTGTCGGCGACATAGGCATAAGCATGAAAGCTGATCGCGGTAACGTCGTAGACCCCTTTCATAGCCTTTTCATTCAGCGTCTGAATATCTTCCAGCACATGCTGGAAATCGAGGTCGCCGGTTTCCAACTTGTGCGTCGCCAGCGCGTAGAACATGAATGCGTCGTCAGAGTCGGGCGAGTGGGCCACGGTGATGGTGCGAGTTTCAGTGGTAGTCATTGGTGATTAGTAGTAAGTGATGATTCTGTATTCGGTATTCCAGGCTTCTGGTTCTTTAGCTCCGGCCACCCAAAGCAAGTGGGTCTTCCTGATCCAGTTGCCGTGAGAATCGTACTCGAATTCTGTCGAAGGCGTGCCGCTCAGTTTACGAACCAGCTGGTGACTCTCATACCAACTGATCTCGTTATTCTTAGTCGATCCATTTTCATCTAAAGTCAGCCGGCTGGTTTCGTTTCCTCTTTCATCGGTGGTGCGGATCTCTTTGCTTTTCAAAGTACCCGACGGTAAGTATGTCATGACCTCTTTAGTGCGATCAGAATCATCATAGGCATAAACAACCTTACCGGGCACCGGAGAGTGTGAAGGGGGAATCTCTGATGGCGCGAGAAACGCGAACGTCTCCTCTTCAGTGATTCGACCCTGCTGGTCATAACGAGATTTTATTTTATACCTGAGAACCCCGGCCTCAAGACTAGACCATTCAATCCGTCTGCCGTCGGCGTCATATGAAGAAATGGTTTTCCAGCTCAGCGTGTCGCCTGGTTGATAACAGGTTGCGCTGAGCTGATGCCCTTTGTCGTCATAAGTGTAGACGATCCGGCTGCCGCGGGTTCCCATCCACGTATAGAAGTTTTCTTCCAGCTTATTTCCTTTCGCGTCGTACGCGTAAGTGAAGCGTGAGGCAAGGCTGCCATTGGAGTCCCAAACCGTATACTCGGTGACTCTGGCGCTGTTATCGACGACGTAGATATGCTTGCGTGGTGTGGCGAGATTCTTGTCGACGATGCTGTTGAATTCGTCATAGCCGGTGTTACGGCCCAGCCCGTCGAAGGTATACACGAGTCGCTCAATGATCTTGCCGTCAGGACCGTATTGGGTCATCTCAGTGCGATCACAGCGTTCATTGTAGCTGGTCTGACGCGTGAGGAGACGCGGTCCCTCGGTACCTTTACCGTCGATCAGTGGGTATTCAATTCTTCCGCTTTCAACGGTTTTTACTGGGCCAACCAGGCCTTCGTGGCGGCAGTCAATCTTGTCCTGAGCAGTTACTGCTGCACCAATCAGCAGACTGAAGACCGAGATAGCGAAAAGGCGTTTCATTCTGGAATTGCTTTAGGCGACGATGTTTTCGCGGGTCACCGAGTTGTAAAGAGTGTCGCGCTCCACCGCTTCAAAGCCGGCCTCTTCGATCAAACCAACCAGTTCCGCCCGCGTCATCTTCACGTCGTTGTTGGCTTCGACTGAATAACTCTCCGTCAATTCGCCGCCCTGTGTGATGGTGCCGTCAACGTCGTTTGCGCCGAAGTGCAGAGCGACCTGCGCCAGGCGCTTGCCGAGCATCACCCAGTACGCCTTGATGTGCGCGAAGTTGTCGAGCATCAGGCGCGATACGGCCATCGTCTTCAGGGAATCGACGCCGGAGGGTCCGGGCAAATGCGCCATCTGCGTATCCGGCGGATAGAAGGCCAGCGGAATAAAACATTGAAAGCCACCGGATTTGTCCTGCTGCTCGCGCAAGCGCACCAGGTGATCGACGCGATCTTCCACGGATTCGATATGCCCGTAGAGCATCGTCGCATTTGTTTTCAAACCCGCGGCATGGACTTTCCCGGCGAGATCCAGCCACCGTTCGGCATCGCACTTGTGCGCGCAGATCATCGAGCGCGTCGGCTCGCGAAAAATTTCAGCGCCGCCGCCCGGACATGAATCCAGGCCGGCGGCAATCAACTGCTGGATTACGTCTTCGTCTTTCATCTTGTAGAAGGAAGCGAAGTGATCCAGCTCGACCATCGTGAAGGCCTTCAGATGAAGCTGCGGGTACTGCCCCTTCAAAGCGGAAAGTAAATCAGTGAAATAGCTGAAAGGCAATTTCGTGTTCAAGCCGCCGGTGATGTGCAGTTCGGTGGCGCCTTCCGCAACGGCTTCACCAGCGATCCGAAGTGAATCGTCGATGTTGTGCGTGTAGGCGTCGGGCTGTCGCGGCGTGCGAAAGAAACCGCAGAATTTGCAGTCGACGTAACAGACGTTCGTGGGATTGAAGTGACGATTTACGTTGAAGTAAGTCGTGCGCCCATGCTTCTGCCTTCGCACGGTGTCGGCCAGCTTGCCCAGCGCATTGAGATCATCGGTGCCAAAGAGAGCTACGCCGTCTGCGAAAGAGAGACGCCCGCCGCTATTCACCTTCGTGCTGATCTCGTTAAGTTGGGTGTCGTGTGAAAAACTCATAATTAAGTTCGTCAAGAATTAATCCCAAATTACCTGCACGTCCAAAACAAATCCTTTCAATAAAGGTTCGCCGGAAACCGTTGCCGGATCATTCAGACTTTCAACGGCCGTTCCCGAGCGGTAGATATGAACTTTTCGCTCCAGCGGATCGATCAGCCAACCGAGTTGTGCGCCAGTGGCGATGTATTCTTCCATCTTCGCCGTCAAACTCCTCAGCGAATCAGTCTTCGATCTAAGTTCGACCACGAAGTCCGGACAAAGAGGAGGGAATTGTTCTTGCTGCCTTTCAGTGAGCGCAAGCCAACGTTCGTTTCTTATCCAACTTAGGTCTGGAGCACGACCGGCGCCGTTAGGAAGTATGAACTCAGTCGAGGAATCAAAGAACTGTCCGGTGCCATCTTTTTCGGCCCAGCTTCCAAAAGCAGCGATAAGCCTGGCGTTTCGCCTTCCGGTTTTTCCGCCAGTGGGAGCCAAGACAATGATATCTCCTCCGCTGGTCCGCTCAATTCGAAGTTCCGGATTGAGCTGACAGAACATGAAAAACTCTTCATCATTCATTCGCAACCTCGAGGGCTCGAAATGAACGACGACTGGTTCAGGAACCGAAATATCGAGAGTTGCGCTCATATCACCAATTCTCCATCAAGGTTTCCAAAAAACCGCACCGCCGAAAGTCAAAAACAATATTACGCTCACAAAAGCATTGGTCGTAAAGAACGCCGCGTTAAGCTTACTCAAATCACCCGCCCGCACCAGCGTATGCTGGTAAATAAGCAGAGCACCAGTGGCGACTAATCCAACGACGGCCAGCAAACCCAAGTGCGTAACGAAGTATAACGCAAGCAGTGCCGCGAATGCGCCCACGTGCAACAGACGCGAAATCCATAAGCTTCGGGCGATCCCAAATCGCGCGGGAATGGAATGCAAACCTTCGCGGCGATCGAACTCATGGTCCTGGCAAGCGTAAAGTACGTCGAAACCCGCCGTCCAAAGCATCACGATTAGCGACAACAAAAGCGGCGCGGGATTGTCGATGGTCCCGCGCACGGCGATCCACGCCCCAGTCGGTGCGATGGACAGACACCATCCCAAAACCAGATGCGACAGCAACGTCCAGCGTTTGGTGTATGAGTAGAGCACGACGCTGGCGAGTGCGACCGGCGCAAGCAGCAGCGTCAGGCGATTGAGCATCGCCGCCGCGAAAAGAAATAGGCCTGCGCCGCAGATCGTGAATACCAAAACGAAACTCACTGACAGCGCGCCGGCAGGAATTGCGCGCATTCCGGTGCGGGGGTTGCGAGCGTCGTAGTCTTTATCTGCGATGCGATTGAACGCCATCGCGGTCGATCGCGCGCCCACCATCGCCAAAGTGATCCACAGAATCTGAGTCGCGGTCGGTATGCCCCTCGCGGCCAGCACCGCGCCTAGAAAAGCAAACGGCAGCGCGAAGAGCGTGTGCTCGATTTTGATCATCTCGAGCGTCGTGCCAAGGTTGCGAACAATGGTAGACATAAGTGGCACAGACTTCAGTCTGTGATAATGCGCGGAATCACAGACTGAAGTCTGTGCCACCCCGCGCGGGCGGCACAAGTGCCGCTGCTAAACAAATAAGTTCCTCTTACTCGCCCTTCCATCGCGTGGCCGTCGAATGCGGAATGCTAAACTGATCGAGAATCCGAAATACCAGATGATCGACCAGGGCCTCGATCGTTTGTGGCCGATGATAGAAGCCGGGGCTCGCCGGCAGAATCTGTGCGCCCGCGCGTGCCAACTTCAAAAGGTTCTCGAGGTGAATCGCATTGTACGGCGTCTCTCGCGGCACCACGACCAGCTTCCGCCCTTCTTTCAGCGTCACATCCGCGGCGCGATGGATCAAATTAGTTCCTGCCCCTGAAGCTATGGCGCCGACCGTGCCCATCGAACATGGAACGATCATCATGCCGGCCTGCGGGTGCGATCCGGAGGAAGGCGTCGCTGCCATGTTATCCAGCCGGTGCCAGCGAATCATTTTCGATTCAGCCGGCAAGCCGATCCACTCGTTGAGGTTCTTCTCGTCAGCGCTGCGCAGATCAAAACCCAACTCAACCATGGCGACCGTCCTGGCCGAATCCGAAACAATTAAGTTGAGGCGCTCAACCACACCGCTGGCAGCCAGATGGATCAGCGTGCGGTGCGCGTAAATCGCGCCAGAAGCTCCGGTGATGGCGAGTGTTAATTCCACGACGCGACTGAATAACCCTGGCCCTCGATCTTACGTTCGTTCAGAGCCATTCGCAAATAGCGAGTTCCGCAGCATGACTTCGATGTTAGAATTGGTTGCGGCCATTCAAAGAAACTGCCTTTAAGACTTTACTGTGTGTCCTTTCAGCTGCCCTAATCAACACGACCAGAATGAAAAAGTCACAAAGGAAGCGAACCGCAGACCACCAAACTGATCGTGCTTTCAGAGAATCGAGGCTGAGCCGCTTTACTCAAGCTCTGCTCCGCGAATGGAAGAGACTTGATCTTCCCGTGATCAAAGCCGAGGTGGTGATCGCCGTTTCGGGCGGTGCGGATTCAGTTGCTTTGCTGATGTCTCTCGATGAGCTGATCAAATCCGGCAGGATTGATCTGAAGCTCCAGGTCGCTCATTTGAACCATCGCCTGCGCGGGAAGGCGAGCGAGGCCGACGCGCGTTGGGTGGCGTCATTGGCAAAACGACTGGGCCACGCGGTTACGAACGGAAGCGTTGACGTGAAGCGCAGGGCCGCCAAAACGGGCGACAACCTCGAACAAGCCGCACGGCGCGTTCGCTACGAATTTCTGGAAAAGACGGCCCGGACCCTGGGCGCAAAGCTGATTCTGACCGCGCACACAATGGACGATCAGGCTGAGACTGTTTTGTTGAATCTATTGCGGGGCAGCGGCGCCGGCGGGCTCGGCGGAGTTGCACCGGTGCGGCCGATTGCTCCTGACAGCGAGATTCTGCTGGCGCGGCCGCTCCTCGCCTGGGCCCTGCGACAAGACACGGAAAATTATTGCCGGCAACAGGCTATTGAATTTCGAACTGATGAGATGAACTTAAACGAAAAGTTCGTCCGCGTGCGCGTGCGCCGCCAACTTCTGCCGCTGATGCAGACTTTTAATCCGAGGGTGGTAGCGGGCTTATCCCGTACAGCAGAACTTTTGCGAGAGGATACCAGGGCGCTCAATCGAGGGGCAGCAAGGCTGCTTGAATTGTCTCTTGAGGACGAAACCGGAACGCATCTGCGATTCGATTTGCTGGCCCTGGCGCCGCCCGCTTTGCGCCGGCGCGCGTTGCGTCTTTGGATTGAGGGGTGTCGTGGCGATCTAAAACGACTTGAGCGGGCGCACGTTTTGGCCGTCGAGCGGCTGGTGCTTGGAGAGCGTGGCGGACGGGTAATTGAATTGCCCGGGGGGGCGAAAATTTCAAGGAAGCGTGGGCTGCTCAAATACATCGGTTGATGTCTGTTGCGCGATTGATTTGAACCTAACGCTAAGGCCGGGCGTAATAACTCCGAGGCCCGGGATCGTTGGCTGTTGACCCGGACTCCGGGGGCACCCGGATGACGGAGCGCGGCATCTCAGGTACGTGTTAACAGGGGCCTGGAGGGAACAGGGAACGGCAGAGGCCGGGCAACTTTGAACGGGCTCTTACAAGAACGGCCGATTTGAGGTATGATCGGTCACGGAGGAAGTGAAGACTTTGAGTTCTACTGCAAGACAAATCATCTTTTGGCTGCTCATCATCGCGGGCGCGCTGTTAATTTATAAGCTCGTCAATCCCGGCAGCAAGAACACCGAAAACATCGATCTGACGTCGCTGTATGAGAAGATCGACAAAGAACAGTTGAAATCACTGACGATCCAGCAGACTGAGGTCGTTGCGATAGATAAGAACAGTGGCAGGGAATACCACACGAAGCTCACCAACGAAACTGCGAAAAATGATCTGATCAAAGAAGCGAAGGAAGTCGTCAACGGCCACTCGCGCGTGGAAAAGGTCGAAGAAGAACCGAGCAACAGCTATATGTGGGGCGCGCTGTATTACCTGCTCCCGTTTGTGCTGATCTTCGGCTTCTGGATTTTCATGCTGCGGCAAATGCAGTCGGGCGGTAACAAGGCGCTTTCATTTGGCAAATCAAGGGCGAAGCTCTTAAGCAATCAACAGAAACGTGTGACTTTCAAGGACGTGGCCGGCGTTGAAGAGGCCAAGGAAGAGCTCCAGGAGATTATTGAGTTCCTGAAAGAGCCGCAAAAGTTTCAGAAGCTCGGCGGCCGCATTCCCAAGGGCGTTTTAATGATGGGCCCGCCGGGAACGGGCAAGACCCTGCTGGCGCGCGCGATTGCCGGCGAAGCCAACGTACCTTTTTTCTCAATTTCAGGTTCGGACTTTGTTGAGATGTTCGTGGGCGTCGGCGCCTCACGCGTTCGCGACCTGTTTGAACAAGGTAAAAAGAACGCGCCCTGCATCATCTTCATCGATGAGATTGATGCGGTCGGACGTCATCGCGGTGCGGGCCTCGGCGGCGGTCACGATGAGCGCGAACAGACTTTGAATCAGTTGCTGGTTGAGATGGACGGGTTTGAATCGAACGACGGCGTGATCCTGATCGCCTCGACGAACCGGCCTGATGTTCTCGACCCCGCCTTGCTTCGGCCTGGACGTTTCGATCGCCGCGTCGTTGTTTCGCGACCCGACGTTCGTGGCCGTGAAGGCATTCTGAAGGTTCACACACGCAAGATTCCGCTCGGCGAAGATGTGGATATCAGCGTGATTGCGCGCGGCACGCCCGGCTTTACCGGCGCGGACCTGGCGAATCTGGTTAACGAGGCGGCGCTCAACGCAGCGCGCTACAACAAGAAAGTTGTGGCCATGCATGATTTCGAGTTAGCCAAGGACAAAGTCCTGATGGGCGCCGAGCGCAAGAGCATGGTCATCTCGAACGAAGAGAAACGCGTCACTGCTTATCATGAAGCAGGTCACACTCTCGTCGGCTTGAAAGTTCCGAACGCCGATCCGGTGCATAAGGTCACCATTATTCCGCGCGGGATGGCGCTCGGTGTGACTCAGCAATTGCCGGAAGGCGATCGGCATAACTACACACAGGAATACCTGCTCGGTCAGATTTCGATTCTGATGGGCGGCCGCATCGCCGAAGAAACATTCCTCGGCGGCATCACCACCGGCGCATCCAACGACATCGAACGCGCGACTGAGTTGGCGCGAGCGATGGTTTGTGAATATGGCATGTCCGAACTGGGACCGCTGACTTTTGGCAAGAAGGAAGAGCAGATCTTCCTGGGCCGCGAGATCGCCCAGCATCGTGATTATTCCGAAGAGACTTCGATTCGCATTGATTCGGAAGTGCGCAAGATCGTCACCGACCAATATGCGCGCGCGCGCCGGATCATCGAAGAGAACCGCGACACGATGGTGCGACTGGCGGAAGCTCTGCTCGAGCACGAGTCGCTCGACGGCGTACAGATTCGTCGCATCGTGGCCGGCCTGACGATCGAGGACAGCGAGCCCGCGATCGCGACCACCAGTTCCGAAGGACCGCCGCAGGTGACCGAGCCTTCGGCGAAACCTTTGAAACCAATCCTGCCGCCCATTACCGGCGGCAACCCTGCGCCGGCTTAGGGTGGCAGTAGTCCGACCGTTAAGCAGGACTGAACGTTAAAAGAAATGGCGAGAGTTTTCCGGCTCTCGCCTTTTTCTTTCCTTATGAGAATTGGCCGAGAGTCACTGGCCGGGTAAGGCAAGTTCCGTGAGCACGTGTTGCAGATCGTCGCGACCCGATTTTGGAAACACCACCCGTCCACCCGTTTCTTTGGTGAGGTTTTTGAGCAGGTCCGAAGCCTTCGACGCAGAGCTTAATTGCTGGACCATGCCGATCGCGTAAACCTTGGTTTTCGAAGCTTTCAATTTCTCTATCAATGCCGCCGCCTTGATCTGACTCTTGCGGTCCTCGCCGTCGGTGATCAAAACAATCACTCGTTCAGGGGCGCTTGCTTCATCTGTGGGCGGGCCAAAACTTTCGGCCATAGCCTGAACCGCGTCCAGCAGAGTCGTCTGGCCCCCCAGCACAAAAAGGTTGTCGATGGTTTGCTCCAGCGCTCTCTCGTCCTGAGTTGCTTCGAGGCGTTGAATTGCCACCGCTCTCGCTTCCTGCAGCCGTCCCTGTGAAGTGAAATCGAATATCGACACAGGCCCGCGCTCGTGAACCTGGCGCGTCACCGCCTTCCCGAATGCGAGCACTTCGTCGAATTGCGTCCTCATTGATCCGGAATTATCAAGGAAGAGAGCGTAAGAGACCTTCTTCTTGTCCTGCGCGCTGCAAACGGCCGACAGTGACAGTAAGACCACGAGGGTCAGGACGACGCCGGTAATTCTTGAACGGATGTTCATTGCTTCAATGGATTTCTTGAGTATCATACGCCTCGACTGTTGTATCCTCCAGTAGACTTCAGATGGTGGGGTATTGAGGAAAAAGAACGATCCGCGAAATCACCCGAAACTGTATTTGATCTTTCTCCCTTCTCCCTTTGGGAGTGTTTAGAAGGGCCGTGGATGAGGGCGCGCAGCATAGAGACGAAAGTTGGTTTGGTTATCAGCGTGTTAGCCAGACACAGTTTGAGATCAAGAGTAGGACCGGTCCTCAAACCCTCACTGTGCAAGCCGGACATCGTTTACGTTTCAGACCGGGGACATCGTTTACACTTTATTATTTGCGTAGCAGTAGCGCTGTGGGAACGGTGGGAAAACGTCTTTTGTTTTTTCCACGGTTTCCACAGCCAGTTCGGCTAAGGAGCTCATTTAGCTCTACGCCAGGTTGTAACCGGGCTAATGTTTTTGGTTCTTTCATCGAGTATTCCAAGGAGATGAAAACTGTAACGCAATTCCCATTTGTCCTCGGCAATCGGTTTGAGTCCCACGGGCTCTTTAGCCAGGACTTCCGAGAGGTAGAGCAGCTGACCACGCCACTTGATCTCGCCGTTATGACGCACCTGCCTGATGGTGACTCCCGACTCGTATTCCACGTCCGGGAGTTTGGCTGGAAAGGAGCGCGCCGAGGTGCAATAGACACTTCCCGGCGGCTCTCTTCCCAAGGCCTCATGGGAACGTTCCCAGTTATATTCCTCCACAAAAGGATCGTATTGGCGTTGTTGCTCATGGAGATCGCTTTGCGGCGCCACTGCCTGCTTCAAGGTTCGGTGCATCCGCTCATGCCGGCCGTTTTGAGCGGGTTTTCCCGGTTGGATCCGCTCCGGCTTAATGCCCAGCTTGATCCACCATTTCGAGAGCTGGCTGAGACCGCCCAGTGCCAGCGAGGCGAAAGGCGCTCCGTTGTCGGTGCGGATCACCTCGGGCAGTCCGGATTGTCGAAATACCCACTCAAACCAAGGCCGCACTTCCTCATGCCTGGGTCGCTCCAGCGCCCGGCACAAAAGCAGATACCTGGAAAAATTGTCGCTAATGGTCAGCGGGTAACAGCGCCGGCCGTTGCCCAACAAAAAGTCTCCCTTAAAGTCTGCACTCCAACTCTGATTAGGAGCTTCACACGCTCGAAAGGGTTCGCTATCCGGAGCCACCCGTCGCCGCCGCTGGCGCGCTTGCACCAATCCCGCTCGCTTCAATATTTCACCCGCCGTAGAATCCGCCGGCCACTTAATTTCCGGCCGCTGCCGGCGCAACCAGTCCAGCACCTTTTTCGGGCCCCATTTCTGGCGCTGAAGCTTGGTCTGCACAATCAGTCCGCGCAGCTCCTCTGCGGTCTGATTGGGATGACGCTGCGGCGCGCGGCTCAGTTCTTCAAGTCCGCGCAGCCCATGCTGCGCGTAACGCCCGATCCACTTGTCAGCCGTCGGCCGGCTAATCTCATAGATGCTGCAAAGCTCGCTCTTCCGGTAATCGCCGCTCAACCAATCGGCTATCAACTGGATTCTTTGGTCCATGGCACTGGTTTCCTTCCACGGCATCGGCACCCTCCTCCTGGCCGATGCAATGTAAACCATGTGCCCGGTTTATTCTGTAAACTATCTTACCGGTCTGTACC
>Ga0070698_100000398_pt1 | contig 45901 bp, 39 predicted proteins | sample KBSK1502metaG_FD_65477 | JGI IMG/M metagenome (GOLD analysis project Ga0070698, IMG submission 65477) | Corn, switchgrass and miscanthus rhizosphere microbial communities from Kellogg Biological Station, Michigan, USA - KBS K1-50-2 metaG | ecosystem: Host-associated > Plants > Roots >...
CTACACGTCCGCTGCTTTTGGTGAACCAAAACCTACGGGTAATTTCGGGATTAATAAACGCCTCGAAGACCTCCGCCACGGGTTTGCGAATGAGCATCTCGGCTTTTGCAATGGGTGCTTTAGTCAGTTGAAAGTTTTCCATGGTGGCTCCGCGCAATCCTGCTTGTGCACATCGACCGCGTCTGAGTAAAGGTTATCAGTCAGGCTATATAAGTCCAAAAAGGGAAGCCGCGTGCTGGTGTTAACGGAACAGGAAGTCACTTTGAGAAGGGCGTGCGGTACAGAACCCGGAGCGGTAGCGACGGGGTCAGACGGTCACGGCAGTGGGTCGACGAAAAACTCTGGCTGTTGAAATCTTTCCAAGCTTGTTTGCTTAGAATCACCTGCCGTTCCGAGTTGTAACTTTGGGTGATAGGGTTACAATACACAATGCGTTTCCCGACAGGGGTTTCAAGCTGTGAAAGTAAACTATTATCCAGAAACTGATTCGCTTTACATCGACCTATCTTCGAAGCCCAGCGTCGACAGCCGCGAAGTGTCCGACGGGGTAGTTTTAGATTACGATGCTGAAGGAAACCTTGTCGGAATCGATATCGACCACGCCAGCCTCAAGCTGGAAATCAAAGAAATCATCGTAAGCAAGTTTCCTGCGGCAGTGAAGCAAGTTGCGTAATTCTGCCGACGCACCTGGTCCTTGCCTCTAGGGCATCCGCGTCTTACTATCACTGCATGAGTTACCAGGACATCATCACGATCGAGCCCGGAAAGCGAGGCGGCAAGCCCTGTATTCGCGGAATGCGCGTTACCGTTTACGACGTGTTGGAGTATCTCGCTTCCGGTATGACGCAAGAGGAAATTCTTGACGATTTTCCTTACCTTAGCAAAGAGGACATTCTTGCGTGTCTCAGTTACGCCGCCGATCGTGAGAAGCGCTTGATGGTAGTTGAGGCGTGAAACCCCTCTTTGACCAAAATCTGTCACCGAAATTGGTCAAGCGACTGGCCGACCTTTACCCCGATTCAAATCACGTACACCGCCTCGTCCCTCGATCATCATGATCAAAATTCGTCAACTCACAAAAGAGTTCGGCACGCAGGTGGCGGTGCGCAAGATCGATCTGGACATTCCGGCCGGTCAACTGGTCGGCTTGTTGGGACCGAACGGCGCGGGTAAGAGCACGACCATCAAGATGTTGACCGGAATGTTGATGCCCACATCCGGAACCGCGGAGGTGGGTGGCTTTGATGTAATAAACGATCCCCTTAGCGTGAAGCGGATGACCGGTTATGTGCCTGAGAGTGGCGCTGTCTTTGAAGCGTTAACGGCCTGGGAATACCTGCAACTGGTCGCGGCCCTCTATCACATTCCGGAGGCTGAAGCGACTCAGCAGATCGAGCGCTTCGGGCAGTTCTTTGATCTCACCACGGATACTTTGCAGGACAAGCAACTGGCTGCTTATTCAAAAGGCATGCGCCAGAAAGTTGTGATCACTTCGGCGCTGCTACATAACCCGGAAGTAGTTTTCTTTGACGAGCCGCTCAACGGCCTCGACGCAAACGCGGCGCTTAGTTTGAAGACCTTGATTACTTCGCTGGCTCATGAAGGCAAGACGATCGTCTATTGCTCGCACATCCTGGACGTCGTCGAGCGTATCTGCGAACGCGTCGTGATCATTCACGAAGGATCGATGGTCGCGGACGGCACTGTCGCCCAGCTTATGGAACAGACCGGCCAAACTTCTCTGGAACATGTTTTCAACAAACTGACGGCGACGGAAAATCTGCTGGCGCGGGCGGAAGAATTTGCCCGGCTGCTCACAAGATAATTTTTCCGGTCCATGCAAGAAACCAAATCCATTGTAGCCACGATAGACCGCCAGCAACTCAAGGCGTTGCTGAAGTGTTACTTCCGCCTCAGCACCCGGGGACGCGTGACGCAATCGATGTCACGTGGCGGTAAACCGCGGAGCCTGTTCTTCATTCTGGGAATGTATGTCTTTATCGGGTTGATGAACAGCGTCATGCTGTTGACCATTCAACTGGACGTATTCACCTACACCGTCATTCTGCACTCCATGACGTTCTTCGTCGTGGGGATGGCGCTGACGGCCGAATCCGGCGACATCCTTTTCAACGTCAACGAAAGTGACGTCCTGGTGCACCGGCCAATTCACTCGCGGACATTGCTCCTGGCCAAGTCACTGAACTTGATCGCGTTCGCTCTCATTCTCGCGCTGGCGCTAAATCTTTTTCCGATGTTCTTCGGCCTGGCTGCGAGCGGAGCCCAACCGTGGTTTCCCGTCGTTCACTTGATTTCGCTTATTTTGTTATGTGTGTTCTGTGCCGGATTGGTCGTCTGCACTTATGGCGCGGTGATCAAATTCCTCGACCGCGAAAAGTTCGACAACTTCGCAGCCTGGTCACAGGTAGGCATGTCCATCGTTTTCATCGGCGGTTATCAAGTCGTTCCGCGACTGTTGCAGCGATTTGAAGGGCTGACGTTCAGGCCCTACGTCCGCTATTTTCTGGCGCTGCCCCCGGCATGGTTTGCCGGAATCGATTCGTTGGTCGCCGGCAATCTGCCGGCTAGCGAAGCGCTTCCTCTCGTGCTCCTGGGTTTTACGGCTACCGCATCGCTCGCTTATCTCGCGATCAGCAGGCTGGCCCCAAGCTATGGCGAGGGCTTGACCAGATTGAGTGAAAGCAAGACTCGGGCGCCGAAGACAACGCGCGCGCGAAAGCGAGCAACATCGAGGCGGAATCCGATCCTGCGTTGGTGGTTGCGCGATCCGATCGAGCGCCGGGCGTTTCGACTGGCGGCGGTTTACATGCGCAGAGATCGTGACGTCAAGCTTCGTCTTTATCCATCGCTGAGTTTCTATCTGGTGTTTCCGCTAATCGGTTTGCTCGATCGCAATCGCAGTGGTTTCTCGGCGTTCGTGCCGCTGATCACAGTGTGGATGCTGGGAACCATGCCGATGTCCGCGCTGGAGACTCTGCGCCTGTCTTCGCACTTTGCGGCGGCTGACATTTTCGCCATCGCCCCGTTAGAGAGCGCGGCGCCTGTCTTTCACGGAGTGCGCAAGGCGACGATCTATTACCTCTTGGTCCCGTCGCTTTGTATTGCCGGAATTTTAATCGCGTACCTGGCTACGGGTGGGCGTGAGTCTTTGATCCTGGCGCTGCCGGGCTTGATCGCGATTCCGACCATTTCACTGCTACCCGGTTTGCTGGACGAGTATCTGCCGTTATCGCGGCCCGCGGCGCGCGGCGAGCAGTCATCTCGCAACATGGGACTGATGTTTCTCACAATGTTGCTCATGCTCTTCGTGGTTGCCGTGGCGTATGTGGCATGGATATCCGGAGTTATCTGGATCCTGATCGCGATTGAGTTGGCGGTAATGGGTCTCTTGCATTGGACCTTTCGCCGCGTGATCAGCAATCGCAAACTCGAGCGTGGGGAATAAAACGGTACTTGATCGGGGAGCTGCAATGACAACTCGCAAACACATTCACAAGGAAATCTTCGACGCTGATACCTGACCGAGCGCCGCTAACGCCGGTTTTCGTCTGCTTAGGGCACGGACGACAACTTGTTCGGAGGGCTGATTCTCGAAACCGTGCCAGTGCCGGTGCTAGCCACCCAAATGTTGGTTCCGTCAAAGGTCACACCGAACGGGCCTCGGCCCACGGCAAAGGTAGCGAGCACGGTGCCGGCGCCCGGTTCTAATTTAGAGACCGTGTTGCTGCCGTTGTTCGCGACCCAGATGTACCCACCCGCAAAGGTCACGCCAGCCGGGCCATCACCCACGGCAACCTTATTAACCACACTTCCGTTGCTCGCCAACTGCATTACAGTCTGACTGAAAAAGTTAGCGACCCAGATGCTGGCGCCGTCAAAGGCTACGCCGAATGGCCCCTTCCCCACTGCAAACGTCCCCAGCACGCTGCCGTCGCCGGCTTGAAGCACGGTGACGGTGTTGCTTTTATTATTAGTCACCCAAATATTAGCGCCATCGAATGCCAGAGCCAGCGGGCGATTACCCACCTTGTAAGTTCCAAGTTTGAGGCCATCGCTCGCTTGCAACTTCGTCACGTCGTTGCTGTTCCGGTTTGCAACCCAAATGTTCTTACCATCGAAGGCCAATCCTCCCGGTCCATCTCCCGTTAGGTAAGAACCCAGGGTCGAGCCGTCGCTGGCGCGCAGTTTAGTGACGTTATCGCTCAGATAGTTCGCGACCCAAACGTTGGCGCCATCGAAAGCGAGAGCGACCGGTCGCTTGCCCGCGGCATAGGTTCCGAGGATGGCGCCGTCGCTGACTCGCATCTTGATCACAGTGTTGCTGAACTGATTAGCCACCCAGATGTTGGTGCCATCAAAGGCTAACGCCTCCGGGCCTTCGCCCACGACAAACGACGCAGTCTGGGAGCTGGTGGCGGCAGTCGCGGACACGTCGGTGCTGGTTGCCGTGGTTTGCGCGCTCGCAAGTGGCGCGAGAAACAGCAGGGTCGCAAAGATGAGCAGGCTTCTGACCGGCAGATTCGACTTCATTACCGTTCTCCTTTCTCGCCCGGACGGGCGGCGGCTGGTCCGCTCTTCGGCCAATCCACGAACGAGACTGACTCGACGATCCAGCTCGCATGAGCCATGCCCGGACAGGCTGCCCAAAGTTGCAGCCGTTCGTTTCCGTATCGGACCATCCCGATGTGCTGTGTCTTGTCCGCATCCAGTTTCGGGTCCGGATTAGTGAATCCGAGTTTCCGGCGCAGCAATTCGATCTCCGCGGGGACGCCGGTCAGGAACAGCCAACCTGGCCCCACACTATGCATCTGAGCATATTCCTTCAGCGCGCTCGGCGAGTCCTCTTCGGGCTTGAGCGTGATGGAATAAAAGAAGATGTCCCGGCCCACGCGATCGCCCAACATTTTCTGCACCCTCCTGAGATTCATGGTGATGGGCATGCAGATCCCTTCACACTTCGCATACATCATGTTGATGAGCACAATCTTATCTTTGAGCAGGTCATCGTAGAACCGGACCTTTTTGCCCTCGTGCGTGGTCAGGATGAGATTAGGAAAGTAGCGCTGCCTGATCATCTCACGGGAAGAGATGTTGTTTGAGCTTAAGACTTGACCGGATGCATTTGTCAGAAGCCCACCAGCGACCGGCGCCATGCCAATCAACCCAAGCATCTTTCTCCTATTCAAGCTCTTCATGTTAGGGGTCTCCTTTCTCATGCCTTGTATTGCGCTGTCAGTCCGCCAGAGCGCCGCGGGCCGAAAGGCCAGCTATGGGTTCGTCTTTGTGTCGCCCACGGTCGCGAGCTCCCACCTCAGCATCATCGCATGGTCCTCATGGACCGTGTTGTGACAATGCATCGGGTAGCGCCCCAGAAAGTCTCGGAAGCGGAAGAACAGTTTCACCTCGGTATTGTGCTCGAGACGGATCACGTCCTTTCGTCCTTTCTGTACCAGAGGAGAATTCACAGGTGGCTGCCCATTGATCAAGAGGGTCTGAAACTCTTCGAAATGAATATGGATGGGATGCTGCCAGCCGCCCGAACTGTTCTGCAGGATCCAGTGCTCGATTGTGTTTTGCTGAACCGCGAAGCGGATCTGATTGCAATCCATGAATTGGCCGTTGATCTGCCACTGACCGTTGCCCCTCTCGAACTTGAATGTCCGAGTTACCCTCGGCGTGCCGGCCGTACTCGGCAGCGTGTAGTACTGAGGATTAGTCGCCGGGTTGACGCTGTTGTCCGGCACCGCGGGCTGGTCCACCACAATCTGCATTACCCTGTTCCCCTGGCCTGCGGACAGAACATTGCCGGTTGGCCCGCGCCCGTCGTCCTGCTCCAGCCGGTTTTCCAGATAGAGCGTCTTGCCGGCGAGCGGAGCGAAGTCGATGATGATGTCGGCTCGTTCAGCCACACCCAGTCGCACGCTTTCAATCTGGACCGGGCTCGGCAGAAGGTTGCCGTCGTTGGAGATTTGCCAGAACAAATTATGCGCGTTCAAGTTCGTCAGATCGGTAATGAAGAACTCGTAAAAGCGCGAAGGCCCGCCATTCAGCCAACGGAAGCGGTACCTCCGCGGGCGAACGTGCATGACCGGCTGGATCTTTCCGTTGACCAGGAATTTATCTCCGAGGATTCCATCCAGGTTGAACAGATCGAAGAACAGGAGACCGGCATTATCAAAGCACCTGTCCGCAAACACCATATTCACGTCAAAATCAGGTACGCCGGTTGTCGGATTGGGTACGCCAGGCAGGCGAAATCCTGTTGTTTCATCGCCTGTGTCAAAGTTATTGTAGAGATTGTACATTCCCGCGAGTCCCTTGTAGACATTCTGGGCAGTGAAGTCTACCCGGTGATCGTGGTACCAGAGCGAACTCATAGATTCGTTTATGTCGCCGTTTGGCTGATGGGTCGATGCGAAACCCGCTAATACGTTCGGGTAGTACTGATCATAAAAAGTCGCGTTGGCAATTGCCGGAACTGCCGGGTTGGGAAAATAGTCGCATGGAAAACCGTCACTTTCCGATGGCGTATGGCCGTTGTGCAAGTGAGTGCTCACCTGGTTTATTCCGAAGCCGCCGTTGTTGGCCGGTAAGGCATTCACGTTGCGAACTATGATCGGCTCACCGTATCTGGCAACGTAGAGCGGCCCCGGACTTTTACCGTCGAAGGTCCAGAGAGTTTGCAGCGGGAGCTGCTGGTGCACGCTGAGCGCTGCCGCCTGTTGGACTATCCGGTACTGTTTCGTTGGCGGGAACGGACTTGTCACCACCTGATGGTTCCGCGTGCGTCCTTCACCCGCGGCGTTATTAGGAGCAATCGTCGGCGTTGGGGTAAGCGGTGTCGTTTCCGGACGCTTGACCGTCATCGGCGTGAACGCCTCAGTAAACGCCGACGTAGCCGGACTAGTGCAGACGTTGTCGGGCATCATGAAGCCCGATCGCGTCATCGGATGGGCACTGAGACCCTTTTTGGGAATGAGAAAGCCGGCGCTCGTAATCAGCCCCATTTGGATCATCTCGCGTCTGCTGAGTTGGGCGGCGACGATCTCCCGCCGGTTCTTCTGGGCCTGCTCGGCTTCTTTCTCTCGCCTTCGGTTCCTTTTGGATATGTGGGCCATTACGGGTCCTCCGCAGTTGAATGCTTTAGTTTCTAATCACTCGGCAGGACTAGCACTGCCTTGTGCGAATCTGAGACCTTGCCTGATTCGGTGTGCGTCATGACCGGGGAGCCTTACGGAACTCTGAATGCTTGCAGTAGGCGAGAGATCATCGAGGTCGTGATTCCCTTGCGAGCTTAGGCAGAGCAACCCGAAGACGATTGAAAAGGTCATCCCGTGTACAACGCCTGTGGTGACCTGATTTGGAGTTCAAGCTTTAGCGAGCTACCTAATTCGCAGCCGGAAGGCTGAACTCAACTCAATTAGGTCACCACTCAATCGCCTTGAGACTTCGCGTGGAAGGCGGGCGGACTATAGTATGGTTTGTTGCAGACGTCAAGAACTTTTGCCATGGCACATGTTTGATGCGAGAACTCTTCGCCGGCGAGAGGCTTCAGCCCTCACATCTGCGAAACTCGTTCGAGCCGCCACAACAGAATTCTCTGAGCGTGACGCTTAACGCGACAGTGGTTAAGAGAGTGTTCGATGGATGATCCTTCCATTGGGTCAACTTAGGGCATCCTATGGCTGGCAGGCTGAGCGGCAAGGACGATGATGTATCCCGTCCTGGTCCCTCCCGAGTAGCCGGAATATACAAACGGCAACCCTGGAGTTTGTTTCAAAGCGTTACCCGACACACCGATATCAGCGTTGCTCACACCCGGCGCATAGAGCATGTAGTGCGGTGGAAACTCAGTGTCCGAAAGCTGTCCTGTTTGCGGATCGAACTTCACATCGCCCGCCAGCATGTAAGCGATGCCCGTTTTGGCTGGACTGTGAAAACGACCTTTGCGAAACCCCTCGTCAATGTCCCTGGTGATTTCGGCCGCGGATTTTTGCTGGGCGAGCAATTCTCCAACCCGCAGCATGACCGGCAGAATCGTCCGGCTGCCTTCGGGATCCCAGCAGGTTGGATGCACGGCGGTATCTCCATTTTGAATCCCATCACGATTGACCATGCAGTGGAATCCATTCGTTCCCGTGCGCGCTTTTTCATAACCACGTTTACCGAATGTGTAGACGGTGGCTTCGCTCCGCAGATGAACCGGCGCGGCTTTCAGCGCGAGTTCGATTTCCTGCTCGCGCGATATCAGGGCTTGGGTTGGAAATCCAGACTCAACGACTGAGATCGAATCGGCATTCTTAATGGCGAGGATCCTATTGGCAGGCTGGTGCGTGGCAAAGACGATCAAGCAGTAAAGACTCAAGACGCACGGTGCAAGCAGAAGTCTTAACATTTGGATTCTCCGGAGTTGTCGTAATGAGGTCAGTACCACCTGCGTGAGCGGGTGGGTCAACCAGTCAATGCGCGGATCGACTGGTGGATCCACCCGCTTACGCAGGTGGTACTGACCTCATGTCCACGATGGAAGGGAGGGCTCATCAACGAACGCCGCGGAGCCCTCCCTGACGGTCGGGCTAATGTCCCGTGCTCTGACGCAACGTTCATCCTTACGGCTTCTTGGGCGCCGGTTTTAGCGCGGGCGCGGTGTCGGGCTTCTTCGGCTCTTCTTCAGGCTTGTCCGGTGGAAAGTCCTTGTCGTCGATGTCGATAATTTTTACTTCCGAGCCGAACTTGCGATAGCCGCGGAAAAGTATTTCATTACGCGTCTGTTCAATCTGGCCGCGCTCGCGGGCCGTCAGTTCCACCACCGCGCGCGACGGCAACAGATGCTCCACGCCATTGATCGTGACCCACTCGAAATCGATCAGTTTGCTCGCGGCGGTAATCGGAAAGCCGGGATCGATCTCGGTGCTGATGTCTTCGATTCGCAGCACGCGATTGTTTTCCCGGTCGATCCACACTCGCCCGCGATAGCCCGCTATGGTTGACTGCATCAAAGAGCCACGTTCGCCCCACCCCAGCGTCTGGTGAGAAAACTGTTTCTTGACTTCGTACTCGTAGACGATCGTTCGCCGTCCGCGCAGAGTATCGGTGTCGACCAGGTTGAATTCGGCGCGGCTCTCGGGTTTGAAGAGGTCGCTCAGGGCGGTGACGTATTCGCCGGTCGAAACCGTGCCGCCAAGTTTCATTCCGTATCCCTGATCCGGAGTTGCAGGCATGCCGTTTATCGAAAGCAGTTTGTAATCTTCACCCGCGGTCTGACGATAGCTCACCGCAATGCTCAAACGATCGTAGACCGCCCAGTTCTTGCTCTGGCCGTACGCATGCGAACGCGTAATTTGTTGCTTGACCAGGTAGTCCGGCATCGTCTCGGCCGCGCCGAGCGTTGCCTTACGAGCGCGCTCGATCAGTTCCAGGCCTTCAGCAGTTGGCGGTAGCGCGGCTGCCACCGGATTCGCGCGGCGGCGATCAGCTTCGGCCAGCGTGCGCTGCAACATCGCATCATTACCGCTCTTCGTAGCCACGAGCGATCGCAAACCATCGGTTAAGGGGAAAGCGATGCCGCGCTTGCGAATGTCGTCAACCAGTTTGTCTTTAGTTTCCGGGTGCTTCGGCAATTGATAGAGCAGTTGCACGAATTCCTGATTCGTCAGTGGCGGGCCCTGCTGTAATTCGGTTGCCTGAGGGAAGGGCGTGTTGCCGGTCTGCGCGAGCGCAGGTGAAACAAACAAGCCGGTACCAGGAATCGAGATGATTAAGAAAAATAAAAATCGCATAGATTGATAAATCAAAATGAAGTCCTTCATGGTGGCGACTCAAGCGTGTCAGAAGCCCGACCGTCAGAGAGGGCCACCGTCGAATCAGGTCCTCCCTCACGGCCGGGCTGCTGACGCCCACGGTTTATTATCTACTCCACGTCAACGGCGCGATAATTTTTGAAAGCATGTCGGGCTTTGCTTGATCGCGTTCGAGCACCGGATACTTCTCACCATCACCGTACGACACTTGAAAGGGCGCGACATGACCTTCGTTGTCAACCAGCAACTCGACGCGTCGTTGCCGGGAATCGGTCGTCGCTCTGACTGCGTCTCGCAGGACTTCCGCTGAATATGCTTTACCGTTGACCGCGAGGATTTTCATCCCCGGTCCGATGCCTGCTTTGGCCGCGGGCATGCCCTCGATCACATCCGCAATCGAGCCGTCCGCGTTGAGCCGCAGCCCAATGGAATAGGCCATTTCAGTGGCGTGCCGCACCGACTCGAGGTCTTTCAAAAATCCGCTGGGCGTCGTTTCGTACACCAGTTTCCAGCCGCCTCTTTCGATGCCGCCCAGAGGCGCCTGGAAGTCTGTGGAATTCAAACGCGTCAGCAAAAAATTTCGCCAGTCGAATGGCGCCACTTCATTTAAAGTCGTCACGACATCGTCGAATCCGTAGGTTTTGACGGTGGGCGGCGTGCTGGGCGCGCCATGAAAGCGCTTGCAGAAATCATCGAGCGACCGCGTACCGCCGGTCAACTCGCGAATCTTTGTGTCCGCGTCCAGCCAGATCAGCCAGCCTTCATCATAAAAGTCGACACCGCGCCGCAAGGAAGTCCATTCACCGGGCGCTTCGTAAAGAATCTGGGCCGCGATCGTGGTGTCGATCAATGGTCGCCACATTCGTCCCGGCTTGTGATCGAGATCGGCGGCGATTTGCGCGAGGTGCTCACGATACTGCTGCCCCGTCCACAACCCGCTGCGCGCCGACAGCAGGTTGCCGAGATACTGCGTCAGGCCTTCATAAACCCACAACAGCTCGCCCTTCATCGGCTCCTGATAATTCCGCGTCGCCAATCCGGCGGGCCGGCGATACTTCCCATTCCACGAGTGCACAAACTCGTGCGGCAGCACGCCAAGCGAGACATCGCGCAGGGCCGGATCGAGCAGCGAGCGTTCAGCCACGCGACTGTCATTCGACTCGTGATGCTCAAGTCCGAAGTGCGCCGTGTGATCGCTCAGTGTCAGCAGAAAATGATAGTTCGTGTAGTGCGTCGCGCCAAACAGTGAGACAGCTTCCGCGACGACGCGCTTCAGGGTTGTAGTCAGCTCCGGACTTATTTCCAGATCCGCCGGATTGTCGGCCGCGATGTCGATCTCGTTCGCTGGATTCACCGCCAAAGGAATTACGAGAAAGTATTCGCCCGCGAGCACGGGTGAATCAACCAGCCGTTCGAGCGAGACGGGAGCAAAACTAACTTTGCCTGCCGACTGACTGGTGACTGGCAGAGAGGTGCCGAACTTCCAACCCGCCGGGAGATTCAGACTTGCTTTGAAAGTAACGTCGCTGATGTCCGATCCGGCAGGATAGAGCACCAACTGGTTCCAGGTAACGATCGCGAGATGCGCGGTCGTCGAAGCTCCCGCCGTGAAACCGCCGGCGAATGAGGGTGAAAGAAAATCCAACGCGACCCCGAGTTCCTTCGCGCCCGAGGGAACTTCCAGATGGAACGCATACATGTCCACCTCGTCGCGCCGCCAGGGAATTGTTTTTCCGTTCGCGGTGAATTTCAAGCCGGCGAGATTGACGATGGGCCCGGTTGGTCCGTGCTCACCGGGAATCCATTGCGGATAGACGAGGGTCAACGGACCCGACGTCACCGGCATCGTCATGCGCGCATGAAAAAGTTTGCGCGGTGCTTCGGTGGCGTCAACGCTGAGCGTGATGGGCGCGTTGGCAGCGTTAGCTTTGGCGGCAACGAACTGGGCCTGAAAGAAAAAAATCGCAGCAGCTGCGAGAAACAATAAACTGAACCTGCGTTTCATGCGCGTCTCCAGAGGTTTCGGTTTGTGAACTGGAGTAATGATAAGCGAGTGAAATATGCAGCGCCTAATGCCGACAGCGCCGGACCCGTAACTGCGGTCACCGTTCCTGCGGATCAAATCATGACTGAAAACTGTTGTGCCTGGGTCCAGCGGTTCTTGGTAGGCGCAAGCTATTTGTGGCCCGAGGTAAACGGACGCTAGCAACAGAATTGCTCGATAGCTTGTTGCAAGATTCGAACACATTCGTTGAGTTGCTCGACGGGGACGAACTCGCCGGTGCGATGAGCCACGCGAATGTCGCCTGGCCCGAAGACGACGGCTTCGGCGCCGAGGCTGATCATGCTGGGTGCTTCGGTGCCGAAGGCAACTGTTCCGGTTTGCTTACCGGAAGATTCTTCAAGAAACTGCACCAGCGGAGAGTCTGCGCGCGTCTCGAAACTTTCATCCGCGCGCGCCGCCTCGATTTCGCAAACAAAATCAGCGTCCTGTTGGTGCAAATCTGCGGCGGCTAGCCTGACAAAGTTCAGTGCATAGTCAGAGTCTTGACCGGGAATCGTTCGCCACTCGAGAGTAAAGTGGCATTCTCCCGGAATTACGTTCTTAGCTGTCCCGCCCTCGATCAAGCCGACGTTCATGGTGGTGTAAGGCGGATCGAAACCGGCGCGCTGATCCTGTTTGAGTTCTCCGGCAATTTCTTCGATTCGTCCAATCAAACGCGCCGCGCGAAAGATTGCCGATGCGCCGATTTGTGGATAAGCGCTGTGGGCTTCGCGGCCGCGCACGGTGATTTCAGCCACGCAGTACCCTTTGCCTGCGCGCATAGGTTGCAGACAAGTCGGCTCTCCCACGATCGCATAACGCGCTCGAAAAGGTTTCGCTTGCGTCAGCCGCTTTGCGCCAATACATCCGACCTCTTCATCGGCGGTAAACACCAGCGCCAATGGCTTTCTTAAGCTCCCGAGATCGATTCTTTCAATTGCCGTCAGCGCCGCGGCGATAAAAGCCTTCGTGTCGCAGGCGCCGCGGCCGAAGAGCTCTCCATCTTTTTCCGTCAGATGCAGTGCTTCAATCCATGCGGGATCGTAAGGGACAGTGTCGGTGTGTCCGACCAGTACGAGTTCTATCGTGGCAGTGGCTTGAGTCTGTGCCACCAGGTTGGTCTTCTCGACTCCGGCGTCGTCGGTGTAGGAGTGCCAGGTGTTTCTTAAACCGGCCGCCTCACAACGGGTGGCGAGATAAGAAATGATCTCAGCATTCGAGCGCTGAGAAACTGAGTTGATAGCGACAAGGTCTTTTAAGATTTCCTCTACGGTCACGGGCAGAATTTTCTTGAGCGGCTTGCCGCTCTCCAGTGCGGTAAGGCTTGCCTTACCGTCGCTCACCTTTTCAAATAATCCGCGAGGCTAGGCCTCGCGGGTCGAGGCATAGCCTCTCCAAAATCTGAATCATTCAAGACGGAAAGGCAGAGCCTTTCCGCACTGGGGTGCGGCAAGCCGCAAAACTCAAGGAGAACCATCAGCTCCACAATTTCTTTTGCAATTCGCCAAACCGCTCGACAATTTCTTCCTGCACGAGATGTTGGCCTTCGGAGACGATGGGCTTGCCGGACACAACAACCTCGCGCACGGCCGCGCGCGACAAAGAAAAGACAATCCCGGCAAGCAGGTTATCAATTGACGCCCCGGCGATGGAAGGATCATCGAGCGCGACGGTGAAAAAATCCGCGACCTTTCCGGGCTCGAGTGTCCCGCCAGGCGCGCCGATGCTGCGCGCGCCGTTGACAGTCGCGCACTCGAATAACAATCGCGCCGTATCAGAAGCCCGACCGTCAGGGAGGGCACCGTTAAGCGCTGAGCCCTCCCTCACGGTCGGACTCCTGACACTAAGCACGGCCCGTTCGAGCTTCTGCAACCGCAAGTGATACTCAAGTTCGCGTGCATCTTCCAGTAAGTCGATCTGTGCGTGACTGTCAGTGCCCAAACAAACAGGCACATCATGCTTGAAATATTCTTCAGCGGGAACTACTCCATCCCCCAGGTTGCGCTCAGTGGTGGGGCAGGCGCACACCATCGCACCGCTCTGCGCAAACGACGAAATCGCTTTCGGCGTCACATGAATCGCGTGCACGGCCGTGAACCGTTCGCTCAGCAGGCCTTCGGTTTGCAAAAGTGCGACTGGTGAACGTCCATACTCTTCAACACACGCTGAAACCTCAGCTGGTTGTTCGGCAACGTGCATATGGACAAGCAGGTCACGTTGGTTCGCATGCGTGATCACCGTGCGCAAATATTCCAGCGGCACAGCGCGCACGCTGTGCGGCGCAACCCCGCTCCAAGTGCTCGGGGCAGTAGCCCGACCGTCAGGGAGGGCTCCCTTTTTATCATCAGCGGATGAGCCCTCCGTCACGGTCGGACTAGTTCCCCGAGTAACGCCGGCGATTAATGTCTCGAGATTTTTTAGATAGATTTCCGGATCGCTTTCGATGAAGCGCACCTGTCCTGGATTCGGCTCAGTCTGAAAACCCGCGCGCGCATAGGCGACTCTTAACAAAGCAATGCGCAGACCGACATCACCCGCCGCGCGAATGACTTCTTTCGCCAGGAGGTTCGGATCGTCATAAGGCGTGCCGTCGGGCTGGTGATGAAGATAGTGGAACTCGCCGACCGCGGTGATGCCGTGCAGGGCCATTTCGAGAAACGCCATGCGGGAGGCGTCGTAAACGTCTGCCGGGGTCAATCGCGTGGCCGCCGAATACATCATTTCGCGCCACGTCCAGAAACTATCACCAGCATTGTCGTTGTTTAGAGTCGGGCTACTGCCCGACCGGGCGCGCGGTAGCTCGCCCCGAAACGGAGCACTCAGCGATCTGTATTCCGTTCTCCCGCGCAGCACACGTTGAAAAGCGTGTGAGTGCGAATTGACCATTCCCGGCAGCAACGCGCGGTTGGTCAGGTTAATTCTTTTCTCATCCTTTAGTTCATCGACACGCGCAAGCTTGACGATTGTGCCGGACGAATCGCAGACAAGGGCCAATCCGCGCTCGAATCTCCCGCCGGTGAAAATCAAATCCGGCAGCCACGCAATCAGAGAATCTGTGTTTTCTTCAGAAGGCATTGTGTATTGAAGAAAAGCCCCCCTCCTTACCTGAAAGACTTTCAAGCCTGTGTCTCTATTCGAATCCTGAAAGCCTTGCAAACTTGAGTGACATAATCACGTTTAGTCAGCTCAACCACGCTTCCTATTAAGATTAAGCAGCCTCACAACCAGCGAAGCCCGCGGCGGCGGCGGCACAGCCTCGGCCTCTGCCCTCGTCCGCGCGCGGCGCCGGAGTAGTTCCAGCCGCAAACTTTCTTCACCACGATTCATGGTCCAGCGGTGATTCGATCGAAAGATGGGCTTCAGCAAAAACGAGAGCTTATCAATGATCGGTTTGTTCGCGCGAATCGTCCAATCATAAGTTATTTCGACGAACGGTCCTGCCTGCATAAATGTCCAGATGCCTTGGCCTTCAAGATCTCCGGTCGCGTTCATCGTAAAGCCGTTTGGATAGCGCGACTCCGTGGTGCGAAAGTTAATGCGCAAAGTGTAAGGCAGCCAACCGCCGGCGCGCAGCCCAATCAGTTTGCCCACGCCGCCCTCGCCGCCTGGCTCTAGTTCGTTCACTTCAAAATAAACGCTGGGCCACCAGGCAGAGAGTGACAGTGCATCTTCGATAATATCGGCGACTTCCTGCACGTCGCCAACGACGCGCCAGCGGTCTATGAAGTGGTAGTCGTTTGAGGGCATGCGGAAATATTCTCGGTCCGCGCGATGTTAGATTTAGTAGCCGGCGCGGGCAAGCCGAAGCTGCGGCTGGGCCGCCCGCGGTGGCACAGACTTCAGGAAGCTCTGATTAAGTTGACATTCGCGGGCTCTGGCGTTCTTCGCCTCGTAGAGGCGAAATGTTTATAGCACCGCGCCAATCTCCCAACGCTCGCTCCAGAGGAGCGAAATATCCCGTACGTTACCCTCCTACGGAGCGCCGGAAACAAAGTACCACTGGTGCTATAAACATTTTGCTCCTACGGAGCCAGTCAAGATGGTGCTCTTTTGAATGAGTTTCTTACACTTTATTCAGAGCTTTCTTCAGTCTGTGATTAGTATTGGCGGATTAGGTAACCCCAGTCACAATCACAGACTGAAGTCTGTGCCACTTTCGCTGAATTGTTGGGCGAGCCCCCGGAGTTCGTCGAGCGAGGAGTCAGACAAAATATTGAAGCGACGCAGGACAGATCCCGGCGGCAGTTCATGGGCCATGACTGAATCGGCTATTACCAGGGTGGCGGACTTAAGGCCCCTTTGCCAGCCGCGCTCGCGCGCATCACGAAAACTAAGCGAGTCAGGATCGAGTCCGGCAGCAACCAGAATCGTGCGCGCCCAACGCAGAAATTCCGGCCACCGAGACACCACCGCGATCAGCGCGTCGGCCGGAGGCCGTGCCTGTCCCTTCAGTGATTCCGGTATTGAGCGCGAGCGCAAAGACATTAAATCAGTATCAGGCGGCAGCGCGGCGCGGGCTGCTTCAATCCGGCTGGACATCGCGAGCGACACGGCGCCGGTCAAGACACCACCACGATCCTGGTCATCAGGATCAGCACCGATGGTGGGAACGTTCGTCGCTTCGGCAATCTCAGTCACGAGAATTTTTCGCAGTTCCGGATCGGGTTCGATTACCAGAAAATGATCTGGCGGTTGCAGCGCCAGCCAGTGCTGTAATCGTGTTTGAATCTCGCGTAGCGAGTGTCCGTTGGCCCGGGCCGCTCGGAAGAATTTCGCAATCGCTTCATCCAGGCCGTGATCGCCGGTCAGGGTTGGATCAGCTATGCGGCCGCGAACGTAAACGCCGCTTCCTTTGCGAACTTCAACCAGGCCGGCTCGATGCAGTTCGCGATACGCGGCGCTGACGGTATTTGAATGAATGCGAAAGCGACGGGCCAGCTCGCGCGTGCTGGGAAGTTTCTGTCTTGCTTTCAAGTCGCCGCTTAGTATCCCCAAACGAATCTGCGTGACCAGTTGCTCGCGCAGGGGAACTTCGCTGCTTCTTGAAAGCCACAGGCGCATGGTTCGCGGAGAATAGCATAAGCAGAGAAGGCAAGGCTTGCGATTACCGGAGCGACTACTGACCTCATCACGCCAGGGCTTTGTGCTGGCTCAGGCAAGTCGCAGTAGAATGATGTGGTCAATGGAAGGGCTAACCTCATCGCTGGCGGTCTTGACCGCCATGATTACTCCCGCCGTGCTGATTTCAGCCAGCGGCACGATGATCCTTTCGACCTCTACGCGCCTGGGTCGCGTGGTGGATCGCGTTCGGTCGCTTTCTGATCGGCTGCAATCACTGTCCAGTGACGAGGCTGACGTAGACCTATTGGAAGAGAAGCGCCTGATGACATTCGATCAACTGGACAAATTGACCAGCCGCTCGCGCCTGTTGCAGCGAGCCCTGACAACTTTCTATCTGGCCGTAGGCGTATTCGTGGCCACGAGTGTGGCCATCGGCGTTGTGTCTTTTTTCAATGGGAGGTTTGCCGTGATTCCGGTAGTGCTGGGTTTGATCGGCGCCTGTTTTCTTTTCTATGGCAGTATGCTGCTGGTTTTTGAAGCGCGTTTAGCGCTCAGCACTACGCACGCCGAAATGGATTTCATCTGGCGTACCAGCAAACGCTTGGTGCCGCCTGAAGTAGTTGAGCGACACAAGACTCACTACGTACACTTCCGCAAAAAGAAGGATTGAAAGTTCTCTAGCGACCGGGCTTTCTTGTTGAGGCCTGCCCGCTTGCTGCCGCAAACGGTTCCGTACCGAGCCCGGTCGAGCGACTCGGAGTCTTTCAAAGATAAGAGACCACTCGTGATCAGGTATTTATGATCGGACACAACGACAATTCTAAATTGGAAATAGCGCCTTCCTATCTTCGCCTGCTGCGTACAGGCGAGTTACATCGTCGCGTGGAGGCACTGGAAGCATTGCTGGAGCGTTGCACGGTTTGCCCGCGCGACTGTCTCAATAACAGATTGAAAGACGAAATTGCCGCGTGCTATTCGGGACGTCTGCCGATCGTCTCTTCTTATACTGCGCATTTTGGGGAAGAGCCGCCGCTGGTTGGCACGCGCGGGGCCGGCAACATTTTCTTTGGCAACTGCAACCTGCGCTGTGTCTATTGCCAGAACTATCAAATTTCCCAGACTCACAAAGAACAGATTAAGAATGAAGTGACGCACGAGCGCCTGGCCGAGATGATGATCGAATTGCAAGCACGCGGTTGTCATAACATCAACTTTGTTTCGCCCACGCATTTCGCGCCGCAGATGGCGCGCGCGATTCTGTTGGCTGCCGAACAAGGTCTGCGCCTGCCGATTGTTTACAACACGAACGCATACGATTCAGTCGAAGTGCTGAAACTTCTCGACGGCCTCGTCGACGTCTACCTGCCTGATTTGAAATACGCCGGCGACGACGAAGGGTGGTTGTATTCAAAGGTTCGCGGTTATCGCGACGTCGCGCGCGCCGCGATTGCCGAGATGCGCCGGCAGATGGGCGACGAACTCATCTATGACCGTGATGGACTTTTGAAACACGGACTGGTGATTCGTTTGTTGGTCCTGCCGAACGATGTTGGCAGCGTGAGCGATTCCCTGCGGTGGATTCGAGACGAACTGAGTCCGCGCGTGGCCGTCTCGCTGATGGCCCAGTACTATCCGACGAACGTGGCCGGGACGAATCAGCGTTACACCTTGCTGTCGCGTCGAATCAGAGAGACAGAATGGCTACGCGCAGTCGCGGCGCTGGATGAGTTCGGCATGGAAGAAGGATGGATGCAGGAATACGACGGCGCGGCTTTTTACTACCGCCCTGACTTTGACGATGCCGCGACGCCGTTTCGTGATGTCCGGGATTTTGAATGAGCGAGCACGGTTCACTAGCGTCGACTCCCGAGTCTTTGAGGAACTCTACAAAGTAAATCTCCCTGAGCTCTTTAGAAAACTAAGACGATTCTTTACAGAAGAAGAATAGTATTCATCTGTGTCCGGCGTATGGTCAGCGCTTATGCTAAGCCTTGCCGGCGTCCCATAGTCCACGTCGAGGGCGCAAGCCGCTTGATCGTTGTCGTGGGTGAAGAAGTTCTTTTGCAATGCTATACTCCCAAACCCTGAAAGGAACCGCTTATGACTCAAACCGTCAGTGTGGATGAAGCCCAAAATAAGTTGCAGGATTTGCTGGCACAAGCTTTAGCTGGTGACGAAGTGATAATCACAGACGACGGCACGCCGGTGGCGCGTCTGGTTCCGGTTGTGGCTCGCTCGAAAAGGAAGCGTGTTGCGGGTCTAAATCGAGGCACAATCTCGACTAGCGAAGACTTTGATGAACCCTTATCGGATGAGTTTTGGCTGGGCCAGGAATGAAACTTCTGCTCGACACGCATGTCTTCATCTGGTGGGCAGACCACCCAGAAGAACTTTCAGACGCCGCCCTATCCGCTCTGGAAGATGAAGCTAACGAGTTACTCTTGAGCGTTGCGAGCGTTTGGGAAATGCAGATCAAGATTCAATTGGGAAAGTTGAAACTAAGCCTGCCACTCAAAGATTTGATTAGGAACCAACAAGAGACCAACGAGCTTACCGTTTTGCCGGTGGCGTTGACTCACGTTCTGGCACTGAACGCCCTACCCTCGCACCACAAGGACCCTTTTGATCGTATGCTGATTGCTCAGAGTCTTGAAGAGAACCTTACTCTTGTCAGCGCAGATTCCCAGTTCTTGGCATATTCGGTTAAGTTGCTGCAATAGAGCGAGTGCCGTTTTGACTGCGCCTCTCTTCAATCCTAACCCTGCTGTTTCGGGGGCAACTGGAAAGGCGGGCGTCTTGGCGGCGCGGCTTCCGGCTCTTCTGTTTCCTTGATGCCGGCCAGCACATCTTTGTAGATCGTGATCTTGCCGTCCTGCTGCATGCGGTTCTGCACGGCCGCCAGATAATCATCAAAAACCTGATTCTTTCGTTCAGTGAGCGCGCCTTGCATCAGCGACTCACGTTGCTTTGCAAACTCGCTCAGGTCAGCTTCGGTGCGGCTGTTGACGCCGATCACTATGTAGTTCTGATTCAAAAAAATCGGTGTCTGGAGCACTTCACCCGCTTTGGCGGCGTAGAGCGGATCGTCGAGCAGTACGCTCGAGCCGGCTTCGCCCAGCGGCGTCGACAACTTGTAATTACCTTCAGCCTGGGCTTCCAACCCGATCTTTGCCGCGCCGGCTTTCAAATCACCGGGGCCCTTGGCATTTGCGATCAGCTCTTTGGCCTTGCTTTCCAATTGTGATTTGGCCTTCTCGGTCTTCACGGCCAGCGTCACCTTATCCTTGACTTCAGCGAACTCCGGGATGCGCGGACCTTTTTTGTCGACCAGCATGGGAATCGCAAAGCCGTTCTTGATTCCGGTACGCTCGCCGACGTCGTTCGGATTATTCAGCGGCGCGATCACTTCTTCGAATTGCTGCGAGCTGCCGATGTTTGGCACGTCGTCGCCAGGTTTCACGAACGGAGTCTCGCGCACCATGTCGGCGGGCGACATGTTGGCTTCGGCAGCGAACTCCTGCGCTACCTTCTGTGGATCTTTGGTTTCCTTCAGGCGATCCTGGGCCCGCTGGGCGATTTTTTGCGCGACCGCATAACCGCGGCGATTGCGCAGCGAGACCAGCAGTTCCGCTTTCGCATCCTCGAAAGTCTTGGGCACTGATTCGCCGCGGCGGAGGATGTAATAAGCGCCCTTGTATTTGATCGCGTCGGTGACCTCGCCCGGCTGCATGTCGAGCACCTTCTGGTAAGGGTCGTCGGACTTGTTGGCACTCTTCTTAACTATCCCGGCCACCTGTCCGCCGTTTTTTGCGGTGACAGGATCTTCGGAATTACCCTTTGCCAACTCGCCAAACGCCTCTTCGGTTGTCGTCTCCTGCGTTCCGCGCGCCTTGGCAACCAGTTCGTCCGCCTTGGCCCTGGCGGTTGCGTCGAGATCCGGGCGCGCGATCTTCAAAACGATCTGCTGGACTTTGACTCCGGCCTGTTTGAATTCGGGTTTCAGATTGTCGTACTCGTCCTTCAGATCCTTGTCTGAGATTTGGAGCTTCTGTCCGGACTTGTCCTGATCGATGAAAAGGTACTTGATCTTTTTCTGCGGCACACTGATGTTGTAATCGTCCTTGTGCTGATCGTAATAGGCTTTCAGCTCGTCATCGGTCGGTTGAACCTTCTCTGCCAGCTTGTCGGCCGCAACCACCACGTAGGTCAGATCAAAGTTTGTGTTCTTGCGCTTGTACTCCTGTTGCACTTCGTCTTCCGAAATGCGCACGCTGGCTGCCACAAAAGCTTCCAGCTTCTCGTGCGCGATGGATTCGGCAACGTCGCGTTCAAACAGGGCGATGTCGCCGCCGGGGACTCGCTCCTGATACTTGCTCATGTCCAGCTTGCCGGAAGCATCCGCGAGCAAAAACTTTCCTGCCGGATCGATGAACATTTTCGCGATTTTGTCTTTGACCTCGGATTCGGAAGCGCCCAGGCCCAACCGCTCGGCCTCCTGCACGGTTACTTGTTTCAGGACTAACTCGTTGAGAATCCGTTCGTCGGTGTAGCCCATTCGGGCCAAACTGATCTGGCCACCAAAGCGGCTGAATTGATTTTGAATACTCTGCTTCTGACTCGCGAAGTCACCCACGGTGATTTCGGCGCCGTTCACCTTTGCCAGCACCTCAGGGTTTTTGGTGGTGTCTAAGTTCGAGGATCCACTGTTGGGTCTGAAAAAGAGCACCAGGCTGAGGGCCATGATGCCGACAAAGCCCAGAATCAGGACTTTGCTGGTGCGTTCAAAGCGGCTTAGTTGTTTGAGCATGTATGTAGACCTTTTCCAAGTATTCCGAAACCACGAATTCTAAATGAGCGCACCACAGGCTGCAACTTGCGGGGGCGCTCGATGCGTTTGGAGTACCGGCTTCAGTCGGCTTATCTTCGCCTTGCCCCAAGCCGGCGAAAGTCGGTACTCCGAACTTTTGACTTTTGCGTGGCTTGTAGCGCGAATGATATTTTAATTGCTTAGATGCACTCAATCGCAATCTCGACGCTGGCCTGGGTCGGTTTCTGTATTTTCATCTTCGCGATGCTGGCCATCGACCTGGGGCTCTTCAATCGCAAACCCCACGAAATCAGTCCTCGTAATGCAGCGATCTGGAGCGGCATCTGGGTAGCACTCGCCCTGGCCTTTGCCGGATTCTTGTTTGGTCCACTGGGATGGGAGCTTTTTGGCGCGGCCCGTCATCAGAAGGCCCTGGAGTTTCTTGCCGGCTATCTTATCGAACTCTCGCTCTCAGTCGACAACCTGTTTGTCTTCCTGCTGATCTTTTCGTATTTCAAAGTCCCGCCGAAATATCAACACCGGGTTCTCTACTGGGGCGTGCTCGGCGCGCTGGTGATGCGGGTAGTGATGATCCTGCTCGGCACGGCACTAATCGATCGGTTTCATTGGATTATTTATTTCTTCGGCGCGTTTCTGGTGTACACCGGTCTACAAATGTTGCGGGGCGGGGAAACCGAGATCGAGCCGGAGGAAAATGTGGTAGTTCGGTTTGTTTCGCGTTATGTCCCGATCACGCGTCACTACGAGCGCCGTAAATTTTTTACCGTACTCGACGGGAAACGCGTCGGTACCCTCCTCTTGCTGGTGCTGATTGTGGTTGAAGTGACCGACCTGGTTTTCGCGGTCGACTCGATCCCGGCAATCTTCGGTGTCACTACCGATCGGTTCATCGTTTACACTTCAAATGTCTTCGCTATTCTTGGACTGCGCACCTTCTATTTTCTGCTGGCCGGAGTCGTCGAGAAGTTTCATTATCTCAAAGTGGGTCTCGGCATCGTGCTGAGTTTCATCGGTGTCAAGATGCTTCTGCCGCTATTGGCGAAGTTTTCGGCGGCGGCTTGTCAAGCGCTGGGCTACAAAGCGCTGGGGGACTGGGTTCATGGGATCGACGATATCCCGATTGGTATTGCGCTGGGGATCGTAGCTGCGGTGCTTTTGGCTTCGGTAGGCGCGTCGCTGATGTGGCCCGACAAACGCGGAACGAAGAGCTCGAAGTAGATCGATGCGGCCGAACGATTTACTACTAAGACACTAAGCACACAAAGAAGAAATAGGAACGGGAACCGAAACTCGTTCGGAGTTCCGCCTTGGGGCGGCATTGTTAGGACCCACCGCCTGAAGGCGGAACTCCAAACCCTTCAGATCAGCCGATCTTGTCCGCTTCCGCTTCCTTTGATCCTGGTGTCTTCGTGTCTTAGTGGTTAAATCTCCGTACCCCAAACACGACATCGCCCCGAAGGGCTGTTCCCTGCGGGGCGACGGAGCGCGCACCGGAAAGCTCCGGCAGCTATTTTTGGAAACGGTTCTTAAGAAACCTTAACTGTAGAGAGTCTCGGTGTTGACTCTTCGCTCGCCGAAAACCAAGTATTAGGAGCCAGCGAGTACAGCTTTCCAGTCATCTTGGTTAGTGTCCAAAGTTTAGTCCTGAGACCCTGTTTGGGTCAAGCATCATGTTGACCGCACCTGATACGTACAGGCCACATCTATCGCCTTTCTTACAATTCAATTACCCTTGCCAAATCAGCGGCGCCAGTAACACTACAATTAACGCGCAAATCGCCGTAAGCGGCGTGCCAACTAGTACGAAATCTACAAAACGGTAGCGACCCGGGCCATAAACCAGCAGGTTGCCGTGATGTCCAATGGGGGTGAGAAATGCGACTACGGAAGCCATGGCAACCGTCACCACGAACGGTTCAGGCGCGCGGCCCAAAGCCTGTGCGAGAGCCACAGCTATAGGCGCCAAAAGAGCAGTCGTAGCTGAGTCCGACATGAACTGCGTAATGATTGCCACGAGTGCGAACAACGCCAACAGCACCATCCGCTCCGGCCAGCTTCCCACCGCGTGCTGCAACCATCCAGCGAGCAGCGTGGCCGTCCCTGTTTTTTGCATGGCCGCGCCCAGCGGGATCGCGCCGGCAATGAACACGAAAATGCGCGAGTCGATCGATCGATAGGCTTGATTGATGGGAATGCAGCCAGTCAGAATCACCATCACGGCGCCGCTGATCGCGGCCATCTCGATCGACATGAGATTGAAGGCAGCCAACGAGATTGTGGCCAGCATTATGAGGCCCGCCAACCACGCCTTGCGGCGAAGTTTTGGCTCGGCATGGAAAGGAACAAGCATCAGAAAAGCTTCATCGTTGGCGACGCGGGCCAGCGATTCCTGGTCGCCTTCCGGCAAGTTTGCCGATCAAAGCACCAATCTTGTCCGACAGAGCGGTCACGTGCAGCGCTCCGCTTAGGACGAAAATCCCGGCGATGACGATCGCCGGCTCACTGCTGAATCCGGCCAGGGCCTCGTCCGCTTTCAAGACTCGCGTGAGGTAGAGCGCCACGACGATCATTACCGCGACCATATCGGTGCGGATCCATTCAGTAACAAAAAGCAGCAGCGCGACGAGCAGAATTGCAATGAACCAGAGCTGCTGCGGATTTACATTTGCGAACACAAATTTTCTCCTGAACCTCGAGCGGTTGAAAGGAAAAACACCGCCGTGAGTCATTAGGTGTTTCTAACTAGCAAGGGGGTTGGGGATTAAAGAGTACTATGCGGGGCACTTGTGAGCAACGAGCAGGATCGATGATGCAAGGGACGGCTGAGTTTCATTGAGGTGACGAGAAGACAAATGGGCCGACAGTGCAATGTGTGATTGAAATGTTTTGATGATTCGAGCACATCACGCAAGAAACCCGGTTTCTGATAAGCTCACACAAATGGACATCACGATCAAAACGCCGCGCGATTTTAACTATCGCCGGACTGTTCGCAGTCACGGCTGGTATGGACTTCTGCCTTTCGAATTCGATCAAGAGGCTTGGACCCTCGTCAGGGTGCTTGACCTGGCTGATGCTGATCCAGTGATCGTGGAGATTTCATCGCGGAGCCGGGGAATCAATATCAGTATTTCGCGACGAGTCGGAAAGAAAGCGGCGGCACGGATTGAACGCGACGTGCGTCATATGTTCCGGCTGGACGATGACCTGAGCGAGTTTTACCAGTCCGTAACCGCTGATCCCGATTTTTCGTGGGTCGCCCAGGAAGGCGCCGGGCGACTTCTGCGATCGCCGACAGTCTTCGAGGATCTGGTGAAAATGATCTGCACTACGAATTGTTCCTGGGCGCTGACGGATAAAATGGTCACTGCACTGGTTAACAAACTCGGTCGCGCGGCAACAGATGGCCGCAAGACTTTTCCCGACGCCAGGGCCATGGCGGAAAAGCCGGCCAGCTTTTTTCGCGATCAGATTCGGGCGGGCTATCGCGCGCCATACATGGCCGAGCTGGCGCAACGAGTGGCGTCCGGTGCGCTCGATGTGGAAGCCTGGCTGACCAGCGAACTTCCTCTGAGCGATTTGATCAAGGAAATGAAAAGCGTGAAAGGCGTCGGCAACTACGCGGCTGAAAACTTATTGAAATTGATCGGTCGCTATGATGGGCTGGCGCTGGATTCATGGACGCGGGCTAAGTTCGCGACCTTGCACAATAAAGGGCGCATCGCCAACGACAAAAAAATCGCACGTTTCTATTCCCGTTTTAATTCGTGGCGAGGGTTGGCATTGTGGTGCGACCTCACGCGTGACTGGTTGGATCCTGAAAAATTAATGGAATGATCTTCGAATTGTTCAGTTCTCTGGATGCCTCTACAACATCTCGAACAGTTTCATGATTTAAGTGAAATGCAAATGTTAATCTTGTAACTGCAACCTTTCATCCCGCGTTATCACTAATTAGACAACGAACAAGATAGCTCGATCGCGCAGGCGTATCGAGCAGGGTTCGAATAACAGGGAGGAAAGTTATGAAAGTTTTTTTAAAGAGTACGTTTGCCGCACTTATGATTTGCGCACTGGCGTCGATCTCGATTCATGCAGCGGCTAAGGATAAGGTCAGAACTGAAACCGTGACATTCTATTCGGATACGACGGTGAATGGCACGCTGGTGAAAGCCGGAGATTATCAGGTCAAATTCAATGAGCAAACCGGCGAGCTGTCCATTCTCAAGGATGGCAAAGTTAAGGCCAAAACAACTGCGCAGCTTCAAACGCGTAGTGACAAAGCCAAACACACCGTCGTCAGAACGCTCGACAAGGGCGGCGTTGCCGAACTAATCGGCTTCAGCTTCGGCGGTTCGACCCAGGAAGTAGTAGTGGGCGCAAGCAGCGGAGCAGTAACTGGTAATAATTAGTTTTGATCCGCAGCGGGGAAGAAAAAGCGCGCTTCGGAAACACGAGTTTCCGAGCGCGTTTTCTTTTATGCGACTCGTGCGTGTCAGTAGCAAAAGCTGGTAGATTTGAAAATGATCGTCGAACTATTCAGTTCTCTGGATACGCCTACAACATCTCATGCAGTTTCTGTCAAAAAAGTGAAATGCGAAAGTTAATTCCGGAACTGCAACCTTTCATCCCACGTTATCACTTACTAGTTAACGGAACGAGACAGCTCAGTCGCGCAGGCGTAGTGAGCAGGGTTGAAACAACAGGGAGGAAAGTTATGAAAGTTTTCTTGAAGAGTACGTTTGCCGCACTCTTGATTTGCGCGCTGGCGTCGATCTCGATTTTTGCAGCGGCTAAGAACAAGGTCAAAACTGAAACCGTGACGTTCGCGTCGGATACGATGGTGAATGGCACACTGGTGAAGGCTGGGGAATATCAGATCAAGTTCAACGAGCAAAGCGGCGAGCTGTCCATTCTCAAAGATGGCAAGGTCAAAGCCAAAACTACTGCGCAGCTTCAACCGCGTAGTGAGAAGGCCAGGGATACCGCGCTGAGAACGCAAACTAAAGGCAGTGTTGCCGAGTTGATCGGTGTCACTTTCGGCGGCTCGAAACAGGATGTGGTAGTAAGTGCAAGCAGCGGAACCGTAACGGGTAATAATTAGTTTCGGTTCGCAGGCGTGGAAAGACGCGCTTCGGAGATATAAGTCTCCGAGGCGCGTTTCTTTTTCAGTGACACAGACTTCAGTCTGTGTACTAACATAATCACAGACTGAAGTCTGTGCCACTAAGCGCCGGTGCGATATCTCAAGCCGAGGGCGATGATTTTTTGCAGCAGGCCTTCATAGTCAATGCCGCAGTGCAGGGCTGAGTCGGCGAAATCTTCCGCGTGGGCGATCTGCGGATTGGGATTGGCTTCCAGCACATAAATCTGTCCGTCATCAGTCACGCGATAGTCCAGGCGTGCATAACCGCTCAGGAAAAGCGTGCGATAAATTCTCTTCGAGAGACGCTCGATCTTTTCGGTCATCGCTTTGTCGATCTCGGCAGCCCTGGTGACGACGCCGACTTTTTCCTGATAAGCCGGGTCCCATTTCAATTTGGAGGTGGCGATATTAGGCGCGCCTTCGGGAAGTTTTTCGATCACCAATTCCCAGGGCGTGTAAGTTTGCAGGCGCTGATTGCCGATCACACTCACATAGATCTCGCGGCCGGCGATGTACTGTTCGGCGATCGCGTGCGTCTTTGTCTGGCGATGAATAAACTCGACGCGCTCCGCCAGCTTTTCATCGTCATTAACGATCGATGCGCGCGCGATGCCGACTGAGCCTTCCTCGCTGATTGACTTCACCAGGAGCGGAAACTTCAGTCGCTTCGATCGTTTAACTTTCCGGTTCATGTGAAAGACTGCGAAAGCCGGCACGTGTATGCGATGGTAAGCGAGCACCATCTTTGAGAGCGCCTTGTCGCGACAGATGGTGAGCCCGCGGGGATTGCATCCCGTATACGGCTGTTTCATCAGCTCGAGATAACTGACGACATGCTGGTCGTACAGCGGATAGCCATGAAATTCTTCCAGCAGATTGAAAGCGATGTGCGGCTTGTGCTCCATCAGGGCATTGCCGATCACGCCCAGGTTGTTGTAAACGCCCACCGGCGCCACGTCGTGGCCGATCTTTTTCAAGGTTGAGATGACATCCCATTCGGTCTTGTAGGGGGCGACCTCTTTCGCGCTCAGGCCTTCGATCCTGTCCGGCGGAACGAGATCCTCGTGGCACAACACAATCACGCGAAGTTTTTTGAAAGTTTCTGTGGTCACAATGAGATCCTGTGGTAACCGGAGTGGACCACATTCATGGTTTGCACCGTAAGCATGATCATCGTTTCGCGTTTCGCGTGTTCACGGCTGCCGCTCAGGCGCAGTTTCAATTGGCCGGCCCGCTCGATCATCAGTTCGTAGACATGATCGATGGCGTACTTGTGCACGCCCGTTCCGTCGCCGACCAACTGCTCGATTTCCCGCTTGATCGAACGCAGAAAACTGACGGCCGTCATCCGCGATTTGTGTCGCGGTTCGGCAGAGAAGATGCGCCGCAGATCGGCGTCAAGATAAGCCGGCCACTGAAATTCATATTGGCTTTGCTTCCGTTCATAGTGTGCGCGCAGAGTGATCTTGATCTCGGGCAGGGTCTCAACTTTTCGTCGCACGCGATTTTTCGGCCGCGTGCCGGCGATCTCTTTCAGCACTTCGTCGATGTATTCCAGCTTCTGGAGCGCCGGCCAATTACGATAGCGCCGCCGCCAGTTTGAGCGTGGTTGCAACCAAACCGCAAATGTTTCCGCGAAGTCTTCCGCCGGATGTGCCTGCGCGTACCAGGCATCGAGGTTGAGCACATAGCGCCGGCTGTTTGGTTTTGGCTTGTAAGAATCCGGATAGCGTTGCGTGAATAAACCAAAGACTCGATGCCACTGCCGCTTGAAGTGCAGTCGAAAAGCATTGTCGATGGCGTGGCCGGCCTCGTGACGCAGGATGCGCATGCACTGCATGTCGGTGCCGCCCTCGACTTCCAACATTTGCTTTCGTTCGAGCTTCATCAAGCGCGGGTGGGCCAGATAAAAAGGAATCGCGAATCCGGGCACGCCGTCAGGCGTAAACCATTCCGCCGACAACCAAACGTGCGGCTTGAAGCGAATACCGCGATCGTTCAGTTCGCTGTAGAGACGCTTGATATGAGGTTCGAGAAACGATCCCTTGATGCGTATCGGCAGATCGCAGATACGCGTGTCGAGCAGTCGCTCATCCGAAATGAGGCTCCATCTGAATCGCGTCGGCACTCGGCCAATTGTAGCTGTGATTGGTTTGAGAGGCTAGATGGTTTGCAGTGCGCCGGCAAAGCGAAGCGGCGACGGCGCTTTGAATGCGCCGCCGCCGCCGCCTTCAGTAAATCCAAAGCGGTGTCTCCCGATACATCGGGATCGTCACCGCGCTCCAAATGGAAGTTACTGCTTGTTGAAGACCAGCGTCGAGTCCTGCGGACCGCGTGGGCTTTCGCTGTGACGTGCAACCGTCAGCACCTTATCGCCTGATAGCGACAACTTTTCGACGGTGGTGAATTTGAATTCCTGGCCGTCGCGGCTGCCGGCACGAACCGATGACAGTTCGAGGGTTTTGCCGTCGCTGCTCCATGTGGCCTTGGTGGTATTACTGCCGCCCGGGGCTTCAGCGGTGACTTCCTTGCCGTCAAGATTGAACGCGCGTGGGCCCATGGGACCGCCGCCACGTCCGCCACCGCCACCGCCGCCGGCACCCGGCGTCGCGCCGGCTGCCGGTGCGCCGGCAACGACTTTGGAATCGATTGAAATCTGTTTGTCGTCCTGCGTGATCGTCCAGGTGACGCTTTCGGCGTTCATCATGCCCTGCGACAGGCCCTGGCTCTTCGCCTTGTCCAGCGTCCAGGTACCGGCGAAATTGGCCGGCGCAAACGCGCTGGCAGCCACGACGGCTAAGCCTAACGCAGTCATTAGTCCGGCTATCAAAAACAATCTTCTCATTAGAAAATCCTCCGTTAATTTGTGGTTCGCTCGTCTGCGCGATCGAGACTTTAATTGCGAGTTCGGTACTTAAGACGCTCTGTGTGGCCGTCGGGTTACTATTTGTTTTGAATGTCAGAAGCCCGACCGTCAGAGAGGGCAAGCATTTGTAAGAAGCTCTCCCTAATGGTTGGGCTGCCGCCACGCTTTAGCTCGTCTTGGCCGCCGGACGCCAGAAGGAAGCCAACCGCCTGCCCCCGGCGGTTTGCAGCAGACTCATCGTGCCCATGTACCCATAGCCGAAGCAGAACAGAAGCAAAAACGCGATCGGCCCCCACATATGCATTCTGATCGCATAAGCAATCGCCAAAACAAAATAGAGGGCAAAGCTCAACTCGAGCAGCGGCAGCCAGCCGTGCTTGCGCTTATACTTTTTACCTTTCCAGGATTCGTCGGTAGTTGTCTCGACGCGATATTTTGGTGTTCGGACAAAGTCGGACTTAAAGCCTACCAGCGCTTCCAGAACCGCGCGCGCGTTCGAAAATGCCAGTCCGATGCCGAGGCCCATTACCAGCGGCAAATGCAACAGCCGCATGCCGCGCTTCTTGTCCAGGTACCAGACAGCGGTGCCGTAAAAGAGGACTACCGAAACTGTCGAGAAGAAAAGCAGTGGCACGTCGAGCATCATCAGTTGATGCAGACCCTGGTTGTAGCGAACCAGCAACAGCGGAAACTGCATGAAGCTGGCCACGATCATCAACGGGTAACTGATGTTGCCCGTCAGGCGAAAGAACATTTCCAGCTTCACCCGCATTGGCAAAGGCGCGTGCCAGATGCGCCGGTAAAGTTTGAACCAGACTTGCAGCACGCCCTTGGCCCAACGGCGCTGTTGCGCTTTGAAGGCGTTAATCTCGACCGGAATTTCTGCCGGCGAATCTTCATCCAGCAGGTAAACAAAGCGCCAGCCCATCAACTGCGCGCGAAAACTTAAATCGGTGTCTTCGGTGAGCGTGTCGTGCTGCCAGCCGCCGCTCATCTCGATCGCTTCGCGGCGCCAGATTCCGGCAGTGCCGTTGAAGTTGAAAAAATTGCCTGAGCGATTCCGCGTGGTTTGCTCGACTACAAAATGCCCGTCGAGCATGATCGTTTGCAGGCGCGTCAGCAAATTGTAAGACCCGTTGATATGGGACCAGCGCATCTGCGCGCAGCCAACGATCGGATCGGTGAAGTGATGAACCAGCTTACGCAGGAAATCCGGCTTCGGGACAAAGTCGGCGTCGAAGATCGCGATCAGATTTCCCTTCGCCGTCCGCATGCCGTTTTCCAGCGCGCCCGCTTTGAATCCCGTGCGATCGTCGCGATGAATGTAGTGGATGTCGAAACCAAGGGCCGCGTATTTCGCGACCGTAGCGCGCGCGATACTCACTGTCTCATCGGTCGAGTCATCCAGCACCTGAATTTCGATCCGGTCACGCGGATAGTCAATCTCGGTCACAGCCTTGACCAAACGCTCAACCACGTACATCTCGTTGAAGAGCGGGAGCTGCACCGTGATGTGTGGCAACTCGCCGGCAGCGAACTCGCCTTTTGCCTTTGGCGGAAACCTCGAGTATCGCCAGAAGTCGATCACCTGCTTCACCCGATAGACGCCGTAGATCGCCAGGACCGCGAGGATGCCGAAGTAAATAATCAGTACGGTCCAGTCGAAAGCATCGAGCTGATAGAGGGGGCTTATGTTTGCGGAAGTCTTCTCGATGATGTCGCAGTACCCGGGAAAGTCTACGCATAGATCACCGGTGAGGGGATGAACATTCGTGGCAAGCAATAGTGACATGTGATTTTTAAATCTTTCGGAGAAGCTTCCGATCAGTGGCTGTCTGTCAGAGCAAAACCAAATCGGGGCTTCGGGATTCTAACGCAGTGGCACAGCGGGGCGCTAGCCCGACCGTAAGGAAGGGCTCATCTGTAAGCGCTGAGTGAACCTGAGCCCTCCCTGACGGTCGGCCTTGTACCCCGGTAACGCGATCGTTCAGATTGAAGCAAGCGCTGCCAGAGTGACTTGCTTTTCTGACCGGTTCCGCTCGCTCGGCTGCGGGGAGAGCCTATTTTCGTTGGGAAATTCGAGAAAGCCAGGCATGGAACACTCGTTGCCATTCGCGCGCATAGGTGCGGAGGCGTTTCCTCCCGCGTTCATCCGAAATGAATACCTCCCGACTAAATCAAATTTTTATTTGGATCGTAATCAGCGTCGGCGCAGCCGTCGTGGCTTTCTCATGTGCTCACCTGTCATGGGATCACGTTGATATTCGCTTCCTCCTGCTGGCCCTCGCAACGATCCTGATCGGTCCGCGATTAAGCATTCCCATCCCGCGCGCCAAGGCCTACATCTCGGTTTCAGACACTTTCATATTTCTTTCGTTGCTGCTGTTTGGCGGCGAGGCAGCCATCGTGCTGGCCACCACCGAAGCGCTCTGTTCATCTGTGCGTATCAGCAACAGAATGCGAACGCATCTTTTCAATGCCGCGGTGATGGGGTGCGCGACATTCCTCACGGTTTGGACTTTGCGGCTCTTCTTTGGCGAGACGCTGACCTGGCGCGATGTTTATTCTTCCAACTATCTGGTAGTGGTTTGCGCGATGGCGGTAATCCAGTACGCCGGCAACTCGATACCCGTGGCGATCAGTTCCGCGCTCAAAGCTGGTCAGCCGCTCTGGCTCACCTGGCGCCGGAACTTCATGTGGACATCGATCACTTACTTTGCCGGCGCCATCGCCGCGGGAATCATCGCCCGGTTCATCGGCAACGTCGGCTTCTTCGCTTTTAGCGCCACGATTCCAATCATCGCCATCGTTTACTTTACTTATTGGACCTACATGAAGAACGTCGAAGCCTCGGTGGCGCAAGCAGAGCTCGCGCGCCGTCACGTTGAGGAGCTTAGCCGGCACATCGCCGAACAGGAACGCATCCAACGCGCGTTACGAGAAACCGAAGCGCACTTTCGCAACGCTTTTGACTATGCCGCCATTGGCATGGCCCTGGTTTCGCCGCAGGGCGCCTGGCTGCGGGTGAATCGTTCGTTGTGTGATCTGATCGGATACAGCGAAGAGGAGTTGCTGGATTCCAATTTTCAAACTGTCACTCACGACGACGATCTGGGAAATGATTTGGCTAACCTCTATCGACTGATGCAGGATGAAACGCCGACGTCCCAGGTCGAAAAACGTTACGTGCACCGGCTGGGACAAATCGTCTGGGCGCTGAATAGCGTTTCGCTGGTGCGCGACTCAGACAATAACCCCGTCCATTTCATTTTTCAGATTCAGGACATTACCGAGCGCAAACGCGCAGAGGCAGCGTTACAAAGTCTTTCTTTGGTCGATGAGCTTACCGGTCTCTACAATCGCCGCGGATTCCTCGCCGTAACTGAGCAGCACCTGGCATCCATTCGCCGCAATGAAAAGGTGCCGGTGATTCTTTATGCCGACCTTGACGGATTGAAAGCGATCAACGACTCGATAGGTCACCATGAGGGTGACCGCGCCCTGGTAACGGCTGCGGAGCTTTTCAAGGATACGTTCCGCAATTCTGATATCGTCGCGCGCATCGGCGGCGATGAGTTTGTGGTGCTCGCGGCAATCGATCCCAGTGAAGAAGCTGAGACGCTTACGCGCCGGTTGCAGCAAAAGTTTAGCGCCAGCAACAATCGGCGAAATCGTCCTTACGATTTGTCGATCAGTGTCGGCCTCGCACACTTCGGCGATGAAGAAAGCCACTCGATCGAAGAACTGATGGCCCGCGCCGATCGCGCTATGTACGAAGACAAGCGCCGCAAGAGTTCACGTCAGATAGCCCCGCCAGCTTTAGTTAAGTCGCGCATTGAAGCGGTGGCTTAGCCCGGAAAATACCCGAAGGGTTTTAAGAAAGTAGCCGGTGGTCGAAGCGTCCGCGTAGACCACCGGCACCGTCATGGAAGAATGAATTGCACCCCCGTAGGGGTGCGAGAGGATCTAAGGGCGCTCTGGCACCCCTCCCGGGGTGCACTTAGAATTCCGATTGCGATCCGGTGGTCTGCGACCACCGGCTACTTTCTTACACGCCTTCGGCGTCTTGGGCACCGCGATTCCGTACGGCCTGCGCTACAATCTCCCGCTTGCAGAATCTCGCTTCATCGAACGAAGCTCTGCCGTCGCGTTGGCGCACGCTGGTCCTGCTGGCGATTGCCGAGTTACTAGGCATGTCGCTTTGGTTCAGCGGATCGGCGGTGGTGCCGGCCTTGACCAGGGAATGGCATTTGAGTCCCGGCACGGCGAGTTGGCTCACGCTTTCGGTGCAACTCGGATTTGTCGCGGGCACTCTCTTGAGCGCGCTCCTTAATCTTCCGGACGTCATCAGTCCACGTCATCTGTTTACACTGACGGCGATCTTCGCGGCCCTTGCCAATGCCGCTTTCGGTTTCCTGGCGCACGACGCTCGGGTCGGAATTCCTTTGCGCTTTCTTACAGGAATCTTTCTGGCCGGAGTTTATCCGCCGGCGATGAAAATTCTCGCCACGTGGTTTCGTCACGGTCGTGGCCTGGCGCTCGGTGTGCTGGTGGGCGCGTTAACGCTGGGCAAGGCAGCGCCTTATCTGGTCAATGGTATCGGGAGCCAGAACTGGCGATACAACGTGATGTTTGTTTCGTTACTGGCAGTAGCGGGCGGATCGATCGTGCTGTTTTTTGTGAGCGACGGGCCGTACGCTTTGCCGGCAGCGCGGTTTGATTGGAAACAAGCCGGCAAAGTTTTTAGTAATCGTGCGTTGCGTCTGGCGAACCTGGGCTACTTCGGACACATGTGGGAACTCTATGCGATGTGGACCTGGATTCCGTTTATGATCCGCGCCAGCTTGTCTCTTCGCAAAAGCGATCCGTCGCTCGCCGAAGTCGCTTCGTTCCTCGTGATCGGTTGCGGCGCCGCGGGCTGTGTCATCGCCGGGTTAATCGCCGACCGCGTGGGCCGCACAATCGTTACGTCGGCGGCGATGGCGATTAGCGGAAGCTGCTGTCTGTTCATAGGTCTGCTGTTCGGCGCGAATCCAATCCTGCTTTTAATCGTCGCGGCGATCTGGGGAGCGAGTGTGGTGGCTGACTCAGCACAGTTCTCAGCCTGCGTCACCGAGCTCGGCGATCCGCAGTACATCGGCACGGCGCTGACGATGCAAACGTGCCTCGGATTTCTGTTGACGGTGATCTCGATCGAGTTGATCCCGCGTTTGGTTGATCTGGTTGGGTGGCGTTATGCGTTTGTGATCTTAGCTCCCGGACCTTTGTTCGGAGTAATAGCGATGCTAAGGCTGCGCGGGCTGCCGGAGGCGATGAAGATCGCGAACGGTAAGAGATGAGGTCAGTACCACCTGCGTGAGCGGGTGGGACAAGCACTCAACCTGCGACTTGACCGATGAACCCACCCGCTCACGCAGGTGGTACTGACTCCATTACGCAGTTTGAATCCAAACTCCAAACCAGCTTCAGTTGCGCCCATCGCTCGGTGAGAGTTTAATAGAGCCAAGAATGATCGGCGCAAAACTTGGGAATTATAGAATCCTCGAAAAGATTGGCGCCGGCGGGCAGGGAACAGTTTACAGGGCGACCGACACCAAACTTGGGCGTGCGGTCGTCGTCAAGGTTTTACCGCCGGAACTAACCGTCAAAGAAGCCAACCTCAAACGGTTCGAGCGCGAGGCCCGCCTGGCTTCGGCGTTGGATCACCCGAATATCTGCACCATTTTCGATTTGAACGACATCGAAGGCGTTCACTTCATCGCCATGCAGTACGTTGAAGGGAAGAACGTCCGCGAACTGGTGAACGGACGCCCGCTCGATCTGCGCAGCGCTCTTTCGATAGCCATTCAGGTCGCCGACGCGCTGGACGCGGCGCACGCGCGCGGCATCATCCACCGCGACATCAAAGCCGGCAACGTGATGGTCACGCCGTCGGGACAGGCGAAGGTTCTCGATTTTGGCCTGGCAAAACTCATGGACGCCGAAGGCGCCGGCCCAGGTGGAATTCATCATACCGATCTAACTGAAGTTGGCATTCCGTACGGCACTGCCACTTACGCCGCTCCCGAGCAGGCGAAGGGCGAACGCGTCGATGCGCGCGCCGATATTTTTTCCACCGGCGTGCTGCTTTACGAAATGCTGACTGGCACCTGGCCGTTCAAAGGAAAGACCAGCGTTGATGTTCGGCACGCAGTGCTTCATGACGAACCCGAACCGTTGGACCAGGCGAGACCTGGCGGCGCGCCCGCGCAACTGCAACTGATTCTCGATCGCACGCTGGCAAAGGATCCGAAACAGCGTTATCAGAAAGTAAGCGAACTCCGAGACGATCTGCGCGCGGTGCTGCGCGAAGTCGAGGCCGGCGGCGCCAGGGGATTCGAGCCGATCACGACCGTCGCGCCGCGTCATCTTTCGGGCACTGGCCGCGTGGGGCGGGCGCTGCGCTGGCTGCGCAGTGTCACCGGCGACCGGACCGTGCCCCAGCGCGAATCAACTTCCGAGCGCCCCATGCACGACACGCCGGTAACCAGTCTCGGCGATCACGAACGCAAGAGTGTCGCGATTCTTCCCTTCAAGAATCTCAGCAACGATCAGCAATCGAGTTTTTATGAGTTCTCTCTCGCCGACGCAGTTATTACGGAACTCGCGCGCGTGCGATCGCTGGTGGTGCGGCCCTCGTCTGAAATCGTCAAGTATCAGGGCCTCCAGGTTGACCCCCGCCAGGCCGGTCGCGAAATGAGCGTCGCCGCCGTTTTGTCCGCAGGCTTTCTGCGCGCCGGCGATCGCATTCGCGTGACCGCGCAACTGGTCGACGTGGACTCCGGCGATTTGCTTTGGAGCGACAAGATTGACGCCGACGCCACCGACATCATCAACGTACAGGACACGATCACTCAGGAGATTTGTGACGGGCTGCGGCTGGAGTTGACTTCCGACGAGAAGGTTTGGCTGGAACAGCAGAAGACCGCAAACGCCGAGGCTTACGAAGAATACCTGCGCGGTCGCGATTGCCTGGGCCGTTACGTCTATCACACCGTTGCGCGCAAGGACGTCGACGAAGCGATCGAGCACTTTGAACGCGCCGCTTACCTCGATGCTTCGTTTGCGCTGGCGCATAGCGCCCTCGGTGCTGCCTATGCCAGCCGCGTGATGAAAGGCTTCGGCGAACCAGAAGACCACGCGCTGGCGCGCGAGGCTTTCGATAAAGCTTTGGCCCTCGACTCGCATTTGATCGAAGCTCGCATGAACATGATTTTCATCTACCTGTCGAGCGGGCAGAAGGAGCAGGCCCGCGCGGCTGCCGATCAATTGAAGCGCGAGGCGCCGAACGATGCCAGCGTGCATTTCGTGCGCGGCGTAGTGGCCCGGCTCGATGGTGACTACAACAAGGCTTTGCGCAGTTTGGATCGAATGGCTCGTTTGAATCCGGCGGAGCGGGTGGTGGTTAGTTACAACCGCGCGCGCTTGCTTACTTACCTCGGCCGCTATGATGAAGCGCTGGCGGAACTCGACGCGGGCGCCGCGATTGAACCGGACCATCCGCTAATTAGAACTTTCCGGGCCCGGGCACTCTACTATCGCGGTGAGCCTGTTAAAGCAGCAGAGATTCTCGAACAGGTCCTGGAACAACAGCCGCAACTGGATGGCATCCGGCCCATCTATGCGACCTTTTTGAGTGCGCTCGGCTGGCACGATGAGGCCCGCGAGCAAATCACCGACGAAGTGATCAAGACCGCGGACACCGATCACGACGTGGCCTATTGGTTGGCTTCTGCTTATGCGATGGAGGGCGAACGCGACGCCGCGCTTAAGTGGCTGCGACGGGCGATTGAATTGGGAAATGAAAACCGGCCGTGGTTTGAAACTGATAAGAACTGGGACTCTTTGCGCGATGATCCAGAGTATCAGCAGATTGTCAGTTCTATTGTCACGCCTATGTCGGTGGATGAGGAAGCGTAGTGAGTCAGCTTAAAAGCAGCATCCGTTACAGAACCGGGAGCGATAGCGACCGGATGCTATGCTCAACTTGCGCTGACAATTCGGAATCTGAAACGTTGCGCTGAAATTCCTGGTTGACTTTGGCATCCGGTCGCTACCGCTCTCGGTTCTGTAACGTTGCCCAACGTTGCCGGAATCATGAAACTGATCCGGTACTGCGCGTAAGATTTTGGAGGGCGCTGATTAGTCAGCGCTTTGGAAAGAGGCGACTAGTCGCCGCACTCCAATTTCCATTATGAAAACCTTCGTCGTGGGCGACATTCATGGCCGTTGCGCGCAGCTTCAGGCGCTGCTCGAAATGCTACCGCGTGAACAGTCCACGGACACGCTGGTCTTTCTCGGCGATCTAATCGATCGCGGTTCGGATGTGCCTGGCACAGTCGAGCACGTTTTCAACCTGTGCCTTGAAGATCCGGAAAAAGTGATTTGCCTGCGTGGTAATCACGAACAGATGCTGCTGGATTTTCTCGACGAAACCAGCATGATCTGGATGGAGACGGCGACCGGCGGAGATCGCACTTTCGAGCAATATACCGAGACCCTGCTGCGCCTGCGCACGGAAGCTGATTTTGATACCGCGCGCAATTTGATGTCTGAAAAAATCCCGCCCCGCCAGCTCGACTTCCTCAGGCAACTGCCGCTGTATCATGAAGACGACCACGCGCTTTACGTTCACGCCGGCTTGGAAGAGGGAAAGCATCCGAGCGAGAGTTCTGCCCATGCTTTGCTTTGGACGCGCGATGAAGATTTCTACAAGAGCTACCACGGCAAGCCCTGCGTCTTTGGCCACACGCCCACGCCCTTTTTGCCCTGGCGCGGCCGCCTGGGCCGTCACGGGATCTATCTCTGCAACAGCGCCATCGGCATCGACACGGGCTATAACCTGCAATCGCCGCTGACGTGTCTGTCCTTGCCTGACTTCACCTTGTATCAGACATTCGCCGACGGCCACACCGCCACGCATCAGATCACTTCGTTTATTCCGGAGAGTTTGAAAGAGATGCAGCGGCGGGCGGCGGTGAAGCTAGAATTAGGCGAATAACTGTAAAACCATTTTCCATTTGTCATTTCTCATTTCTCATTTTCCATTGCGTCAGTAAGTTCAGAGTACCAACTTCAGTTGGGTTCTCCGTGCGCTTAAAGAACCCGACTGAAGCCGGTACTCTGAACGCTTGTCCTAAATGGCAAATGAGAAATGACAAATGATAAATGGAAAATGAGCTGAACTACTCAACTACATAAGTCCCATCACTCATACCGCAAACACTCAATCGGATCCAGCCGCGAAGCTTTGCGCGCGGGCCACACGCCGAAGATCAGTCCTACCGCGACGCTCACGCTGACGCCGGTCGTCACGGCCCACATCGGGATCGACGCCGGCAGGCTGGGAATCAATAGCATGACGAGTTTGCTGATGCCTATAGCCAGGACTACGCCGAGCATGCCTCCCAAAAAAGTAAGCGTCATCGCTTCGAACAAAAATTGATTGACGATGTCGCGGCGGCGCGCGCCCAGCGCCTTGCGAATGCCGATTTCCTGTGTGCGCTCAGTCACGCTCACCAGCATGATATTCATCACGCCGATGCCGCCGACCAAGAGTCCCAGGCTGGAAATCGCGATCGCTACCAGGCCAATCATGGCAAAGATGCTGTCAAACTGTTTGACGAAGTTGTCGGCAGTCTTGATATCAAAATTGTTCGGATCGCCGAACTTCACATTGCGACGACGGCGCAGAATATCTTCGGACTGGGTCAACGCTTCATTAAGCTGGCCTGAGCGCGCCTTAATTACGAACAGCAGCCAGCCTCGTGCGGGCGCAACTTTTTGCGCGGTCCGCAGCGGAATCAGCACGGCGTTGTCTTCTTCGTTCTCGCCAAAAAAACCGGCCTTGCGTTTTTCCAGGATGCCGACAATCTCCCAACTGGAACCGCCCATGCGCACTTCGGTGCCGACGATGTTGCCCTGCTTGCCGGGAAACAGCGCGTCGGCCGCGTTAACCCCGATCACCATGACATTGCGTCTTTGCTCTTCGTCCGACTCAGTCAGGAACCGGCCTTCGTGGATGGTGACGTTGACGATTTCACCGTAGTTGGGTGTTACGCCTTGTGTGTTTCCCCAGCGATAGTTGTGACCCTGATAGCTAATGTTGTCGTCGAAAGGTCCGCCGCTATAACCGACGTTAGGGGCAGTAACCGCTATGTCTTCAACGGCGCTGGCCTGGGTTTTGATCAAGTCGGCGTCGGCAACCGTCAAAGGCTTTCGCAAGCGTTCGGCGCGATCGGTGGTCGTCCGCGGACCTGTCGTGAGATGAAAAGCATAGATATTATTCGTGCCGTATTCTTCGATGATCGCGACGATGCTCTGGCGCATGCCGGTCAGGATCGAAGCGACCACGATCGCCGCGGTGACGCCAATCACAATGCCCAGCACCGTCAGGAAACTGCGGAACTTGTTGGCGCGCACGTTGTCGAGCGCCATGTAGAGCGTTTCGCGCGGCAGGATTTTTGGCAGCCGGATTTTCATTGCTTCTTACTCAAGTCGTTTAGGTCGTCTTCGTCAGCGCAATAATCGGATCCAAGCGCGCTGCCTTAAAAGCCGGGTAGATGCCGGCGATCATGCCGATGGCGCTCGAAACAATAATCGCCAGCAAGATATAGCCAATCGTAATGGTCATCGTGATTCCGGCCAGAGCCGTGATCAGAGTGGTGACTCCATAAGCCATCAGCAGACCCAGCACGCCTCCGAAAGCGCACAGCATGCCCGACTCGATCAGAAATTGCATCAGGATCTGTTTGCGCGTGGCGCCGACCGCCTTGCGCAGGCCTATTTCAAAAGTTCTTTCGGTGACGCTTACCAGCATGATGTTCATGACCACGATGCCGCCGACGATCAGTGTGATCAAAGTGATCGGAACGACTACGGCAGCGATGCTCCCCGTGAACTGGTCGATCTGGTTGTTGAGTTCCTCCACATTCACCAGTCCGAAATCGTCCTCTTCGTTGCCTTTCAGACGGTGCTTGTTGCGCATCGACATGCGCGCGTCTTCGATGGTCGGCTGAAAATTATCGCGCGTGGGGGCCTTGCCGTGTATCTGCAAACCGTTGCGGCCAAAAATCTGCAGGTGGGTCGTAGCCGGAATGTAGATGTGGCGGTCGAGCGAGTCGCCAAAAAAGGATCCCCGCTTTTCTTCCACGCCGACGACGCGCATGGGCAGGCCGCGAACCTTCAGCGTTTGCCCAATCGCATCGCCGTTGGGGAAAAACTTCTCTTTGATCTCACTGCCCAGCACACAAACCAGCGCCGAGCGTTGCACTTCGTCATTCGAAATAAACCGGCCGTCAGTAATCACTTTGTCTTCGATGTCCTGCATGTTCGAGGTCACGCCGAAAACGATTGCGCCGGGAAATTCGATTCCGTCCTGCTTTAGATCGACCTGACTGCCGACTTCCACGCCTACCTCGGAACACTTTGTGCAATGTTCCTTCACCCATTCGTAGTCATCCCAGTTCAGCCGCTTGTTGCGGCGATTCATGCGTTCGAACTCGTCATCCGTACGCCGCCCCTGAAAGGCCATGCGGGCCATCATGAAATGGTTCGCGCCGAGCAACTTTGCCACCTTATCGGTGACGTAAGTGTTCAGCCCACTGACCGACGCGCCCACGACCACGACGGCCGCCACGCCGATAATGATGCCAATCAACGTCAGAAAGGCGCGTAGTTTGTGGGCCAGAATCGATTGCAGCGCGATCCGGGCAGCGTCGGAATAGACTGAGTAGAGATAACGCATGGCTTTGCGGTCGGTCAGGATTCAGTACGACAGAGCGGCAACAAAAGTTTGGTTGACCGGACAAAAACAGCCCGCGCAGTTTCACTAACAAGACGCTCGCAATTGGTGATCTATTAACGGACTGAGTTGAGAGAGTTGATTCGCAGGCACGAATATTTGGAGGGTCTGTCTTAATTCGGAGGCCGGCGGGTACAGAGCCGCTCGCGGCAGCGAGCGGATAGCTCCTCGCAAAACCCGTCTTGCTACCACAAGCGGTTCCACACCGAACTTGAGTCTATCTTCCGGTTGCTACTCTATATGAAAGGGCGCTCCCCGTTTCGGTGCCGACTCAAACCTGATAGCCATTCGGATGAGCGACCAACCAATCCCAGGCGCTTTGAATGATCAATTTCAAATCCTGGAGCTCAGGCCGCCAGCTCAACTCTTGGGCGATCTTTTCCGAACTCGCGATCAGCACGGCGGGATCGCCGGCGCGGCGTGAGCTGTCCCTGGTGGGGATATCGCGTCGGGTGACGATGCGCGCGGTATCGATGACTTCTTGCACGCTATAGCCTTCGCCACCGCAGCCAAGATTGTAGATGGCGCTGCGTTCATCGAGAATTCCCAGCGCCAAAATGTGCGCCCGCGCCAGATCGACTACATGAACATAATCGCGGACGCAGGTGCCATCCCGGGTTGGATAGTCTCTGCCGTAAACCGCGACGTTGGGGCGAAGTCCGGCGGCCGCCTGCAACACGAGCGGAATCAGATGTGTTTCGGGATCGTGCCACTCGCCAAAGCGTTTGGTTGCGCCCGCGGCATTGAAATACCGAAGGCTGGCGTAGCGCAAACCAGAAGCGTTTTCGTACCAGCGGAGCGCTCGTTCAAAAGCAAGTTTTGTTTCGCCGTAAGTGTTCGTTGGGTTCGCCGGATCGGTTTCGGCGATCGGCTGTTTCGCAGGCTCGCCATAAACCGCGGCGGTGGAAGAGAAGACCAGCTTATGAACGTCGCAATCGCGCATAGCATCCAGGATGTTCAGACCGGCGACCACGTTATTGCGATAATACTTCCCCGGCTGCTCGACCGATTCGCCTACCAAAGAATCAGCGGCCAGGTGGATGACGGCTTCGATCTGATGATCTGAAAGAGCCCTGCGCAAAGCGTCAGCGTCCATCAGATCGGCCTGAACAAATTTCGCTCGCGGATCGACAGCATCGCGATGACCTTTGTAAAGGCTGTCATAGACCACTGCTTCGTGGCCGTCGTTCAGCAGTTCTTCGGTGACCACGCTGCCGATGTAACCCGCTCCGCCTGTAACGAGAATTCTCATCTGAGTTTAGAGTTCAAGCTTTAGCTTGTTTTGAACCCTAAATAAATCCTTTCTTCAACAGCCACTCACGCACGACGATTTTCTTATCACGCTTCAGACCGTCAACTTCGTAGTTCAGCTTGCGCATCTCGTCCGTCGAGATCGCGCCGCCAAGTTTCTTCAGCACTTCAACCAAAGCCGGCCCCCGCGCCAGAGCATCCTTGCGAGTCAAAAACACCGCTTCATAAGGCGGAAAGTAATGCCGATCGTCTTCGAGTTGCACCAGATCCAGCGCGGCAATGCGACCATCCGTCGAGTTGCCGGCAATCACATCAACCTGCTTTGAAGCGAGGGCGGTATAAGTTAAGTCGAGCGCCATCTCGCGTGGCGTCTCGGTGAAATGCAAACCGTAGGCGTTCGAGAATCCGGGATATCCGTCGGCCCGCGACATAAAATCGTGGCCGAATCCGGCGCGCCATTGAGGGGCGTACCGCGCTGAATCCGAAATAGTTTTCAAATTCAAGCGTCGCGCCACCTCGCCGCGCACAAGAATGGCGAACGTGTTATCGAACCCAAGCGGCGGACTGACTTCCACCTTGAATGCGTCGGCGTATTCACGTTTAACTTGATCATAAACCGCTTTGGGATCGGAGATCGGTGGATGATGGAGAATCTGCGCGTAAGACGTACCAGTGTATTCCGGATAGAGATCGATCTGGCTCGCGACGAGCGCGCTGTGACTCAGGTTACCGCCCAGATCAAAGCGCCGCTCGACTTCAATATTTTTTGCTTCCAGCATTTGGGCGACGATTTCAGCGAGCAGCACCGATTCAGTGAAATCCTTAGAACCTACGGTAACGTGGCCGGGGCTACTTGCCGATCCCGTGCGGGCTTTTATTCCACGCCAGGTGGCATAGCCCGCCATTACGATCCCGATTAACAGGACTGCGGCGGCCAAAATTCGCAAAGGCCGGCGCGATCGCGATCCACGTTGAGTATCGGGATCGAAACGTCTTTCGATCAAGCTGAAACCAAAATCAGCCGCCAGGGCCATCAGAGCCGAGGGCACTGCGCCGGCCAGCAGCAGACGATTGTCATCCATGCGCAGCCCGCGAAAGATGTACTCGCCCAGACCACCAGCGCTCACTTCGGCGGCAATGATGGCCACGCCGATAGTGATTACTACCGCGACCCTCACGCCGGTCAGGATCACAGTCATCGCCAGCGGCAGTTCGACCTGGAAGAGGACCTGCCGGTCGGTCATGCCCATGGCCACGGCCGCTTCGCGCACCGATGCGTCGACGCCCAGAATTCCCGTTACCGTGTTGCGAATAATCGGCAGCAGCGCATAAAAGACGAGTGCGACGATGGCCGTGCGCGGTCCAATGCCGCCGATGAAAGGCAGCGGAATCAGGAAGCCGAACAAAGCCAGGCTGGGAATCGTCTGCATCACATTTGCGATTCCCAGCACCGGCCCGCGCAAACGTTTGCGGCGCGTAATCAAAATCCCCAAAGGCAAACCAATGAAGATCGCGATGCCAATCGAGATGGACACCAGCCAAAGATGCTGCCCGATGTGCGCGAGAATGTCTGACCAGTTCTGTTTGAGAAACTCGAGCATGCCGTTGATTGGCTTCGGAGTTGATCTGCCTAAGTCCCGTTAAGGACGAAATATTTATAGAACCGATTCCCTATTGATTTCTTCATCTCGCTCCCACGGAGCGAGTTTCATGCGTCAGTCAGGTGCTATAAACATTTCGCGCCTATGGCGCTACTGCAAAATCATTTCCCCTATGGCGCTGTCACAAAATCATTCCTTAACGTTTCCAAATATGCTTTCGCCAGCTCATTTTCAGACTTCACAAAGCCCGCGGGTGTCTCCAGTAACACAATCCGCCCGGCATCCATCAACGCAATTCGCGACCCGAGCAGCAGCGCCTCGCGCACGTCGTGGGTCACGAAGATGACTGTCTTGCCCAGCCGCGTTTTCAAATCCGCGAACTCTTTTTGCAGCGCAGCACGTGTTAACGGATCGAGTGCCCCGAACGGTTCGTCCATCAAAAGCAAAGGAGGATCGGCCGCCAGCGCGCGGGCCACGCCGACGCGTTGCCGTTGCCCACCGGACAGTTCGCGCGGGTAACGATTCGCGAATTTTTCCGGATCCATGCCAACCAGCGAAAGTAATTCGCGAACGCGCGCGCGCGCCCGCGCTTCGTCCCACCGTTCGAGGTGCGGAACCAGCGCGACGTTTTGCTCGACCCTGAAGTGCGGAAACAATCCCGCTTCCTGAATCACATAACCAGTCCGGCGTCGCAGTCGGATCACGTCCCATTCTGTCGTCGGCTTGTCTTCGACCAGGACTTTTCCCGAAGTAGGCGTGAGCAGCCGGTTCACCAGCTTAAGCGTGGTCGTCTTGCCACAGCCGGATTCGCCGAGCAGGACGAACGTCTCGCCACGCTCAACCTGCAAACTTAGGCGATCGATGATCGGCCGGCCGCCGTTGATGATAAAACTCACTTCGCGGAATTCGACGAGTGGTTGGAGGTTGCGATCGGAGTCTGTCGTTGTCATTCGCAGCTTTAAAAAAATGTGCAGGTTCGCAGCTAGCATGCTAAGCTTACGTCATGCTAGTCACAACCGGAAAGGTATCTGGTGGCGCGATCGAAGTTGAAGCTGGCAGTTTGCCAGAGGGCGCCACAGTCACCATCCTGGCCGCGGAAGACGGCGAGGTCTTCGAGCTGAATCCTTCCGATGAGGCAATGATTCTTGCGGCGATAGCCGAAGCGGAGCGCGGCGAAGTCTCGGATGCCTCAGAAGTACTTCGAGAAATTTCCAACTCTTGAGCGATCAACTCCCGGTTCGCATCGTCAGCAGCGCGGCGCGCGCGATCATCGAGGCTGCGGAATGGTGGGTGTCTAACCGGCCGAAAGCGCCGAGTGCTTTTGTCGAAGAGCTGGACCGCGCCCTTCAGCTGGTCGCATCGCAGCCTGCAATAGGCGCACACGCTCAAAATGTGAGACTTGCCGGAGTTCGTCGCATCAGGCTGGCCCGCGTTCGTTACT
>Ga0070698_100000399_pt1 | contig 45879 bp, 38 predicted proteins | sample KBSK1502metaG_FD_65477 | JGI IMG/M metagenome (GOLD analysis project Ga0070698, IMG submission 65477) | Corn, switchgrass and miscanthus rhizosphere microbial communities from Kellogg Biological Station, Michigan, USA - KBS K1-50-2 metaG | ecosystem: Host-associated > Plants > Roots >...
TCGTCGAGAAGCACCAGCAGAGTGTGAGGCGGGCGTCCTATGCCAAGCTGTGCCTTAGCACGCCGCTCATAGAGGATGCCCAGATAGTAGAGTCGTTCATAGCGGTCAGTAAGCTGCTGGAATGCATTCTCGGCCTCGGAATAGCAGTCGGCAGGATTGCCGGTGAACTGATCGGTGATTGCCAGACCTAAGAGGCGCAGCGCGAGTTGATGTCCAGGCTGGATCACCAGCACATCCTGACATATGGACTCGGCTTCTTCCGGTTCGTTCAGGAAACGATATAGCTCGGCTTTGGAGAGGGCAGCATCCACGCCTTCGGGTGAGATTGATTTCAGTTTCAGTTCCATAGTCCTTCATCCTTGAGCGGTCATTCGGGAGCTGGCTTTCCGGCATTTCTGATTTTTCGCACTAGGCGAAGCAATGGATCGTAGAACTCATCCACAACACGTTCTTTCAAGGGAATGATTGCGTTATCGGTGATGCGAATTCCCTCGGGGCACACTTCAGTGCAGCACTTTGTAATATTGCAAAGGCCAAGTCCAAGTTCGTCTTTGAGCAGACTGGTGCGGGAAAGGCCATCCAGAGGATGCATCTCCAGGCCGGCGACGCGCACGAAGAAACGTGGACCGCCGAATTCCTCCTGCTTCCCATGGTCGCGGAGTACATGGCAAACGTTCTGGCACAGGAAGCATTCAATGCATTTTCGGAATTCTTGCACACGATCGATGTCGGGTTGGTACATTTTCCATTCCACGCCTTTGCGAGGTTGGAAAGGTGGAATTTTCTTGTTCACTTTGTAATTCCAGGAAACGTCCGTCACCAAATCCTTAATCACGGGAAATGCTTTCATGGGGAAGATGGTGATGGGCTTGTCCTGAGGAAGAGTATCCATGCGAGTTTTGCAGGTGAGGCGGGGGCGGCCGTTCACCTCCGCCGAACAGGAGCCGCACTTCCCTGCCTTGCAGTTCCAGCGCACCGCAAGGTCGGGAGCGTGATGCTTCTGAACGTAATGCAGGGCATCGAGCACAACCATTCCAGTGGCCACGGGTACGCGGTACTCTACCGGCTCTCCTCCCTCACGCGTGCCGCGGAAGATTCGCAGGACAGCCTCAGCCATGGTTAAGCTCCAGTTCCTTTTTCTTCGGCAAGTAACGCTTGCAAGTCCTCGGGAATACTTGGAATCGGCTCTTGGCGCAACTCCATGCGGTCAGCTCGCCGCGATATCACGTTATTCTTGTTTCCCCACTCGGGATCGAGTTTTGGATAATCGATGCGGCTGTGCGCACCTCGACTCTCACGCCGCGCTATGGCGCTGCGAGTAACGGCTTCGGAGACGGTGAGCATGGACTTGAGATCGCGGCATAGATGCCATCCAGGATTGAACATTCGCGAGCCGTTGATGGTAAATTGCTCACTCGGTTGTTTAAACTGTCCGATCTTTGTTAGCGCGGATTGGAGGTCTTCCTCAGTGCGGAAAATGCCGACCTGAGCCTGCATAACTTCCTGGAGATCGCTATGCAGGTTGTAGGGATTCTCTCCATCTTTACGCTCAAAAGGTGTCAACAGCTCACGTTCTGCGTCTTCGATCTCTCTGCCATCGAGCGCCGGTGTGCTTGTGGTCTTTGCGTGCTGGGCCGCCGCCAGCCCGGCGCGGCGGCCGAAGACCAGAAGGTCTGAGAGCGAATTTCCCCCCAGTCGATTGGCGCCATGCAGCCCAGCCGCGGCTTCTCCAGCGGCAAACAATCCTGGCAGAGAAGATTGTGCCGTGTCGGCCTCGACCCTGACGCCGCCCATCACGTAGTGACACGTAGGGCCGACTTCCATTGGCTCCTTGGTGATGTCAACGTCGGCGAGTTCAAGAAACTGGTGATACATGCTGGGCAGCTTTCGCTTTACATATTCGGCGGGTTTGTGAGAAATATCGAGAAAGGCGCCTCCATGCTCGGTTCCGCGTCCTTCGCGTACTTCGGTATAAATGGCGCGCGCGACCACGTCGCGGGTTGAGAGCTCCATCCGCTTGGGATCGTATTTCTCCATAAAGCGCTCGCCCAATCGGTTGCGAAGGATTCCTCCTTCACCGCGCACCGCTTCGGTGACCAAGATTCCTTGCACTCCCGGCGGCCACACCATGCCGGTGGGATGGAACTGGACAAACTCCATGTCCATCAAGTCTGCGCCGGCATCGTAGGCGAGAGCCATGCCGTCTCCCGTGTATTCCCACGAATTCGAAGTGATCGACCAAGCTTTGCCGATACCACCGGTGGCGACGACGATGGATTTCGCTTTGAACAGTACAAAGCGCCCATTCTCACGCCAGTAGCCGAATGCGCCGGCGACGCGGTCTCCATCTTTCAGCAGGCGCGTCACCGTGCATTCCATGTAGACATCGAATCCCATCTGCACGCCGCGATCCTGCAAGGTTCGGATCATTTCCAGGCCGGTGCGATCTCCGACGTGACAGAGACGCTTGAAAGTGTGGCCTCCGAAAGCACGCTGCAGGATTCGGCCATCCTCGGTGCGATCAAAGAGTGCGCCCCACTGCTCCAGTTCGCGCACCCGTTCGCTGGATTCCTGGGCGTGGATCTGAGCCATGCGCCAGTTGTTGAGAAATTTTCCGCCCCGCATCGTGTCGCGAAAGTGGACCTGCCAGTTGTCCGCCTGATCTACATTTGCCATCGCTGCGGCAATACCGCCTTCCGCCATTACGGTGTGAGCTTTTCCCAGCAGCGATTTGCAGATCACTCCAACACTTGCCCCCTGGGCGAGAGCCTCGATGGCGGCGCGCAGACCAGCCCCGCCGGCGCCGATGATCAACACGTCATGTTCGTGAGTCTCGTATTTTTCGTTCACAAGAGTCTTAGGTCCCGGATTGCGCCCGAGGAGACGAGTCGCACATAGAAATCGGCGAAGCCCACCGAGATGAGGCTCATCCACGCAAACAGCATGTGATGCTCATTCATCGCGCTCAAGCCGCGCCAGGTTGAATGGCGTGGACCGCCGAAATTTACGCACGAAAAGCAATCCAATTTGCCGCCCAACAGATGGCGCAAAGAGTGGCAGGAGAAAAGGTACAGGGTCAGCAAAATGATATTGACCAGCAATACGATTGAACCGACGCCAATACCGAATCCATTTTCAAAGAAGAAGCTGCGTACCGCGTCATACCAGAGAAATGAAAGAAAGACGACCGCCAGATACATGAAGTATCGATGCGCGTTCTGGAGAATGAAAGGAAACTTAGTCTCGCCCCCGTAGCGCCGGCCCGTTTTCTCTGGCACTGCGCAGCCAGGTGGATCAAGAAAAAACGCGCGGTAGTAAGCTTTGCGATAGTAGTAACAGGTAATTCGAAAACCGAGAGGCCCTGCCAGAATCAGCAATGCGGGAGAGAAAGGCCAGTAGTGGTGATGGACATCGATCAGCGGGGAATAAAAGGGGGAAAGATATGGCCCCCACTGGAAGTACGCTCCCTCGAATGCCCGGAAGGTTGCGTAGACGCCGAAGCCGCCGAGTCCCACAATCACCGGAATTACTTGAATCCACCAAGCATCACCTTGCGGCGTGCCCTCGACGTGGGCTTGCCCTAAAGCGGCCAAAGCTCTTCCTCCAACAATTCAGTGCTCTTTCCCATCACTGCCCTGTTGGGGCCGAGGGAACATCGGGCGTTGTGCATTATAGTCTGCTGCGCTGATGAAAGTGAAAATGACAGACAAACAGGGTTTGCAACAAAACCGTTAGGGAACCAGGGGCAGAGGCCGGGCGAATGTCAGGATGCACTCGCGCTGTTCAGGCGACAGCGCGATGAATTCAAAACCGTGCACGAAGCCCGCGCGGTGCCGGACCACGGCTCGCAAGACCAGCGGTCGCGACAGGTCCGGAATGGAAAACTCGAGAGAAACCACTTCTCCCGAAACCAGCGCAGTTGAGATGACGCCGCCCAATCCGGCCTCTGCGACCTCATGACATCGACCTTGCAGCCGAACGTATCCCTCCTGTCGAAGAACCGTAACTGTCAGAGGCAGGTCCGTACGGTGTCTGGTAAAACGCCGGCGTTGTCTGCCCTGCTTGGACGACGTGTCGAGTTGGCTACGAGATTTTGTCATTGGTCTCGAAAACTACATCGTTATTCTCCAACATAGCCGAGAACGAACAAGGTTGGGATGTATTTCTGGTTACCTTAGGCCAATGGGTTCCGTAATAAGTCCCTCTGGAGAGCCAGCCAGACGGCAGGAGATCAGCTATTCGTTAAACAGCGTTGGTCGTCGGAAAGATGGAGCGGGAGACCGGGATCGAACCGGCGACATCCAGCTTGGGAATTTTCCCCTCGATGGATGCTAGGAGTAGCAGAAAGGGCGCAAAGGGGCACGAATACTGGCGATTTCCGACAGTCCGCACTCTTTGCCATTTCCTGCATCCTCTTGCAATATTCCGAAATCGGCTTCGGTTTGTGGATGTTTTTGTGGATGTGGCCGATTGACCGATTGGCGCTCCTGCTGATAACGTAGCGGCGCTCAGCAGAAACGCGCCGTGCCGACACGAGAACGCCGACACGACGCTAACCCGTTCGCCCAACCACGAGGCAAACTGGCTACACCAGAAGTTACCACCCGCCCAAATTGCAACCCACGAAATCAGTGCCCCAAAATAACTGCCTGATCGTTTCGCGCTTGCACCAAAAATGGGCGTTGAAAAGGAAGCGGCTGTATCGGAATATTTGTGCCCGAATTGAGGAGGGGAAAAACCAAATGCAAAATTATAGCTTGGACGAACTGCGCGAGATGAAGGAACTGACCGAGACCATCAAACAGAACCTTGCTGCCATCGAGGCAACAGGCTGGACGCTGACCGACCTTGATGACATGCGCAACGAAGCGGCAGCCGTGGTAACTAACTTGCATTTTATCGACGAATCAGAGTGGGATCTCGATGCACTGGAGGACATGCGAAAAGAAGCGGAATCTACTGTTGCAAGGCTGGAGGCTATCGAAAGAGCAAGCTAGCGCCCGAGACCTTTCCGAGTTTGGTAGAAAGTGTTATTAAAGGGCGATTGCTTTGCCATACAGTAGTCCGTGCCGTGCTTTGTTCGGCTATGGCAAAACAATGATTTCGCCGACCATACCCAGGTCGTCGTGCAGTGCGCATATATAGTGGTAGACGCCTGGATGGATGAAGGTAACGCGGAAGCGAGTTACGCCGAGCGGGGCCTGTGGCAGACCAGTGCGGTCTTGCGGGGCCTCGGTGATGAATCCGGAATGCACGGCGTCGGAAGGCGAGCTGATGATGGCATGGCGAGCGCCATCAGCATCCACCGTGACGTTGGCAGAGGGCGGAATCAAGTTGGTAGGATCGGGCTCTGGGCCAAAGGTGATGGTGTGGTTTGTTACTGCTTCTGAGGTGGTCCACTCCACCGTCTCGCTAACGTGGATCACCTTGGTCGCGTTCATGAAGCGCATTACTGAGGCAGTTTGAGTGCCTCCACCGGTGCCCGTGATCTTGCCTGCGCCGGCGACTACTGCGTTTCTGTTTGGATGAACGTACGCTGAGGCGCGCGCGTCGGATAGCAGACCCACGCGCTGGCTGGCCGCCTGTCGATCGTAAAACGCCTGGTCGTACGGCAAAGGCGTTGATTCAGCCAGGACGTGAATAGTAGCGGTCATGTCAGGGTGAGCCAGGCAAACCAGCTTGAAGTTTCCGGTTAGCGGAAAAGCCACGGTGTAGGTGGCGCCGTCTTGCAAGATGCCACTGTTTACGCACGCGGTGCCGTCATAAAATGGAGAAGTCCGGCGTCGTACCAGGACATCCTGCGAAGCGGGACGGGCGCAACTGCGCTGGCGTCAGAAAAGTGACGGTGTGGACCTCGTCGGTTACAAAGGTCCATGTAACGCTGTCGCCACTGTGAATCCAAATCTCATTGGGTAAGAAGGCAAGCGCCTGATTGGCTTTGTTGCCAGTCTGCGCGCCGACCTGCAATTGCCAAGTATCGGCCAAAGTCGAAGGGGGAACGATCAGCACAATCAGCAAAGCGCAGTGGCAAAGAATTCGCCGAAGTTGTGATGCGGTCAAGTTCGTCATAGCTCCTCGCATTTCATGGTGACTCCAGATTTTTTTTCACGTCTTTAAGGACCCCATTTGCCGGAGACCGGAAGAGGAATCGAGAGATCCTTGACGGAGCCGCGAGCATCAGCGGCAGACATTCACGTCGGGCGACCTTCAGGCCGCCCCCGGGTGACGTGGATTAGCAGATCGGCCCCTGCCCCACCAAGGCAAGCAGGAAATTGATCACGGTGATGGCCCTCCCTGAAGCGTGCGAGCAGAATCCGTCAGTGGGAGGGGTTAGGACGTGCGCCAGGATCGGAGTCCCGAGCACGGCCACGGCGAGCAAAAGCAGCTTGTTTTTCATAGTCCTCACCTTCTTTCTTTCTTCTTTCTGTTTGCAATGACAACTGAGCCCTGAGTCAACGACATATCGCCCCGATTTATTGGGGCTGTGGCCGAGCCGTCCTCAGCGTCGGCAGAAAATTCTCCATCACCCAGACTTCGACCTTGTCGTTGCCCGCGCTGGTGGCGAAAGCGAGGTGGTGACCGTCTGGGTGGAAAGAAACCTCGCGGACAGAGTCCATAGCTAACCCTAAGGCGTGCGGCTCTCCGCCCCGGGAAGAGATCGCAAGTAGCTGGGTTTTCCGCACCTGGCCGATGGCTCGACCCTTGCCAAAGACGATGTAGCGCGAATCGGACGACCAACTTAGCGAGTCTCCAACGATCATTTCCGGCTCCTTTGAGCGTACGAGTTCGCTGGCCTCTCCTTCTGCCACCGGCAATACTTTCAAGACTGAAGATCGCGTTTCTTTCTCAAGCATCGTGAGGGCCACCTGCTGGCCGTCAGGCGAGAGGGCTATGTCGTCAATCTTCACGCCGATTGCTGATCGGTAGAGTTCCTTCTCGCGACCTGTCCCAAGGTCGCGCACGAGGATGGATTCAGCCCTGGTGCCCGACTCACCGCGGCTGTAGAGTAGTCTCTTACCGTCGGGGAACCAGGCGGGCTTGGAAATTTCCGAGTCCTCCCACCAGAGGATGGGCGTAACGTCGCTGGTCTGAGCGTCAACCAGGAAGAGACCGTGCCGGAGCTTTCTGTCCTTGCCTGAGACGAGAATCGACCGCCCGTCAGGGGACCACCGCAGTGGTCCCCAAATGAAACTGAGCTTGGATGAAAGGTCACGCTCCTCGCCCGTTTTGAGTGAGCGAATCGAGATGACCTCGGGGCGGTGGGCGGCGAACCAGGGCCGATTTTGCGAAATATAGGCAAGATACTGACCGTCTGTTGACCACGCAGGTGAGGAGTTCGAGCCGACGAACCGATGCGTCGCGATCTGCGGTTGTGTCACGACCCTTCCTGTTGCCGGATCGAACTCAGCAGTGTAAAGATCGCTCCCGCCGATCGCAAGGCCGTAGTAGAAGGAACCGGATCGCGTAAACCCGATTGGGATTGCTTGTCCGATATCCGGCTTTACCAGCTCCGGCGAGCCCTGCGGTTTCCCATCCGCAACGCGAAGGATCCAAGCGCTCATGCTCCCGGACCGATCGCTGGCGAAGAGGATATGGTTGCCGTCAGGCGTCCAACCAAGTAGCTGATCATTGGCAGGGTGGTCTACTAGGTGGATTTCGCGGCTGCCATCGGCGGTGAGCAAGAAGATATCCCGGTTGTCGGAGTCTTGTTGTTGCGGAAAGTCATACGCGATGTAGTGCCCATCCGGGGAGAATTTCACCTTTAACGAAAACCAGTCGAGCGCCTTCAAAACACGCACCGAGCCGTCCGCCACCGAAACCAGCGCGATCTCGAAAGTATTCTCGGGGGTAACGAGTAGCGTGAGGATATGCTTTCCGTCCGGAGACCAATCCATGGGGAAGGCTAACGCTCCCTTGGCGCTATAGAGAACCCGAGGCGCGGAGCCGTCCAGGCGCACGGCGCGCAGATCCGGAGACCCATCCTTGTCAAACCAGTCGTAGGCGACCTCTTTGCCATCCGGCGATATAGTCGAAAATCTGATTTCAGTCGAGGAGCCGCCATTGGTCAGGCGGCGCATCTTTCCCGTGGCGAGGTCGCGAAGGGCGAGGTCTCCCGTCGTCGAGTCCACGCAGGATAAATATCGGCCGTCGGGCGAAATGCTACCCAGAACGTCCACGTCCGGCCCAGCCCACACGCGTCGGGTCACCATTTCAGAGCTTCTGGGGGCAACATTTCCAGAGAGGGCCGTCAACCGCGTGCGGGCTTGCGCAGCCGCCTCGTTTTGGTCGGCATACTCGCGCAGGATGCGCTCGTAGGCCTTGCGCGCTTCCGTGTTGCCGAGCTTTTCGTAACACTGGCCCAACTCGAGCAAAGCCTTTGCCGCAACCGCGTGATTGCCGCTCTGGTTCGCTAGAATGTTCTTGTAGAGCTGGATGGCTGCTTCTAAGTTGCCTTCCACCAATTGCTTTTGCTTCGCAGCTTGCAACATCACCTCGCCGTGCTCATCTTTCTGGGCGATGACCAATGAAGTCAACAGCAGCCCAGCCAGCATCGTCACTGCTAACAACCGACCCGCGCGCTTGGTCTTCATGATTTTTTCCTCCAACAAGTGGGCTCCCTCGACCGTGTTTGCGGCATCCAGAAAGGCAGCATGCCTTTAAGTGTCCTTGAGCTACCAACCACGTTTGCAGAAAAAATGCAGCATGCACCAGATCCTCTCCGGCATCCCTGCGAGGACCGTGAGCTGGCTTACCTTCTGGAGGTCGGCCGCTTGAAACGTCGTCAAGAGCCGATCCGAACTATCTGCTACAGAAATCAGCGCAGTCATTGCGTAGCCATCGCTGAGGCCTGCCGGTTGAGCACGCACAGCAAGTCGAGTACGGTCCGCGGACCGGCCTAAGTCGAGCGAAGTTTTGGCGTAGCCGAAAGGGAATTCTGGCGGAACGTTGCACTGGTCTGTGTCGAGCGAAGCCTCCGCGTAAGTCGGAAGCGCTCCTTCCACCTGTTGCCTTTGGTGAACCGCCTGCATCAGCACTTCCGGTTGATCCGATTTCTGGGCGATTGCGAAAGAAGCCATTAGCAGCCCAGCCATGATCGTCATCGCTAGAAAACGGCCTGCGAGCGTGGTTTTCATCGTCGTTCCTCCTTCATAGTCGCGACCACGATAACTGGCGCCTGTCTGATTGTGATCGTGGTTTTGTCAGGTTTTCGCAAAGATTGTGTCAGGGCTGCGGAAGGCGCGCTTGGGTCAGCCGTCGAAGCGGTAACCCATCCCGCGCACGCTAACCAGGAACCGTGGCTCGCTCGCTTTGGATTCGATCTTCTTTCTTAGGTTGGTGACATGGGTATCCACAGCGCGGTCGGTAACGAAGGTCTCCCGGCCCCACACTTCGTCCAGCAACTTATCGCGGTTGAGCAAATGGCCGCGATGGCGGATGAAAGCAGCCAAAAGCTTAAATTCAATCGGGGTCATCTCGACGGCTTTCCCGGCTCGGCGCAGTTCGCACCGAGTGAAGTCCACCTCCACGTCGCCGAAACGGTAAATCTCGGCCGTTTCTCCCGCAGCGCGGCGCAGCGCTGCTTTGACGCGTGCACGCAGCTCGCGTGGGCTGAAAGGCTTGGTGACATAGTCGTCGGCTCCCAGATCCAAGCCGAGTACCTTGTCCGACTCCTGCGTTTTTGCTGTGAGCAGAATCACCGGCGTGCGGAGGCCGGCCCGGCGCAACTCGCGGCACACCTCGAAGCCATCCTTATGAGGAAGCATCACATCGAGAATGATCAGGTCGTACGACTGCTCCCGCGCCCGCCGGCTCGCCGTGTCGCCGTCGTGTACGACTTCAACCTCATAGCCTTCCAACTTCAAGTCGTCCTCGAGCCCCAAGGCAAGAGCCGGTTCATCCTCCACAACCAAGATGCGAGCCATGTTCACTCCTTTGCACTCGGCAGAAGAATGGTGAACGTACTACCGACCCCGGGCTCGCTATCGACATGCACTTGGCCGCCGTGGGCGGCAACGATGTGCTCAACCATCGTTAGGCCGAGGCCCGTACCTTTGGCTCCGGCAACCTCAGCGCTGGCAGCGCGCACGAACTTTTTGAAAATCTGCTCCCGCTCATGGGGAGCGATCCCCAGCCCTTTATCGCTCACGCGAATGGCTATCTGGCCGTGCTCGGAAGCGGCCTCCGCCCAGACTGTCTTATTCTGTGGTGAGTACTTCACAGCATTATCAAGCAGATTCCACAGCGCACGGGCGAGAGCCTCGCGGTCGGCCTGCACGCGAGGCAGGTGAGCTTGTTGCGCGATGTCCACGCGGTAGCCTCGCTCGCCGGCTTCTTCGGCGAACTCCTCCACTACACTCCGGAAGAACGACTCCGTCTCGAGCAACTCAAAGCGATACTGCCGCGCACCGGCTTGCATCCTTCCAAAGTCAAGCAGGCTCTCGACTAGGCGGTATAATCGCTCGCTTGCCCGGCGAAGCCCTTCGTAGTACTCCTGCCGACGCATCTCGCTTGGCACTCGGCCATCACTTAGCAGTTCGCTAAGTTGACGAAGGGAGGCCAATGGTGTCCGAAATTCGTGCGAGACAGCCGAAACGAAGTCGGACTGGAGCCGCACGACTTCTAGCTCGCGCGTCACCGCCCGTGCGATAAAGTAACTGCCCGCCAATACAAATGTGGCTACCAAAGTGAACGCCAACAGCAGCAGGCGGCGCCGATTCCCTTGCTGAGTTAACTCCGCCATGGGATCGCGACTGACCACATGGAGCGTCCATGGCAGTTGCGTCTCCGCCGAACTCCGCACTGCCTGCCGAGGCGGTGTTGCAGAGAATTGAGCTAGGACCGGATGACCTTCGGTATCGGTCAATGCCAAGCGCACACCCTGACGGTCCATCACGGGTCGCAAGGCTGACAGCCACTGCTGCTCCAAATAACGTGGTCCGGCCACCTGTGCGACCAAACGATCCGAGTTCGTCTGCCACACGAGAAGCACGGGGCGGCCGAGGATCCAAACGCTGCGATGCCCAGCGGCAATATCTTCGCCGCGGCGAATGCGCTGCCACGCTTCCCATAGTAGCTCCACGGCTGTGGCCGTCGGAACCACATCCTGCTCGTGCGCTTGAAGCTCAGCATCAGGCGTATACCAACGCCTCGTCTCTTGCTCATAGAACCGGTAAGCGCCCCGGGCGAGTTTCCAGCGGCCGTTGTGTAAGTCGGCATAGAGCAGTCCTGCCTTCCGTTTCACCTCTGTCGTACGTTTCATTTCATCGAGCAGGATACAACTCGCGTGGCGAGCGAGGAGTTCGGCTGGCAAACCTCCTATGGACGTAGCCCCCATCTGTTCAAGTTCGCCGTAGGTGTCCAAGGCCGCTCTGGGCTGTTGTGCTTTGCGAAGGTTGCGACCAAGGCGAAGAAGCGCTCCAGCACGGATCGCCGGGTCATTCGAGTGGGACAACTCGCGAAAAACCACAATGCCCTTTGCAAAATCCTTCTGCTGGAACTCTAAGACTTCACCGGCCTCGAACTTATTGGCTGGAGGTTCCTTCAACGTGGGGAGGAACGGGTAGTAGAGCAAGCCGGCGCGGGGATAAGCATCAACGGCTTGCGGGCGAAAAACGACAATGAGCGCAGTCCCAGCACCCTGGCCAGAAAGGTCTGATGCTCGCATGGCCAGATCGGAGTCCGACAGAGCCAAAAGGCTGGTGAATTGGTCCTTACTTTCCGAGAACTTGCGTAGCAGCGACGCTGTGATCAAGTCCGCCGCATTGTCGAGCCGTTCCTGGATCCGCTGACTTTCCAGGGCGCGGTCTTGTTTCAGTAACCGCCAGCTCAGCCAACTCAAGGTAGCGGCCAGCACCAGCATGATCGCCAAGAACAGGGTCAGAAGGTAACGCGGCGACCGGAACCACCGAATGAGCGACATTGCATGGCTCGGGAAGGACTCGCGTCATTCTATTCCCTGACGTCAACTAGACGGGGATTCCGTCAGGGTTTCGTTAAAGGTGACGCCGGCTTTCTGGTCAGCTAGATGGACACTCCAGGGACCAGCGCTTGCTCGGGAGACATGCAGGCGATGGTGCCGAGGGTGCTGCCTGGACTGGTCAGGTGTGGATCATCAGGACTGGCGACGGTGGCGCCGTCTGGAGTCACTGACGCATGAGTTCTAGCCAACCCGAAATCGAGAATCTTGGCGTGTCCGCGCTGGGTCACGAACAGGTTTGTCGGCTTGATGTCGCGGTGAACAATTCCCTTAGAATGCGCTGCATCGAGGGCATCGGCGATTTCTATTCCCAACTCCAGCAGCGTTTCCAGCTCTATCGCCTTTGCACCAATGCGATGTTTCAGGGTTACACCTCGAGAAACTCCATCGCGATGAAGGCCTTTCCATCCTGGTCGCCGATATCATAGATCGTGCAAATATTCGCGTGGTTCAAGGCGGATGCAGCCTGGGCCTCACGTCGAAAGAGCGTCAGGGCCTGGGGATCTCGGGCGATTTCTTCGGGGAGGAATTTTAGTGCGACAAAGCGATGAAGGCGGGTGTCCTCGGCCTTGTACACCACTCCCATACCGCCGCCGCCAAGTTTTTCGACGATCCGGTAGTGAGAGATGGTTTCGCCAATCATCAGAAGACGTGTGGCTTTCGGGTCAGTTCATCTTACGGACGCTGCATACACTAGTCAACGAATGATGGCTGTGCGTGGTGGACTGCAGCCCACTACCTGGCTGTGACACGAGGCTCTCAAAGCAAGAATCCTTGCCTGTAATGGGCTGTCAGTGGAAGCGATCACTCGGTTTTTCGATTCGAGCTTCCACGGGATAATTTCCGGTTAGTCGACAACTCGTAGATAATTTCGAGCAGCCCCGTCATCCGCCCGAATCGGTGACAAGAGGTAAAGAGCTTTCCTCTTCCTACAAGCCGACTTCGGTAGAGTTTGGCAACTTCTACGCATAGCTCGTTTTAGCCAAAGGGACTGTTGCAGGAAAACTATACGTCTGATTGAGCCAACCTATGCGGCTGTCGACAGTGCGTTACGATGCTTTGAGGTTGTGAGCGGCTACTGAGCGCTCGGTGGACGCGGCTTTTTCAGGATAGAGTCGCTCAAATTCAGGATCACCGTGCAGAAGAGCGAGGTCAGGATCGCGGCGCGCCCAATCCGGGTCCTTAAAACCGGCTTCCCAGGCTTTGCGAAGGGCTTCCAAAGCCTCAGGCTTCCTCTTCATCAGGCAGAAGGCGCAGGCGGCGTTGTACAGCACGGTGGCTTCGTTTGGGCGAAGCGTGATAGCGAGATTCGTTTCGCGAACCGCCTCTTCCAGTCGATTCATTTCGGCATAGTCTCCCGCCAGTAGGATGCGTGCGCGAGCGTCTTCGGGCACCTGATTGAGATGTCGTTCCAGCGCAGAGACGCGCCGCTGTCGGAGATTGCGAAGGGCTTCTTCCTTTCCCAATGCTCCGAGAGCGTTCATGATCGGAACGTAGATGTTGTAATCGTCGCCACTCGCCTCCACAGCGGCATCGACAATGTTTGCCACTTCCTGGTAGCGCCCGGAAGAAAACAAAGTGCGTCCTAGGATGTAGTATGCTCCCTCGCAATCGCGCTTGCGGTCGATCGCTTTCCGAACAACCGCCACGGCTTCATCGTACTTGCCATTTGCGTAAAGGATCCAAGCTTGGGCCACTTGCACCTCTGGCAAATCGGGGCGCAGGACAACGGCGGTTTCCGATGCCTTCATAGCGCGTTCCATCCAAACCGGGTCGCGCCCGTAGTTGTAATGATTCTGGGCGCAAACATTGGCGATGGCAGCGTACGCCAGAGCAAAATTCGGGTCTAGAATGACTGCGTTCTCGAACATCTGGAGTGCGAACTCCAGGTCCTGGCGCTGGAGACGGCGTGCGTAGCTCTTCCCGCGCAGGTAAAGGTCGTATGCTTGAAGATTGTCGGTTGGTTTTGCGGCAATGGCTTCCTGCTCCTGCGGAGACAATGTGATCCGTAGTGCTTGGGCGATCTTGCTGGCAATCTCGTCCTGTACCTCGAACACGTCTTTCATCTCGCGATCGTAGCGCTCGGACCAGATGGGAAAATCGGTGCTGGTGTCCACCAATTGCGTATTAATGCGCAGGCGATTGCCGGAGCGACGCAGGCTGCCTGCCAAGACATACGACGCTCTTAGCTGTTGCCCAATCTGTGCCGGCGTTACCTGCTTGTCGCGGTAGACAAGCACAGTCGGGCGCGAGAAGATGTTCAACCCCTTGATTTTGGTCAGCTCGGTAATGATGTCTTCTGTGATGCCATCGCGAAAGTACTCATCTTCCTTCGCCCCGCTGAGGTTCTCGAAATAGAGGACAGCTACAGATTTTGTGCTTTGTTTGACAAACGCCGCGCGCGATTCGCCAGAATCAGCCGCCCGCTTGTTACCGGAATCAATATCACGCTTGAGCCTGATCAAGTCGGTCTTGAGGTCGGTAGCGGTTTGATAGCGCAAATTTCTGTCTTTTTCCAGAGCCTTTTCCAGGATGCGAGCGAATCCCGCCGGCAGGGTTGGATTCACTTGCATGACGGGAACTGGGTCGCGGTTGAGAATCGCTTCGTAAACCACGGCCGCGGTATCGCCCTGAAAGGGGAGTAGCCCGGTCGCCATCTGATAGAGAGCCGTTCCCAGGGAGAACAAGTCGGTTCGAGCATCGGTAAGCTGTCCGCGCGCCTGCTCTGGCGACATGTATGACACGGTGCCGAGCGCCGTCCCCGGTGTCGTGAGATCCTCCACCTGCCCCATGGTCTCCAGCCGCGCCACGGCATCGATTTGGGACCGCGAAGCCTCAATCTTAGCCAATCCGAAATCGAGAATCTTCACTTGTCCTCGCGGCGTGACGAATATATTCGCCGGTTTAATATCGCGGTGCACGATGCCCTTCGCGTGTGCCGATTCCAGAGCGTCAGCAATCTGGATTGCGAGGATTAGCAGTTGCTCGATCTCGAATGGATGTCGGCCGATCATCAGTGCGAGCGACTGCCCCTCCAACAACTCCATAACGATGAAGTGCTGCCGTTCATGCTGCTCGATGGCGTAGACCATGCAAATATTGGGGTGATTGAGAGCGGACGCCGCGCGAGCTTCGCGCTGAAAGCGTTCCAGTGAATGTGAGTCGTGCGCTAATTCTTGTGGCAAGAACTTCAGGGCAACATGGCGTCCGAGGCGCGTGTCCTCAGCTTCGTACACCACACCCATGCCGCCGCTGCCAAGCTTGCGAGCTATGACATAGTGAGAGAAGGTTTGCCCGATTACGGATTCCATGATTCGCGAACCGGCATGAATAGTAGTTGCAAAACAGACACCGGTCAAGGGAACTCGGCGCTGCGAGAGCCATTCAGCTACGCGTGTCGCTTGCCACTAGCAATCCGATGGACACGATACGTGGGGCTCTGCTCGCGGTTGTCGATAGCTCAGCCATTTCGCCACTGACCAGGAATTGCGTTCGCCGAATCTCGGCACGCGTCCACCTAGATGATCGTGCTGGCTCCGGCAAAACAGTCAGGTGAGCCGGCATCGGCGGCTTGGTGAGTCGGCTTTGGCTTCCCGCACCATGTGTCTCGCGCTCCAGAAACAGGCTTGAGAAAAACGCGGTAGTGCGAGATGATCTGGCCTATCATTGGCCTGACATGGAGTAAAGGTGGGCTAAGTCAATTTAACGGGATGGAGGATGCCAGAACGTGTTTTTCCAGGAGACCGACTTCGATACGGGTGACGCTCAAAAGTGACTGTTGCACTCCGATGTTTTTTCTTCTGGCTTCTCCGTTACAGACGAACGAGCTCGAGGAATTTACGAAAACGCAGGTTAAAAACCATCCGTGCCTCAGCTTAGGTCGCCCAAGGCAGGGTTTGACGGCGAACGCTCCCCTCCCGCCCAACAGGTGATGCACGAAAGATCCGAGGCAGAAACCACCAAGGGTGAGCGCCAGCACGGCAGCCAGAAAGATCCCTTCCACTACGTAGGCGGCCGCGAAAAGACCGAAATGAATGAGTAGTGCGCAGGCCTGCGAGATATAGCCCGACACTTCTCTCTCCTGTGACTGTGTCTGGATCTCGCAACTTAACGGTCAGCCTGAGACTGGAGAGGAAGTCTGCTTGACATCGAGGGCTCAATTAGAATCAAACCTCTTGCCGGGACCGCTCTACACAGTTCGTGCCAGGCGCCGGCGACGCCGTTCATCGAGGTCGGTTTTGGACAACTGCGAGCTACGCTTTCGCACTCAATTCCGGGAAGTTGAGTCTCTCTCGAGAAAACTGGTGCTTGACAACCTCGGGCCACGCGACCGCCACCTGCGCCGAATGATGCTGTTCGCCCTGCGTCGGCATACGCCCTCGGACTACCCTTTCTTGTTCCGCTATGCGGCCTGCAGGACGGAGAAGGATGGCACAACCGTCAAGAATCTGGCGGCCGCCGTTCATCTGCTGCAATCATCCACCATCATTACCGACGACATTCTTGATGCCGGCAGCATGCGCTTCGGACGTCCGGCCTTCCACCGACAATACAACGTTAACTACGCTATCATCGCCACCGAACTCATGCAGTCCATTGCGTTCAGGACATTTGGCTCTGATCTGGACCGTGGCCGATTCAAGCATCCCTGCCTGGTGATGAAAATTCTGAATGAGATACTCCGCGATCTCTACCTCTGCCAATATTTGGACCTATATTACAGTGCGAGGACAAGCCTTGCCCTTTCTGAGTATTACCGCGTCATCGGGCTGGGAGCTGGATATTTCATGTCGAACCTCGCCCGCTGCGGCGCGCTATTAGCGGGGAAACCGGCCTTCGAGGTCCGGGCTCTCGCTGCCTACGGCTACAACTACGGCATGGCGTTGTTCATTACCGACGACATTGTCGACGTGATTCGCAATCCCCGGGAAACAGGTAAGAACTTCGCCGCTGACCTAAAGAATGCCCGGCTTAAGTTGCCCATACTTCTTGCTCTTCGCATGAGCAGTTGCGAAGATCGCAGATTCCTCAAGGACGTCTTGACCAACGGCCGACCAACCGCTTCCGATCTACGCCGGGCCGCGCAGGTCATTCAGGACGTAGGTGCCATCGAGCACTGTACGCGCATCGCCCGCCGTTACCTCGAGCGATCGCTGCGTTCCCTCGCCCCCATCAAGTCTCTGGTGAGCCGCACCAATCTTGCATGGCTGTCTGCCAGCCTGCTCCCCGCACAAGGTCTGGATTAACTCCTGGGCGAAGAGGAGACTCACGCGCCCCGAAAGGGCGCGGAAGAACATCAACGACGGCAGTTGCTATTCGCGGGGCGCACCTCTACTTCCTACGCTGCCTCGGGCGCCTCGGCGAGAACGTACGAACCCAGCTTCTGAAAATCTCCCCCTACTACGACTACTACTTCTTCTTCGTCGTCTTCTTCGCTGTTTTTTTCTTCGGGGGCTTCTTCTTGCCAGGACCTTTCTTGCCAGGACCTCTATGCGGCATGTCGCTTCTCCTTTCTCCCGGTTACCGGTTTTGTGTGACCCCAATTCGCGACATCAAACTTGCTACGCGCGGGTCTGTGCGCAGCCCATCCAATGCCGGCGCGGCCTTCAGGTAATAAAGGCCGTAATCGCGTTCATTGAAGGCCTTTTGCAGCAGACCAATCGCCGCTTCATTCCGTCCCGTCCGCGCATTCAAGACCGCAAGCCGATAGGGAGACGAATCGGTGAGCTCGTAAGGAAGATCTTTCGATTGCTTCGCATCCTTCATCGCCAGTTGCAGCCGTTCTTGCCAGTACGCCTTTGCGCCCTTCTTTGCGTAGGCGCTCCTCAGGAGCGAGGCTCGCCGCCCGGCTTCTTCGGCGCTCTCGCCCGCCAGTGTCGCTGCCCTCTGCCGCTCGGCGATGGCGTCCTCGAACCTGCCCCGCTGTTCGTACACCTCGGCCAGAAGCTGATGACCGAGATAGAAGTTCGCATCCATTCCCAGCGTCTTCCGCGCTTGCGCCAGCGCATCGTCAAAGCGGCGCGCCTGGAACAGGACGGAACCGTAAGTCGAATTGATCACCAGCGAGAGTGGGTCGAGTTCCTGCGCCCGCCGAATCTCGGCAATGGCCTTTTCGGCGTCGCCCGAGCAGATCAAATATTCGGCGTACCATTGGTGGCCTGTCGCATAGTTGGGGTTCAGTTGAATGGCACGCGCAAGCTCTGTCAGCGCGCCCGCTAGGTCCCACTCTTCGCCGGCCCGGGTCGACGCCAGCGTGGCGTGGGCCTCGGCCAGATTATCGTCAATCTCCAGTGCTTTAGTGGCCGCCGCTTTTGCCTGACGGTAAGTATCCTGCCATGGCGCGCTGCTGTAGAGGCTCATTACCAGGTACGAGTCCGCGAGCCCGGCATAGGCTAGAGCGTAATTAGGGTCTTTATTGATCGCCTGCTGAAAATAGCCAATCGCCTTCCGGATGTCTTCTTCCGTACGCTTATTCCAAAAGTATCGTCCCTGGAGGTAGGCCTGGTACGCGTCCGGGTCGATTGGCCGTTTGCCAGACAAGCGGGCCTGCTCTTGCGGCGTCACCTTGGCGTTGACCTCATTCGCGATGACCTTCGCGACCTCTCCCTGTAGCTTCAGCACGTCGTGCAGGTCGCGATCATAGCTTTCCGCCCACAGGTGCGTGTCGCTCGGCGCGTAAATCAACTGCGCCGTGATCCGTACTCGGTCGCCCACCCGCCGCACTGAGCCTTCGATCACCCCATCCACCCCCAGCTCGCGTCCGATTTCCCGCAGCGGCTTCCTGGCGTCTTTGTACTGCATCACCGACGTCCGCGAGATCACCTTGAGCGACCCAATTTTCGACAGGTCCGTGATCAGTTCCTCCGTCATGCCGTCGGCGAAGTACTCCTGCTCCGGATCGCCCGATAGGTTGGCCAGCGGCAGCACCGCCAGCGAGTGGATCCCTGTCCCAGCCTTCTTTCCTAACAGCCGCCCTCGCCATCCGCTCACGGCGTTCAGCCCGAGCAGCAGCGCCGTTACCACCGGCACTCCTGCTAGGCCCAGCAGGACCTTCCTTCTCACCGTTGACCGAGGCCTCTCCACCACTCGCCAGGAAGCCGTGACAGAACTCGGTGTGCCCAGGCGCCGCAGATCTACCGCCAGTTCCTTCGCCGACTGATAGCGGTTCTCCGGTTCTTTCTCCAGGCACTTGCCGATGAGCCGTTCCAACTCAGCCGGCACTTGGGGGTTGAGCTGCGCGGGCGGTGCCGGCGCCTGGCGCAGAATGGCCGTGATCAGCTGCGCGTGCTCCATCTTGCCGAACGGCCGCTGGCCTGTCGCCATCTCGTAGAGGACCGCGCCGGCGGCATGAATATCCGTCCGAACGTCCGCCTCTTCGCCGAGTAACTGCTCCGGCGCCATGTAGGGCAGAGTCCCGACCATGGCTAGCGTCTGGTCAATACTCTCCGTCGCGGCACTCGGCATCACCGGAACCCGCAGTTTTGCCAAGCCGAAATCCAGTATCTTCAGCCGTCTGTCCCCCGTCACCCGCAGGTTCCCCGGCTTCAGGTCGCGATGTACTACCCCCTCGGCATGCGCCGCCGCCAGAGCTTCCGCCAGTTGCATCCCCAGCGCAATGACCTCCTTTTCTGCCAGCGGTCGCCCCGCCAGCTTCTCGCTCAATGTAATCCCCGGGATGTATTCCATCACCAGAAAGTCCACCCCGTCCTGCGTGTCGAAGTCATAAATGGTCGCGATACCAGGATGGTTCAGCTTGGAAAGAGCCAGCGCTTCGTTGCGGAAATGCTTGCGTGCGGATTGGTCGCTCAGTGTGCCGGAAGGAAGAACCTTGATGGCGACGTCGCGGGACAAATGCTCGTCATGGGCGCGATACACTTCTCCCATGCCGCCGGCGCCGATCTTCTCGGCAATACGGTAGTGGCCCAGATTGATGCCGACGGCTAAGTCCTGGCCTGACGGCCGGCTGGTCATGCGGAAGATGCCCCCTCCGCCCACTTCGCATTCGCACGCCTATTCTAGAGTAAGCGCAAAGGAAAGCCACAACAAACCGATGCGCGATCTAGCTGGATCAGTACCTGAAATGCTAGAACCATGCCGGAACAAAGACTGCGTTTTCCAAGGTGGTAGGAACCGCGAAGAACCGTATATTGTGGATGCCCTCAATGCCAGTCGGCGAGAAGAATCTGTGGTTCGCCCTTCCAGTTCGGCGATTGTGACTGGTTTACGGGCAATCCAGAAGCAACGCCTCCGCATTGGTCCCGCTAAACGCCCTCTCGTCAGAAGATCGGGAACAGGATCACGCTTTTCGCCGCGGCACTGGAAGCCGCTGCCGATGGCGAAGAGCAAACGCAAAGAGTCCCGAAGACGGTCCTTAAGCTACCAGATCTCGAACAATCGAAGTCTGCAGTCCTCAACAGCCTCACGTCGGCATGATTGCTGGATGCGAGATCGCGAATCTGCCACGCCATCGGAAGGAACCCAACTGGTGGCGTTCAGAGGCAGGTGATCTCTGAATCCTGGGATATACCAATGTTCATTACCAGGCATGCAGAAGGACAACTCAAAAATGAACACACGTGACAACGACCGGCACCGAAGGGCCATTCCGGGGTCCTGCTCATGTGCCTAAGATCGCGTCATGCCTGTGCAAAACATCCGGGACGGCCTTCTCGTGGCACTCGTTCTCCGCTACGAACAGGATCGCGATCAGTTTGTGATCTTGTCCAAGCACACTGTCGATTCCTCTTCCGCCCGTTTGGCAATCGCGGAGTTGAGGAATGAAGGACTGGTGGAAGAACAAGTTCGAGGTGTGATTCGACTGACCGCGCTGGGGTACAAAAAGTACAGGAATGCGCCGCTTCCATACGCTTATGCGGGCTGAACCGTTGTAGTGCCCGAGGGAGCAAACACGGACTGCCTGTTTCCATGCTCGGTTGGTACACGTTCCTTGGTAATCTCGCCTGACTCATCGACTGAGTAGCATATTCCTTGCATGGTGACCTCCCCCTTATCGCCCTGCATGCGGCGCCCCGTCCGTGTACGACTTCCAGGCATGCCTTCAGCAACGATCCGATTTGGAGACGGACAACGGTCATCCGCTAGACTTCAGACCATTTCTGTCACAGGCGGGTTGCTTCGAGTGCTCAAAACACTCAGTCCAGGAGCAGTTGTGGAATTGATGTTTTCTTCGCACATTGGACCCGTGCTCGCCATGGCTGAACTACTCAGCCCCTGTTCAGCCTCTCCGATCGGTTTGCAGCCGTTTCGTTTCATCGCGATGGACAATGCCGAGTTGCGAAAATTACGCGCTGCAATTGCATCGTCCCAGAAGATGGAAGCAGAAAACCCATCTGCGTCCCCTTGGCTGTGTAGTCAGCAAACCGGAGATGTGGTGATTCCTGACACCGTAGCGATTGTTCCGAGTGACGGGCGATACTGAAATTATCGGAACAGATCCAGTTTCTTTAGCGACCATACATCTTCTGAGCACAGGATGCGGCCTCGCCAGACAGCCACTGTCAATGAAAGGTTTGGGCCCGCCTTCAATTTGACATTGCGGATGCTGGCATTCGCGCTCACTTCGCAAGGGTTGCGCGTTCTATTGCTTCATGGACGCGTCCCGCCCATGGGCACGCCCATCGCATGGCGCGGAGTCGCTACATGAAGGGAATGCGTATTCGCAAAAGTAGGAAGCGAAAGCGAGAACGAATGCTGGCGCTCGGAAAAAAGTAAGCGAGGTCACGATGAAACGAGACGGGCTCTATCGGCGGAACAACCGAATATTCTGTTTCAGGTACAAGGATAAGGCTGGCAGCTGGCGCGAGAAATCAACCGGCGAAACTGACCGAGCAGAGGCGCTCAACTTCAAAGAGAAATGGAACCAGGACAATAGGAATGATCTTTTGCCCGGTCCGAAGTCACAATGGACTGTCGAACAGGCCTGCTCGCGTTATGTCGAGCAGCATGCAGCTAGGTTGAGTTCTCAGAAGGCGAGAAGCAATGAGCGATCATACTTCCGGCAGTTAGCGAAGCGGCTCGGACCGCGGACGCTGAAAAGCATCACGCTCGACGATCTCAAAGACTATCAGGCCGAACGCAGTAGGCAAGTAAGAGAAAGGCCGATCAACCTAGAACTAAACATTTTAGTGAATGTGTTGAAAGAAGAGAATCTGTGGAAAGGCGCGATGGCGAGGCATTACAAGCGATTGAAGGAACCGCAGAGCGAGGTCGGGGAGGCACTCTCCGTGGAACAACTCAAACGACTGGAACATACAGCAGCTAGCAAGGATACATGGGAAGTCGCGTTCTGTGCGGAATTGCTCGCAACGAACGCGGGTTTTCGCGGCGCCGAGATAAAGAAAATGCGGCTAGGGGCAATCGACTTGGAAAAGCGGCGCATTCGCGTGACGCGCCAATCGACAAAGACCGACAAAGGTGCCCGATGGGTCGAACTGAATCAAGCTGCCCTGGTTGCGATCTGCAGGTTGTATCGGCGAGCACAACAGCTTGGTGCGAGAGAACCCGAGCACTACCTGTTACCGGCCGATCTTAGCCGACATACCAAAAGCACAGATCCGCTCAAGGGCGGCCGCGGCTTTGATCCGGCAAGGCATCAGATGTCGTGGGACACGGCCTGGCGCAACCTACGGAAGAGTGTAGGCCTCGACGGTCTCAGGTTTCACAATTGCAGACACACATTCATTACCGACATGGCTGAATTAGGAGTTCCGCGTGCTGTGACGCAGGACATGGTCGGCCACATGTCCGAAGCTGTGACGCGCAGTTACGAGCACATTAGCGACAAAGTTGCGCGGGCAGCCGGAGAGAAACTAGAAAAAATCCGCAATACCCCTCACTTTGTGGATGTTCTTGTGGATGTACCGAAAGAACAGAAACCTAACCTATTGAATTGATGGAGCGGGAGACCGGGATCGAACCGGCGACATCCAGCTTGGGAAGCTGGCGTTCTACCGCTGAACTACTCCCGCTCAGAATTATGAGTGAATCTTATCAGCATGATTGAGGTCTGTCACCGGACGATGCTGACTTGTCCGATGGTGGTTTTGGTTTGCGATTTCCGCGTCGGTCGGGGTGGCAGAGGCGCGAATCGTGGGACTAGCCGTATTACTGGACGTTCGGTGTGCCTGCGATGATCGCAGGCGCGCTGATCTGCGGCTTCCTGGCACGGCTGCGCGACCCGAAGGCGCGGCAATCGTAGGTCTCCAGCAATTTCCACCCTACCCAACCACAATCAGTCGTCTCCGCGTGCACTTCCGATTCTGCGAATCGTGTGCCCGTCGGAATATTGACCCGGCCGAATTCCCAGGGAGGCAGCCACCAACGCGACTCCGGGAATTTCGCTGGAAGGTTGTTTCCGAATCTTAAGTGATGACGAAGTGCCCCCATTGCCAGACTTGGTGAGCTGACTTTCGTTTTCCAGCGGAACCGCGGCCTGCAGAAATGAACGAGCCCAGCGATGCACGTTGTGATCTTTCACAATGTTGCGTAGAAGCCGCATGCGAATGCGCTTCTCTTCCGTCGTCATCAAACACGCATCGTGGATGGCCTGTGCCACTCCAGCGAAATCGTTTGGATTTACAAGAATTGCGCCGTGGCGTAATTCGGGACCGGCGCCGGCAAATTCGCTGACGATCAATACTCCACGCTCGTCTGCCTGCGCGGCACAGAATTCCTTGGCTACCAGATTCATTCCATCTTTGAGCGGAGTGATCAGGGCAATATCGGCGGCGCGATAGTAGGCCAGCAACTCAGCGCGTCCGAGGTTGCGGTGCATGTAATGGATGGGCACCCAGCCTGACTCGGTGAATTCGCCATTGATCTGGCTGACCAGAAGTTCGACTTCAAGGCGCAAATCCTTGTAGTTCGGAATTTCCTCGCGGCTGGGAACTACCACTTGCACCAACGTGATCTGGCGGCGCAATTCTGGAAAGCGACGAAGCAAAAGGCGAAAGGATTTGAGCCGCTCCGGAATCCCCTTGGTGTAGTCCATGCGGTCCACGCCCAGGACGAGCACGTTGTCCAGCAATTGTTTGCGGATATTCGTGGCGCGCGCTGCTACGTCAGGATGCGCGGCAGGTATGGCGAATTCCTCGAAGTCGATACTGATCGGGAAAGTTCCCACGACGGCCTGGCGCCCCTGCATGTTCGCCAACATATGGGGATGATTCTGCTCCACGGTGGCTTCGGGGAGTAGCCGCTGGAGGCAGCTCACAAAATTATTGCGGTCCCGGTCAGTCTGGAAACCAATCAGATCGAATTGGAGCAATGATTTCAGGATGCATTGCCGCCAGGGAAGCTTTTCAAAAATATCGGGCGCCGGAAACGGAATGTGCAGGAAGAACGCCATGCGGGCTCGCGATCCTGCCTCTCGCAGATATCGTGCCACGCTCATCAGGTGATAATCATGCACCCAGATGAAATCGTCGTCCGTTGCAGTCTTGAACGCCGCCTGAGCAAATTTGCGATTGACCCGCTGGTAGGCTTCCCAATAGTCAGGATCAAACTTGCAGAGTGACGGCATATCGTGAAACAGGGGCCAGACAATCTCATTGGCAAATCCAGAATAGAACTTTGCGATCTCCTCGTCAGAAAGCGCTACGGCTTGAAGAGTATGAAAGCGCCGTCGTGAAGCTTTAGCCAGCAGATACTCAACTTCTGGTCCTTGCACCGCACCTGCCCAACCGATCCACACTCCAGGTTGGTGACGCCAGGCTGCGTTCAGAGCGGTGGCCAGTCCGCCGGAACTGCGCTCTACCCGGGCACCAGTGGCAGAATTTCGAATGAGCACGGGCAGCCGGTTGGAAACATTAATCAGGCGTCCTTTAATGAGCGTCATAGCTCTTCTCCTGAGCATCGAGCCATTCCTGGAAAAACTGGATCAGCTCCTGCGGTGGTTGCAGCCACACATCAGCCGCCGTCGGCCGTGATTGCGAACGAACCAGCGCGGTAAGCCCTTTTCCCTTTAGCGCGCGAAATGCGTCTTCATCAGTTTGGTCGTCGCCCAGATAGGCCACAGCGGAGTCGGGGTGAATTTCATTGAGAACGGTATTTACGGCATCCCCTTTATTTTTCCCGAGAACGCGAAGTTCTAGGCCGCCATCGAAGTCCAGCAAACTCAGTGAATACTCGTCGCGAAGCGGAATCCAACGTTGGAGGACACGCGATTTGATGTCTTCGATTTCCTGCGCGGTCAAGCCTCTCCAATGCACAGCGACACCGCCGGGCTTAAGTTCTATTTGCCGCTCCAAGCCATCGGTCCGCAAAGAGGTGGCTGCCATGAGCAGTCCCATTTGCTGATCGTGGGGCAGAACGCCGAGTTCATAACTGCCGTCGGGTTTGAGGCGCTCCAAGCCATGGCTTCCCCAGATTTCTGGGTGGGGATGGACGCCGCTTAGTAACAGAAGTTCGCGGGCGGGGCGTCCACTGATGAGGACCACACGCGTTCCCTCCGCCATGATGCGCGCCAGCAGATCGGGGACTTCGGGATAGGGAAAAGCAAGATTGCGGTCGGCGGAAAAAGGAGCCAGAGTCCCGTCATAGTCGAGGAGAAGAACACGAGCGGAAGCCGACCTGAGGCGGTCCAGAAAAGACCCGTAACTGATTTGACGCTCGAGTGCCTTCATTGCGGGCTCCTGACCCAGCAACCGACAACAAGAAAGCGATACCCGGCGCGAAGTGGCGAAGAATTCAGCCCCGTCAAAATTGAACTGCTTAGACCAGCAGTCCCAGTTCAGGGCCGGCCAGTAACTGGCCTAACTAGGTGACCGTCCGTCGCAAAAAACGGCGGAGGTGGAAGAGCGGCCGCATACCCCTATGCTGCCGCAGAATTTCGAAGAACTAACATCATTTTACCACGGAAAGTGTACCGAAAAATACGCAGAAGTGCATGATTGAGCAGCAACTCAGGTCCAGCGAAACCAACGCAGGGCGAGCACAAACGAGACACCGCCCCACAGAACAAGCACCAGCAGACGGCCGGACTGGGAAGCGAGCGATGCGCCTTGCAGGATCGTGGCGCGTAAGGCGTCATTGAGCGCCGTCAGGGGCAATGCTCTGATGAAAGGATGCACGATGGCGGGAAAACGCTCATAAGAGAAAAAGACGCCGGAAAAAATCCACATAGGCATCATTACGAGGTTAATCAGCCCGCTGACACTCTCAATCTTCTGCGCGCGACTGGCCGTGAGCAGGCCCAGGCCACCGAAAGCAACGGCACCAATCGCTCCTAGCAACACGATCGTAAGTATGGATCCGAGCACCCGCATATGAAACACGAGCACTCCGAACCCGAGCAGCAGTGCCACTTCAATGATCATGAGCACCAAGCGACTGCTGGTAAGCGCGAGCAAAAAATCGCTGCGTCGCATCGGGGTAGCTACGAAGCGTTTGAGCAGCTTGCGTTGGCGCATGTCCACCAAAGCGAATCCGATTCCCCACATTCCAGAGTTCATCAAGTTCATCCCTAACAGTCCGGGGATGAGGAAATCGATGTAGCGCGAGCCGGGCTCGGTGGAAGTCACGGCGGTGGTGGGCAGCGCGTCCGTACGGCCCGCGGCAGTTTGCAGCGCGTCGTCTACCTCCACCCGGGAAAGGACACTTTCGGGACGCGAAGGATCGTAATGATAACGGAAGCCACCGTTGGTATCTGGCTCCACCACCAGATCGTATTTTCCTAGACGGAAACCTTGGAGAGCGAGCGATTGGTCGACCACTTCAGCACGGATGGAAGACTTCCTAGACTCGAGGAGCGCCATCGCCTTATCCGCGCCAGGACCTTCGACAATCGCAATCGAGGTGACGTCGGCAGGCTTATTCCGGAAGGCGATGCCCAATCCTAGCGCAAGAAGTAACGGAAAGATGAAAACCCAAAAAATCACTTCCGGTTCGCGTTTGAGTTCCTTCATCCGCGCCACCAGCAGATGAGTGAAGCCGGACCAACGGCCGTTGCGGCGCGGCGGTCGCGCAGGAATGACATGACGTTCCGTTGGCGGAGTTTGCTGGGAGACAGTCATCAATGCGCCTCCGCAACCGCCGCGATCCCCCTGTCGAGTTTTTCTCGGCTTGGACGGAAGAAGGCACCCGTCCCCACGTGATCTCTGCAAGGCGTCATCAGTCTTCCCTCAGGTGGCGGCCCGTAAGGCGGACGAATACGTCCTCCAGGCTAGCCTGTCGCGTGGTGAGGTGCAAAAGTTGGGAGCCTTGGTTGTGGACCGCATCCAGCAGAGCAGGAATGGTTCGGTGGGGCTCGCGCACGTTCAAGCAAACCAGGCCGTCGTCGTGACGGACCGAGTCCACCCCTGGGAGCGCGCGCCATCCGTCAAGGTTCGCGTCGTCCGAGTTGCCGCCAACGGAAAATTCCACTACGTGGTGTCCGCCAAGCCGGTCGATTAGATCGGCGGGTGTGCCTTCGGCGATCAGTTGGCCGTGATCGATGATGGCCAGCCGATCGCAAAGGCGCTCGGCCTCGTCCATGTAATGGGTTGTAAGCAATACTGTGCCGCCATTTCGTTGAAAGGCGCGAATGATATCCCAGAGTTGACGCCGGCTCTGCGGATCGAGGCCGGTCGTCGGCTCGTCGAGAAAAAGAACTCTCGGATTTCCCACCAGCGCCGTAGCGACGGCCAGGCGCTGGCGCTGCCCGCCGGACAGCTTTCCTACCCATGCGTCGGCTTTCTCATTGAGCTGGAGGTCGGTCAACACGTCATCTGACGAGCGAGGCTCCCGATAAAAGCTCGAAAAGAGTTCGATGGTCTCGCGAACTGTGAGTTTTTCCGAAAGACGCGTTTCCTGCAAAGAGATGCCCAGCCACTCGCGCAGTTCTCGCGCGTTCGTCTGCCAATCGTGACCAAGGATCGTGACCTTCCCGGAAGTAGGCTCCAGCAATCCTTCGAGGATTTCAATGGTCGTGGTCTTCCCTGCACCATTAGGACCGAGCAAACCAAAGCATTCTCCAGTTTCGATTTCCAGGTTCAGGCCGCGGACCGCTTCAACTTTTCCGTCGTAGGTTTTGCGCAGGTCACGACATTGGATTGCAACTGGCACCGGGAAATTTTACCGTAAGGAGTGGTTCGAGGGGTCGGAGCTCTCCGGTCAGTCGGACTCTGACGGCTTCCCGCGATATGAAGCAGGTAACACCGAGTGGCGTGGCGACGGCATGGGAGTCTTTCCTTTCACATCATGCCAGAGGATCGCATTGAGCACTGCGGAATTCACTGCATCCGGACGGGAGAAGTCCATCTTGGTGGATTCTTCCGCACCTTGTCCCCGTTTTGGATTGATTTGATAGATCAGTTTATTATCGCGGTTGCGCCAGTCCGCACTGAATGGTGGCTGGTTGCCGGCACCGGAAAATAGGGGAGCCATGACCGGCGCGTACGCGTCGTTCTGGTTCATTGGCGGCAAGCCGAGCAAGGTCTCCAGAGTGTGAACCATATTTACCGTGGTGTAGAAGCTATGGTCCACAAACGGACGCTCGATCGAACCGGGTGAGTACTTGCTGATGACGAAGGCGATGGAACGGTGAGCATCAACATGATCTGCGCCGTCCTGAGCGTCGTCCTCAATCACAAGAATCGCAGAGTCATCCCAATAAGGGCTGTGCGAGACGGCTTCGACTACGCGACCGAAAGCGAGATCATTGTCAGCCACCGAGGCGGCCGGACGCGGATGTCCGGCGCTCGTCCCATGCGTGTGATCATCGGGCAGATAGAGTAAGACAAAGTTGGGTAATTCGGTTCCCTTCCCTTCCTTACGCGCGCGAACAAAACCGTCGAACTCGTTAAGAAATTCGTCGACGCGAAGCTGATCAGGATAATCGGTGTTGAAGTCTGGATAGTTGGGATCGAAATGGTCACGCAACACAGCCTTGGTGGGCTTCATACGCCTCATCACAGGAACAGGCCACGGCCAGGGACTAGGCGAACCACGTGGCTGCCCAACATTCGGTGGCAGCGGTTCTCCCGTCTTAATCACAGGGCGTGGACATTCCGCTTCGAGGGACGAAGGAGTTCCTTCTTTGGGAGATGCCGGGCTTTTACGTGGACGCTTGCACCATACTGCATTCACAAACTCGCCATAATCGCGGTAGCTCAGGCCATGGCTTGATGCGTTATCCCAGATGTAGCCGGTGGAAGGAGCATCGACATCAGGTTCACCATGCTCAAGGGGGAATTCGTCGGCGACAGTTCCTTGAAAGTCATAGGTGCGCTCTTTGCCGCGATATGCGATTTGCCAAGTCTTTTCGTTGTAGTCGCTGGTAATAGCGGCGGTGGTCCATTCATGGCCGTCGCCAGAGACTTCTCCGCTATCGTAAAAGTTGTCGAGCACGCCAAATTGCAATGCCAGCTTGTGCTCGTTGGGAGTGATGTCGTCCCCATAAAGAGTAAGCGAAGAATCCCCGTTGCCTACTTTCAGGTCGCCGAGCACCTGGTCATACGTGCGATTCTCTTTGATAACGTAGATCACATGGCGAATTGGATTAGAGCCACTACGGAATTGAATGCGTCCCGGATCGGAGTGAAATAGATTGGTTTCCCCGACCTGACGCGTGAGCTCGGGGAGATGTTCCTCCGCCTGGCGAAAGTTTAAACGAGAAATCGAGCCGTAAAGCAGAGTCACGATATAGGGGTGCCTTCGATGACCTTTGCGCTCGAGCTCGTTATCACCATTGTTCGGGCCTGTGCTGCGTCCTTTAGCAGTTGCGATCAGCAGCTCGTCACCGACTGTCGCCAAAGCGCTGGGATACCAATCGGTAGGAATGAAACCTGAAGCTTCATCGGGCGATGGAAATGCGATGCTCTTCTGTGACAGTCTGGCAGTGTCGAATACTGCAACCGCATTAATCGAGGCATCAGCAACGAACAAACGCTTGCCATCGGACGACTGAGCCAGCGCATTGGGATAAGTTCCGGCAAACTCCTGGTTGGGAAGTCGAGTGGAAGAAACGTGGATCATCTCCCCCGATGCGGTATCTACTGTGGCCACGGCGTCGGCGTTCGCCAGTGCAACATAGAGCAGCTTCTCATCGATGCTGAGCAGCATGGCGGTGGGATGAGATCCAGGGGCGGTCTCAGATTTGGGTTGTAAGAGGGAGATCCACCGTTTAACACTCCCCTTCGCCAAGTCGAGTTCGACAACGCTGGAAAGATTCCACAGGCTGCACCAGGCGCGGAGACCATCTCTGGTCACGACCACGGTATAAGGGAAGGATGACGGCACCATTTGATGTTTGCCGAGATCGAACTGCTGCAAGATGTGACCATCGGAGGAATCCAGCAGCACTACGTTATCCGAAAGATTGTTGGCCACCAGCAGCTTGTCTGGGTCGGTGCCCTTCCCCGCGATGACGGCAAGGCCACCGGGATATGGGATTGCGGTTCCGGCGGGCGTATGGCGAAGTCCGTACGCCACGCGCTTGCCACGGGAAATCTTTTGCGGGGGGATCTTTAGAAAACGTTCTGGAGCAACCTTGCCTTGATGAAAGCTATAAACCGCGATGCCATTTCCAGTATCGCCCGGTTTTTCGCCCCTCGGATCGCTGATGGAACCGATAGAGGCATATAAATGGTTCCCGTCGGCACTGAACGCCAGCCCCAGAAAGTAGCTCTGATGCGCATCTTCCGCGAGGCGACCATCGGGAAAATCGGTAACCTGATTACTTTTCAGATCCAGAATCGCGATGGACTGGTGCGCCTGACTTTGCCGCGTGCCATATCCGTCGTTCAACGTCGCGGCGTAGCGATTGTCAGGACTGAGCGCGATAGCGGCCGGAAAACTATTCAGCGATCCCACTCGTCCGAGAGAAGGCACATTTAGCCACTTGCTGGTTGGAAGTGGAAGGTGACGAGATTCTGAGGAATCATTCGCCGAAAACAAACTGACTCCAGCGAGGGAGAGCAGCAGAGCGGCTAGACAAGAGAATTTTCTCAAACTCTTCCTCTTCTCAAAAACATCCCAAAACTTTAGAAGCGTAGCCCTCAAGCCAAGTTTGCGGGAAGGATGTCGGTGAAACGGACGCGTCACATTTAGGGCCACTCGGTCCGGTTCGGTCAGCGACATATCAGATTAGATGCATCGAGAGCCCACTTACGTTTGACGCTGTCTCCCTCTGTCTTTACACTCAAGTCGTAAGCGTGCGATCCAGTCCTAGTCTTGGATTGATGAGGATCTAATCCTCGCACGATCGAAAGGCAAAGTGAGTCCCACCGAAACCAAGAGCAACACCAAGCGCGAGATCGAGGTTGAGGTTCCACCCGAGGAAGTGGCTCGCGAGACCGAGGCGTTAATTCAGAAATATCAGAAAGTGGCTCGGCTTCCAGGTTTCCGGCGTGGGCATGTGCCCCCCTCCATTATCCGGCAGCGCTTCGCGGCAGACATCAAGAATGATGTGGTAGACGCACTAGTACCACGATACTTCCGCAAAGAGACCGACAAACTCGGCCTGATTCCAGTCTCCCAGCCGCGCGTAACTGATTTGCATGTGCACGAGGGCGAGCCGCTCCGATTCAAGGCAAGTTTTGAAGTAATGCCGACGATCAGACCCGAGGGCTACAAAGAGCTGCGTGCTGACAAGCCTGCCGTTTCGGTTACGGATGAAGAAGTGGAAGAGTCATTGAATAGCGTGCGGGAGCAGCACGCTGCCTTTACTTCGGTCGAAGGTCGTCCGCTTGCGGAAGGTGATTTTGCCCAAGTCTCGCTCGATGGTCAGCCCAAAGATGGGGAAGGCCAACCGGTGCACATGGACGACATCCTGGTAGAGATTGGCGGCAAGGACACGATGCCGGAATTCAATGAAAACCTGCGCGGCGTTCCGGCTGGCGAAGAGCGCAGTTTTGAGGTGAATTATCCCGCGGATTCCGCCGACAAAAGGCTTGCGGGAAAGACGTTCAAGTACACCGTCAAGGTGCTATCGATAAAACAGAAAAGCCTACCCGAATTGAACGATCAATTTGCCAAAGAGTTGGGAGAGTTCGCCAACCTGGATGAAGTCAAGCAGCGTATTCGTGAGGGAATGGAAGAAGAGCGCAAGCACGCGGCTGAGCACGAAGCCAAGGATAAGCTGGTGGCGGAACTCGTGAAGCGCAACGACTTCGAAGTACCGGAAGCCCTGGTAGAGCGGCAAATTGATATCCGGCTGGAGCGCGGGTTGCGGGCGCTGGCAGCTCAGGGAATGCGCGCTGAAGATATCAAGAAGATGGATTTCAACCGTCTGCGTGCCGGTCAACGGGATCAGGCGCTTCAGGAAGTGAAGGCTTCGCTGTTGCTGGACAAGATCGCGGAGGAGGAAAAAATCGACGTCAGCGACGAGGAAATCGATCGGGAGGTCGAAGCGCTGGCCAAGCAGTCAAAACAAACGTCGGAAGCTATTCGAGCTCGTTTGACACGTGATGGTGCGCTCGATAGAATCCGAAATAGAATCCGCAACGAAAAGACCCTCGATTTTTTGTATCATCAGTCCGCGTAAGCGGACCACTTCGACCCTCCCCCACAGGCCAGGTTCTTTGGGGCAGGAGTGTGGCAGGTGAATGTGAAAGATCCACAGATGATGTTAGTGCCCATGGTCATCGAACAGACCGGGCGAGGTGAGCGGGCGTATGACATTTATTCCCGGTTGTTGCGGGACAACATCATTTTTATCGGCACGCCGATTGACGACAACATTGCCAATCTGGTGATTGCCCAGATGCTGTTTTTGGCGCAGGAAGACCCGGAAAAAGACATTCAGCTCTATGTCAATTCCCCCGGAGGGTCGATTACTGCCGGTATGGCGATCTACGATACGATGCAGTATGTTAAGAACGACGTCACTACAATATGTATCGGTCAGGCGGCGAGCATGGCAGCTCTGCTACTAGCAGCGGGAGAGCCGAAAAAGAGGCTGGCTTTGCCCAACTCGCGAATTCTGATCCATCAACCTTCGATGGGGGGACTTTCGGGCCAGGCGACCGATATTGATATTCATGCCCGGGAAATCTTGCGTATGCGGGAGATCACGAACCAACTGCTGGCCAAGCACAGCGGTCAGAAGCTTGAAAAAGTAGAAAAAGATGTGGAACGCGACTTCATTATGAACGCGCAACAAGCAAAAGAGTACGGAATCATAGACGATATCATCTACAAGACGAGATAAGGGTATGATCGGATTTTCGCCGATCAACTTCCAAGAAGTCTCGGCGGAAAAAGGTTCTTCGAGCGTACGACGGCTCGGGAGCCAGGGCTAATTCAAGGAGTACAGCTGAGTGAAAAATAGGACCGGCACCGAGGAGATGTTGCGCTGTTCGTTCTGCCATAAATCGCAGGACGCAGTGGCCAAGCTGATTTCGTCCCCCAGCGATTATCCACGAGCCTACATTTGCGATGAGTGCGTAGCGGTCTGTAATTCGATCTTGGAAGATGACCGTACCGCCACTCCGCCCGCCACCACACCCAACCAGCTTCCAAAACCGCAGGAAGTTAAGACCTTCCTCGATGAGTATGTGATCGGCCAGGAACAAACCAAGAAAAAGCTGGCCGTGGCGGTTTACAACCATTACAAGCGAATCTACATGAACCGTCAGCGCGGCGACGGGGTGGAACTGGCCAAATCGAACATCATGCTCATCGGCCCCACGGGCACCGGTAAGACGCTGCTGGCGCAAACCCTGGCCCGCATGCTGGACGTCCCATTCGCCATTGTGGACGCGACCACGCTGACTGAGGCGGGGTATGTCGGCGAGGATGTAGAAAACATCATCCTCAAACTGCTCCAGTCCGCCGACGGCGACGTAGGCCGCACCCAGACTGGCATTATCTATATCGATGAAGTCGACAAGATTGGGCGGAAAGACGAGAACCCCTCCATCACTCGCGACGTTTCCGGCGAGGGTGTCCAGCAGGCGCTTTTGAAGATCCTTGAAGGGACTATCGCGAATGTGCCTCCGCAGGGTGGGCGCAAGCATCCCCACCAGGAATTCACGCCAGTCGATACCACCAACATTCTGTTCATCTGTGGGGGCGCATTTGTTGGTCTGGAGAAGATCATCGGGCGGCGTGTGGGCAAAAAGTCTCTGGGCTTCAAGGCCAACGAAGAAGGCGAAAAAGAAGACGCGGCGCCAACTAACCGCAAGCGTAGTTTCGAGCTTCTAAGTGATGTGCAGCCCGAAGATCTGATCAAGTTTGGGTTGATCCCCGAGTTTGTGGGGCGCTTGCCGGTGGTCGGAGTGCTCGAAGACCTGGATGAGGCTGCGCTGATTGAGATTCTCACGCGTCCAAAGAATGCGATTATCAAACAATACCAGCGGCTGTTTGAATTCGAGAATGTACGACTGAAGTTTAGCGAGGAAGCTTTGAGAGCGATTTCACGTCAGGCTATGGCCCGAAAGGTTGGCGCCCGCGGCTTGCGTATGATCCTGGAAGAGTTAATGCTCGATCTCATGTTCCACCTCCCCAGCCAGAAGAAAGTCAAGGAATTCGAGGTGACACGCGAGATGGTGGAGAAGCGGAACGTTACTCTGGCCATGATGGAGAAAGCGGGTTGAAACCGCTGATAAGCGCGGGTTGTGCAGGTACAATCTATAACAAGGTTTCCGAACCCGGAGTTTGGAGAAACTCGTGACCACACCCAAAGAGAAATTCGAAACTAAAAAACTTCCCATGATGCCCATTCGGGATGTGGTCATCTTCCCCTACATGATGACTCCGTTTGTGGTGGGCCGGGAATCGAGCGTGCATGCGCTGGAAGAGGCGTTGGCGGCAGACAAAAAGATCTTCCTCGCCACTCAACACGATGCCAGTGTGGACGAACCCAAGCCCAACGAGATTTATCAGGTGGGCACGATTGTCAACATTGTTCAGAGTCTCAAACTGCCGGACGGGAATATTAAAGTATTGGTTGAAGGCATCGAGCGTGGCAAGATTCTTCAAGTCGGTGAAACCGATGGCTACATGCAAGTTTCGGTGCGAGTGGCACGCTACACGACAGAGACCAGTCCGCAGATTGAAACCGGCATGCAGCGGGTCACATCCCTGTTTGAGCAATACGTGAAGCTTTGCCAGTCGCTCAACTACGAAACCATGATCGCGGCGGTGCGCATGGAGGATCCGGCCAAATTGACGGACACCATCGCGGCGAACCTGCAGCTTTCCATCGAAGAAAAGCAGGAACTGCTGGAAATCTTCGATCCCGCCGAACGCTTGAGCCGTATCGGCGACGTGCTGGACATCGAGATCGAAAAGCTGAACATGGACCGCACCATCCAGTCGCGGGTGAAGCGGCAAATGGAGCGGGCACAGAAAGAGTACTACCTTAACGAAAAGATCAAAGCTATCCAGAAGGAATTGGGGCGCGGGGAAAAGAGCGAATTTGACGAGTTGAAGAAAAAGATCGATGGCGCCGGCATGACCAAGGAAGTGCGTGACAAGGCCATCCAGGAGTTGAAGAAGCTTGAGGCCATGCCTCCGATGTCCGCTGAGTCTACAGTTTCGCGCAATTATTTGGACTGGCTGCTGGCAGTGCCCTGGAAAAAACGGTCCAAGGAAATCCGCAACATAAGCCGCGCGGAAAAAATTCTGAACGAAGATCATTATGGGCTGGAGAAGATCAAGGAACGCATCCTTGAATTTCTGGCGGTACGGCAGTTGGTTAAAAATCCTAAAGGCTCGATCTTGTGCTTTGTTGGACCCCCAGGAGTCGGTAAGACTTCATTGGGCATGTCCATTGCCAAGGCTACTGGACGCAAGTTTGTTCGGATGTCGCTGGGTGGAGTGCGCGATGAAGCTGAGATCCGCGGCCATCGCCGGACTTATATCGGCGCTCTGCCAGGGCAGATCATTCAGATGATGAAAAAGTCCGGGACCAAGAACCCGGTGTTCATGCTGGATGAAGTAGACAAAATGTCGATGGACTTTCGTGGTGATCCGTCGGCAGCCCTCTTGGAAGTTCTCGACCCCGAACAGAATTTTATGTTCGTCGATCACTATCTTGACGTGGAATATGACCTTTCGCAGGTCTTTTTCATCGCTACTGCCAACGTGATCCACACGATTCCGCCCGCGCTGCAGGATCGCATGGAAGTATTGCGGCTGCACGGCTACACCGAACTGGAAAAAATTGAAATCGCCAAGCAGTTTTTGGTGAAGAAGCAGATGGCGCAAGCCGGCCTTACAGATAAAAATCTGAAGTTTTCGGACGAAGCGCTCACCGGCATGATTCGCTGCTACACGCGGGAAGCAGGCGTGCGAAATCTGGAGCGTGAGATTGGCAATGTCTGCCGCAAAGTAGCGCGCAAGGTGGTGAAGGAAGGCGAGAGCTACAACACCGTCATCAAGTCCGAGAACGTAAATGATTTCCTGGGCGTGATTAAGTTCCGCGACACTCTTGCCCACGAGAAGAGCGAGATCGGGTTGGTCACGGGCTTGGCTTGGACGGAGGTCGGTGGTTCCATCCTGAGCACCGAAGCAACGGTGGTCGACGGCAAGGGCAAACTGATATTAACGGGCAAGCTGGGCGACGTGATGCAGGAGTCAGCCCAGGCCGCCATGTCGTATGTGCGCTCCCGAGCTGGCCGATTGGGATTGTCCCGGGATTTTTACCGCAATCTGGATATCCACGTCCATGTGCCTGAGGGAGCTATTCCGAAAGATGGGCCATCCGCCGGTATCACGATTGCGACAGCTATTGCCAGCTCGTTGAGCAAGATTCCTGTGCGCCGTGATTTGGCCATGACCGGAGAGATTACGCTGCGAGGCAAAGTGCTTGCCATTGGCGGCCTTAAGGAAAAACTTCTGGCCGCCCATCGCGCCGGATTATTCGAAGTAATTCTGCCTCAGGATAATGAGAAAGATCTGGCGGAAGTCCCAGAGAATCTGCGGAACGCCATGAAGCTACATTTCGTTGACACCATGGACCAGGTGCTGGCCGTGGCTTTGGAAAAGCCTCTCACCGCGTTAGGAGAAGAACCCGCACAGCCCATCGCCCCGATTACTCAGCCCGGAGAAGGTCCCGCGGCCCATCAGTAATTTCGCCTCACCGAGTTCTCCAATATCGGCCCGCATCATGCGGGCCTTTTTGCTGCGCTAAAATGAACTAGAGCTGGGTCACATGAATGCCGAACCACAAGCGGGCAGTTATTTCCGGGGTGTGACGGGGTTAATCGCCGTACTTGCGGTAATTGCGATCCTTGTACTCTGGTTGCCCGCCTATCGCTGGTTCTTGCTGATCAGCGCCGGGATTGGAATACTGGTTGCGGGTGCTCTGTATCTCTGGCACAGATTTAACCCGCTCAAAGAAGAAGACGTGGACAACAAGCGGCCTCTCGGGCTGGAATGATGGGTGAGAATATCTTCAGTTCCCTGTTTGAGGTTCTCAGTTCTCAGTACTTTCCAATATGCGTGTGATTTCGCGATTCTTGATGTCTGCGAGCGATCCCAACCATTTTCCTGCACCCACTTTGCCCGAGGTGGCATTCCTGGGACGATCGAATGTGGGGAAATCGAGTGTCATTAACTCGCTGTTGGGAGCTAAGGTAGCCAAGACCAGCTCCACTCCTGGGCGGACGCGCTCCATCAATTTTTTTGAGGTTCGCTGGCCGGGAAAACCTAAACCGGAATTGATCTTTGCCGATCTGCCCGGATACGGCTACGCTAAAATATCGCGTGAAGTGTCCGAGCAGTGGCCGAGCTTTATCGAGCCCTACCTTAAAGAGCGCTCCTGTCTCGCACTCTGCCTGGCATTGGTGGATGTCAATGTAGCTCCCCAGGCAAGTGACCGGCAGTTGCTGGATTTCCTGGGATCAAGTGGCCGCTCGTTGGTTATAGTCGCCACGAAAAGTGATCGGCTGTCGGGAAATCAACTAGGCAATGCGGTGCGCACCATGACGCAGGAACATCCTGGAGCGCATATTGTCCCCTACTCGGCCAGGACGGGGGCTGGAAGAGAGGAACTCTGGAAACACATAAAAGTGGAAACGGAAAACTACGCTGCCCGATTGTGAACTCTCTTCCAAAACGGACCTTGCCGACCTTTCGTAGGCCCACCGTCGTTTGCCAGACATTCGCTGGGAAGCCATCTTTTATAGGATCAAGTAGACGACGTGTGTATGAATGAGCTTTGCGTTCGGGCAGTTGAGCTCACAACCGGATATCGACGCAGGCGCGGCCCTGAACGCCCTCGCCAGATTTTTCCAGAACAACCCTCACGCGAGAAGAGTTCAGCCTCCTGGTCAGCAAGAGCCAGAATCGTAATCCCGCTAGCCGAGCGTAGAGACCGGCCCCGGGGGCGAGTTCCGCAAGCGGGTGTACACTGTTTGCAAGCTATTTCAGAGTAGTTGACGCATGAAACCGCTCCTGTCCGTGCTATTTGTAGTTTGTCTCATTACGCTCTGCGCCGGATGCGGGAATGTATCTTTAAGTGCATCTTCTCAGCCAAATTTCTCCACAACTAGCGGCGTGGTCAGTATCGTGCAGCTCAGTACCGTTATTGGCGCGAACGGGACGACGGTGCAGGTCACGTTTGTAACTTTTCTGCAAGAAGGTACCCGTTCGACGGTGGGTTTCTGCGGCGATCAGGGCAGCCGCTTTCCGATGAACCAAATGGTCCGTACGGATTTTGTTCCGGGACAATCCTGCTCCAGCATTCTCGTGGTTGTGATTATTTAGCTGGACTTCTCCTTCTGGCAGCAGCCATTCTCAGTTACTTTTGTGTGTCCCCGAAGCCGCTTGGCCGTCAAGCATCCGCTATGATGAAACACTTATGGCCACATATCTGATTACAGGAGTTGCTGGCTTCATCGGATCGGCGCTGGCGCGTGCCGTACTGGCGCAAGGCGACCAGGTGCGTGGAATTGATAACCTTTCTACCGGCAGGCGGGACAATCTGGCCGAAATCGTGCATGGCATTGATTTCCGGGAAGGGGACGTGCTCGATCTTCAAGCGTTATACAACGCTTGCCGGGGCGTGGATTATGTCCTGCACGAAGCCGCGATCCCTTCGGTTCCGAAATCGGTGCTGGACCCGCTGGGCAGCAATCGCGCCAATCTGGATGGTACCGTCAATCTTTTGATGGCGGCACGCGACGCCAAAGTTAAACGCGTAGTTTATGCGGCTTCTTCGTCCGCCTACGGCGATACGCCGACATTGCCCAAGCAAGAGGACATGACTCCGAATCCAATCTCTCCCTATGCGGTGGCGAAGTTGGCCAGTGAGCACTACATGATTTCCTTTTATCGCTGTTATGGACTGGAGACTGTCTGCTTGCGCTATTTCAATATTTTTGGACCGCGTCAGGATCCGACTTCGCCGTATTCGGGTGTTCTAGCTAAATTCATAACTCAGATGCTCAAGGGGGAACAACCCACCATCCTTGGAGATGGCAAGCAGAGCCGAGACTTTACCTATGTGGACAATGCGGTCGAAGCCAACTTGCTGGCCTGCAAAGCAGCCGCGAATGAAGTAGCGGGACGCGTGTTCAACGTTGCCACTGGACGGCGAGTCGATCTCAATGAGACCTTTCAGATTCTCAAGAAACTTACTGGCTACCCCGGAAACGTGAGTTACGGGCCAGAGCGGGCCGGGGACGTAAAACACTCGCTGGCCGACTTGTCCCGAGCGAAAAAGCATCTTGGCTACACCCCCAAGGTCGATTTCGAGGAAGGGTTGCGGCGCACCATCGACTGGTACCGAAATCAGGAAAGAGCGGCGAGAGCATAGCCCTGCTTGGGAGTTTCCTGTTTCTAGTTTCTGGCTCTCAATTACCTTGGTTATCTAGGGCGAACCTTACAACCACAGCTAGAGTGGAGGAATGACACTCTCTTCTATGCTTGTTTCACGCGACTGGCAGGAGATCAGCGTACTGGAATGCATTCTTGGCGGGCTTCACATTGGGGTGGACATCGAAGCCCATCCGGAGCGCGCTCGCGCGAAGCTATCCCGATCGAAGATCGATGCGGTGATCGTCGATTGTGACCTGGATGGGGCTGGCGATTTTTTGCGTGAGTTGCAGAACGATCTCATCAACAAGTCAGTGCCGGTGGTCGTCCTTCGTGGCTCGCATAAATCCAGTTCAGGAAAAATTCAGCCGCCGTCTTTTGAATTTCAAAAGCCGATCTCGGTGGAGCAGGCCGTGCATACGCTGTCGGCGGCGAGGAACATGATTCTGGATGGGAGGCTGCGCTATCATAGACAACCGTTACATGTACCAGTAGCGCTCACTTGTGGACCCCGCAAACGCATCGCCGCTAAACTCCTGAACCTAAGCCAGGGTGGCGTGGGTATTCGTGCTCCTAAAAGACTCGCCGCGAGCGGCCCGGTCAAGGTCAGCTTCGCCTTGCCAGGGACCAAGCTTTCGATCAAACTCCAAGGAGAGCTTGCGTGGACCGATAAGCAAGGCAATGCAGGCATTCGATTTCTGGAAATGGATGGCGGGATGAAACGCGACCTGCAACTTTGGCTTGAGCAGCAGTACCTCTCTGTCTAGGTTACTTGCACATTCTGGGCAATCTCAACGAAAGCGCGGCCTCTCTAGTTCGCGCAGACGAACACTTTCCGAGACGCAAGCATGTTGCACTAAGCATACCCCAGGTGTGGCACCCATCCAGATGGTGAACAGGAACCAGTAAAGCGTCGTGAACAGGCAGGCCACCCCGAGGCCTAAAGCTAAGACTACGGTCCAAGCGGGGAGAGAATGAGTCATAGCCAACGAGAGCATTAAGAACAGCAATACGGCGGATACCAAAATCAAACTATCTATCAGCCACGAAAGGCTGCCGGCTGAAATCCCAACTGGACACCATAGAAAGCGCACCATCGCATCTTCGTCGGTAAACTCGGAATCTGTCGCGCCGCTCACCTCGGGATCGAGAGAGATCGTCGGGCGGGCATTCGGCGAAAAAAGAAGCTTAATTTCGCTTTCCGGTTGGACGAAAATCGACTCCTTCGAACAGCGGTAGCTGTCGGCCAGGACTTGGGTGAAAATCCAATCGTTGAGCAACCGCCGCGTCCGCTCAGGAAGATCGAGAAACTGGACGCCTGCCTGGCCAAAGTTGTCGGCCCAACGAATGCGGCCCAGGGCTTCGACGCGAACCCGAGGAGAAATCAATTCAAAGCGAACGTGAACCTGCTGATTCTGACGCAAGGGTGCAACCGCCTGCAGTGCGATGCCCGTTTCATTAAGATTCCGGAGAATTCCAGCGTTAGCATGATCCAGATTTACGTACGACAAGCGGTGAATCGCATGGCGGTAGCGGCGTGGGTTTCTGAGCGGAGTTTCTAGCCCGCGGATCTCGACTGACTCAACCAGATTGGGCAGAGATTCCATTGCCCAAATCTTAGCTCTGACTGCGGAAACCTCTCAGTAACCGGGCTGGTTCTGGAAACCTCAGGAGGCAGGACGCTGAGCCGAAGTAGTGGCTTGGCGTAAAGCTTTTTCGTGCTGGGTTCGCTGCCAGATAATGAGTCGGTTCAGGTCGTAGCTGTAAGGCCCGAAGGCTCGAAAGTCCTGCTCATCGAATAGCCTCTTGATCCCACAGCCCAGGCAAACCTGATAGGAGTGTTCCTGGACGCGAATCGGCCAACTCATCTTGCCGTGCCAGCAACCGCGCATGACGACAACGGCAGCCCCGGCTATCCCGGTAGCCACCACGCCCAAGGGCCACTTCCAGCGCGATTTTTTATTCTCTTTGCTCACCCAACACAGCCTGTAACTACTTCCAAAATCTAAGGATATGCTGAACTAAAGGGTACTGCAAATGGACTGGGCTGTCACGTCCGGAAGCCATCCGGACCTTCGCTTACCAAAGAGCATTCCATGGTCCCAACCTTCGTGCGCGTGAGAAGATTGCGACTGTCTACGAAGAGCTGTAACTTACAGACTGCAAACGGTTGCGCATGACGTCAAGTCGGACGTACGCAACTGTGAATTGACAAGCGCTTCCCCGGCGTTAACACTGGACAAACATAGTAAACTACGACGATTTCCCCAGCTTCCATGAGCACCATTTTGACCAACGCGAACCTGGACCCAGCCATCGAGACACTCGAGTTGGGAAGGCCTCGAGAGTGGGTAACTGCTTCATCTCCTGCAACAGGACGCGAAGCTTTACAGGCGCTTTTGGCTTTTTCTTCTCTGCACGAGCAAATCCGGCAGCGTCGTGCCCGCGAGGTTCAAAGAGGAGTCCAACTCAGTACTGATGATGTTTGGGAGTTAGAGCAATTTGTCCTGGATGAAGTTCTTCAGCTGGTGGCGGAACGGGCGTTAGCCATCACCGGCGCGGATGGTATTGCCATCGCTTTGGCGGAAGGAGAAGCGATCGTCTGCCGGGCATCGGCAGGAAGCATTGCGCCCGATGCCGGAGTCCGCCTGGATCCAAATTCAGGTTTCTCGGGAGTGTGCCTGCGCCGCGAAGAAATTGTCCGTTGTGACGATGCGGAGACGGACGCACGAGTGAATGTGCAAGCTTGCCGCGCCTTGGGCGCACGCTCGATGGTGGCCGTGCCTCTCACTGGACGGCACAGCGTCATTGGTTTGCTGGAGGCTTTCTCCACCGAGTGCTACGGCTTCAATGACAGCGATGTGCGCAGCCTGAACCTGTTGGCTGAACTGATCCTTTCGGCTTTGAAGCCGGAAGAGGAAGATCGCCTGGCTGAAATTTCCCAGCAAGTGGTGGGGAGGAAAGAGCAACCGGTCGAAACCTCGCCGACTGAAACAAGGGATACAAAGCCTGAGCCGAAAGCACAGGTTCCCGCTGAATCCAGCTTAGAACAGCATGGCGTTGCAGCGATCGTTAGGGGGGGCGATCAACTCAACGACTCCAGACCAGGTCTGAGAGTCGTGCTTCTCATGGTTTTCGTGGCGCTCGCCCTGGGAGTGGCGGTATGGTGGAACATCCAGCGCACCGCGAAGCCGGCCACGCTCACCATGTCGGACGCGGCGGATCCATCTGCCGGAAGCCAGCAAATTGCACCGTCAGAAGAAACTGAGCAGCAACCGAGTGCAGGTTCGGAGCTACCGATTGCAAGCGAGGATGCTCCCGCTTCAAACATACGGGAAAAACTTGCGGTGCTTCCGCAGGTGACCGGCATACGACACTGGTCTTCGGCGACCTCCAGCACGGTAGCCATCGATCTTAAGGATCAAGTGCAGTACGAAGCGCATCGACTCGGCCAGCCGGAGCGAATCTACTTCGATCTTCACGATACCGCCCTTGCCCCTGGACTTTTCGGGAAGACGATCGAGGTTGGGGACGAACTGCTACTCCGGATTCGCGTCGCACAGCCTATGCCAGGGGTGTCACGAGTTGTTCTCGAGACCAAGGGAGGATCGAATTTTTCGGTCAGTTTCGAATCGAATCCGTACCGTCTGCTGGTGGAACTGCGTCAGCGCGAGGCAATAGCCCAGCCTACGACCAAGATAAATCTGTTTTTGCCAAGTCCGATCACCCAACCAAGTAAGCAATTGTCATCTCTGAACCAAGAATTGAGCAACCGGCGTGCTGATCCGGTACCGTTGCATGCTCTCAAGTTCCGTATTGCCCTGGATGCCGGACATGGAGGCTGGGACCTTGGGACCGTAGGACGCAAAGGATTGTTGGAGAAAGATCTGGTGCGCGATATTGTGGAGCGATTAGGGAAACTGGTAGAGAACGGTTTGGATGCTGAAGTGATCTATACGCGCAATGAAGACAATTATGTTGCATTAGAAAAACGCGCGGAAATCGCGAACCTTTCGCGGGCAGATCTGTTTGTCTCCATTCACGCCAATTACAGCGCTTCTTCAACCGCCCGCGGAGTAGAAACTTACTACACCAACACCTACTCTTCGCTGCATGCAAGGACTCGAGAAACGGATTCTGATTCAGGGGCAGCACAGAACGTAAGTTGGACCAACGTAGACATTCGAGAGAAAGTGCAGCAATCGCGCCGAGTCGCAAGCAGTGTCCAACGGGAGCTATATGAGATGCTCAAGGCCAGCACGTCGGGCATCCGTGATCGCGGCGTTAAGGAAGCTCAGTACGTAGTGTTGATTGGGACCTCAATGCCGGCGATTCTGGCGGAAGTTTCGTTCGTCAGCAGCCCGACTGACGAGAATAATCTGCAGAACTCAGCCTACCGCCAGCAAATAGCCGAAGCTCTGTACAAAGGGATTTCCCGCTACGCCACTGAATCCGGCCGCGTGAAGCTGGCCAGCACCTCCGCGAAGCCGACGGGACGGTAGCCGCAAGGTCGGGTATTTCATTCCGGCTTGGAACCCACTCCACCGTACTTTTGCAGCCACTTAAGTTCTTCACGAACCTTGATCTTGCCGTGCCAGGGATTTTTCGAAAGCGAGTGGCCTTCACCGGGGAAGATCAGCAGCGTGCTTGGGACGCCCAGCTTGTGGAGAGCGTGGTCGAGTAAATAATTTTGCGAAACCGCCACGCGGATATCGTTCGCTCCCGCGACAATGTGGGTGGGAGTACGAACCTTGTTGATCTGGAAGATCGCCGCTTCATCGTGGTAACGCTGCTGCGCCTCCCAGGGAAGGCCGCCCAGGAAGTAAGCATCATCGAAAGTAGTATCGTCATTGCCCCAGTTCGCCACGTGCTCCACTGCGCCTGCTCCGGTTACTGCGGCGTTAAATCGTATGGTTTGGGTGATAAGCCAGTTGGTCATGTATCCGCCATAGCTGTAGCCACCCACAGCGAGGTGCTTGGGATCAGCGACTCCATCTTTCACCAAGGCGTCCACTCCTTCCAGAATATCCTTGCCAGGGCGCGAGACAATCTCAGGAACAATCTGCATCAGGAATCTGTCGCCGTAGCCACTGGATCCCCGGTAATTGGGTTCAAAGACCAGCCATCCTTGACTAGCAGCCAATCGATCCCACTGATACCAGTCCGCCTCGAAGTGATTGCCATCGGCAGCGGCCGGCCCGCCGTGAATGAACACGAACGTCGGCAGGTTTTTCGCTTCGAATTTTCCCGGCGGGTAGATCAACATGCCTTCAACCGTCGTGCCATCATCGGCCGTCCATCGGTACGGCTTCCCTTGTGGCAGATCGCGCTGGGTAAATAACTTGTTGAATGCAGTGAGTGGCTTGGCCTCCTGCAAATGGCCGACGCTTTCAGCTAAATAAACCTCGGTGGGTTTTTCCAGACTCGAATATGTGAAAGCGATTCGCAGGGAATGGTCAGCGGACGCTAGACGCTCGTACGTCCCAGACCAGCCTGTTTGCCGTGAACAGGATGCTGATGGTTGAGCCTGAGAATACATTTGAACTTCGGTGCCCAGAATTCCGGTAGCAAAAACGCCGCCGTTCGGTTTCAAGGTATAACGGGAAACTTCACCACCGAAGTCGCTGGCCCAGCGTTGAACCGCGCCACTATCGGCATCCACCCAGTAGAGCCGCCTCTGAGTGTCAATGTACTTCCCTTCCACCGAGCCGATGCCGACCTGAAAGAAAATGTGCTTACTGTCATTTGACCAGTTAATGTCGTCTTCCACTGCCTGGTTGTGGGTTAACTGGCGAGCCGGCCGGTCAATTGAGGCGCTGGTCAGATCAACCGAGAAAATTTCGAATTCCTCTACCTTTTCTTGACGCTCGGAAATTGACGTCGTAACGAATGCAAGTTTCCGTCCGTCAGGAGACACCTTCAGCTGTTGAACCTTCCACGCGGTGCCGGCAAGAGCGCGGGATCCGGGAGTCGCATCCGAAGCTTTGTCATCTTCAGCATCATCTTTCACTTTGCTGCCTGCAACTGCGTGGCGTGAGATGGCGTCAGCAACCGCCAGGCTAAAGATCGTGTCCCCGCGCTCGGCAGCGCGATACTGTGAGACGTCTTTCCAGTCCTTCTTGTAAGCAGCTTTTTGCGCCTTGGTCCAAGGCGCGCGAGTAGCGAAATAAAGTGTGCGGGAATCCGGAGACCAGGCAAAA
>Ga0070698_100000400_pt1 | contig 45863 bp, 53 predicted proteins | sample KBSK1502metaG_FD_65477 | JGI IMG/M metagenome (GOLD analysis project Ga0070698, IMG submission 65477) | Corn, switchgrass and miscanthus rhizosphere microbial communities from Kellogg Biological Station, Michigan, USA - KBS K1-50-2 metaG | ecosystem: Host-associated > Plants > Roots >...
GAAGAGGAAACGTCCCGAAAGTTTAACTCAACCTTCGATCAATCAACCTTATGACCTAATCAATCATCTACCGCACTCGCTCGCCACCCTTGACAAACTACATAGGGGTTAGGTCCAACTTTCTACCCTTGCCTCGACCGGCTTGGCTAAGACAAGATTGGCGAAAACAATGAAGGCCAGGGAATTAGGTGCCTTTCGAAACCCCGAGGAGATTAATAATGAAAAAACTCATTTTAGTTGTTGGTATGTCGGTCTTGGCCGTGGTCATGGCAAAAGCGCAGGATCCCGCGAAGGTGGACCCTCAGCATTACAAAGTGCTTCTCAATAACGAGTATGTGCGCATCCTTGATGTTCGCCAGCAGCCGGGCGACAAAAGTCCGATGCACTCGCATCCCCATCATGCTGTTTATTGGGTGACGGGTAGCACGCTCAAGTTCACGTCCTCAGACGGAAAAACGAAAACGGTTACGACAAAACCGGGTCAAGTGGTCTGGCGCAATCCCGAAACGCACACGGTAGAAATTGTCGGTAAAACTGCAAGCCACGCACTCGATATTGAGTTGAAGAAATAGGTGGCACGCTGAAGGGCGAAACTGTGGCGGGCATTGGCCCAGGTTGAATCGCACTCGCTGAGATCGACGATTGGTTAGACGGTTGCTCCCGATGGACGAACCCGAATCGAAGTAGATGCTTGCCCCTGGGCCGCTGAAATCAAACAGTGCATGCGCCGTGGCCGACACGAGAACAGAGCCGCTCGCACCACGCCTTTGCGTAAGGCGTCGCGAAGTCCGTTAGTTCACCGCTATCTTTCATGTTGGCTTGTCCGAAGGTCGGCTCTTCGTCAGGTCGTAAGTAGAATACGCAGTCGGCTTGGCTCCTTTCGCAATAATCGCGTCTACGATACGGGCAAATTCCTCCGTGTGCCAATGCCGTCGCGTTTCCCACCATTGTTGTATGCCGGCATAAGCAATCAAATCGTTCATCGTCCGCTCGATCTTGTCCCATGCCGATGCCGTGAGTAAGCCCTCGCCGTGAGCGAAGTACATTGCTTCGAAGTGATTCAAGAAACGGTTGAAGAACGCGCTGAACCTGAGTTTCGACACTGGATCGAGATCGGAAAAAGATTGGACGCCGCGAAGAAAAATTGCGCTGAGCTCAGCGCTATCGTGTAGGGCGCACGTCAGATCACCCCACTGGCCCGTAAGAGCATTTACAGCCGACTGGCGGCGTTCCTTGGTTTGCTCGCGAATCTGGACGGCGAGATAAATAAGGGAAGGAATTCCCACGAAAACTGCCGCCAACTGCCCAATTGCGGAAAGCATTTCCCAGCTCATGCGCCCTCTGTAGACCTAACGAGACAAAGCTCAGCCACGGCTCCGGCGGGCGCAAGTGGCAGCAGGTTGAATCTCTCTGGCCAAGAATCGACATCGAAAACATAACGCAGTGGAGCCGTTGAGTGCAGCGTTTGGTTAGGCTCAGGCGCGTTCAGCGGTTGCGTTGGACGCTGCACGTGCTTTTCAAGTCACGCGCATCCAGGTAGAGTGTTGCCGTGACGGGCGCTTCGCCCTCTCGTTTGTCAAGGCGCGCACAGTGAACCCAAAGAACTTCTTCGCCGAGCTAAAACGACGCCACGTTTACAAGGTTGCAATCGCCTACGCGGTGGTGGCGTGGCTGCTCATTCAAGTTGCGACACAGGTTTTTCCGTTCTTCGAAATTCCGAATTGGGGTGTGCGGCTCATCGTGCTGGTGATCGTGATTGGTTTCCCGATTGCCCTGGTAATTGCATGGGCATTCGAGCTGACGCCGGAGGGTTTGAAGCGAACAGAGCTCGCGGACAAATTACCGAAAAAATCGTCGCGTAGTCGCGCTTGGGTTTATGTCGTGATTATTGCTGGCGCGCTTTCAGTGGGCGTGTTTTTCCTCGGGCGCTACACAACTTCGAAACATATTGGAGGCGTCGGGTTGCCGGCGAAATCGATTGCGGTTTTGCCATTTGAGAATCTGAGTGGCGATCCGAATAACGCGTATTTCACCGAAGGTGTTCAGGAAGAAATCCTGACGCGACTGTCAAAGATCGCGGATCTTAAAGTGATTTCGCGCACATCGACCCAGCGATTCAAGAGTTCGCCGGACAATCTTCCCCAGATCGCGACGCAGCTCGGTGTAGCGAACATCCTTGAAGGCAGTGTGCAAAAGGCAGCTGACCAAGTTCGCGTGAGTGTGCAATTGATTAACGCCGGGAGCGACGCGCATCTGTGGGCGGAAAGCTTTGATCGCAAACTTACTGATATTTTCGCGGTGGAAAGTGAAATCGCGAAGGCAATTGCCGACACCTTGCGCGTGAAGCTTACCGGGGCCGAACAACAGCAACTGGCAAAGCGTCCCACGGCGAACCTGACAGCTTTCCAGTATTACATGCAGGGACGGGCGTCGGTTCAACGTCGCACTCGGCAGGATCTGTTCGCGGCCATTCAGTATGATGAGAAAGCCCTAAAAGAAGATCCCCATTACGCGCTGGCTTACGCGGGTTTATCTGATGCCTACACAATTCTTGGAGCGTTCGGCTACATTGCGCCGATTGAAGCGCGGCGCCAGGCAGAAGCAGCCGCGCGCAAGGCTCTCGAACTAGATGAGAATTTGGCCGAAGCCCACACCGCACTTGGAGAAGCCTATATCTATTTCTCCACGTATAATTTTCCGATGGGCGATCGCGAGCTGCAACGGGCGATCGAACTCAGCCCGAACTTGGCATTAGCCCATTACTATCTGGCAAACTCACTCGGATTTCAGGGGCGTCTCGACGAAAGCCTAGAGGAGGCAGTAAAAGCTCGGGAACTGGACCCGCTCGCATCCAACATCGCACGCGGAGTCGCTCAACCGTACTATCTCAAGCGCGATTATCCGCGCGCAGTCGAGCTGCTTCGTCAAGCCAACGAACTGGGCCCCGCTTTTGGCCATACTTGGGAAATAGGAGCCTACATTCAGAACGCGTCCCTCGACGAAGCACTCGCGCTGTTGGAGAAGGAGAAATCGAAACCCGAGAGAAAAGATGACTCCATCTTGATTTACGATACTGGCATGATCTACGCGGCGCAGGGAAAGCGAGCTGAAGCTCTCCAAGTCATGAAAGAGCTGGAAGAGATGTCAAGTTCGAACCTGAGCCAGGCTCATTGGATTGCCAAGATCTATGCGGTCCTTAACGAGAAGGACATGGCTCTTTCATGGCTGGAGCGTGGTTTAGCAACGGGAGCAATCGGACTCTTTGCTAAAGACGACGCGGTGTGGGATGCGATCCGAAGCGATCCACGCTTCGCCGATCTGCTGCGCCGGATGGGCATTCCGTGATAACCCTGCCCGAAAATCGCACGAAGGTCGGGCTGCCAGCACCGGAATGAATCTGAAAAATTGTCTCGCCGAGTTGAAACGGCGCCGTGCAACGTGCTGTCCGCCTAACTAATGGATAGGCCGACAATAAAGTCGGATATCCCGGATATTAGCCAGCAAGTACAGTTTTGTCTCAAATTTGAGAACATGATGAAGCTAAACTTTTCAGCCGCTCGATTCTCCCTTTCCAAAAATCCGCGTCGAGAAAAATATTAATCGAGCGCAAATTCCGCAACCGTAGCCTTTGCGGCATCCGGCGGCCGGTTGCCCGGAGATGTTTGCCCCAATGGACTTGGCGATACCCAAACCAACCCAACGAAACAACGTCCCCAGGTCTTAAACGGGTCTGTCTTGCAACACGTTTGACTCGCTGTTCTCGATTTACCGCCATAATAAATCGCCGACAGGTCCGCATGACCATTTTTGCTTGCCGTTCATCAAGTTCAATTGTCTCTGCTGGACCCCACGGAATATTCTCGCTTCCCACTACGCCCCAATACCGGCCAACTTTTTTTCCACCTAAAGTTTGATCTGTCTTCGATGCGTAGCCACTGACGTATCGAATCGCAGCGGTCGCACTTCGCAATTTCTCAACACGAGTGCCAGCAATGAAATGCTTTTGATCTCCCGATCCAACAACCTGAAACCAAGCCTCGCTGATGAAATCAACTATCGCGCGCCAACCTTCCGATTCAGGTATGCCCCAAACAAAAGGATGAAAGTGAGGAGCACCGCGCTGCTGGAATTCTAACTTCCAAATGAAACCAGCAGTCGGAAAACGACGCATAAATCGTTGCGAGAAGATTTTTAGATGACGCTTCCAAAGCTCAGCGTCCCATGTCCATTCGGCTGGATAGGTTAACGTCAAAAAATAGGGCAGTTCGTTTCGACAAACAGAAGCGATCTTACACCGCAAACGCTGACGTGACCTGGCAGAGAACTCAGTGATTTCACCTCGTTTCGGCTGCTCGCCATTCTGATCTCGGTCATTGAATGCACCGCGAGTTTCGACTTTTGCTAAACTCGCGCCGCGATAAAGGGTAATTGTTCCGAACGGTCTATTATGGCTCTTTGACAAGCCCACGACCGGCGCCGGCGCTGGCGCGCCGGCGTCCGGCCGGAGCGTGTAAGATCGCGAAGGCTGGCCGATCAATTCCAACCTCCTGATTTGCGAAAGTGTGACAGCGACGGTGTGACACCGGCTGTGATTGCATAACTAGATTCAGAGAGTGGGCCGGCCGGGACTCGAACCCGGAACCAACGCCTTAAAAGGGCGTGGCTTTACCTATAGAAAGAGATTTTGTTGACGATTGGTTGACAAACAGGGTCCATTTTTCATATGATGGCGGTCCGATGCGAAGAACCACGCTTCAAGTCACCAAAGTTAAGATCAAACGGGATCGAAAAAAGGACATTTATTATTGTGTCACTGTCCCGAAGCCAGGAGGTGGTCGGACGCGGAGATTTTTCAGATTCACGCCGGAAGGAAAAAAAGAGGCGGATACGTTTTTGCATCTCGCCAAGGTGCAGCAATCGAATTTTGGCACTGCCGCTTTTTCTATATCAGAGGCATTGCGTTCGGAGGCGGTTCAATGTTCAAGCAAACTTAGCGCAGTTGGCGGCACCTTAACGGACGCGACTAATTTCTTCCTCTCTCATCTAAAAGCGCAGGAGAATTCAACTGGCGTGGCCGAGGCGACGGCGCAGCTCATCGCATCACGAAAGGCGGGCGGGCGTAGCGAACGTTACTGTAGAGACTTGAGGCTCCGTTTGAGCCGGTTCGCGCATGCTTTTGCCAAAGCTACCGTCGCTACAATTACCGCGCGCCAAATTGACGAATGGCTCGCCACCCTCCCGGTTGCTCCAGGAACCCGTAATACCTACCGCCGCGACGTTCGGACACTGTTCTCGTTTTGTGAAAAGCGAGGTTACTGCCAGACGAACGAGGCGAAGAAAACGGAACTGGCCAACGACGTCGAAAAGCCAGCCGGAATTTTGACCGTTCCTCAAGCAAGCGCGCTCTTGAATGCGTGCGGCGACGACACTTTGCCGTTTACGGCGATCTCGTTGTTCGCGGGGCTTCGAGCGGCAGAGGTTCAGAAGCTCGATTGGTCTGAGATCGATTTGGATTCTGGCCACATTGAGGTCACCGCTGCGAAAGCAAAGACGAAGAAGCGCCGGCTGGTGCCGATTCAAAAGAATCTCGCGTTATGGGTTCGTCCTCTAAGTCAGCTCCGCGGGCCAGTCGTGCCGAGAGGACTGCGAAGGCGCTTCAATGCTGTTAAAGCGGCGGCTGGCTTGCGGGAATGGCCGCAGAATGCGATGCGGCATTCCTACGGTTCATACCGACTTGCGCAATGCCATGATGCTGCAAGGGTAAGCCTGGAGATGGGGAACAGTCCTCAGATGGTTTTTGCTCATTATCGAGAGATCGTGAGGGCAAAACATGCTGCGCTGTATTGGGAACTCGCTCCGTCGGACTTTGAATCGAAAGTCGTAGAGTTTGGAGGTCGTGGGTAGGCCGACTCAGGCCCGTGATCGCGGGAAGTTCTGAACATTGTTTCTTCTCCATACTTGGCATCCGATTAGCGAATCGTCTTTTCCGCTGCGCGCGCGGGCGCGAACAGGCGGTGTCAATTAATACACGCAGTTTGCAACCGGTTCGACCTTGTCGGAACGATTTGAGTTTGGCTGGGAGCTCGTATTCTTCCGCTCCCGTTGCCAAAGGTGGCGTGGCGGAATGGCAGACGCGCTAGACTTAGGATTCCAAAATCGTGGCTTTCAAAACATTCCTTTTCGTTTCAAAAACCAATCATTTTACGAGAGGAAATCGCACGTTACCGCTCGTTCTAGCACAAATCCTAGTACAAATTTTGATGGAAGGGTTTGCGATTTCAGCTTACACGATCGGAAGCGCGACGGCGCGGCTTTCAACAGGGTTCGAGCCCCGTAGGCTCCGTAGGTTAATTTCACGGATCCTGCATTTTCATGATGGATTCATGACACAAATTGCGATTCCCGACCGTCGGCACGGAAAACGCATACCCGATCTCCGAGGGTTCGAGCCCAACCTCCCGCTCCCCAGCTAATACTGTAAGGATCCAGGATAAATTTAAAGTAGTGAAGGAAATTCGAAAGAGGAACGAAAGAGAGATAATTGCAAAAGAGGGCAGAGAGCAAAACAGGGATCTAACGACTGAAAGGATTGTTCCCATGAAATTACGAGGCCGCGCTTTGGTGGTCCGCTCGCACATGTGCGTGAAGGAAGGATATTCCTCCGTTGAAAAATAACGCTGGTGATAGATCTGCTTCGAATCTCGAGGGTTCCTCACAGTATCGCGGTCAGCCGGAGATAAATTGCTATCATTAAAGAAACCTGATAGACATCCGGCCGATTGAATCCTCCGATGTTTCCCGAACTGAACATAAAGGATTTTGTCATGTTCGTTATTGGCCGACCAGGTGCGGGAAAAAGTACATTCTGTCGTTACGTGCGCCGTGCACTTGGCAATGGCGAGATTCTGTTACTCAACGACTACGAGTTGCTTTTAAAAAGGAAAGACAAACTAACGGCCGCTCAGTTTAAACAGTTTGAGAATGGTCAATTCGAGATCCTTGATCGAACCATTTTTGATGAACTCTGTGACGAGTTAGCGCAGGCCGCGATGGCGGCGCGAGGAAAGCGTCTGACAATAGTGGAGTTTTCACGCGCCGATTATGTTGAGACGTTTAAGCGCTTTCCGTCCCTGCTCAACCCCCCATTCATAATCATTTACGTTCACGCGCCAATCGATGTATGTATTCGACGGAATGCCATGAGAGCGCCGGATCAGCTAGTTAACACTGTTCCGGAAAGCGTCATACGAAAGTTTTTCGACAAGGACGACCGTGACAAGCTCATTACAACATATTCAGGACGCGTCAGATTACTTGACGGCTCAGTGGACTCTCTGAGCTGGCTCGAGCGGGAAGTGGTTTTGACTCTCGGAGAACTATTTGGTGATAACAAGGTTTTGGCACTAAAAGGGAATGCTTTGCGGAAGGAACTCTTCGCAGCGAGCCTTGTTCTCTTTTACATTTTCGCATTCACGGCTTTGGCACTTTTGGCTTGGCGCGTATCCGAGCAGTCTTGGTTGGGACTTTTAGCGCCAAATGCGTCCTCTATTCTTTTGCTGAAAACAATCGGACTCGTTATGGCTGGTGGCGGGCTTGGAAGTACCACGTACTGCATGCGTTCACTCTATCATTACTACATTGAAGGGTCATTCGACTTTGATCGATTCAAATGGTGGTATGCCTTCCGGCCCATTGCTGGTTCGCTCCTCGCGCTCTCCATATTTGTGATCGCTAAGGGAGGTGTAACTGCGCTGGGCGTCTCAAGCTCGACGACGTCCGCTAATCTGACGTGGTTCGGCATTGGTTACTTGGCTGGGTTTGGGACCGAGCAAGTAATTGAATGGCTGCGTCGTGCGAGTAAATCTATTTTCGGTGAAAGCCGCGTGCAACCAGATGATCAGTCAGCATAGATTGCGCGCATAAGAGTGTCATCGTCCCGAGAATGGCTTTTCAGCCACAGCCGAAAATCTCCAGCACTGCATCGTCCCCAGGTAGATAACTTTTACTCCGACGCGCGCCGCGAGGAGGTTGAGCCAACTTTCGTCGTGTTTCTACGCAGCGCCGCAAAATGGCGCGCCGCAAATTAATTAATTACCCGAAAATTTAAGTAGCTCATCCAAAGTCGCTTACCAATGACTTCGCCTTCAGAAATAGAAAATCCGAAAATTATTGCGGCTTCCGCGTCAGTAACCCATTGGACCTTATTACGAGGGCGACCGAGCTTTTTTTACCGCTTTTTTTTGCTCATCCCTCAATGAATTTCCATGTAAACAACATTTTCGGGCGGCACCCAGAAACACGACGAAAGTGGGTTCAACCTCGCGCCGGAGGTGGTCCGCTTAAAAGTTATCTATATAGGGGGTGCCAATTCTTTGCGCTTCGCTCCTTTCCCCCTGCGCCAAGCCCCAAGCTCCTAGCTGTGGCACTTCCGCCGCTGAATGATACGACCCCATTGTCCTTTACCCTCAACGTCTTCTTGAGCGTTTCTGTTTTCTGCTTTCTTACCACGGCCACAGAGCTTTGACGCGGCGCACACTGCGCGCGACGAGTGCGCAGGTACGTTCCCACCAACTCGCACTCTGCTTATTGGCTGCGTCGGCGCGCGCATTTACGGCAACCATGTACCTATCTCTGTCCCGTCGGTCACGCCGTTGGACCGCTTTGACTGCGCGTGCGCTCATCGACCCGGCGTCAATTACGCGGTTTCTTCGAATCCAGTAATGGGACTTGCATGCATACTTCCAATTACCGATCGAAGGATGCAAAGTAACAGTGGCATCAGACATCTTGATCAGCCGCCATCGGGCAGGACCGAGCTTGTTGTACACATCCTCACCGCAGCCGCAGCAGCACTTATGCGCCGTGAGGGCGAACTCCTCGCAGAGATAAAGCACGCCCTCCTGCAGATGTTCCGGTAATTGCTCCACATATTCGGGCCTGATGACCTGAACCTTCACGGTTCCTCCTAGTCAACGTGCGACAACCGCTGCCAAGCCAGAATGTAGCGCAGAAGGTTAACCGGGATCTCTTCGGAATAGAAGCCGATCTTCTGCTTGTAGATGATAATCGCCAGCATAGCATTCAGCGCATTTAGTTCGGCAACCTGAATGTTGTTATAAACGGCATCTTCCTCGTCATCCGCGACTGGCAAACTATCGAGGAGCGATTTGGATTCACCGTCGATCGCCGTGACTCGTATGCGGGCTATCAGCTTTACGTCCTCGGGGACCCTATCGACACCCATGCCAACATCAACGAAAGGGATACCCTTTTCAGCGAGGTGGCGAGCGATAAGGCCCCGCGACGGGCCGTGATCCACAGCAATGAAAACGAACTTGCAATCATCCAGCTCATGCACGTTGCCCTGATCAATGCGGATTGGGTGACTTTCGACGCCGGTGCGCATGCGGCTGTAGATGTCCCGAAGATGGTTCGTCTTCTTAGCTTCAGCATGCGCTTCATCGATTGTGAGCGCCCCAGGCATACGGTACACAGTCGCCGGCTGTACTATGTCATCATCGTAGAGGTGGATCCGCTCTACAGGTGTCTTGGCGAGCGCGTCGAGGATGTAACTTCCTGTCCCTCCCAGCCCAACGATGGCGACCCTCGAAATCTTAAGTTTGTCTTCGTATGCGTCCAAGCCGGCACGGGCTACGGACGTGTTCGGGTAGAAGAAAACCGAGCGCTCTTGGCGAATGGAGATTGAGCCCTCACCAGCTGCGCTAACTGTTGGATCGATGACGCTGATATAGCTTTGGAGCTTCCGTATATAGTGCGTCAGCTTGTTATAGATGTTGTCCAGCGTGTCCGATCGTTCGGACTTATAGGAAAATCTACACAGCGCCTGCCTGCCGGCCACGACGGCAGCGTTCGTGTCAGCGACCAGCACATTCGCCAGGGACTCTCCATTCGGCGTACATGGAACACTGCCCGTGAACCAAACTGTGTGGTCACCGAACTGTTCTACTCCATCCTTCTCGTAGTACGCGGAAATGATTGCCCCGCGACTGATTACATCGGCCGCGGAGACATACGGAACGTTGTCGACGACGATGTACTGGCCGTCAATGCTGACGGTGTACTTTTCGTCGACAAGACGCTGGACGTGGGGACTAAGAGCGGTTCGATTTTCCGGCATCAAACCTCATCCCATTCTCCAGCGGCACGCTCTGCCCGACAGTTAAGGTGCCGCCGCGATTGCCGTGCGTCCATTCGACATCGTAGAGGTTGGGATCTTGGCCAGTCAGGTCGAAACCTGCCTCTTGTAGCACCCGCTCAAATGAAATGGTGGGCCCCACTACTTTGCGCGGTTTAGCATTAATGAATATCTGAAACTGTTTATCCTTATCTTTGTCTTTCTCTTGGTCTTGCATGGTTCCTCCAGTTCTCCGTTAGTTGCTAATTGGTTTCTTTCATGGTTCGATCCTTGGCCAAAGCCAGCGAATCAACGCTAGCGCTTCGTGAAGTTGTTGATGGCGGTGTCGGCCAATGGCGTGACCTGGGATCACTATCCTCGAGAAGCAATCAACAACCTTACTGAGACCGAAATCGAATGTCAGACCGACTCTACTCTGCCGTTGCCCATAATAATGCAGGAGCAACAGAACAATCTCTGACACATCGGCCGCTATCTTACTTTTCGAAAAGCGGAACTTCGTGAAAGCGATATAACCGTGCTCCAGATTTTCCGTTACGAATTCGGGAAGAACACTGATCGTCACGTCATCGACAATGAGCTGAGCGTTTTGCGTTATCATCCGGTGTTGCCCGGCGGGCGGATTCGTTTGGTCGCAAATTTCTGCCAATCGTCGTAGGGCAAGCGCATTGTTCGCAAGCTTGACTGCACCTTGGGGTGTTTTCGCGTTCTGCTCGTTGAGAATACGAGCTTCGTCGAGCAGCGCAGCCGCAAAAAATCGGCCATTAATAAACGAGCGACGTACGGCTCTGAGCGCCGCCGTGTAGTAGGGGGCTGCGTTAATGTTCCCGAACTTCTGATCATGAAGGATATCCAGTCGCTTCTTCTCAGAGGCGTAAACGAATTCACCTAGCTGGTTGGCGGAAATCCGCGGCGACTGAACAAGAGATGATGCTATTTGGACCATAATTTCACGGTTGTGGCACTTTTTGTTCTGACGCTTCTTGTTGCGGCATCTCCTGTTTTGGTTCCCAGAACGTCACCGTCGGTAACAACAAGGGAGCGAAAGGACCGCGTGATGTGACAGCTCTTATTATTTCGCGAGTGGCAGCAAAGATTAATGACGTCCCGTTGATTCGCGCAAAACGCTCGATTCTGTCCTCCGAGACTGATTCTGCCACGCTAATGAATCCAACCATCTCAACGAGGAAGCTGTACGGTGAATTCGATTCAGGTGAGGCATTAAGCGCGACACGAAGGGTTATTTGCCATTCACGATTATTTTCAGCGTTGGCGGAGGCCTGCTGAACTACCTGCAAATTGTCTGCGGTTATACTAGATGGGGCATCTTTTTTATAACCGCGATTTGCGACAAACTGTAACTCGGAAACGAAATAGTTTATTAGTTGGATCTGAGCGGCTTTCATTCAGGCAGCTTGTTGCTCTTGTTTCGCGATTTCGACAGGTGGCGGCTCTACACTTGGAAATGGCGTGACAATAACCGGAGCCAAATAAGGGGAGGTCCACCACTCGACCATTGGTTTCTGTAAACTCTGAAGATATGGAATCGACAATTTCGCATCCCGCAAAGCGCAGAGCAGAACATTAATGCTCCTGGAAGGCCTTGATCGCCCCGTTTCCCAGCGCGTATAACTTTTCTCGCCTACTTGAAGCAATTCACCTATTTGGCGCTGCGTCAGGCAAAATCGGGTCCGCATTTCCCTGAGTTCGGCAGGGGAGATTAATCCCATGTGCCGAGCTTTTGTGTTGTCAATAAGTTGGTGAGCTTCTTCTGTTAGAAGCCATTCTTTTAGTTCTGCATCCCATTTCACCGGAACATCGACCGGGACTCGTTCTGCGACTCCAGTGCCGTCAGGGTTCGGTATCCGAACCTCAATGCGCGTGATTTTTGTTTTCATGCCTCCTCTCATTACGTGTTAGTCACAATCCAATTTGTTTTTCAAAGGAACGTGGGCTGAAAAAATAACGATGCCTTTCGCGTCGGGACGAAGAAGGATTTTTCCGTAGGCCTCGTCGCCTTTAAACGCGAAAAAAAACTCGTAGGTTTCTCCAGCTGGGTAATCCATACTCTTTGGACAGCCGGTGGGGTTGGTTTTGTTAAAATAAGATCGAAGAGCGGAATACATTTCGTACGGCCAAGCGTCGAGATAACTCGCCTCAAAGCGTTTGGTTGCGTCATCGGTCCACTCGATGAGTTTTCCCGTCGCCTCGGTTTTAAGAATGGCGCACACTTTGGCTCGCCACTGCTCTGGAATGGTTATCTGAGGCATTCGGGTTGAGGGGCATCTTCTCTGGTATCAATTGATACTTCATCCCTCGTAGATAAGCAGCTCTTGGGCCGCTAGTCAACAATCCAATGCAACTTTTTCCGGCCCCCAATTGGAAGCTGCTTCCTTCGATCAGCTTAAAACCGGCTTAGGCTTTACTGTAGATCTCGGCTCCGCTTTCTTGGAGTTCCTCGGCCTTTTCTCGAAGTCCTCGCTCAATCGCCGCTTCGTCGCCAGAAATTCTTCCAGGACTCGACAAGATTCTGAAAAACGGACCTCCCGCGCTAAGAAATCTCTTTGATGCCGGGTCTTCCGGCGCTGTTGAGCCAACTTTCGGTGTTTGCGCGCGCTCGGTGCGAAAAGCGTGTTCCCTGGATTTTTCATTTCTACCGGGGCGAACCTCTGACGAATGGGAACGAGGCAAATGGTTCCCATGAAAAATCGAAGCTTCAACACCGCGGGCAGGGAACGCATTTTTCACTAATGCGCGCGCAAACGACGCCGGTTGGTTCAACCGCGCGGGAGGGCCCCTAGAGATAAAAGTTATCTACCTGGGGGAGGGCCAGACTTTCCCAATCGTTTTCGGCAGTAATCGACTTCCGGCCGCCAACGACAGTGACTAAACGACCCTCTCAGTGCAGGGATCAGCCCCGTCCACCCGTTAGTTGAGGCGTACGGCAACGTAGCTGCGCTAGAGAACGCGCTCGCTGATTTTTCGCGCATCAAACCGCAGCTCGCCGCTAACCTCGACTGTGCGAAGAAGCAACTCGCTGAATTTTCCAAACGCTACGCCAAGTAATTTGTTCGTAGGGTCACCCCGGTTGTGGTTCCTTCTTTCCACGGTCTAAACCGTGAACAAGAGACTAGAGATTCCAACCACGGCGAGGCTGATTCCAATTCCGGCTTCCTGGCCGGCTTACACCTGGTGGCTTTCGATTTTGGCCCAAACAAGTTCTTCGCATTCAGTAACTGCGTAGCAGTTAGCTCAGCAGGTTCCTTCGAATGAATGTGAACTCCAACGGCCTGCGCGCTGCAGGACTGGAACTCTCGCTGGATCATTTTCCAACAAAACGACAAGCAGAAATATTCCAATCGCCGCAATTAGGTAATAGATTCTCCTTCCCGTTTTCAGGTTATCGGCGATCGCTTCGGCCAACGGATTTCTTTGATCCGCACCGCTTTGACTTTCGGACTCGTCGTCGGGACCTTCTTCGCTCCATTGCCCATCTGATGAAAGTTAAATTAGCTAACAAAGACGAGTCGAAAAGTTTGAGTTGCGCTACCGGATAAGAGTCGATACGTAGAAACTATGAATGTATCTTTACAATCGCTTGAACGGGCGCTGCGTATCCGGCGCGAAATCGATCGACTCGAAAGCCGGTTGAGATCGGTACTAGGTACTAGTCGAGTTTCGCCGGTGCCTAGTGCAGGCCGTCGACGCCGACGAATGTCTGCGGCAGCCCGCGCGAAGCTCGCAGCGGCAGCTCGAGCACGATGGGCAAAAAGAAAAGGGCGTCCGGCAAAGAGAAAAGGCGGGATAACCCCGGCTGGCAGGAGAAGACTTTCGCAGTTGATGAAGGCTCGATGGGCAGCCAGAAGAGCCGCAAAAAAGGCGCGCTAGGTAAGATGTCAGGATTTTACCGATCTCGAAGTTCCGTAATAGCGCGATCCATTTCCGTCTCAGCATTCTCAAGTGGTGGATTGCTCGTTCGATATCGGCGTCGTCCGGGTTATTGAGCCTCGCTCGTCGCAGAACTCGTTTCGCGTCGCCAATATCGGCTAACGCGCTTTTCATCTTCGTTTCAAGGGATATAAGTTCTTCACTCTAAGTTTCGACTGTCCGAAAACGACAGCGGAGTTACGGAAGGGCAATCGCAAAACCTCGATTGTCCCATCGCAAGTGCACTTCATTCCCTATAATCGCAGTGACTCTCAGCCGAGCGCCGCTGGGAGTGATTAACTCTTGCCCAACTTCGTAGTCCTTCCCGTTAATTACCGCGATAGCTGGGTTGCCGGTGATAACGGCGCTAAGTTTGGCCTGCCGGAGAAAGCTTTCCACAGCGGCTTCCGAGGTCGGCGAGTCGTTAATGGCAGGTGCTGAGCGTTTAACGACTGGCGTAGCTTGTGCCGGCAACGATTTCAATGACGACCTTGAACTCTTTATAGCCTGCTGCGCCTTCGTGGCGGCGTACCCTAGGGCACCGACTCCCAGAAACATCATTGAAAGCGGAATCAAGAGAATCGCGACAATCGAACACGAAAATAATGCCAGACCTCGGCGCACCTCGTGTGTCGCCATCGCAACAATCCCAAAAACGAACGCGGCCGAGAAAAAGATCATTCCGATCCCGAAAATCCAGAATGTAACAGCGCCTAAGCAAAAACAGATCCATCCAGCCTTAATAGCGGTGGTTCGCGGGGCGGCCGTCTCGCCCAAACCTACCTCGTCGGTCATCCTCTCAGAGAAGCAGCAGCTCTTAGGCCTGAGGGCTTCGAGCGAATTGAACTGTCTCAGTACTGTTTCAGTTGCGGCGCAGCCGCAAAGTGCGGTTTGATTGGCCGCAACGCTACAGGGGCGGCCACCGTTATGATTAAGCTCTTCGACGGTCTTCATTCATATGAAATCGTCCTGCTGGTACTCGGCTGCATTCTTTTCTTTGTCCTCGTCGTCCTGCTGGTCGTGCGGGCAATCCAGAATCGAAGCGTCGCTCCGTTGTTCCTGTTCTTCGTCGTCCCTGTCCTAATGATCGGTTTCCCTGCGGTAAGCAAAGTGAAGTTCGACAAAGATGGCGTCGAAATCGACAAGCTTGCATTGATTCTGGCGCAGAACCCATCTGACGAAACAGCTAAGAGAAAAATAGAAACGTTGGTCGCACAGATAAAGCCTCGGGCGAGTGAAAGCGCTGCAGGACTTGTGAAGATCGCGCGTGCCCAGGCTATTCTAGGGGAGCCAGCTAAAGCGGTGGACACCTTGAACCAAGCTCTCAAACGTAATCCTGAACTAGAGGTCGCAAAGGATTTAAGATCAAGACTGAAGGTGCTGCCTTCTACGAACGAGCCGGTTGCAACACGCAAAGCTGTTGAAGCGAATATTACGTTGCAACCAAAAGACGAGTAGCCACCAGCGTCTCGTGCATTTCATTGTTGCGCCTCCCATCGGCTGCGCAAGATCGACATAGAACGATACTGATGATGTGAGCCTCTATCGTAGTTGTCTTTATCAAGAAAAGGGAGCAATTCTGGTTTCACCGTTATGCGCCATCATAAAGTCAACCGGCAGCGTTCCGTCGCAATATCGTTCCAGCATATTGAGGGTCCGGTTTGGTAAATTGCCAAGATTGCTCGGTTGTGAATGAATTCTTCAAGTGGAAACGCCGGCGAGAGATCGACTTGATTCAATCCAATCCCAAAGAAGAACGTCGAGACTTCAAGCCGGTGTTCGAATGGCTTAAGGATAATCTCGTCGCGCAGAATCTTACGAATCGTGCTGCGGACCATTCCCTGACGTGACAAGTTTTGTTGATTTTACGAAGCCGCCGTCGATGTTCTACGCGCAATGGCGAAGAAGGAAATAGAAATCAAGTGGCTGCGCAAACCGGAAGACCATGATTATCCGGCAGCTTTGTCTTACTTGGATTTGCTCTTCGACGACGAAACGTCGGCCGCTCATGTAAGCAAATTAAGGCAGGCTCCCATGACCAAATTCAAGGCCAAAGATATTTTTAGAGCATCCGGTCTTTCGTTGTTAGGCGTTAGCAATTCTCATGTCAAAAAAGACAAGAAGAAAATTAAGGCTGGTGAGGCTTTGTCGCCTCTTCTTCTCATCCGAGACAGCGACAGTGGAAAGGTGGTCATTGCCGACGGTTACCATCGACTCTGTGCGGTTTACTCGTACGACGAGGACGCTGTAATTCCGTGCAAGATCGGATAGAAGGACGTTGCCGGCGCTTTTCCGAATTGTTTGCCTTGAATGGGCCCTCTAGCGAAAGAACGTTATCATCTAGACCCTGAGAACGTCCCGTAGAGCAAGGCCCAGGGCCTAACGAGACTTTTTTGCCGCTCTCCTTCTCGCCGCCCAACGGGCTTTCATTAGCTGCGAAAGTTTTTTTCTGCCAGCGGGAGTAAGTCCGCCCTTCTTTTTCGCTGGCTTGGAAGCAGTCTGACCAGCTTTTTTTTAGCCCATCGTGCTCTAGCCGCCGCTGCGATTCTGGCCCTGGCTGCAGCCGACATCCGGCGTCCGCCTTTCCTGCCCAAGACGCCTGAAGCCGGGCTACTGCGGAGCAGTGAGGCGAGGCGTTTCTCCAATTGATCAATTCTGATCTTCTTACGACAAACGGCCCTCAAAAACCGAAGAGTCACGCGCATAAAATAGGCGACCGCGCCCTTCGAAAATTCATACGCCCGCCCGTCTCAGCTTCGTTAAATGGCAACTGTTGCGCAAGTGTTTCACTCCGCATTCTGGTCGCTAATTACGATTTCTGAACTGTATCGCAACTGTTTCAGTTGCCTTCGGTCCCACACGTTTTGGTATCCTCACACGCGATGAATGTTTGTCCCCTCAAGAACAAGATCGGGTTCTTTGCCTTCTTCGCTCTTTGGGCAAGCAACGACTCGATCTTCGCGATCGATCTAACTCTTAAGAACGAGTTTATTAATCGCTACCGCAACCGCGCGACGATTGACACATCTTTCATCATTGATAAAGCACACAAGCGCCCAAACCCAGGCGCAGCGGATGGTGATCTCCACGTCGCCGGCCGTGCGACGAAGGAAGTGGGTCTTCCAATCGTAGCGGAGATTATGAATGCTGCTTCGCAGAAGGAAGCGGTAGCGAAAATTCATGCCGTCGAAGGAACTGACCAAAAGACGCCCTTAACCGGGGTCTGGCGACTCTGGTCCGAACATGGAGGGACAGAGGACCAAGTTCAGGATCAAGATCACGACCTAGCCGCCTTTAATACCACTAATCCAGATCATGTGTTCGAGATCCATCCGATCACAAATCTAGACGGGCGCTCCCTTCTCGCATCTTTGCACAGGATACAAAACTATCAAAAGCCGGCAAAAAATACAAAAGCGGCGTTTGAAAAGTATGAATCTCTCCAGTCACGCATTGAAATCTTAAAGAACCAAGACGCGATCAAGGTCACGACCTCGATGGCTGGCTATAATTACGTCGAATTCAGGTTGCGTCCACTCGGAGCACCATTTGCGCTCGAAAGTAACGATGGAACCGCCGTGTTTGCTGAAGTTCACGAGTCTGACGGCGAGCTTCTTGTTCACAAGCGACGCATGATATTTATCAAAAATTCTGCGCCTGAAAAAGCGTTGAAAAGCCTAAAGCCTAACGAGGATCTGCATGTTCTTGCCGTACCGCGGATCAGCCTAGATTTGATAGCGTGGAGACGTGACAATTACGACAAGGACCAGAAATACAGTGACGCTTTAGACTGGGGTCTTCCCTACGAGATGGTCGTCGTGGGCCACCTCGGTACAATTCCATATGAGGAGCAATAGAAAGCTAATCAGAACAGTAATGAGATCAGTCAAAACCTTCTACTAATATGACAAATTCTGAAAAACCCCCAGCTTGGACAATCCCTTCCATTATCTTAAGTCTCGCGGCAATGTTTGCTGCGGCCTGGATCGGGCAGAGCGGGTGGAACTGGCTTCTGGTAGCGATCTTCCTTTGTTTGTTTCTGGCTGTTTTAGGCCAACGTGTAGCGGGTAGACCTACCGGAATTCTGATCACACCACGAAATCTAATGAGTATGTCGCGCTTCCAAATGGTTATTTGGACAGTGATTATTCTTTCAGGCTACTTCACGATGGCACTAGCCAGAATCAAAGCCGGGGTAGAGGATCCGTTATCGATCGCGTTGGACTGGCATCTATGGGCGCTGATGGGTATCAGCACCGCTTCCCTTGTCGGTAGTCCTTTGTTGTTAAATTCTAAGAAGGACGAGCAGCCAGCGGAGGGCACGGTCGGTAAGGTAGCGAAAGGCTTAAAGGAGGACGAAACAGAGATCGATCAAAATCGACAGGGAGTGCTGTATAGCAATCCGAATGTCTCCGACGCAAGCATTAGCGATATGTTTCAAGGCGACGAGCTGCAAAACACAAAGTACCTGGATTTAGCCAAGGTACAGATGTTTCTTTTCACGTTGATTGCTGCCACTTCATACGCAGTCACCCTATGGAATACTTTCAGTGCGGCCGGGACAGACCCGGGTAGCCTGGAAACGATGCCCGGATTGTCGGACGGGATAATCGCGCTACTTGGGATCAGCCACACCGGATATTTGTCGAGTAAAGGAATTACGCGCACGCAGACCAAGAAGTGAATGGACATCGGGTTTTGCGTAGAAGCGAGCCTCTTTCTGAAACCATACTGGAGCAACGCCCTCTCGGTGATGACGCTCAGTTATTGATACTATGAAGAAGCTCTTTTCCGTCGACTCGGTACTTGTGTCGAATCCGGATTGCGGGATCTAGCCCTTGGCTCATCATGACAACCTCAAACGCGCAAAATGGACATCCCAATCAGTAGACAACAAGCAGAAAAAGCAATTCAATGGCTCAAAGAGAATTTTGCTCCGGAAATGACGACCGGCGTTACAGGCAGCGCCTTTACTATCGATCATCTCTGCGGGATTGCCTGCCAGGAATCCGCATATGTCTGGGAAGATTGGCTCGGCGTTCACTCAACTGAGACCATCCTCGCAGCTTGCGTGTTAGATGCGAGTGGTGACGTGCCCGGAAAATCCCGCAGCGTATTTCCCAAAAACACGGCAGCATTTCGCGAAGCCTACGGCCCGGCATTTACAGACCTATTAATTGAAGAGGCGAACAAAATGCGAAAGCTGCGAGGAATGCCGCCAAAAAAGTGGGTCTACAAGGGCTACGGAATTTTTCAATACGACCTTCAGTTTGTAAAGAAAGACCAGGATTTCTTTGAAAAAAAGCAGTGGTACGAATTTGATGCTTGCATGAGCAGAGCTGTAGGCGAACTGCGCGGTACTTGGGAGAGAGTCGATAAAAAATACCGTAATAAGCCCGTCAGTGAGAAATTGAGACTCGCTATCAAAGCCTACAATGGATCTGGAGCTGCTGCGGAAGAATATGCCGAGAATGTTTTATTTTACGCGCAGGTTGCGTCCAACATTTGACTTGTTATGGCTTGGGCACAGTCCATTCCCTCTTTTGCACTGATCGACAGCTGAGGCTCGAGCGCGGACACTAACTTGAAATCGGACATTGAATCATCCACTTATTTGATCGGGCAGTCACGGCCTTTCCGTGCGGCGTATCATTTCACTAGTCCAGCAAATTTTGATGATTAATCCGGCCATAGTGAAAACACTAGAGACTCACCAACTGGTCAGTGTGGTTGACCTTAACACCGACGCGACGGGCATAGAACCAGGAATTGCACTATGTCTATCCGGAGGCGGATACCGGGCTATGGTATTTCATTTGGGAGCGTTAATGCGCCTAAATGAGATTGGCCTTTTGCACAAGCTCAACCGCATTTCAAGCGTCTCCGGTGGCTCGATTACCGCTGGGCAGCTTGGACTGAACTGGCGCTTGCTGCAATTTCAAAATGGAGTAGCGCAAAATCTAACACAGCTTGTAATAGACCCTGTTCGAGATCTCGCTGAGCGCACGATTGACGTCGGCTCAATAATCGGCGGAATTCTGAGACCCGGCGTTTCCATAAGCGACAATATAGTTAAGGCTTACCGAAAATATCTCTACGGAGATGCGACTCTTCAGGACTTTCCATCCGACGACGAGGGACCCAGGTTTGTGATTAATGCAACGAATGTTCAGAGCGGCGCGCTCTGGAGGTTTTCGAAACCGTTCATGGCAGACTACAGGGTCGGCCGAATTCTCAATCCCCAAACTCCGCTTGCAATCGCGGTCGCAGCGTCGTCCGCATTCCCGCCTGTGCTTTCGCCACGCTTAATGACCCTCGACCAAAAGGATTTTGTACCTGATCCCGGCGCTCCTCTTCAGAAGCCGCCATTCACGACACAAGTAGTGCTATCTGATGGTGGCGTGTACGACAATCTCGGATTAGAGACCGCCTGGAAGCGTTACCGCAGTATCCTGGTCAGTGATGGCGGCGGGAAGATGCCGCCCGATCCAAAACCTAAGCGCGATTGGGGAAGACACGCATACCGGATCAACGACATCATTGATAATCAGGTGCGGAGTTTGCGTAAACGCCAACTCATTAATGCGTTCAAGACAGCTAAGGACCATGACGGTACCTATTGGGGTATCCGAAGTCACCTCAAGGATTACTCCGCAGGCACTAGCCTAAACTGCCCAAATGATAAGACCTTAGAATTGGCGAATACACCGACCAGGCTTAAGCGGCTGGAGCCACCTTACCAGAATCGGTTGATTAACTGGGGGTACGCGATCTGCTCAGCCGCGATTGAAACGCATTTTCCTGGGCCAATGAAGGCCCCGATTCAATTTCCTTATCCGGGAGGCGTGTAGGCTAAGAATGGGTCAACTGCACTTTTCTCGGGTCGATAGCGGATTATGCCGTCATGGCGTTTTGCGCCCAAAGGAGGATCTATTATGAAAGCTCAACCCACGAACCCCCCGCGGCGAGGTCCTAGCTACGAAAAGGAATGTAAGGGCCGGATCGCAACTTGGGAGAACAAACTGAAGGAACTTGCACAGAAACCGGGTGATGCCCAAGCAATTCAAGCACTAAAGACTGTGGTCGAGACGCAGTTGGCCCTAGCTGACCTGCAACCGCTACGGCAATCGCCGGGGCGCTCGGAGGAGTGCAGGGGCACTCATCGGCGGCTGGCTGAAATAACGAGCGTGGCAGGCGCATCCACAAGAGCAATCAAAGTCGCGTGAACACAACTGAAGAGGCGTGTCCTGTTTGGGACTATGCGGAAATCGGCGCGCACGATAATGAAAAATCGGCATACGTCGCCTACGACGGGCTCATTTACGACATTACAGAATTCCTTCGATTTCACCCCGGTGGCAAATCGATTCTCTTAGCCAACCTAGGCACCGATATCACTGATACTGTTGATAGCTTTCACGATGCATATGTTGGTCAGCTTATCCGGAGCAGCGAACAGCGAAGGCAATACGGAATCCGCCTCTTAGGAAAACTCACGGCGCCGCCGCCGCGCCATAATCAGATCGGTTTACGGAGTTATCAATCACGTCGCGAATATCGGAGACCGGATCCAATGGCTGCAGAGCTACGAAAGCGGGTCTACGCCTATTTGCGCGAGGCTAAGTTACCCATACGAAAACCGTTTCTGAACTCACTGTTTCTTGTCATCTTCTTTTACATTCTGTATCTCATGGGTGCCTTTATGGCGTTTATTCGCGGTTCGGCACTCTGGTGTTTGCTGCTTGGTCCAATCTGCACGTTCGGTGCCGTCAATGTTGCTCACTCCGTGATGCATGGAGCCTTTGCAGATTCTAAGATTCTAAGCTTTTTTGGTCGGACTCTTTGGGACCTCGGTGGCTATTCCTCGCGATCATGGGATGTGGAGCACCAGGTCCACCATCAGGCTCCTCACACAACCATCGATCTTCAGACGGCTGGGGGGAGCGTTGTGCGTTTCTTTGAACACCAAGAATTCAAGTGGTTTCATCGCTATCAAATGTTCTATATATGGTTCGTTTTCGTGTTGTTTTCCCCAAGCTCATGGTTGGTGCATAGTTATAAGACGTTGTTCGGGTATAAGTGCGTTCCAGCCTCTGAAAAGATTGTCCATATGGCTGCAAAGTCCGTAGGATTTATCTTTCCGATTTCGATGTCATTTTATCTTTTTGGTCCGGCAACGGCGTTGACGAACCTCCTGCTGTTCGCAATATCCATGAGCTATTTCTCGCTCTTCACGTTGTTTATTCAGCATGAAAATTCGTATTTGCCTGAGAGCGCATCGGAGCCCTGGTCGCTAAGGCAAGTGACCACATCGTCGACGTGGTACACGAGAAACGTCGTTTTCGAGTGGCTCCTGGGATATTTCAATTACCATACGGAACACCATTTGTTCCCGGGCCTTAACCCGGCCCTCTATCCCAGGATACAGCCAATCGTCAGGTCGGTTTGCGATTTGTATGGCGCGCCGTACAAATACATCTCGTTTGGGGAGCTAGTGAGGTCCCAGATCAAGGCATGGAGAAAGTTTGCGATGAGCGCCGAGAGCCAATGTTTGCACCTTGTCGGCGGATGAACATTTCCGGTGACATCCGCGTTATAAAATATGCATTGAGTAGAAGAACTGATGAAAGTAGCCCCACTGCATAAACACGCGGATCATGATCGGGCCAAAGAGGATGGCTCGATAACTGCGTCACAATCGTCGTCGACACTACTGGACTCGCGAAACTGTCGGCCTAGCACCCCTGAATTAAAAACGGTCTTGGCTGCGTTTCAACGACCCTCTTCGGTAAAGGCGGCTTGGCAGTTAACAAATAGCCTAGTCTCGTATGTTTTCGTCTGGGTACTGATGTTCTGGAGCCTTAAAATCTCATATTTGTTGAGTCTGGCGCTGTCGATTGCGGCGGGAGCGTTGGTAGTTCGCGTATTCATCATTATGCATGACTGCGGGCACGGATCCTTTACGAAGTCGAGATTGTTAAACGACATAATCGGGTCCATTGCCGGCATTGTTGTCTTTACGCCATATTACCACTGGCGCTGGGAACATGCGGTTCATCACGGGACCGCGGCCGATCTTGACCGACGAGGAACCGGCGACATTTGGACGATGACAGTGCAAGAGTATCTGCAGTCACCACTGAGAGTGCGCCTTGCGTATCGAGCATTACGGCAACCGATCGTGCTATTCGCTCTGGCACCGATTTTCGTCTTCGGTTTTCGGAACCGCTTTGCGTCGCGGACGGCAGGCCGGAGAGAACGCTGGTCCGTCTGGTGGACTAACGCCGGGGTAGCGTTAATAATTCTGGGCCTAAGCTCGCTCTTCGGTTGGAAGACTTACTTGGCCAGTCAGCTTGTGATTACGATGGTGGGCGGCGGAATTGGTATTTGGATGTTTTACATTCAGCATCAGTTTGAAGGAGTCTACTGGGAGCGGCACGAGAACTGGGACTACGTCGCTGCGGCACTCAAAGGCAGTTCCTTTTATCAATTGCCAAAGTTTTTCCAGTGGCTGTCTGGCAATATTGGGTTTCACCATATCCACCACCTAAACCCGCGCATTCCTAACTATAATTTGGAGCGTTGTCACAGGTCCCATTCGGTGTTCCATAACGTCCAAACTGTCACGTTGGCTGGCAGCTTAGCATCCGCTAGACTCAATCTCTGGGACGAGCGCTGTCGAAGACTTGTTGGATTTGGGCAACTCAAGTCGATTCATCGTCGCAGCAAATTTTGAATATGTAAAAGCGATTCACGCCGTCATAATCAGCTTGTTGGCTTACTGTACCGCAACATGCCCGAGAATGTTTTGACCGCAGTCGATGACAAGGAAATGGAAAGCAATGCTTGCGAAATATAATGGGACGTGTTTTCTCGATGATGCCCGCGCAAACACCGAAAGTGGGTTCAACCGCGGCTAGAGGTCGCAGCGGTAAAAGTTATCTACCAGGGAGGCGTAATTAGCGGCAGGTGCAGGTTCGATTCCCGTTGCCCGCTCCCTTTAGATTCGCGGCAAAAAAACAATTTCTAGACAAATTCGAGACAACTTTTTCACCAATGAACTCGCGATATTGGGCGCAGCCTGTTGTCGATGTTTGGAACCGCTCACGCGATGATGATAGGAACCAACTAAAAATGCTTAAAATGATTTTGGAAATTCTCGACGCGATCACGCGTCACGCGAAGCGACGACGAAGGTTGCATCGCAGTCAATAGGAGGATTCTAGCGACCGCGTTTTCTGCTTTTCGTAGCGCGTTTCTTCTTGTTGTGCGCGGTTGAAGGCGAGGTTGAAGGTTGCAACGGTCCGACTGGCGGCACGGGCGGATCCTTCCGGTCGTGTCCGTTCGTCGGAAGCGGATTCACTGGTGGGCACGCGAACCCGGGATCGCGTCCGCTGTTCGTAAGCGAAGGCACGATGTTCGAGAGATCGAACTCGAGCGACGACAGCGAGAACTTCCAGTCTTGGTCATCATCAGTCGTGTCCGGCTCGAAGCTGCTGATCCTCCCTGGCGGAAAGGTCACCGGCGCGTTCAAGCTCGAGTCCGGCGGCTTGTTCAAACTCCGACAGCCGACGAAGAGCTCGGGGCCAACCGTCACCGTGTACATCCCTTGTTTGGTCTCGGGAAGACTCCTGTAGTAGGTATCGTTATGGAGCTTGACCATTGTGCCGGGCAACCCGAAGACGAGGAACGATTGGGTTTTGTCGTCGAAGTTTTCATCGGGAAGCAGACCCCACAGCGGACCGGGACGAATCTCGATCGCGTCGAGCCTTGGAATACCGTCTCGTTCATGGTCACTGGTAACCTGGTCACAGGCTACGGCGAAGCGCAGCCGCGGCGTGTCTGGTATTGCACCGAGCAGCTCGTCCAAGCCGAGTAGCCAGGCCGCAAACCCCCCGATTCCGCGCAGGGCGTCCACCGCGACTTCGATGCGATGCAACGTCTTGAAGAGTGTCTTGGCGCTGGAGATGGGTGAGTGTGATGGCACCGCAATTAGGGCGGCGCCTCCATACGACACGCCGAAATTCTCATCTCTGAACAGCGCGACCAGCGTCGGAATGAGTAATGGCAGCAGAATCACCCGAGCCGGTCCTACGTCGAATGGACCGAAGAGCCGGTTTCCCAACGCGAGCGTCACCGTCGCATAGAGGCAAACGAGATCGGTAGCGGGCGACCTAATCGTGTCGAGATTCATTTCGCGAAACGTTGGCGGCAGGATCAATGTCACGTTTGGACTCGCGATGCCCTGCGGCGCCACGAAGTCGACGCCTTCTGTCTGCGCCTCGCGATTTCCGTTGGCGTTGGTGCGCACGACACGCCATGAGACTCTCAAGCGGACTTTCAGTTTAGGCAACGCAACGACGCCGAATATCTGATTCAACACGCCGAGCACGTTGCTATGAGTGGGCAGCGTGCTTCCGCCGACTGCCCCGATTGGCGGCGGGAAGGGCTCGCCTCCAGTTACTGGCGTCGCGGTGGCGAGCACGTCACCGCGCAGGTCGCCTGCGGCGGGCACGCCGATCGCTGACTCATCGTTGAACAATACGTCCTTCGCCGTCCACGCAAGATTGAGAATACCATTCGCCAGCTCGGAGGCGTCGATCAGAGGCGAGGCCGGCACGAGCGCGGCAGTGAGCGGCGTCCCTGGCGCGAGCCGCGTTGGCGACGTGAGTACGATCTCCAGGCTGTGTGCGATCGCGCGGAGTACGACATCAGCTTGCGCGGTGGTCAGTCCAGCGGTTGCCGTTCCCGACATGGTTCACTCCTTGTTGGAGAATGCATAGGCCTTGTGAATCTGATCCACGGCAGCTTTTTGTGATGCCGCATTCATGATTTCGGCAACAGTCGCCAGCCCGATCTCCGGCGCGCGGCCGGCAGCGTGCAAATCACCGTCATTCTTTGGAGGGTTCGGCCGCGGATGTGCCTTATCGACGACGAAGGATGCAGAGATGGTCGCCCGATCCCTATACTGTTCAATGAAATCATTGTTCAACGTGATCTCGATCTCCCCGAACAGGGAACTTCCCGAGGCAACAAGAATAAAAAGCAGTGTCCAACGCTTAGGCAAAATCACAGCAACGTGGATATCAGTTTCGCTCGGTTCGATGCGAGAGAAACAGTTGAGAAACAGTTTCTTAATCGAAAGGAAGCTCACTCACCTACTTCGTACGAGTTCAATGCGGGGCGATAACAACTGTTTCACTACTGTTTCAGTTTCAGCGACCTCGCCTTCACAGACTCTGCAGCTGGTCGCTTTGGGCGCGCTTGGCGCGGGTGTCGTTCCAAAATTCCGACAATTCGACAAGGAAAAAGTCGACGGCCGCTGATTTTCGTATATAGAAATTCACGGGGACGTGTTTTTCCGTGATGCGCGCGCAAACACCGAAAGTTGGCTCAACCCCACGCCACAGACGGGTTGCTTAAAAGTTAGCTAGTAGGGAGCCTACTCCGTTGCCTTTTCCCAAAGCTGGAGACGACGTTGAGCGTTTCATACGTTCTGAGTGTCACGCACGGTGCCCTCTTTTAATACCGCTGCCGGCGCACGATCCAATCACACCGGTGTTGCCCGATTTTGCTGGCCGTCAATGTGTCGCGCTTGATATTAAAGTGAGATCGTGAAATCCGACGAATCTTTGTTTCTAAACGAGCTTCGTGCGGCGTTCTCTCCGGAGGCGATCCATGCGGGTGGCGCCTTTGAGGACCGCGGAGCGACCTATCCTGATGTCGAGGACTACTCGCGTCACATCGATGGCAAGACATGGGAGGGCCTTGATCAGCAATACTTGGCTCGGCGCACTGACGCGCTCAGCTTCTTGGGAACTCGCCACCTCATCGCGATTTTGCCCGCCTATTTAAATCTATTATTCGTACTCGGCCCGAAATCTCCCGTACCGGAGACTCTGCTTCCCATGTTAACGAAGCCGGAAGTCGGGGAGCGCGAGCTCAGAAAACGCTTCGACGAACTGAGCGGCGGACTATCGGCGTCCCAGCGAACTGTCGTTGCGACAGCACTTGTCAAATTTGTCGAGGCGTTCCCGGAATATGGTAGACGGGCTAAGGTGGCGCTCGACCGTTATTGGAGCACTTTTTGAAGGGCGGATAACGTTTTGAACAGGCACAGGCTCGTATTATTAATCGCGCTCGGGTTTGTGTGTAACGGCACTACTTGGGCCGACAAGATCGACGACTTTAAGGAAGCGGTAAACAAGCAAGGATGCGACAGTATCCCGTACAGCGACCTGCGCAGTACTTGCAATTCACAGCAGGACGAGGTGCACCGCTGGTGTGATGGCGAAAAAGGCCCTGTAACGTGCGAACTCGGTGTCACGCGCGATCTCATGTCGAAACTGGTCAGCGAACAGAAGAACATCGAGGCTTCGAAGGACAAACGGCGCGACCTAGATGACAAACGTTCCAATGCCGCCGATGATCAGGAAAAATCGAGGCTTACGTCAGAGATCGAGGCTGTTGACAAGGAGATCGAGGCGTCAACCAAGACGTCCGAAGGGCTTAAAAGCGACTTAGAGAACCGCAAGTACGAACTCCAGAAAGTCACGGACACGATTAACCACTGTATCGACTATCGGCGGGCGGTCATGAACGTATTCGCGTATGCGCAGGACAAGGTTAGGGGCGAGACCGACCCCGACATCCAGGAGTATGCTCGGCAGCTACGGGACATGTACGAGAAATCCAAGGGGGGGCATGAAATCCAGATATCCAACAGGAACAATTCACTGGACGATTGCAAAAAGGAAATGCCATAGCGCAGTTTTTGGTTTCACACGGGCAAAGAGGGTGTAACCACTCGCTGGAGCTAACGGCTAACTGGCGCGCGACCGGTTTTCTCACGAGACACTGTAACGCTCTTGGGCCGCCGACTCGATGATGCGGAATCATCGGTCTGTATACCGAACTAGCAAACAGTTCCAGAGAGACCGTGGTAATGACCGCTGTCGCGAGAAAATCCCGAGAAAGATCCAGACGACCCCTGGCAACGATCAAAGAGCGCCAGTTGTGCTGAACTCCAGTAGGGTCCGCCCAGCGGCATTCTTGGGTGATTATTGCCGGTCCGGTAGCTGTAAACATTTTGCGCGTTAGCGGGCATCGACATGAAAGTGTAGTCGTTGAGAAGCACTCCCATCGGCTGCATATGGGCGATATCGACTTGTCGGAACAGCGGTAAGATATCGTTCTTGAATGAGGGCGCGGCCTGCGGCTGCCGCGAAGTTTTCTGCTCTTCGTCAGAAGGCATAGTGTTTTGGATCCGATCTGCGAACGGTTTCTATCGCGCGAAGAACGCGATCGACCAAATGAAGTCTAACGACTGATAGCCATCCATCTGCCCCGGTGGGATGAGGCCGCCGCCCTCTCGTACTTGCACTTTCCTCTCGAACGGAAAGAAGAGACTGCTGTCCTTCGGGTTGGCCGCTGAGGTACCATGGCATGTATGGCATGAGATATCCCATGTCTTCCACTTAGCCGGTCCAGCTCCCGCCGGGGTAAACCCAAACGGCTCCATCTGTGTATTGCCGAGAACGATTTTCTTGTTGGTCGCGTCGGAGAATCGGATTTGGGTCCCGTTGCATTTGTAATTCGCGAATGGCATTTGACTCAGCCCAGCTTGGGTGAGGAGGTTCACGGCCTCCGCCGGAGAAAGTGCATCCTTGTAAGTGAGCAGCGATTCGGCATTGGCTAGACCAGGGTTGCCTTTGAATTCAAACGTCGTCCAAAACCAACTCGGATCTTCAGACAAAAATGGCTCGGCCGGCGTGGGTTTCATCTTCGCCATAATATGGAGTCCCAACAAACTGTACGTTCCGGTCGTACCGGTAAATTGATACGCTCCAGCGGTCGCTTCGTGTGCCCAAGAGGCTTTGATCTCGATAGCACCCACGGGTAGGTCAACTCTTGCATTCGCTGTCGAAAAGAATTTTGTCACTCCCGCACGGGTTTGCAGGCCGTGTTGGACAATGTAGTTGTAGGATTCGAGATTACGGGTGACTTCTTCGCCTCCCCCGTTTGGCGGCAGGCTGAACAAATTAAACCCTTTCGCCTGGTCTTCGAATTTCATGAACTTGGGCGCTTCCAAATGAGGGCGAGTGCGCACCTTCGCTTCAGCCTTAAACAAGCCCACGGCTGGACTGAAAGTATCGTCGTTGCTGGGCCACATTTCCCATTGCGAGACAGTCTGCGCTTGGTTTGGCTTCGGTTGGTTGACGCGCGCAAATAGCATCCACGCGACGGTTGACTGATCTTTGATCGCGTTACTAATCGCTTGCTTGCCATATTGCGTGGCGAAGTCCTGGTCTGATAATGTCCACCAATCGGTCGCGAAGGCGTGAACGGCGAAAAGGATCCCGACGAGGAAAGATAGTAATTGGGAGATAACGGATTTCATGGGGCTGTCTTCATCTGCTCCAACACCTTTAACAAAGCTGGCTCGGCATAAGCCCAGTTATGACACTTGAAACTGCGAAGATCGCGAATAGGCGCTTTGCACTTGAAGCATACTAAATCTTTAATCGCTCGTGGTGCTTCAGTGTTCACGAATTTACGCGAACCCAGAATGACCTGCGCCAGCATTCCCTTCCGGTGCACTCGCGCCAGCCCGGAAGCGACAATGTCCAGCCAGTTGGTTTCGCGTGAGCACTTGGGACAGTGCCGCGTATCGCCGCTCACCCACAGCGGTGCGCCGATCGTCTTCGGCGACATTCCTAACAGGCGCTCGATCGTCCGCACGTCTTGATCGCTCGTTATCCACTTTTCCTTCCCGGGCAGTGAATGCGGCGAGTCGTATACCTGCTTGAATATTTCCGCATTGACTACGCGTGTTGAGGCCTTGGAGTTTTTAGCCGACTTACTCTTGGCTGACATGAGTGTCTCCTTGTTTGGTTGTCGATGTTGATGACTGTTCCCGACCGATCCCGCCGTAAACGGCCTTGGCAATTTGCTGCCCGAGTAGCCGGACGATGATCGTCTGGGTGCCGCCGTTCAGGTAAAAATCGCGCACGGCGTAGCTCATCGGATAATTCACATCGAGCCCGCCGAACTGCCGTTCGAAGTCGCTGAAGCTGTTGATCGTGACCGGTTCGTTCGTCGGTCCGCGAGTCACCCGTCCGAGAAAGGCGGTGATAGACATAGCTACACCGGTGATGGTGCGCACGCCGCTTGGGATTTCTTCGATGTAAACGCCGGGATAATTAAGGGTGGCTGGCATGGTTGGTGATCGGAGCCGAGATCGACTGTCGAGGTTGAGTTTACTGACTGTTGTTGGGTCCTTTCAATATCGCCTCTTTCTCGTTGGATCTCGCGTGTACGCAAACACCGCGAAAACCCTTCGGCATTTTTCCGAGGACATCGTGCACGCTGATCGGCGTCAATGCTTGCGCCGACACTCCTGAGGGCGGTTCGGCAATGAAGTTGAGATCATAGATACCGTCTGGCGGAGTTTGAACATACACAACCGCTGATAACTTAGGGCCCGACCAGCCGGCACTCCTCGTTTTGCCGTTGGCGTCGATACGATATTCCGGCGGATCTTTCTTAATATAAGTGAGCGTAACGCTCTCTACTTCGTAGATGAGCTCTTTACTCATGGCTTGTTCTAAGACGACTTCTTGACTGGCGTCACGCTTGAGACCTTGACCCACTTACAGTTCGCTTCGACGCCGACCATCATCGTGCCTTTGACACGGACCCACCCGCCATTTTTCGACGCCTTCTCGAGCAAAGCCTCATCTGTCTTTGATGACGTGGAGAGCCAGTCTTTTGTTTTATGGTCCACGGAATTCAGGTCATAAAGAATGTGTCCTTCCATACAGATGTCGACACCGTGCTTCGTGACCGTCCCTACTTTATTGAATGGAAATTCTTCCTTGGGGTTTTGCATTTGTTTTGCCGTTTTCCGGGCAGCTCGAGCGTTCACTGCGACTCCGGTCGTTATCAGCACGGCAACGCTAAGTAGCACCACCATTGGATTGATTAATCTTTTCATTCTGTTCCTTTTCCTTGTGTTTTTTGAAGTTACGACCCGCTGCTCTGGGAGCCTTGTCCAACACCGATCATCGGCCGTTCTGCTAAAAGCAGTGACAGATTTCTTCGCGCCCGGTCGCCACTTGTCAGTTTTTCTACCCTTCAGCGATTACATTTGGCTAGCGAAACAGTAGCGAAACAGTTAGGGGTCTGACTGTTCTGCAGATGTCCCCTCTCGCGTGGAACTGTTCCTCAACTGTTTTTGTGGCGCGATCCCAGCGAAAGTCGCAAAAGAACTACGACATCATGCTTTACTCGCTGTTGAATTTCCCTCCAGTGGCTAAGTCAACAGGTCCTCTTGCGTTACGTTTATGATAGGGAAACGATCTATGCCGACTAAGAGATCAAGCTCGCCTCAAACAGGTGGCTCGAAGCGCCGTTCCAAGGCTAAATCGAAAACCGGTGGTCAGTCGTCCAGCTCGGTTGTGTCCGATGCTTCCAGAGGGAAAAAGGGGCGCACCTTAAAAACTCAACGAAAGAAGCAAGCCGCCACCACGCCTTTCAACGCCGAATTCTTCCCGCTACCATGGGGGAGCGCTTATTCTCACGAACATTCTTTAAAAGCCAGATCGAGCGCCGCCAATTTTGTCGGAGTTTGTTTTTCTGGCGGCGGGTCGCGCGCCCTCTCTGCCGCGATGGGCCAATTGCGGGGACTCAAGTATTTAAATCTCCTCGAGGACGTCTTCTTCATCTCCTCGGTCTCAGGCGGGACTTGGGCCAGCGCCACCTATACCTATCTGCCGCCGCAGTACGACGATGATGATTTTCTCGGACTCGTCGTCGTTAACCCCGGCAATCTCACGTACTGGAACTGGAATCCGCAGCACCCGGAGTATGCGCTCGATTATTTGTCTCCTAATAATCTGGGCCGGGTTCCACCCACGCTCGGTCTCTTCAACGACCTCAACGCCATCCTCTCGCTCAAAGATAAATACAATTATGCCAATAATGAGTTGTGGCAGGGACTGGTCGGCACTTTGATCCTCAGACGCTGGGGCTTGTGGAACCCGGGCAGCAATGGCCTTCCAACTCAATACTATAGCTTTACGCCGGCCTACCTTGGTTGGAAAGGAGGCATTCTTGATCGCAACAGGCAACTTAAGGCCAATCAGTTCAATTGTGTCCAGCGCCAGCGTCCGTTATACGTGATGAACGGGTGCATCGTCAGTAATCCGACAGTGGAGGGTGCGCAGCTTCTTTACTTCGAATCGACGCCGGTCGGCCTCGGTGTGCGCAACTACTTCCCCGGCATCGGACCGGGCGGCAGAGACATCGGCGGTGGGTTGCTGGAGCCCTTCGCGATGGGGTCAGAATGGATTAAAGATATTTCTGCTCGGGATGCCTCGGTCAGCGTGCCCTCCCGGCCCTTCTCTCTGTCGGATATGGTATCGATTAGCAGTGCCGCGTTTGCCGAAACGATTCAGAAAGAATTTCCGATTTTGGATGGTCTGATTCCGAAGTATCCCTATTGGCCGGTGAAAGGACGTAATCTCTCGAAAAATTCGGTTTACCCCTACGAGTTTGCCGACGCTGGAAGTTTGGAGGATACCGGCATCACTTCATTGCTCAATCGCAATCTGCCCAATATCATCGCCTTCGTTAATTCGCAGACCCCTTTAACCAAGGACTCCGGTCAGATCGTCATTGATTCGCAGGTTCAATTGCTCTTCGGGATCCAGCCAAGCGCCGCCTCCCTCCGGTACAAGGAGGCCAAACGTCGAGACGTGCCCAACGACGATGTGGCTTTCGTACAGGTCTTCGATTCCTGCCATTATAACGAACTCGCTCAAGGACTGTGGGCGGCCAACTCAGGCTCTTACAACGGGACGGCAATGTACCTGCAGACTCTCCCGGTGCTGCCCAACGCCAATTTTGGCATTCAGGGGAACTACAACGTGCGGGTGCTCTGGATTTATAACAGCTGGGTCGGCGCTTGGTATGATCTCTTGAGCGACGAAGTCGCGGTTTATGCAGATGCTGAAAAACTTCTAAGCTTCCCAAACTACAATACCATCCTTCAGTTGAATTTGTCCGTCCGCCAGGTCAACCTACTCGCCCAGCTTTCTTGCTGGAATGTGATGTCGAATACTCATGTAGGGCCGCAAGGAAAGACTAACGCGCAGATGGTCACGGCGATGTTTTATGATTGACGCGTAAGTGGGAGAGCCTGCCCCGACAGGTTCGCGAGGTAATCAAGATCGTCGACCACGACCATCACACCTTTTAAGTGGTACGAGGACCGCTCCGGACAGGAAAGCAAAGACGATGGAGATCAATTACAAGCGCGAGAAAGTAGGCTCCAGCCGATGCTCGGAAAAGGGGATGGAAACTGTTCCCCAACTGTTTCAGTTGTAAGCCAACGCGCGGTTCGGCCAAAATTCATTTGCGATGAAAATGATGGTCTGCGGTTTGCAACGAACCTTACCTCTCGTCAGGGAAAGGCATTCGCGCCTCTAACCCGGGCGACAGCAACGCAACCTGAACGGTGAGCACAAAAGAGAGGGGATGAAATCAATGAAACGAAGGAGCACGGCCGCCAAAGAGAAAACGTCATTGATGAGCGCCAAGATCAATCCATTTGGGCCAACCCAAACTGAGATGGACACAATTGCGCGTAATCTTCTCCGCCTGAGCGAGGTGAAGGAGCGTTTGCACAATACTCAGCATCGGCTGCTTTCCATAGCGACGGTCGAGCCGGAAGTCGAAGTCAAACAAAGTGGGGCCCCTTCAAAACCGAGCCATTTCCGGGCCACGATTTACGACTACACGAATGACCGCACATTCCTAGTTGATGGGCGTCTGGGTCGGCTGCGAGAGGTTGAGATTACCGAGTCAGCCAGCCAGCCGCTCCCAACTCAAGAAGAGTTTGAGGAGGCAGTTCAAGTCCTAGCGCGAGACCAACAATTAGGACCAAGTGTTTTGGAACGGCGACTGCAGCCGTATCCACCCATGCCTCAGCTTCTTGGCGACCAGTTGCCCGATGGCCGGAGAGAGCGAATCATTGGCGTCGGTTTACTCCCAACTAAAGCAGATCACCATCATGAAATCGTAGGAGTCAATCTGAGCAAGCGGAACGTCGTTCGCTATGAGAATCGTGCACCGCGGATGGCGCAAGCGCACAACCCGATCTGCGGCGTTCCTTATGCCCACCAGAGCACTGCGCGTTACGTTGCTGGTCAAGCTTGGATAACCGTCACACAGGGAAGTACCACACTCTGGAAGTTCCTCGTCGTTCGGCCTGCCGCTTCGTCCGGAACCAACGGCTCCGGCATAGAACTGCGGTTCGTGGATTATCGCGGTAAGCGCGTGCTCTATCGTGCTCACGTTCCGATTCTCAACGTGAAATATGACAACGACGCGTGCGGACCTTACCGGGACTGGCAGAACCAAGAAGGAATGATCCAGGCTAACGGAACGGATGTCGCACCAGGTTTCCGTTTATGTCCCGCTCCGGCTCAGAACATCCTGGAGACAGGATCAGACACCGGAAATTTCTTGGGAACGGCGGTCTATGTCGACGGTGAGGAAGTCGTGTTTGTGTGCGAGATGGAGGCGGGATGGTACCGTTACGTGAGCGAATGGCGACTTCATGCCAACGGCACGATTCGCCCCAGGTTTGGGTTTTCGGCTGTGTCGAGTTCGTGCGTGTGTAACGTTCACCACCACCACGCCTATTGGCGGCTGGATTTCGATATTCGCACCGCCAGCAATAATCGCGTGCGCGAGTTCAACGACCCGCCGCTGTTTCCTCCTTCGAACTGGCACAACAAACTGTACGAAATCAGGCGACCCCGTGATCCAACGCGTAACCGGAAATGGCGCGTCGAAAACGCAGCCACCGGCGAGGGATACGACATCATCCCGGGGCCTGACGACGGAGTGGCTACCGCGTCGCCTGATTGGCCTTTTCCAAGGGGCGATGTGTGGATTCTACGGTATCGCGGCTCAGAAATTGACGACGGTGTGACCGCGACTGGCCCACCGTACGAAGCTGGCCTTGACGCGTGGCTGAATGGCGAATCGATCCAGAACGAAGACGTGGTGATTTGGTATGGCGCTCACTTTACCCATGACGTAACGCATGAACCTCCAGGCTCCTACGGCGATATCGTCGGCCCGGTTTTGCAGCCGGTAAATTGGTAAACGATCGCTGCTGCGTTTACCGTAAGCAGAAGTAAAGATTCGCGCGGGAAATTTTTTAAAAATGAAAATTCTCGGGAACTTCCGATTTCCAAATCACGTAAATAGTTATGGAGGACTACATATTTGGACAAAATTAAACTTCAATTAGATCTTACATCGCAAGAGGAAAAGGAGCTTCGCCGGATACTCAAGAAAGAGACATCATGGCCGGACGGTCTTCAGCCTTACGTCAAGGCCGCGGCCGAAGAATATGCCCGGATGTTTCTTGGCCAAAAAGTATTTACTCGTGGCTCGGACATTCGGGAATACCGTCTCTTTTTGCTCATTCGAAACGCATTCAACAATGCCATTCCAGATGAGCAGACGGTCTGCGCGCTTTTTCAATGCACGCTCTACCAGAGCCGATCGCTGCTTCGAGCCGTGATGTCGAAGTACCAATATGAACTATCCTCAGCCATCGAGGGCACGTTGAAAGAGTTGATTGGGAGAGTCGAGAAGGATCAGAATGACTTGCTTGTCGTCGCCGTTAACAACGAAACTGTCGTTGCGGAATTAAATAAAGTGCTGGCGTTAGCGGATCCGACACAAGATCAAGTAGCGCGCAGATCCGGAAAACTCGCGATGTATGAATTGAAGCCGGCAGCGTACCAAGCACTCTGCAAAAGATACGGCCTAACACCAAAATATTAGCTTCTTATGGGAGACCTTCTCGCCGCGCTCAGTCTTCTGCTGACAGTAGTTACTATTTTGTATTCGATGTGGTACCAGGAGATTTCCGAAGCATCGAGGCGTCCAATTGATCAACATACGGCAAACAGAGTCAAGGATCACAAAGAATGTCGTGCAGTATTTCTATGGAAGGCCCTGCCTCTTTGCACCGTGGCAGTAGCACTCCTCGCGATCAACTTTTGGCCCGCTTGGAAGATCGTGGTACACGCCATCGCACAGCTTCACGCGGTTCGTCCCGGTAATTATGATCCAACGAACACAACGTTTGTCATGGTTATACTCGTGTTGCTGTTTCTAACCTTACACACGATCTCCGCAGCGCGAGTACTGGGAAAGCATGTCTGGAAATTAAATCCTTCCCACGGTTAAGAGGCCGACTGACTGTCGTGACCAAAATGCAAGTTCCGGTCTATCTACTTCTCGTTAGCGTCTTCACGCACACTTTGATTTCGCATGACCGTGCTTGACCCTTGTGAAGAGCTTCGTAAGTCATCCGGTTTCATTCGCCGATGGCTCACACGCCAACCCGGAGTGAAGGGGGAGTCGCTCGCGGACTGGCTTCGTTACGACGTTTCGCAGCGGTTACCGTTTGTCCACTATGTCGGTTTCTCGCACCACGAAGAAGCGCGACAGACTGGGGCAGATTGGGATCATGTGACAACAATGAGACACGTTACACGGTAGCGCCCTCGAGGCTCACGAGAATAAGATCGGCTAGCCGCTTAGCGAAAGTCGTCGTCGTGACCATGCGGCGCGCCAGTGAAACGGGTTTGCGGCGCTATATCGTTAACCCTCCCCTCCCTCGCACGCTTGCAATGCGCCGTCGCAAGATCGACAACGTTCTCAACTTTACCCTAGAACTCTTGTCGGAACTTATCGGCAAAGCGTTGATTGGCCGGGACTTCCTTGGATCGACAAAACAGGCGATCGAAAAGCGATGCGGCTGGTCCGGCGATTACGGTGATTCACAAGATCGACATGCCGTGGCACGGAAAAGTACTGCGCCATTTGGCGCAGTTGCGCTCGCAGGGTTGAGATGAAATCGGTCACCGCGCACGCGCGGGCGCGATAGCGCGATGTTGATTCATACTGCTCTTTTATCATGGCCGGCCCGCACGCGCGCGCGAATGAACGGGTCATCGGCGCTAATAGCTTAACGCGCTAATTTTGGGGCAATTTGCTTCCCGATTCCATTGCGTTGAGTTCGTCGATTAATGCGCGCGTCTTGCCCCACCGGCCATTGGAGAGCTGGGGCTTTAGTTCATTTAGATATTGGGTGATCCCGCTCTTCTCGTCGCTCAACTCCGAGGGCAACGTCCGCATCCAAGTACCGAGGATAACAACAGCATTGTAAACTGCATTTCCATTGGGTGCTGCCGCCGCCTGTTCCCTGGCGATCGCGGTTTTCAACTCGGGGAGGATCATCTTTATAGATCTCGCATCCGACAGGCGCATAATAAACTCGGAGGCATATTGCCGCACGTCCGATTCATTATCTCCGGCGAGTTGCACAAGCAGGCTGGCGTCCTCCGACTTCGTAATCGAAACCGGCTCAGTCATCTTGAAGAGAGTGAAACCAATACCGGCTTTCATTCGGTAATTGTCCGGTTCCTTGCGCAGAGCTGCCAGCAACAGCGGGACATTGGCAGCTCCGCCTTTGGCTAGCTCCTCCCGGGCTTTGCGGCGCGTTTCGACGTCGTCGGCTTTAAGGGCAGCAATCATGGAAGTAAGATCATTCACAGTTGGGCTTTGAGGCTTATCTATGTTTTTTTTCAAATTCAAATCGTCCACTTGCTTCAGCGCCCTTTGAGCGGCGCTGAGAACGCTGGCTGATAGAAACGTCTGCGAGGCGCCGAAGGCGTCGAGCGCCTTGCGGTTGATGAGAGGCGAATCGCTTATTCGATTCACTACCATCTGCAGGCCATCCGCTTCACCATCCCGCCCTGAACTTTGCAGAGCAGTCGGCTTGGAACCGGGCGGCGTCGGCTTCGAGTCAGGTTGCTGCTGCTGTTCGCCACCTTCTCTGATCGCGTTGCCCGCGACAACGATCAGCGCATCTCGACCACGCTGCAATAGTGCCTTAAGAGGCTGATCTTCCAAAAGAATGGGCACCTTCCCTGCGACCTGAACCATGACCGTGAACTGTTGTATCGCGTCCTCTGAGGTTGGCGTGCGCGCGAAGTCTTCCGATATTTCGAGAATCTTTTCAACGCAAAATCTGAAGGTTTCCAACTCCGCTTCGCGCCCACGATAACGCCCGATCTGAGCGAGTGCCTTGATCGCTGTGCGCTTGATCTCATCGTTACCGCTCTGGATTGCCGCGTCAGTCCACAGTTTGCGCTTGGATTTTGTTGTGCCAATGTGGGCGATTAAGTCGGCGTCGTGCGTCGCCAGTGCCAAGCGCAGCGGGATAAGCTGCTGGCGTTCTGAATCGCTATAGGGTTGTTCGCCCGTATTAAGATTCGCCTCGGTGATGATATCGAGCATATCAATTATGACGGTACTTCGCTGTTCAGGGTCCATCTTAAGTTTGTCCAGGTTGCTCAGAATCTTCTCGGCATACGTCTGCGTGATTCCTTCCCGCTGGACGCGACGGGAGAGTTCGCCTTGCAGATAATTCAGGCGAACGGCAACGATGGCCGTCAAGATCGTAATGACCAATTGGACGACGTCGAGGATGTCTCGATCATGTTTCAGTTTCATATAGCACTGGTGGGATAACAGTTAGTTGTCTGTCGAAAGCTGAATATTTGGCGCGATGTCAACGGTGCTGGCGGCCGCCACTCGTCTTTCGAGGTTTTTACCACTCCTGACGGGCATCCCACTAAAGAAACAGTTGAGGAACAGTTTCCAAGGAACTTATCTGACGATCTCCCTGAATTCCCCTCTCGAAATATTTATCGCAACTGTTTCGCAACTGTTTCGAGTGCCTTAACGCGGTGGACTCGCCAAAGTTCGCTTCTGTGAGTCCCGATCTCTCTTCAAGAATGTCTGTTATCGAACAGATGAATGTTGGAGAAACTACTTACGTTTGCGTCCAAGCAGATAAGCTCTGGAATGACTCGGGCGTTCACGTTATTCCGGGCCAAACCTACAACTTTGTCGTCCCGGAAAACGAAAAATGGATTGATTGGCACATCCCGTGTGGTGCTGACGGATACCCTTCGAGTCCTTTAATTCGACCGTGGGAAGAGCTCCGGCGCGTTCCGGACGCGAACTGGCTCCAGCTCATTGGGACGATTGGCAGGTCAGCAAAGCTCCCAATAGTGATTGGCTCTAAATTGGTGGATTTTTCGCCACCTTTCCCAGGTCGACTGCATTTTTTCGCGAACGATCTAGCGTGGATGTACTGGAATAATAAAGGCAACATCGCTGTCAGGGTCACGCGCACTAAATGAACCTCATGAGGACCGTTGCTTTGAACGATCGCGTTCGGCGGACTGTTCCACAACCGTTTCACTCGCGTTGAAAACAAGTGGCGGAAAAAATGTGCGTGGGAGAGCGGCGAAACCAGAGAAGCCGACGATTGCCTTACGGCTGCGCTCCAAAGGGTCGCAGCTGACCTTTTCTCGTTAGATCTCATAACACCGATCGACAAACCCAAAACGCCATGCCGAGATTAAGCAGAGCGATTGGCGACTATATTGTTATAGAGGCTCTTGCCGCTCAGACATCGCTCAGCCCCGGTCAGATCGAATCATCCTTGTCTATCGACGCACTAGGCCTCGATTCAGTGGCCAAGCAGCGGACACATGACCAAATCGTTCGTACGGTCGACTCCATAGGCTTCCGCACCACGTTTTCAATCGATGCGTTTTCTGACGCAAAAACAGTAGGCGATCTTACAAGCTTATTGCTTGCCACCACAGACGGCGGCTGGCGGAGGTAGAGATCTAAGATGGCTTTCTGTTGAAACGCAAAGCGATGATTTTGGATCCTAAGTTTGGCGCGTCTGCCAATTCAGCACATCGGCGGCCAACCAGACTCTCTCACGCACCTTTCTGAGATGTCAGCGGCCTAAATAATTTCATGGGAACAACGTTTGAATATCAGCCAACGGAAATCTCGACCTGTAGTCCATCTGCCGAGGCTCCACCAGCGCGCGAGCAGGGCCCCGAGTGCACCGAAGAAAATAACAATCACGAGTGCCCGAGTGCTTGACTGAAGATCTGCCCATTTTTTCAGATATACGCCTTCTAGTTTTCGATTTGAAAGGTTGCGCGAAGCCCTGCTTCGTCATCGGGAATATTTGCCGGGCGATAACTTCCGACGGTCTTAATTCGATCAATCACCGATTGGTGAAGTGAAACCCAGGGCATTTTTGCTACGCGCATGATATCGCGCGGCTCGTTGAAGGCGCCTTTAAACCAGTGCCAATGCCACTTCTGATCTGCCCACGAGTAGTGTCTCATAGGCAGCAATTCTCCGAGCCACCAGCAGCCTGCAAGGGAGACATGAAGCGACGCCGAGGGCTCGGGCGGTGCACCCACATCATAGAGCTCTCGTTTCAGGGCCACATCGTCGATGTCTAAGCCGCAGCGCCCTGCCTCACGCATCAACCATTGAAAGGCGAGCTTCGCTAATCCCGACTCCGCCGGAGGGTAGCCACCTCCAACATCGGAATGCACTCCCGCGAAATACAGATTCTTCACATCCTGCGCCGGAAAGACTGGCGACATGAGATTCTGGCGGAAGGTTGAGCGTCGCTCATCGATTGATACCGCGTGGCGCACATGTGCGACCTCGGGATTGTGGGCGGTGTGAGGAAAGGTGCGAAAATTGTTTATGTAGCCAACCGAGCTAACCGTGTCCCAGACGCCTATAAAATGGACTGGGCACGGTCGGGCAAGCGTTGCCTTGAATTCGGCGCATGTCGCCCCTCCTGGGCTTTGTGGACCGAAATCACTTTTCCAATACCTTAGAGCATAAGGGAGGAGAGATTCGGTATCCCTATGAAGCAATCCGACTGAATGGAGGAGAGCGGCAACGGCCCGGGCGGTGTATGCGCCGCGACTAAATCCAAAGAGATACACTTTGTCAGTCGGCTCATAATTCAGCATCAAGAACTTGTAGGCATCTGAAATGTTGTCGAATAGGCCGTTTCCAAACATTAGTCCGCCTAACATCGAAAGCCGCTTATCCAATTGGCTCTTTTCCCAGGGCTCAGGCATTGTGCCCACTCCTGGATCGTAGTAGGTGCGTTGCCCATCGTGTCGCCGAGAGACCTTGTACGTCCGAATGACGTTAGTGTGGTAGCCGTCGAATTGATTGTTTGTCCCGTCGCAACAGAGGACAAGGTTCTTCGGCATGTGAGTTGGCGATTCAGTAGTTGCTCGTCAGTCGCTCTCCAGATCCTTCCAATTGTCGTTGCTTTCGGCGCTACACTGCTGCCCCTCTGGGCAATACTCCATTTTGAAAATCGGATGTATCTCCCAGTCGGAGTTTCGCTTCAGGTGCATATGGCAAAAGTGTTCGGAGTCGAACATCAAAAGGCCGGTTACTCGTACCAAAAGCTTTCCTTTCTTCGGTGTCTCACCGGGTCGCCAATCTGGGTCAATCAGCGGCTCAAGCTTTTCTTGAGTGAAATTGGTGTGATCAAGCCGAACCCGAGGAGTAAACTCGGCCGTCTGAGAGTCAATTTCGTCGTTCGCTAAAGTTGGATCTCCCAACTGCGGATCAGCTAAAACGATATGAACATCCGTGTCTTGGCTTGTATAGAGCTTGCAATTACAAGTCTCTTGGCCCTCCGCTCTCGCGGCGAGCGCCCAAGCCACGACCGTGATCTTTTGTCCCTCACCTAATTCGGTGACCTTTCCACGGTCGAAGCCTCCCTGTCCACAATCCGATGTCGAGGGTTTCGCTAGGCTGTGGAACCACTGGAAAGGCTTCAGAGTAGCTGGATCATCATTCAGGCGGATGTTCTTGCGTTTGTTTAATTCGGGATCAGCGCCGTTGCCGCATCCTTCGTCCGGGCAATCCGTAATCTCAAAGACTCCCGGACAAGGCGTCGCTTTCGGCGCCGACCGGTTTGACGCTCGGTGAGACTGTTGGCCATTGACTGCGAGGATAAGGGCAAATGCGCCGAAAAGCAGCACTAACAGGACTTGTTTCATGGAGGATTCCTTTCAAACTTTATCGAAGCAAAATAACTAGCTGCCGATCAATTGAAACAGTCGCGAAACAGTTGTTTATGAGCGCTAAACAAACCGTTTCGATTTGTTCAACTGGAAACAAATGATTTCGTGTCAGGGTTGAAAAATAGTATGGGAACAACGTTTTTGGACGGCATGTAGAAACACGACGAAAGTTGGTTTAACGCCGCAGGAGTGGAGTCAAAATCTAAAAGTTATCTATGGTTCGGCTTGTATCCAAACCAGATTCATGGTGACGCCGCAACCGCAGGCGGCATATGGAAGTGCGGCTGATGGGCCTCCTTCTTGAACTGTTCCGCAACTGTTTCACTTTCGAGATACCTAAAGGTTGTGGTATTTAGACATTCTGACCGAGTTTTGCAGATCGCCTTAGTCAGGCCAAAAGATAAAAGGAGACTTGTCATGGCAAACGTTTTTGTCGAACCGGAACCGAAGGGTCGTCCCGAAGGAAGTGCTATCACGCACTATGTTTTGGAATACGCGCACGGAGTACGGGTCACCAATGATAACTACCAGACACAGGCTGGAGCTATTTCTGCTGCCAAAAATCTGGGCCATCAGCCACTTATTGCCCGAGTAAGAAATACGAATAAGGGAAATCCCGATCATTGGCGCTCAGTCTGACAGCCGCGGTCGAGAGTGATCTACCACCCAAAGCGCCTAAGCAGGCGATTCAGCGAATCTCGCCGCGTTCTGAGTTCCCGCTCAGAGTAGCTGCAACCTCCAGCTTGCAGCCACGCGCGCTTCAGGGCGCGGTCGCTGATCTTGGGTCTCGTTAGAACGCTGTTATTGCCCTCCCCCCGGTAAACAGTTTTCACGCAAACTGCCCCTGGCGCGGGGTTGAACCAACTTTCATCGATTTATGTACGTGACGCCTAAAAACGTTACTGACTACGATCGACATGATCGTAGAACTTAGGGAGCTGATTTTTTGCTGACCAAGCTCCAAAAATAAGAAAGCAATCCGCCGATGGCTCCGCCGATTGCCACTATGGATGAACTGTGATGCGTTTGGATTTTGATTTCCGTTAGGCATATATTTTCTCCGTGGTTCGTTAGGTAGCTACTTGAAATTCATCCGATGCCCGCAACAGGCTATGTCGTGCCGCGCAGCTTGTTGAACAGTGAGAGAGCACGCTCCTTTACCTTAGCTTCCAGGTTGCTCGCGGTTAGTTCCGCTCCGAAAGCTGAACCGGGAAAGACAAAGAAGAGCACATCGTCATCTATGCTGGCGTTGAGAACGCGTTTGCAGCTCCCGTCGGCTCGGCGCAGCGAACAAGGATCCGGGGCTGGCGGATGAAGCGCTTCGTGCAGGCGGATCGAGCCTTCGCCGATCTTTTTTGCCGGTCCGAGATCGCCGCAAATTGCAGCTGTGATTTTGTCGCGGAAGATGACAGTAGCCACGTCTCCGACCGCCAGCCCTGTATTTTTTCGAAACGTACCCAGTGGCAAAACGATGTAAGGCATGGTTTCGCTCGGGAGCCCATCGCCCGTGTCATCAAAGTGGAACGAAGTGTCATCTTGCCCTGAATCGAGGTCGAGTTGCGATCCGCTGAGACGACCTGGTCCCGCAGCGGGTCCATCTGCGTCGATCGCCATTTTCGAGCTCCAGAAAATTGTCGCATCGGGAAATTTCAGCAACGCCATACATCGGTTTGGATCACGCTTGCCGGCAGGCGTTTGGTCAAAAGCATCAAAGGCCGCCTTATTTTCGCCGGCGACACTTGTCGCCTCATCGAAGGGAACACCTTTACATTGGCCAGTAGAAGAGTCGGGAGATTGAAATGTTGCCATAGTTTTGGTTTCCAGTTTGTTGCTCCTGCATCAGACAAAGGTGATACCTTGCTCGAATTTTGCTGCAATCGCCTTGAGATCGGCTTCGGGCACCATTTGAAAATGCGGCTCATCGGTCATGCTTTTCCAATCGCCGCCCCATTCCAGCCCTAGGCCCTTGCCAATGCCGCCAACTTGCCGGTAAACGGGCGATTCGTCGAGATACTGGCCGTTTCTAAAAACACCGATGTCCCAAGCTACGCCAAAGTTGTGATTACTTTGCCCGCCGCGCGCATTCGTCACTTTGCTGCCCGGAAGGTCGCGGCCTTGCCGGTAAAGTGCGTCTTGTTCTGCAAAAGTTCGCGTGCCGGAGATAATTTTGATCGTGATTCCTGCGCCGACCACAGCTTTCATGAACTCGCGAGCCTTAGTCTGCGCGGCGGGAAGCAGAGTTTGTATGTTAGTCTCGCTCCGCCCATCGAAACTAGTAAGTTGATTGGCAATGCCAATCGACACTTGTTCAAAATCGTGGGCAGCTTGCAGGCTATTGGGTCCGAAGTCTCCATCGATACCGCCTTTGTAAAACCCAGCGCACTTTAAGAAGCGCTGCCAGAACATCGGATCTGCTTTGTAATCAATCATGTTTAAGTCTTAGGTAATGTTGCCTGCACCTCCGCGGTCTTGGCAGATGGCGTTTGCTGAAGCCGCGCCGTATGCAGAGTGGGCCAAAACAGAACCAGAACGCCTCCGCAGAAGAGCAGGATCTGCAGGGCCGACATTACTTGTATAAACGACTCGAAAGTATCGTAGCTCTTTTCCTTGTTGATCTTGCCAACCACGCGCATGAAACAAAGCCAGCCGCACAAGATGCTCAGTCCGAAAAGAGTCAGGCTCAATCCCACTGATATTGGCGGCAGCTTCCCCGGCTTTTCGGCAAAGACCAGACCGACGACAAAAGCGATGCCCGCGGCGCTGAGCGTAAGAAATTGCTTCACTAGATCGACAGCGTACTGGCAGGAATCTTTGAGCGGATCAGCGGCGTCAGCCATAATCAGGCAAGCGGTTGAGGTTCAGCAGATGTCGCTTGACCAGATTTACCTTTGGGTAATGGCCAAAACGGCCAGAGCGCAAATCCCAGCTGCGCCGCATCCAGCGCCTGCCCTGCGTACTCAAGCGCATCTGCACTCAGGTACTGCGGCTGGCCAAGCAGAGATGCGTGATGCAACATTAACCCGACCAAGCGGCGCAGCGCATCCTTGGCCAGCGAAATATCCGCGTCCGACACCCGGTTGGATTCGGACATTCGATCTACGCCCACTTCGATCGCCTCGCGCAATCTTTGCTCGGTTGCCGAGTCGATCTTGATCTTGCCGGCCGCCTCCAGCACCACATTCCAGAGTTGTGTCTCCAACCCGGCTCTAACAAAAATCTTTCTTTCTTTCATCCGTTTGGCTCAGTATTCGATTCGAGTTTGCTCAGGATTTCGTTAAGTCTGGCTTTCATTACGCTCCTTTTGTAGCTGTTTCTTGCCCCTTTGAGATGTTTTGCGCTACGGTAGACTGGAGACTCACGAGATTTTTAAGCGCGTTATACCAAAACGGTGCGCCGAGGCTGAGCAGCCCGACCGAAAAAAGAATGCCCCAATGATGCCCCTGTGAACCGTACCACCAACCCAACCACAACCCACGACCTCTCCCCCAGCGGCCCTTTTTACTGTCAGGAAAAGGCTGAAAGCCGGTCTTGTCGAGATCGGCTTTGACTGCTTTGAAGTCGCCGGCCTGCTTGTCGAGCTTCTTAGTGACAACGTCTTTGACGCTTGCGTCGAAACTGCCCACCGGTTGCGGTTTTCCTTTGAGCGCATCGTCAACTTTCTTTCGAACTATTTCGCGGGTGTCGGAGACCGCCGCTAAAGTGGATTGAGCAGACCAACCGAGCGCCTTCGGGCGCTG
>Ga0070698_100000401_pt1 | contig 45832 bp, 41 predicted proteins | sample KBSK1502metaG_FD_65477 | JGI IMG/M metagenome (GOLD analysis project Ga0070698, IMG submission 65477) | Corn, switchgrass and miscanthus rhizosphere microbial communities from Kellogg Biological Station, Michigan, USA - KBS K1-50-2 metaG | ecosystem: Host-associated > Plants > Roots >...
GGCGGTAGCCGAGATGCAGATCAGAGAGGTGGACTAAACGCATCACCGGAGCCGGGATTCACGCGCTTTACGACGGGAATATACGGGGATGGCGGATCGTCGATATCGGAAGGCGGTCTCCGACATCCGCCATCCGCCTTCCGCCATGCAATTCACATCGCGCGCAACCACTGACTGATCGTCATCTTCACGCGGACCGGCGGCTTGGTCGGATCGGCCGGCGTCACGAGGGAAAGCAGCGAAAACGTCGTCCGGGCGTCCGTGATCCAGCCGCGGCGCCGGTCGAGCATGACGTATCCCGTCACGGTTCCTGACGTTTCCACGATGCTCCGGCCCGTGGACTGCGCCGCCGACTCGTCGTTCGCCTTCATCAGCCTCCCCCGGAGCGAGATGAACGCCAGCTCGCCGGACCTGGACAGCGAGTCGAACGTGAACGTCGCCACCAGCGTCGCCGATCCCTTTGGATCGACGGAACTGGCCAAGGGCACCTGAAGGCTGCTCGTCCACGTCACGCCCGGTGCGATGGCCCGCGCCGGGAGGGTGGCCGGCATCTGCGAGGCGAGGGCGGCCGAGGGCATGGCGCGGCCGCGCCCGGACGGCACCCACGCTGACCCGTTAGGCGCGACGCGGAAACGCACCGCCCGGTTGGCGGAAAGAGCGGCCCACGCCAGCACGGCGCTCGACGCCGAGTTGGGCGGAGAGTTCACGCGGACCGAATCGGTGACGCTCACGATCGTGGCGCCCTCGGCGTCCACCGCTTCCACGGCGAGGGTCGCCAGCATGACCAGCGTTCCCGATTCGACGACCGCTTTGCCGTCGGAGCCGGGAGGACCAGTCATCTCCACGGTCTGGTCGAGTCGGATGCGGATCGTGTCACCAGCACCCGGCTTCACCTGCAGCAGGACGGAGCCGACTTGCGCCCGTGCCTGGGCCGTCGCGCCCGATAGTGTCAGTAGTGCCAATGCGCCGGGCAACAGGACGCGCCAGCGAAACGCATTTCGCAAAGGCTCACCCGTACGGGTCATCAATCGGTGCCGTCCGGATCGGGGTTCTCGGGACCGCGGCGGCTTGCTCGCCGCGCACCACGCGCCGGAACTGTGCCTTGAAGTACGCCTTCACATCCTGCGGCCGCGTGGTCACGGTGGCATCGCGGGCTCGCAGTACCTCGTGCTCCTCGTAGAGCGCGATTACGTCCTCGACAAAACTCAATTGGATCGACGAGTCGAGCCCGCGCAGTGAGCGCAGCACCGCTTCGGTAAGCGACGGTTCCTCGGCCTGCGGGAAGCGATCAGCGCCTTCCCGGCCGGAAAGGACCGGCGGTCGCGGAAACCGAACGAAGATTGGCTGCGCGAAATGGGGGTGCCTGACCATCAACTGTCCCCTGTCCAGGGTGGCGAGCTTGGTTTTGGTCGCAGGTCCGAGTACCTGATACCCGGGAGTCGACAGTTCGTCCGCGTCCATCCGGCCAAAAACCGCAGTGGCGGCGTTACCAACGACGCGCCGGTGCACCTGCGACCGGAATTGCTGCGCCCCGAACAAGACGAGGCCCAGATACCGGCCGCGCTCCGAGATGTCGAGCAACATTCGTCGAACGTGCGTGTCCTGTCCGTCCGATTGCGCGTATTTGTTCAACTCGTCGACGAAGACGATGAGATGGCTCACGCCAAGCGTTCGCCTTTCCAGGTGTTCGCGCAGCAGAGAAACAACGCGCGCAAAGACGAGATCCTGCGCGTCCTCTTCCAGGTTCGCGACGTCGATCACGTACACCGCCCTGTCCTGGAAGGTGCCCCAGGGAAGGTCCGATCGGACGCCGGCATCGGTCACCAACCCTTTGCAGCGCTGCGCGATGTTGATCAGCCGGTTCCGGACTTTCCGGATGGTCGCCACGTGGTGCGTTCGCCAGGCCTCGTTGCCACGCTCCTCCATGTGATCCAGCAGATCCCGGAACCACTCCTCGAGGTCGGCAAAGGACTGGACGCGATACCGCTTCCCGTTGGCCAGCCGCTCGTCCACGAAATCACGGTCGACAATGCGGTCGCCAATGAAGTCGATCAGGGCATCCGCTTTTGCGTCGACGTCGTCCCGGTTCAGGAGCACCGGAGCAAACCGGAGGACATCCGTCAGGCCCCAGGTAAGCGGCGACACGTTTGCCGACAAATCCGGGTGCGATCGGAGCGTGTTGAGGGCAAGTCCACGCGCCGTGTACGGCGCGAAGTAGTGCACGTGTTCGAACGGTTTGGGCTCGATGCCCATCAGCCGATACATCTCCCGATCACTGTCCTCGAGCCTGCCCGGTTGGTCGAGGAAACAGAGATCCGGTCCCTTCACATTGAAGCAGAGCGCCGCGACCGATCCTTTGGACGCTGGAAAGTGGGTGAAGATGGAGGCCAGCAGGAACTCGACGGCGCTCGTCTTGGTCGCGAGTCCCGAAACACCGGTGATGTTGAGGTGCGCCGCTTCGGGGCCAAGCAGGAAATCCGCGTCGAGGTAGATCGGCGAGTTGGTCGCGCCCGCGCGATACACGCCGATAGGAATTGCCGTGCGCGACTCGGGGCGCAGGTAGGAGTCCATGCGCAATGCAACGGCGATGTCATCGGCATCAGCGAGGAACACCTGACCCATGGGAACCGGCTGCAGCGGTTCCTCCGGGAACTGGCGCAGCACTGCCGCGGTGTAGAGCCGGATCTCCGGTCGTTCAGTGGCGGCCCCGCTGGCGCGATCCGGGGCACCGTCCGCGCCAATGACATCGTGCAGCGGCGATACCAGGTCGGTGTAGCTCAGGCCATCGGTGACGACGCCGAAGATGTGCGGGAGCTGGCCGTCAATTGGATGCGCACCGTCGACGCGGACGATCGTGCCGATGCCGACGGGTGAGTCGAGCGCGGTCCAGAAGTGGAACTCGTGCGGAGTGTTGGGGCGGCGTTCGGTCGCCACCACGCGACCGAGTGCGGATTCCTTCTTTCCGTCCGGAGCGCTGGTCCCGTTAGAGGGCATTGGAACGGCGCGATGGAACGGGGACAGAAATGCATGCGGCGAGAAGCATGCAATAAGGTATTCATCAGTCGGTTGTCGCGGACGTGCTCAGACCGTTCTTCGGCTGCTCCGGCGATAGTCCGATGGCGAGGTGCCCAGCAATCGGCGGCATTCGCGGATGAAATGGCTCTGGTCCGCGTAACCGGCGGCGGCGGCGATGGCCGACAGCGGTTGATCGGTACTCCGCAGCTGCTCTGCCGCCCACGACGCCCGCGCCGATCGAACGTAGCGGCCAATCGTCGTGCCCGTGTGCGCTCGAAACGCGTGGCAAAGGTGCGTTGGAGTGACGCCCGCTTCCGCGGCGAGCCGCAGCAACGACGGCGGTGATGCGAATTCCTCGTGGAGGATTTCCCTGATCCGGTCGAGCCAGAGCGGTAGCCGGTGGGGCGCGCGATCACTCCGCGCATGACGCGAGACGCGCACCAGCATCCCGATCGCCAGCGCTTCGACGGCCAGCGCTGTGAGCGTATCGGCGCGGTCCATTTCGGCGAGGATCCGGCGCGCGTCCAGCGCGACGATGGGATCCCTGACGTGCGCGACGTCTTCGATCAGTGGCCCGATGAAATCGAACGTCGGCGTGGATGTCGGATCGGGCTGCATGACGAGGACGCGCGCGCCGCGCTGCCCGATGTAGTTGGCGTGTCGCTCTTCGCACGGCTCGGTCCAGGCCCAACCCGGTGTGCAGGCGTACCGCTTACCGGCGATGGCCGTGTCGAAGGAGCCGTCCAGCATGACCGCCAGTATTGGCCGATCATGCGAATGCGGATGCAGCGCGTCGCCGGCGCTGAAGCGCGCTTCCGTGTAGAGGCACGTCGGCGTGTTCATGGAGCGAAACCACGGACTTCCCATTGTGACCGGCACCGCACGGTGTCGCATGCTTCGCTCCTCAGCGCTGCGCCAACCTAACGTGGCGCGGAAAACACTACGAGTGATAAGGGGACGGAGGAGCGTGATACGGTGCCGAGAAGACGGATTTTCACCGCAATCCGGCTCAACTCCGGACAACGCGGTCCAATACGCCGCAGCCGTCTCGGTCTAGCCTTGAGTCCCCTTGCCAACACAAGGGATCGCGGGCGACGACCATATCTGTCTGGAGGCAGACAATGTCCATGACGAGTAGGAGAACGATCCCGGTGTTTGCTTTGTTGCTTGGTGCTTGTTCCGCCGCGGGCGACCCGGGCGGGCGGATCATCGCACCGTCCGCGACGTTGAACAACGGCGAGGGTGTTGAACTCGCAGTGCAGGGCGACGGCATCGTAGATCTCCCGCCGCCGTTCGGCGACCTGACCTATCAGTTCGTTGCCAAGCGCCGCGCGGACGGCACCGTGACAGGCCACTTCAGCTTCACTCGTCAAAACCCGGACGGCCTCATCGAGTTCCGGGGAGACGTCACGTGCGTAACGGACGATCCAAATTTCCCTGGTCGCGCGCGCGTTGGCGGAATCGTGACCGAAAACAATTCCACGTCACCCGGCTCGCTGACCACCAATCATGAAGTTGGCGACGACGTCTGGTTCCGTCTTCAGGATGATGTTGGTGGCGGCACGTTCCAGTCGCTTACAACACTCGGCTTCAAACCAACGCTCGTAAACACGTCCGCCGAGTATTGCGCCCTGCCGTTTAGCGGCACTCACAACGGGGCGAATGTCTGGAACCCCGCGTCGATCTTCCCGTTGGCAGAGGGTCAACTCAAGCTGAATAACTGACGCCCGGGTGTGGAATGCAGAGTGCAGAATGCAGAATGAATGCCGACCCATTCTGCATTCTGCATCCTGTATTCTGCATTTCATCGCGCGAATGGCGGGAAATCGAGCAGGTCCAGGCAGGTCTTCTCCGGAATGCGTTGGAGCGGGTCGGCGAGAAACGACGCGACGACCTGCGTCTTGCAGGGACTCTGCTCCGAGTGACCTCCACCCCTGATCACAATGTGCCGGCTTCTCGTCAGGCCGCGCGCCACTCGCTCGCCGTATTCAGGTGGAGTCACCGGATCCCGCTCTCCTGACAGCAACAACACCGGTATATCGGACCTCCACGGCATCCGCATCTCGACCGACGCACGCGGCATGGGCCACGACGCGCACCCGGCGCGATACTCCTGGTAGTAACGCGGACCAATCAACGTCCCCTGCGCCCGCCGGACGGCCTCGGTCGAATCGATGAAAGGCAGGTCCTCACTGCAATAGACGCCAAGGTGAAGTGCAAGGCTCGTGGAGTCGCCGACCCATCGCGAGCGCTGCCAGTAAACCTGGGCGAACGCGCTGAAGTCGCCCGTGCGTTCTGCGTGCTGTACCCATAGCGGCAGAAACGCGGCCATCGGCCCGTACATCATGCCGCGCACTGCGTACACGAAATCCCAGCGCGTGAACGAGCCGGAGAGCGTGCGGCCCGCCGTGTCATTGACCTGCACGGTGACTGGAGCGCTCTCGAGTTTTTCCGCAATCCTGACGAGCGATCGTTTCACTTCTGGAAAGCGCCCGCGGCATTCGTCGCTCTTCTCGCAGCGCGTCGCCACGTAGTCCAGGCTGTGCTCCATGGCCGGGGCGAGATCGGCCGTGAGGTCGGCGTCGAACGGCACAACGCCGTCGAGGACGACGGCGCGCACGCGACTCGGATATCGTCGCGCATAAGTCTGTGCGAGCCGCGTGCCGAACGAGTAGCCCGCGAGCGACCACGTCTCTGCACCGAGCGCCTTTCGAATCGCCTCGAGATCGTCAGCCGACGTCGAGTTCGTATACGCGTCGAGGTCCGCCTTCCGGCTCAGCGCACGCCGGCAAGCGCTGACGTGATCGGCGGGGAAAAGCGCGCCGAGAAAATTGTAGCGGCCCAGGAACGCGCAGGACAACGCGCCCGACCCAGCTGTCCCGCGCTGGTCGAAGAAGACCAGTGCTCGACGGTCCCGCAGCACTTGTCGCTGCGCGAAGTTGGGCGCCATGAGCGATCCGGCGACGCCGGGACCGCCCTGAATGAGCAACAAAGGTTCCCGATGCGGCGCGGGTCCCAGTGCGGGCAGGACGACGACCTTGAGGTGCAGCTTCCTTCCGGCCGGCGACTCCGGAACGTCAACGCGCAGGCACCGAGCCGCCTCGCTGACGCCGGTCACCCGACACGATTCACCCTCTGCTTCCGTGGTCGACCATCCCACCACGATCGCCGCGATGAAGACAACGCCCACGTAGATCCGCGATGCGAGCATCTGCGAATCTAGGAAGCCTGCCTATCGATCAATTGAACAGAATTGTGCTGCGCTTGGAGGGAAAGGCGCGGGGACCAGTCCCGGTGGGAGTCCAAAGCTGATCCCCGCCCAACAACGGCTACTTCTTGGCCACTAAAGACTTCTTGACCCAACCCTCACCCGTTGACCCCTGGACCTTGAGGTAGCCGTCTTTCTCCTCACCCAGAAACACCATTTCGTCCGCCTTCTTGAGTGTGGCGGACGCCGTTGCACCGTCTTTCGGCTCGGCGAACAGCTTCACGTTGTCGATCTTGGGCGCGAGCACGTCGCCCTCGGCGTACGTCATTCCCGCCTTGGCGTCCGCGCCTGACGTGCCCTCCACGGTGAATTTCTCTGCGCGCGCCATGAGGCCCGCGTCGGCTTTCATCTGATCGACGATGTTGTTGAAGTTGTCCATGTAGGACGCCGCGATGACCTTCCCTTCGGCGGTGTTCGAGTAGGCGCCTACGCCCACCACCGCGCCGGCGAAACCGAGCGCGCCGAGGCTCCAGTTGGTCTTGCGGGCTTTTCCCTCGGCGGCGGCGACCTGGATGGTGGTACGGGAGTCCGCGATCAGGATCGTTGTCTGCGCTTCCTTGAACTTCACGCCGCCACCGAGTGCGCCGACGATCGGAGCCCGGCGGCCAAGTACTCCGCCCACCACACCGCCGGCGCCACCCGCGTTGTTATCGACCACCTGGATCTGTGCCGTCATCACGAAGTCCGCCGCCTTCATCTGCCCCTTCCCCATGTTCGCGTCCTGCTGCATCTCGCCGGAGGCGGCCAGCGCGCGTTCCTGCTGGATGTTCTGCATTCCCATTCCGCGCTCAACAACGAGGAAGCACTTCGACTGTTGCGCCATCATTCGCAGGAGCGCGGCCGGTGAGCCGAGCGAGTAGCGCTGGAAGACACGCATGTACTCCTGTTGCGGCTCGTTGACCGCGAGAATCCCGATCGGCTTATCGCACTTGTGCAGCTCGTCCTTTTCTTGCGCTCTGGCGAGCGTGGGGATCGCGAGGATGACGGTCGCGCTCAAGGCGATGATGCGCATGGAGAACTCCGGAGGACGGGGGTCGTGGACGGGATCAACCCGTCATTCCGCCCTGCCATGCGCTAAAACGGCCAGAAAACCGTCATGGACTGGTCTTCTGGACTTTGGCCTTTGGTCTCAGGCCTTGGCCTTCACCTTCGCCCAGGAGTCTCGCAACCCGACCGTCCGGTTGAACACCAGTGCGCCTTCACGCGATTCGATTGGATCGCTCATGAAGTATCCCGTGCGCTCGAACTGGTACCGTGAGCCGGAAGCGTCCTTCGCGACGCTGGGTTCGATTTTTGCGCCCGTCACGGTCACCAACGACTCCCGATTCAGCACCGACATGAAGTCGTCGACCGCGTCCGGCGAGGGCACGGTAAACATCCGGTCGTAAAGCCGGACGTTGCAATCGAGCGCAGTGGGTGCGGCCACCCAATGGATTGTCCCCTGCACCTTCCGCCCGTCGGGCGAATCACCGCCGCGCGTTGCCGGATCATAGGTGCATCGCAATTCGACGACGTTCCCTGATGCGTCCTTCACGACCTCCTGGCAGGTAATGAAGTATCCGTAGCGAAGACGCACTTCACGGCCGGGCGCCAGTCGGAAGAACTTCTTCGGCGGATCTTCCATGAAGTCATCGCGATCGACGTACAACTCGCGCGCGAACGGCACCTTGCGAGAGCCAGTCAGGGGAACGTCGTGCGGGTAGTATGAAGCATCCAACCACTCGACCTCACCGTCCGGATAGTTCGTCAGTACGACCTTGAGCGGATTGAGCACACACAACACGCGTGGAACGCGAGTATTGAGGTCGTCGCGGATCGCTGCCTCAAACGTTGCCAGCTCGGTGTGTTGGGGTTTCCGCGAAACACCGGCCGTTTCGACGAACGCGCGCAGTCCCTCCGCTGTCACTCCGCGGCGGCGCAAGCCCGAAATCGTCGGCATTCGAGGATCATCCCAGCCGCTGACGACGCCCTCGTTCACGAGCCTGAGCAACTTTCGTTTGCTCATCACCGTGTATTCGAGCTCGAGCCGGGAGAACTCCGTTTGCTCCGGCGGTGGATCGAAGCCGCTCTCCCGCACCAGCCACTTGTAGATGTCGTTGTTGTCCTTGAACTCGAGCGAACAGAGCGAATGCGTGATCCCCTCGATCGCGTCCGAGAGTGGGTGCGCGAAATCGTACAACGGGTAGAGGCACCACGCGTCACCCGTGCGATAGTGCGACTCGTGCCGGATCCGCATCAGGATGGGATCACGCATGAGCATGTTCGGGTGCGCCATGTCGATCTTGCCGCGCAGGACATGCGCTCCGTCGGGGAATTCGCCGGCTCGCATCCTTCGCAGGAGGTCGAGGTTTTCTTCGACCGACCGCTCGCGATTGGGGCTGTTCGTGCCGGGAACCATTACCGTGCCCCGATTCTCCTTGATCTCCTGGTCGCTTTGTGAATCGACGTACGCGCTTCCCTTCCTCACCAGCAGTTCAGCGAACGCGTAGAACTGTTCGAAGTAGTCGCTGGCATACAACTCAGCGTCCCACGTGAAGCCCAACCAGGTGATGTCCTTCTTGAACGCCTCGACGTACTTGACGTCCTCTCCGGTGGGATTGGTGTCATCGAACCGCAGATTGCAGGTACCACCAAACTCCCGCGCGACGCCGAAGTCGACGCAGATGGCCTTGACATGACCGATGTGCGGAAACCCGTTGGGCTCGGGTGGAAAGCGGGTCATGATCTGCCGGCCGAAGCGGCCGGAAGCGACGTCATCCGCGACCATTTCGCGAATGAAGTCACGGTGTTGAGTGGGCGTGTCAGTCACAGTTGAGGCGGAATGGTGGCAAGTGCTTAAGCTAAACAGCGTTTGGGGCATCCGACGGAATCGGTTTAGCAGTATCCGAATCCGACATCCGCCGTCCGACATCCCTGTCGATTTACGAGGGCCTCGTTCGACGCTTTAGTGAAACAACATCTACGACCAATAAACGAGGGTTCGAAAATGCGCGTCATGGTAATGGTGAAGGCCACCGCGGAGTCTGAAGCGGGCGAAATGCCGAAGGAACAGCTCCTGGCCGACATGCTCGCCTACAATGAGCAGCTGGTGAAGGCCGGTATCATGCTGGTAGGCGACGGCCTCCGCCCCAGCAACACCGGCAAACGTATTCGCTTTCAGGGCGACAAGCGCACGGTTATCGACGGTCCGTTCGCCGAGACGAAGGAGCTCATCGCGGGTTTCTGGGTCTGGCAGGTCCGCTCAATGGAAGAAGCCGTTGAGTGGGCCAAGCGCTGCCCGAACCCGATGGAAGGCACGTCGGAGATCGAGATCCGGCCCTTCTTCGAGGCCGAAGATTTCGGCGCAGAATTCACCCCCGAACTTCGCGCGAAAGAACAGCGGCTGCGGCAGGAAGCGGCAGCGCTATCCCAATAGGGTTGAGGGTCGATGTCAGAATTGGCGAGCGAACCTCACCGCACTATCGAGGCGGTCTGGCGCATCGAATCAGCCCGTCTTATCGGCGGTCTTGTTCGAATTGTGCGCGACGTCGGCCTGGCTGAAGATCTGGCCCAGGACGCGCTGATCGCGGCGCTCGAGCAGTGGCCCGAATCGGGCGTTCCCCGGAATCCGGGGGCCTGGCTGATGTCCACGGCACGGCGTCGGGCCATCGACCATTTCCGACACCACGGGATGGCCGAGCAGAAACACGAACAACTCGGCCGCGAGATCGACGAGGGGCAGCAGGATTCCGCGGAGGCGCTCGTGGCGACCATGGATGACGAGATCGGCGACGACCTGCTGCGGCTCCTGTTCATTGCCTGCCATCCGGTGCTTTCCGTCGAGGCACGCGTTGCCCTCACGCTCCGATTGCTCGGTGGGCTGACGACTACTGAAATCGCCCGCGCCTTTCTCGTCCCCGAGCCAACGATTGCGCAGCGGATCGTTCGCGCCAAGCGGACGCTGGCCGAGGCGCGTGTCCCGTACGAGGTGCCACGCGGTGCCGATCGCGATGCGCGCATCATGTCAGTGCTCGGCGTGATCTACCTCGTGTTCAATGAGGGATATTCGGCCACCGCCGGTGATGACCTGATGCGCCCCGCCCTGTGCGAGGACGCGCTCCGCCTCGGCCGCATCCTGGCCGGCCTGGCACCCGACGAGGCTGAAGTTCACGGCCTGGTCGCACTCATGGAGATCCAGGCGTCGCGCTCACGCGCCCGCATCGGACCCGACGGATCACCAGTCCTGCTGATGGACCAGGACCGGGCCCGGTGGGACCGGCTGCTCATCGGCCGCGGCCTTGCCGCGCTGGCGCGTGCCGAGAAGGTCGGCGGCTCGTTAGGTCCGTACGCACTGCAGGCCGCAATCGCCGCCTGTCATGCCCGCGCGTTCCGTCCGGATGACACCGACTGGCACCGCATCGTCGCGCTGTACGACGCGCTCGCCGAGTTGACGCCGTCCCCCGTGGTCGAATTGAACCGCGCGGTCGCGGTGTCGATGGCCGATGGACCAGAAGCGGGGCTGGAAATCGTCGACGAGCTCACCGCCGAACCCGCGCTCCGGTCGTATCATCTGTTGCCAGCCGTACGGGGCGATCTGCTGTTCAAGCTTGGCCGACTGGCGGAGGCCCGCGGTGACTTCGAGCGTGCCGCGTTCCTGACGCAGAACACGCGCGAGCGAAAGCTCCTGCTGGATCGGGCAGCGAAATGCGCGTGATGCTACGCGTCGCGCAGGACGCTGGCGGATCAATCCTCGTCGCTCGACGGTGCGCGCCAGGCATCGCGAAAATCGGACACGAGGACTCCGGATGTGGGGCAAGACTGTGACAAGCCGCCACGGGAAAGGGTTTCGCCGAAATAGCGCTGCCGCTTTTTCGGCAAACCGCTTCCGACCCCATTTGCTTGTGTCGATCTTGTGAGGCCCTAAACGTCGCACCTGTAAGCACCTAATCTTGTATGACGGTCACAACACCCGATGGAGCCCGACCAGATGCTGACTGATCTCCGCTACGCCATCCGCTCGCTCGCGCGCACGCCGGGCTTCGCGCTCGCCGTCATCCTGACGCTTGGCCTCGGAATCGGCGCCAACACGGCCATCTTCAGCGTGGTACGCGGCGTCCTTCTCCGGCCGCTGCCACACCGCGATGGCGATCGGCTCGTGTACCTGCGGCAGTCGATCAACGGACCGGGCGGCGAGAACATCCTGTTCTCGGTTCCCGAGATCCTCGACTTCCGGAACAGCGCCAAGACGCTGAGTGGGATCGCCGAATACTCGCAGATGGCGTACACGCTGCAGGGGACCGACGACGCCGTCCGCATCAACGTCGGATTGGTGACCGGAAACTATTTCCAGATCATGGGCCTCGGCCCGATCCAGGGTCGGACGCTCAACGCCGGAGATGATGGCACTGGCGTGCCGCCGGTGATGGTCCTCACGCGCGACTACTGGATGTCGCGGTTTGGTGGTGACAGCGCGATTGTCGGGAAGCAGGTGCGCGTCGACGGCCGCAACGTCGAAATCGTCGGTGTCGTGCAGTCCGCGCCGACGTTCCCGAATCGCATGGACGCGATCATGAACATGGTCATCAGCGAGCACCACACCAGCGCGATGATGGTGCATGGTCGCACACACCGCATGACCGAGATGATCGCGCGCCTTTCGCCCGCCGCAACCGTCGAACAGGCCCGCGCCGAAGTGGCGACGATCCGCCAGCGCGTCCAGTCGGAGTTCAAGGAGTCGTACGATCCGGGATCCGGCTACCGCGTGTCGCTCATCCCGTTCCGCGAAGTCCTCGGCGAGCGCGCGAAGTTGACGTTGTACCTGCTGATGGGCGCCGCCGCCTTCGTGCTGATCATCTCGGCCGCCAATGTCGCCAACCTGAGCCTGATGCGCGCCGTGCGCCGCGAACACGAGCTCATGGTCCGTGCCGCGTTAGGTTCCGGCGTGGCGCGACTGCGTCGCCTGCTGCTCGTGGAGAATCTGGTGCTGGCGTTTGCGGGAGCCGCTTTTGGCCTCGTGCTGGCACGACTCGGGCTCGGGCTGCTCGTTTCACTGGCCCAGCGATACTCCGCGCGCGCCAACGAGATCGCGCTAGACGGTATGGTGCTGGCGTTCACGGTCACGGTCACGATTGCGGTCGCCATCCTGCTGGCGTATGCGCCGCGCCTGGCCAAGGAAGGACAGATCGGCGCCTGGATCTCGCAGGGCGTGAACCGGATGAGCGGCAGCCTCCGTCGCCAGCGACTGCAACGCGGACTGGTTATCGCACAGGTCGGCGTTTCCGTTGTTCTGCTGACGTGCGCGGGTCTCCTCACGCGCACGATGCTCGAACTGTCGGAAGTCGATGCCGGCCTTCGGGCCCCGGAAGTGCTGACCATGATGGTGCCGCTCGCGGCGGGACCACGACGTGACGCCGAGAGCAAGGCCCTGTACGAGCGCATGAAGCTCGAGATCGGCGCACTCCCCGGAGTGACCGAAGTCGGGCTCGGATCGACGATGCCGTTGCAAGCAGCGGGTTTCCAGCTCGAGGTCAAGGCGGAGAACCGCCCGCTGGCGCCTGGCGAAGCGATGCCGCGCGCCGAATATCGCACGGCGAACCCCGAATACTTCCGCGCCGCCGGTATTCCATTGAAGAAGGGGCGTGAGTTCACGAGCACGGATCGCGACAGCGCCGCGCGAGTGGTGATCATCAATGAAACGCTGGCGAAGCGGCTCTTTGGCGACACGGATCCGGTCAATCAGCGCGTGGCCTGGACCGGTGACGTGTTGCGATTCATTCCGGTGAGCGGCGACTGGCGGACCGTCGTGGGCGTGGTTGGTGACACGAAGGACGGCGGACTCGACGTGCCAACTGGCCCGGTGATGTTCCTGCCGTTCGCGCAGGAGGTCACGTTCACCGGCGGCCTGGTGATCCGCGCCGACCGTGACGCGTTAGGCCTCGTGCCCCAGACCACGCGCCTGGTGCGCGGCATCGCGCCCTCGGACCCGATCGAGAACGTGCTGACCGTGTCGCAGATCCGGGACCAGAGCGTTTCGCCACGGCGGCTCAACGCCGCGCTGGTGTCGTCGTTTGGCGGACTGGCCGTGCTGATTGCGGCGGTCGGAATCGCCGGCGTGCTCGCGTTTTCGGTGAGCGCACGGACGAACGAGATCGGCATTCGCATGAGCCTCGGCGCCGACAGCGGGAAGGTGCAGCGCATGGTACTCATGGAGGGAGGCGTGTTGCTCGCGATCGGCCTGGTGCTCGGCGTGATCGGCTCCTTGCTGGCCACGCGGCTCATCCAGGGCCTGTTGTTCGGCGTGACACCTAACGATCCGGTGACGCTGGCGGCGGTGGCGGTGGCCATGATGGCAATCGGCGTCGCGGCCTGCTGGGTGCCGGCGCGTCGGGCGGCGAAGGTGGATCCGGCGGTCGCGATGCGGGGGAGGTAAGGTCCGTTTCGGGACGGCCTCTACGCACAGGCGACGAGCGACCCGCGGGCGGCATCAAGCCAGCAGCGGAATCGCGCGCCGCATCAGCAACCATTGCCAGCATGCGCCACGCGCCAACCAGCGTCACGTTCGGCCTTCTAATTCTCATGCAGGCCGCGCACTCCCTCGAGGAGTACGTCGGCCGTCTGTGGGAGTCCTTTCCTCCCGCGTACTTCGTGACTGGACTTGTCTCTGAGGATCGCCAGTTCGCGTTCCTGGTCCTCAATGTGGCGCTGGTGACGTTTGGCGTCTGGTGCTACCTGTGGCCGGTATCGAGGCGTTGGCGTTCCGCCGGTGGAATCGCGTTAGGCTGGGCGCTCCTCGAGCTGATCAATGGCGTGGGGCACTCGCTCTGGGCCCTGCGGCAGGGGAGCTACACGCCCGGATTGGCCACAGCGCCACTCCTGGTCGTGTTCTCCCTGGTCTTGTTGCGACGGCTGCGAACGGCAGCCGCGAATGGCTGAACGGCGGACCGCTTCGTAATCTTGGGCTTCAAGGCGACCGAATGCTCCCGTCCGGAATCCCCAGTTCGTCGTGAAGACACTTCTCCAATACGTCTACGAGCACGAGAAGCACCTGGCCGATCGCACCTGGCTCACGCAGCCCATGGGCGATGGGGTGATTCTCGAGATGACGTGGAAGGACGCGCTGGACGACACCAGGCGGATCGCGACCGACTTACGGGACCGAGGCTATCCGCCCGGATCTCGCATCGCGATTCTCTCGAAGAACTGCGCCTGGTGGTTGATGGCGGACGTCGCCATCTGGATGGCGGGCCACGTTTCGGTTCCCGTCTACCCGACGCTGACCGCCGATCATCTGAGAGGGATCCTCGATCACAGCGAGTCACGACTCGTATTCATCGGGAAGCTCGATCACTGGACCGACATGGAGCCGGGCATCCCGGCCAACGTCGATCGGATCACGTTTCCGCTCTCGCCGCCGAGCACGGGCAAGGCGTGGAACGACATCGTGAAGTCAACCGCCCCGCTGGGTGGCCAGCCGGACCGTGATCTCGACGGGCTGGCGACCATTATGTACACGTCCGGCAGTACCGGCGCGCCGAAAGGCGTGATGCACAGTTTCCGGAGCATGCATCACTCGCGTGCTATCTGTGAGCTCGCAAGCATTTCTCCGGACGATCGGTTCCTCTCGTACTTGCCGCTCTCGCACGTCGCCGAACGCGCGCTGCTCGAGACCACAATGTTCATGGTTGGATTCAGCGTCTGGTTCGTCGAAAAACTGGAAACCTTCGTCGAGGATGTTCAGCGCGCTCGCCCGACCGTCTTCGGCAGCGTACCGCGCCTCTGGATGCAGTTCCAGGCGGGCGTCTTCGCCAAGGTTCCTGCGAAACGATTGGCGCTGCTCCTCCGGCTGCCGCTCGTCGGCTCTCTCGTCAGGCGGAAGGTCCTTCACGGACTCGGCCTGGCCCACACACGCGTGGCGTTTTACGGCTCCGCGCCAAGCCCGATAGAGCTGATCGACTGGTATCGCTCGCTCGGCCTGGAGCTGGTCGAAATCTATGGAATGACCGAAGGCTGGGCGTTTTCACACATGGGGCGCGTCGGGGACCTGAAGCCCGGATGGGTAGGGCCACCCGTTCCGGGCGTCGAACACCGCCTGACGAGTGAAGGAGAAGTCCTCGTCAAGACGCCCGGCCTGATGCTGGGCTATTATCGCGCCCCGGAGCTGACGCGCGAGGTGATCGACGACGAGCACTGGTTGCACACCGGCGATCGCGGCGAGATCGATGCCGACAACCGGCTCCGGATCACCGGTCGGGTGAAAGACCTGTTCAAGACCAGCAAGGGCAAATACGTCGCGCCAGCGCCTATCGAGAACCGGTTGCTCGCGCACCCCAACATCGAGCAGGCCTGCGTCTCCGGCGCATCCATGCCCCAACCCTACGCCATCGTCGTGCTCACGAAGGCGGCCCGGGAACAGCCGCCGGCCGAAGTAGATCGAGCACTGGCCGCGCTCCGTGACGAGTTAAACGCCTCTCTCGATCCGCACGAGCGGCTTCAGGCTATCGTCGTCGCCGGCGAACCGTGGACGGTGGAGAACGGCCTGCTCACGCCGACGATGAAGCTGAAGCGGAGCGCGATCGAGGAACGATACGCGCCTCACGTCAAAGAGTGGTACGACCGCGGGGAAGCAGTGATCAGGACCGCCAGCTGAGTTCTGATTCCTGGGTGCTTGAGCTGGGTGCCAGTACTGGAGCTGGAGCTGGCGTCGTGATTCCAGCACCAGGGCCAGCTTCCAGCATCCTGATCAAGCACCCAGTACACAGCACTCAGCTGGCCGTAGCCCGAAGATACTCCTCGCAATCCCGTATCCCATACACCATCCGGTCCCACCGTGCGTCGGGCAGCGACAGCGGTGCGCGCTCCGCCAGGATCCATCGCGACACCTCATCGGCGCGACGCGTTATCGCCGAAGACTTCGCGACGTCCACAGTTAGCGCCACTTCGACGCGCACGAGTCCCATGAACAGGTCATGCGACGGCGGTTCCCGGAGTCTCAGGTACCAGCTGAGGACGCGCGGTCCCCAGGCACGCTCAATCAGAAAGACACTGCTTCGTTCCTCTTCACGCAGTCCGAGCGCAACCGATAGCCCATCACCCGGCGCGTAAATCGTGTGGTGACTCTTCACCACGCCGATGCACCACGCCGACTGCGACGCCGCATTCCCGGCGGGCAGCAGGCCGTCCACAAACAACGGCGCCTCGACGGAACCAACCCAGAGCTCGGCCAGATCCTGCTCGAGTCGTTCCCGATCGCGTTTCACGGCATCGACGGCACACCGAAGCAACTCCAACGGATGTCCGGACGTTTCTTCATTGGGCTTGAGTGTGTTCCGGAGTTCGAGACCCGCGCGTTCGAGATTCCGCCGCGCCTCCTGTGGCAAGAGTTGGAGCGGGGCGTAGAGACGAGAGTCCGCTTCGTAGCCGTTGTCCCAGGTCGTCATGCGGCGATCGACGCGCTGGCGAACGACTGCCGCGGTCCTGCCGCCGACGATCGGGATCGTGCCGGCGTAGTCCACGACGTGACTGCGCTGCGTGCCATCGAGAAACGCGTGGAAACCCACTTCGCCGGTTGCTTCGACCGGGATCGCCTCCAGTCGCTCGCCTTCCGCCACGACACATTCACCCATCCGCGGCGGATCGATCACCAGTCCGCTCAAGTCGAGCGAAATCGGCGGTGCACCATCGCCGAGCGGATGTGACAGCGCCTCGCGAACGGCGCGACTCAGGTCTCGCAACGACGGCGACCGCGTCACGACCAGCGGCCCCGAACCTCGTGAAGCCTGCAGCCCGAAGTCCTCAGGTGACGCCAATGTCCCAGGCTTGCTCGAGATCGTTGCGCGAGTACGCCCGGAATGCCGTCAACGTCTGCGTGCGCTCGATGCCCTTCACCGCCGGGAACTTCTCCGTAACCACTTCAGCGATGCGCTGGTATTCCGGGACCTTGACGATGACGACGAGGTCCCACTCGCCGGAGACCGAATAAACCTCCTGGACGCCGTCGATTCCCGCGAGCGCGCGCGCGGTTTCGGGTATGCGCTGCGGATCCGCACGAACCAGCACGATAGTCGTGATCACGGAGTCATGGGAAAAGGAGGGACATCCAGTAGCCACACGCCGGCGAGGCGGTCACGGGTGTCGATGTCGAGTAGCATATCGCGCGCGATGCGTACGGTGCGAACCTCTCGTCCCGGACCGAGACGGAAATGAATCGTGCGCTCGGCATGGTCCGATTCTGCGTCGACCGGCGTATCCACTTCGACAGCGGAGACACCGTTGATCACCTCATTGCGTCCAACCTTCACTTGTACGGATTCAATCCCTGCCGGCGGCTTGAGATCGGAACGTTTATGGACCGTGGGCCACACCGCCACTTCGAGTCCGCGGATTCGTTCGTCGCTGACGTCGAGGATAAGCCATGATCCGTCACGGCCCTCAACGTCCACACTCAGCGTGCGCTTGCCGTTTGCTCCCTCGACGTGCGCGGTGAGGATATCGGTGTCTTCATCCCACCGGTAGTCAACCGGGGCGAGCGCTCCGGACCCAGGCTCGATGCGTACTGGAATGTTCACGAAGCCGCTCCCTCATGCGTGGCGAAGCAATAATGGGGCTTCGTCGGCAACTCCGCATCATCCTTATGCCGCGACTGACAGCAACCGAACGCAAAGCGAAACGGGCTGTGCCGCTAGCGGGCAAGCATTGTTTGTCTCAGCTTGATGATTCTGTTCACTCCCTCCACGACTGCTTCCTGCGCAGCTGCGTAGGACAGCCGGATCCAACCCGGGGTGCGAAACGCGGCACCGGGCACGACGGCTACGCCATGCTCTTCCAGTAGTCGCGTCGCGAACGCCGATCCTGCGTCCTCGAGATCCGGATTCGTGTCCTCAACATCGATAAACAGGTAGAACGCGCCATCCGGCTGAACCACAGGTGGTCCACCCGGCGCGCGAAGAACCTGCAGGGCGGCATCGCGGCGACGGTGGTACTCGGCCACCATCTCGGCAATTGCCGCTTCGGCCTCGTCGGTTTTGCGCAACGCCTCGAGCGCGGCGTATTGCGCAACGGTCGTAGCGTTGGATGTGGTGTGCGACTGGAAGGCGACGAGCGACTTCGTCAGCGCCGTGTTGGCAATCGCCCAGCCGATCCGCCACCCGGTCATGGCAAATGCTTTCGCCATTCCATCGATGACCACGATGCGATCCCGACTTTTCGCGACTGACAACAAACCAGCGGCGGCGCCATCGTACGCAATACGCCGATAAATCTCGTCGCTGATGACCCACCAGTTTCGGTCGGCGGCAAGCCGCACCAGGTCCGACAGTTCGTCAGGCGTGTAGACGGAACCGGTTGGATTGCACGGCGAATTGAGCATGACGCCGCGCGTATCGTCCGTTGCGTGCCGCTCGAGGTCGTCCGCCGTCACCTTGAAGCCGCGTGATGCAGCACCGGGAACTTCGATCGCCTTCGCCCGCGCCAGATCGACCATCTCGTAATAGCTCGTCCACGCCGGCGTGGGCACGAGGACCTCGTCGTCTTCACCAAACAGTGCGAAGCAGGCGTTGAACAACGCTTGTTTCGAGCCCGTCGTGACGACGACATCACCCGGCGTCACCGGTTCGCAGGAATTCAGCGCATTCGCGGAGTCGGCGATTGCCTGCCGCAGCGGCAGGATTCCCTCGACCGCCGTGTATTTGGTGGCACCCTCGTCCAACGCACGCTGGGCCGCGCGCCGAATGAAGACCGGTGTGTCGAAATCGGGCTCCCCTGCGCCGAGATCAATTATCTGGCGTCCCTGTGCCTTGAGGGCCCGTGCCCGCTGGGAGACCGCGATCGTCGCCGACTCCTTGAGCTGGGCAACGTTGCTGGAGAACACACTATGCGTGGAGGTCATTCGCCTTGTAGAGCAGCTGGTTTGTGAGCACTCACAAACCAGCTGGGTCGGTTGTTGTGCTATGTTTGTTGTCCCGCTTGTGGCTAAGGTGTCGCAGTGGGAGCACTTTGACAACGGACGAGCCATGGGCGAGCGCGAAAGCGACGAGTCGCTGAGCCGCGATACGGACAGCCGCGAGCTGGAGAGTCGCATACCAGAAAGCCGCGAAACCGCGGCGACGACGCGAAGTCATAACGTCGTTCACTATGTCCAGCGAGACCTGGACCAGGCCGCGCGCGTACTGAACGGCCTCGGAGAGCGTAGCGCCGCTCAGGAGACCGGGCCCGAAGTTGTCGTGATGTTGCCCACTGCGGATGACGCGCTGTCGCTCAGTCAGGCCGTCCGTAGCAATCGTCATAGCGGAGGTCGAGCACTCACGCCGATCACGTCACTGACGCGCGGTCGACGTCTCCTCGCGTCGGGCGCGAAGGCAATCGCCGCGTCGCCTGCTGAACTGGCTGCGTTGATTCGGGAATCGCGGTTGCCTCTCGCGGCAGTGCACACTCTTGTCCTGGTCTGGCCCGAAGAGATGTTGACTGGCGACCAGAGAGACGCGTTGGAGAGTGTGATGGCAGAGGTGCCGAAAGCGATCGAACGAGTTGCGGTTTGCGCGAGCCGTACGCCAGACCTCGCGCAGTTCCTCGAGCGAGCCATGTGGCGCGCGCGCACCTTCGATCACGTCGAAGCTGGCGCATCAACGGGACCCGTCATTCGAGTGCTCACCGCGGTGCCCGCAGAGCAGGTGCGCGCACTCCGCAGCGTGATCGATGCGTTCGATCCGGAAACCGCGGTCCTGGTCACCTTCTCCGATGAAGGCGAAGCGGCCGCGCGCGAGGCGGTTTCCGTACTCGGCGGCGATGACGCCCTGCTCAGCGTGAGCCGCGGAAGTCCCGAGGGCCACTTCAAGCTCGGCATCATTTTCGACGACGCACCGCCCGCTGCGGACCTCACCGCCATACGCCTGGCTGCGGACGAACTCGTTGCGATCGTTCGTCCCGTGCGACTTGCCGCACTGCAGAAAGTCGCGGGAGACACGACACCGTTTGTCTGGACCGGTGCGCTCGCCAGCGCGCGATCGGCGCAGGACGCGCTCCGCGACGAGATTCGCGGCACCGCCGCGTCGGGGGCGCACCTGCCCTGGGTTTCGATGCTCGAGCCTTTGCTCGATCAACTCGATCCCGTCGACGTGGCTGGCGCCGCGTTATCGATCCTCGACCGTGATCGTCGCCGGGCGAAGAAAGTTGCTCCCACCGTGAGTCAGGCCATCGTTGCCGAGCGCCCGGTGCGCGAGGGGCGACCTCCTGCCTTCGGTTCGAAACGGCCCGGCGGAAGGGAGGAATCGCGCGGCGACCGCCCCTCAGCGGGGGGAGGGTTCAAGAAGTCACGCCCTGGCGCGTGGGACGCGGGGAGAGGCCAGGTCCGGAGAGACGACGAGCGCCGCGGTCCACGTCGCGAAGCCAGCGACCGGCCACGTCGCGATGCCGGCGACCGCCCACGTCGCGACGAAGGACGGGACCGTCCGCCCCGGCGCGATGAAGGGCGCGACAGGCCGCCCGGACGACGTGACGATATCGAGCGCGTTCCGCGCGCCGCGCACGAGGGCCGTGAATGGTCGGAGCGCGGTGATCGGCTGCGTAATTCGCGACGGGGAGGGCCGCGCACGAGGGACGGTGCATGAGCTACTCGCAGTTCAGCAGCGGCTGGATCGAGGTCGTGGCCGGTGTGATGTTCAGCGGCAAGTCGGAAGAGCTCATGCGCCGGGTGCGCCGCGCGACCATCGCGCGCAAGCGCGTGCAGGTCTTCAAGTCGCACCTTGATAGTCGTTATGCGGGCCTGTTGTCCGTGTCGAGCCACGACGGGCGATCGGCGGAAGCGGTGCCGGTGGACTCCTCGGCGCAGATCGCCCAGCGCATCGATCCCACGGCACAGGTCATCGCGGTAGACGAAGCGCAGTTCCTCGATAACGGCATTGTCGAGGTGGTGACTTCACTCGCGGCACGGGGTCGCCGGGTGATCCTGGCCGGCCTGGACACCGACTTTCGCGGTGAGCCGTTCGGGCCCATGCCTCAGCTGATGGCGATCGCCGAGATGGTCGACAAGCTGAGTGCGATCTGCGTTCTCTGTGGAGCGCCAGCCACGCGAACACAGCGCCTGATCGACGGCGAGCCCGCGGCGTGGAATTCGCCGACCATCATGGTCGGTGGCCACGAGTCATACGAGGCGCGGTGTCGCGCCTGCCACGTCGTCCGTCCCGCCGACGAAGCGCAGCGCGAGTTCTTCAGGGCCGTCGAGGACTCCGTCCGATCGAACGGAGCCTGAAACGCGCGAGGCCGCGGCGTGTGCCGCGGCCTCGCATGTCCGGGAGCGCGCCCGCTCTCCTAGAAGATCTGGGCCCAGTGCCGCTGCGTCACGCGCACGAGAATCGCTGAGCCTTTCAGTGCTGCCTGCACTGCGCAGTTCGAGTATTGCACGTCCTGGTCACCGGTCATCCAGCTGAGTGGATCACCGGCGGTCATGTTCGCGGCAAACACCGCGCCCTTGATCTCGGCCGTACCGTTGCTCTTCAGGATGTCGTCGCGCACGATGACGATCCCGTAGAATTCGAAGAGGCCGTTGATTTCGAGGTCGCCGTTCACGAGCAGGATTCCCTGCCCGCGACCACTGCCGTTCAAGTGCAGCGAGCCTGTTGAATAGATGATCGGGAAGTATCCGTAACAGCCGACCACCGTGCCGGGCCGGTAGGGCTCACCCCAATTGAAATCGCCCGCCGTGTTACACGTCGTGGCTGTGCCGACCGGCAACATGTCGCTGCCGTAGACGCCGCCCGCCAGCTTGATGTCTGCGTTTGCGGTAAGCGTGTTCCACGACTCCGAACCGTATCGGACGTATGTATTCGAATCGGCAGCCGCTGAGTCGTGCGCAATTGCTGGCACTGAGGTGATGTTTGGAGGGCCGTACGTTACAGTACCCGCTGGCGGAACCGTTACCGCGGGAACCGGAGGAAGCGGGATTGCGTCGCAGTTTGTCCATCCGGCGGGATTCACATCGTTGCCGTCGACGGTTGCGGCTCCCTGCAGTTTGACGTTACCGGCCGCGGTGATGGCGCCCTTCGGTTCGATCGTCGGATACGCGATGCGCACGAACGCGCTCGTCTGCCGCCGTGCCTCGAGGCTGGCGACGCCGATGTTGGCGTGTCCCTCGGAAACCACCCAGAAAGTGTTCGCGGTCAGTCGCGACACCTTCACCCAGGCGGTATCGCCGGCTGCAACGTAAACCTGGTTCGAATCGACGCTGCCGATCGGAAACGTGTTCATGACGTTGCGCGAACGATCCCAGTTAGAGATCTCGCTATTCAGGCCGTACTCTGCGACCGCAAAGCCGCGCTGTTCAACGAGCGCGTTGCGCGTGCCGCGGTATTCCTGGTTGGACGTGAAGTACATGCCTGACATCATCACCGCGAGCACCACTACGCCAAACAGCGCAGTGATGAGCGCAACACCACGCCGCTCGTCCGAATTCGCGGGTTGGGTCGGTGTCATTGGATCGAGTCCGCTCTGATTCTGCATGTGCGTCCTCACTTGAAGTTGCGGATCGCGACCCGCATGAGCACGGAATCCTTCAGGTCCGCTCCCTTTCGTTCCCTGATCGCGGACTGGCCGGACAGCGTGCGGAGATAAACGTCAATGCGGGCCACGTCGGGCCCCTTCGTCATATCGGTGATCCTGACGCCGAGGGAATCGAAGTACCGGAATTGCATGCCGCTCTGGGCAACGTCACCAGTCGCGAAGGCTCGAAACGGACCAGCGATTGGCGATGGGGTGCTCCAGCTCCCACCGGAGTATTCCTCGATGCCCAGGTACCATTTGGTGCTCGATTCCTCATAGAGGCGATACCGCACGGGCCGCGTAAACCGAACGACCGCCCCGACCAGCACCTCGGGCGGCAGCGCCGCATTCAGGTGGTATCGGGTGCGTTTCTTGGCAGCCGGCGGGTCAAGCGCCGCGTCGGTGAACGGCGGACCAGCGCAATCGGACGCATTGGCGTCGATGCCGGTGATCCAGCGTTTCTCCCAGAGGTCGTCCTGCGACCCGGTCTTCGTGTTCTCGTTGAAGATGAACACGGTGTCGCCGACCTCCGGCCTGGTTACATACGTCGTGAGTTTGTGGCGTGCGAGATTGGTTGGCGGAACCCAGATGTCGTCGAGGGTTCGCGCGCAAACGATCGACGTGCCCGTGTAGGCGCGCAGCTGCACCCCGAACTCGGCCATGAGGAGGATGTCTCCACCCGAGCTCGAAATGGATCGCAGCTCCGCCGGCAGCATGCTGGCGCCCAGGCGCAGCTCACGTTTCGCGTTCGCGGTCAGCGACGCGTCCTTGTAGAACTGCTGCTGCTTCATCATGACGCGCGTAATTCCGCCGCCAACGATGGCCAGCAGCAGGAACGAGACGAGCACTTCGACCAGCGTCAGGCCTGAGCGAGGCGCGCGCACCTTCGGCATCAGTCGCGACATGGAATGACGCTCCGGTAGACGAGTGGCGTGACGCGTGGCTTGAACGTGACCGTATCGGTCAGGACCTTGATGTCGTTCCCGTCTTCGATACGCCACTTCTCGGTCACGTCGAGCATGACCAACGTGCCGTATTGTGTTCCGGAGGGCGCCAGGTTCTGGCACCGGATGGACGCGATGGAGTCGATGCGCGACTGGACCATCAGCGCCGCGGTTTCCTGCTTGGCCGACGACTTGAATTGCTTCGTCAGCGTCATCGAGAAACCCGCCATCCCCAGCAGCCCGAAGGTGAGCACCATCATGGCGACGATCACCTCGACGACCGTGACGCCCTTTCGCGCGCCCGTAACCGGCGGTCGTTGTTTTCGTGAGCGACGCATCATAACGAGCACCCCCGCGGCATGAGCTGTCCGGCCGTCGTTATGCAGACGGAGTCCTTGCGCGTGCCGCCGACGATCCGGAACACGCCCGTTTGCGAGAGGCGCGGACTGAGAAAACCGCGCATGTCGAACGTGATCGACGTCATCGACGGGTCTTTCGGCGCGACGGTGACGTTATACAGCGAGCTGAATTTCTTCAGTGGGACGACGGTCGATGTCGCACCTGCGTCCGACGTCACGACCGTGACCCACAGCTGGTTGCTGGTAAGAAAGAGTGTTGACGTGCGCCCCTTCTGCACCGCGGCGGCACGCGCCGTCGCAATCGCGGCAGCAATCTCTTCACGAGCGGCGCCAAGTTTGTTGCGCTCCACCAATACCGTGAACTTCGGAATCGCGAACAACGTCAGCGATCCCACCATCACGACCACGATGAGCAGCTCGGTTAGGGTGTAACCCTGGCGCGAACGAAACACGTTCCTCCCTAGCTCTCGTGTGGGTGGCGCCGACAACTCGGCACCGTCTGAAAGACCGCCCCGATTGAGGGCTGGTCCGCTCTCGATTACGACGAGCTCAAGTCACCTTGGTCACGCGCCCAACCTCATTCGCTGCAAGCGTTTGACCCGTTTATTTGTGACCCGGATACCGCTTTGTTCACGGCTCAACTTCCAGCACCCTGCGTCGCACGCGGAGCCACCAGAACTCGATCAGGCGGTACACGCACCCCCGGACGGGATGGAGCATGGCGGATCATCCGGGAATGCACGAGCACGTGGAGGACTGGCTTCGTCACTTACTGAGGATGGTCTCCAAAGGCGTGACGCTTCCGGCCTCCTGGAAGTCAAGGCTCAGCACGCCAGCCAGGCACCATAGAACCCATGAGCATCATCGCGGCCCTGCTTCCTAATCAGGACCGGCTTCGCCGCCTCCAGTCTGCGATACGCGGCCGCCACCAGATCGCGCCCTGCACGGATTGGGGGGCGCTGCACCGACTTTGCGAGACGCAGCCAATCTCGACGGCGGTGTTCGACTTGTTTGCGACCGGTGAGATGGAACTCGAGCCCGTCCGGCAGCTGCGCCGCCTGTTTCCGAGGCTCATCACGGTCGCGTACGTATCGGTTGGACACCCCGATCGGGTCCGCGACATTTACGACGCTGGTCGCGCCGGAATCGACGGGCTGGTCCTCGCCGATCGAGACGATTCGCCCGAGCGCTTTTCGGCGCTCCTCGAGCAGGCCGAGGCGCGCAGCGTGGCGTCCAAGCTCAAGGTGCTGTTTGCCGGCATGCATCCGCTGGTGCGTGACGCCGTGCTCATCTCGGTCACTCGTGCCCATGAGCGGCTCACGCCCGAAGTGCTTGCCCGTTCCCTCTCACTTGGTCGGCGGGCGCTGGTTCGCCGACTCTCCGACGCCGGGTTCCCTCCCCCGAGAAGGCTGATCACGTGGGGACGCCTGATCGTCGCCGCGCAGCTGCTCGAGGACCCGCTCCGGTCAGCCGACGCAGTGTCGTTGGCGCTCGACTTCCCATCCGGGAGTGCGTTCCGCAACACCTGCCAGCGCTACCTCAAGTGCACGCCCTCGCAGCTTCGTCAGCGCGGCGGCGCCGAATACGTGATCGCCGGCCTGATGCAGGACGGACCGCGGAGCGACGAAGAGGGCTAGCGCGAAGCGGAGGCGCTTCAGCGCATGCTTGCAACGAGACGCCGCTCCCGATCGGCTCGTATCCCGTTTCGGCGCCTAACGGTTCTGGTGGCCGGCGTGCGCCAGACGCAGGAACTCGTCCCTGGTTTTGCCATCTTCGCGGAAGGACCCGATCAGCGCCGAGGTGATGGTCATTGAGTTCTGCTTCTCCACCCCTCGCATCATCATGCAGAGGTGTGACGCCTCGATGACGACACCCACGCCCCGCGGTTGCACCGAATCCTGGACGGCTTCGGCGATTTCACTCGTCAGGCGTTCCTGGACCTGCAACCGCCGGGCGTACATGTCGACGATGCGCGGCAGCTTGGACAGCCCGAGGATCCGGCCATTCGGGATGTACGCGATGTGGGCCTTCCCGAAAAACGGCAGCAGGTGGTGCTCACAGAGCGAGTACAGCTCGATGTCCCGCACCATGATCATGTTGTCGTGTTCGTCGGCGAAGATCCCCTGACCGATGGCATCCGCGAGGGTCATCTTGTAGCCCCGTGTCAGCGAGACCATGGTCCTGGCCACGCGGTTCGGCGTACGGACCAGGCCTCCGCGCCCGGGTTCTTCGCCGAGTAGTTCGAGCTGCCGCCGGACGAGACCCTCGTATTCGAGGCGACGGATTTCCTTGGCTTCCGCGTCCATGGGAGATCTGAGTAGGAGAGGAGATTCGGATCAACTTACAGGCACGGGCCTCTTCCCTGCGCTGCGAGAACGAGGATAACTCTTCCTTCCCGTTCCGTTCCGCCTGCCTCCTGCCAACTGCCTCCGTGCTCTCGGTTGCCCTCACGGGAAACATTGCCAGCGGAAAGTCCGAGGTCGCCCGCATGCTGGCAAACCTCGGGGCGACGATTATCGATGCGGACGAATTATCGCGCGAGGTGGTGCAGCCGGGGACCCCGGCGTTGGCGGCAATCGTTTCGCGTTGGGGAGCGGGTGTGCTGAATCCGGATGGCACGCTGAATCGGGCGGCGTTGCGCGCCAGCGTCTTCGCCAACGACGCCGATCGGGCTGCGCTGAACGCCATCGTTCATCCCGAGGTCAAGCGCCGTCGTGAGGAGCTTCTTGCTCAGGCCCGGGCACGGCACGATGCCGTCGTGATCGCCGTCATCCCGCTGCTCTTCGAGGCCGCGATGGAACGGGACTATGACCGCGTGCTCCTGGTCGATGCGCCCGACGAGCTCCGTCTCGAGCGCATGGTGCGGACGCGCGGTATCGGGGCCGTTGAGGCCAGCCGGATGATGGCGGCGCAGATTCCAGCGGCGCAGAAACGTCGGCATGCTGATTACGTCATCGACAACGATGCCGATCTCGAGACGTTGCGGCGTTCGGTCGAGCGCGTATGGCGCGAGATCACAGCCAGTTTGACTCTGTGAGATCCGGCCTTCCCCATCAATAGGATCGCCCATAAACTTCGCGCCGTTTCCCCCGCCTTCCCTTCTTCCCCCTCAGGATCACGCCGTGGCCAACGTCCCCGCCGACCTGCAGTACACAGCCGACCACGAATACGTGAAGGCCACCGACGACCCGAAGGTGGTGCAGATCGGGATCACGGACTACGCGCAGGACCAGCTCGGCGACGTCGTGTTCATCGAGTTACCGAAGCAAGGCGCGCAGTTCGCCGCGCATGATGTGTTCGGCACCATCGAGGCGGTGAAGGCAGTGTCGGAGCTCTTCTGTCCGCTGGCCGGCGAGGTCGTCGACGTGAATTCGCGACTCGACGGTGAGCCGGCGCTCGTGAACTCGGATCCCTATGGAGCCGGGTGGATGATCAAGCTTCGCCTGAAGAGTGCATCGGACAAGTCGTCGCTGCTTTCAGCGGACGCGTACTCCAAACAGATCGGGTAAGCGGGCAGTCGGGTAGACGGGCAGAAAAAGAAGGCGCCACTGACTGCAGGGTGGCGCCTTTCGTTTGCCCGTCTGCCCGTCTGCCCGTTTACCCCTGGACGTATTCTTCGATAGGCGGGCAAGCACAGACCAGGTTTCGATCACCAAAAGCGTTATCAACTCGCGACACAAAGGGCCAGAACTTCCTCTCGCGAACCCACGGTGCCGGAAAGGCCGCCTGTTCACGCGAATAGGCCCGGTTCCACGAGTCCGAAACCACAACTTCCACCGTGTGCGGCGCGTGCTTGAGCGGGTTGTCGTGCTTGTCGAGCACTCCCGACTCGATGTCCCGGATCTCTCCACGGATCGCGATCAACGCGTCACAGAAGCGATCGAGTTCGGCTTTCGACTCGCTCTCCGTCGGCTCGATCATCAGTGTCCCGGCTACCGGGAACGACACCGTCGGTGCGTGGAAGCCGAAGTCGATCAGGCGTTTCGCGATGTCCTCGACCTCCACGCCACTCGATCCCTTCACCGTTCGTGGATCGAGGATGCACTCGTGGGCCACGCGCCCGTGCCGGCCGCGATAGAGCACGGGGAAGTGTTCCTCCAGACGATGCGCGATGTAGTTCGCGTTCAGGATCGCCACCTTCGTCGCCTCGGTCAGCCCGCTGCCGCCCATCATGTGGATGTAGACCCACGAGATCGGCAGGATCGACGCGCTGCCCCAGGGAGCCGCCGAAACCGCGCCTAACGTGGACCGGCCATCTTGCTCGACCAGCGGGTGCCCTGGCAGGAACGAGGCCAGATGGGCCGCCACACCGATCGGTCCCATGCCCGGACCGCCGCCGCCGTGCGGGATGCAGAACGTCTTGTGCAGGTTGAGATGGCAGACGTCGGCGCCGATGTCACCGGGGCGCGCCAGCCCCACCATCGCGTTCATGTTCGCGCCGTCCATGTAGACCTGACCGCCGTGCTGGTGCACAATGCGGCAGATCTCCGTGATGCCTTCCTCGAACACGCCGTGTGTCGAGGGATAGGTCACCATCAGCGCCGACAGGTTGGCGGAATGCTCCTCGGCCCGCGCCCGGAGATCGGGAATGTCGATGTCGCCGTTGGCTCCCGTCTTCACCACCACGATCCGCATGCCCGCCATGGCCGCGCTGGCCGGGTTCGTTCCGTGCGCGCTTTGGGGAATCAGGCAGACGTTCCGGTGTCCCTCCTTGCGCGACTCATGATAGGCGCGGATCACCAGCAACCCGGCATATTCACCCTGCGAGCCGGCGTTAGGCTGCAGCGAGACCGCGGCGAATCCGGTGATGTCGCACAGGTCGGACTCCAGGGACCGGAACAGGTCGCGGTACCCCTCCGTCTGCGCCGACGGTGCAAACGGGTGAATCCTCCCAAATTCCGGCCAGGTCACCGGGACCATTTCGGCGGTCGCGTTCAACTTCATCGTACACGACCCGAGCGAGATCATCGAGTGCACGAGCGAGAGGTCACGCGACTCGAGCTTCCGCATGTAGCGCAGCAGCTCGTGTTCGGCGTGGTACCGGTGGAACACGGGGTGGGTCAGGAACGCGCTCGTCCGCGCGAAGCGCTCGTCGTACCGCGCGTCGATGTCGTCCGAAAGCGAAGCGACCGTGAAGGCCAGCGGCGCACCACTGTTCAGCGCCACGAGCACGTCGCCCACGTCTTCCTCGCTTGCCGTTTCGTCCAGCGCGATCACGACGCTGGTGCCGCCGGCCTTGCGGAGATTGATGCCGAGTTTCCGCGCAGCGCCCAGCACCTTCCCCGCCGTACTGCCGGCGAGGTCGACGCGGATCGTGTCGAAGTAGTCGGCATGCGACACCGCATGGCCAAGCTTCGCGGCTCCGGCCGCGACGAGCGTCGCCATCCGGTGCACTCGACGCGCAATCCGCGTCAGTCCTTCCGGCCCGTGCCACACCGCGTACATGCCGGCGATCACCGCCAGCAGCACCTGCGCCGTGCAGATGTTGCTGGTGGCCTTTTCACGCCGGATGTGCTGCTCGCGCGTTCCCAGCGCCATGCGAAGCGCCATCTTGCCCTGGGTGTCCTTCGAGACGCCGATCAAGCGGCCCGGGATCAGGCGCTTGAATTCGTCCCTCGTGGTCATGAAGGCGGCGTGTGGACCGCCGAAGCCTAACGGGACGCCGAATCGCTGCGAGTTGCCGACCACCACGTCGGCGCCCCACTCGCCGGGCGGCGCCAGCAACGTGAGCGCCAGGAGGTCGCTGGCCGCGATGAGCAGCGCGTCCGCGGCGTGTGCCCGATCGGCCACTTCGCGCCAGTCGATCACGGCGCCATCAGTAGTCGGATACTGCACGACCACCGCAAACACCGACTTGCCGAACTTCTTCGCCTGCGCGTCACCGACCGTGACCTTGAGGCCCGACGCCCAGGCGCGAGTCTTGATGATGTCGATGGTCTGCGGGTGGCATTGCCGGTCGATGAAGACCGTCTCTTTCCCTTCTTTGCCCTTCACGCCGTACGCAAGGTGCACGGCTTCAGCAGCGGCGGTCCCCTCGTCGAGCAGTGATGCGTTGGCGATGGGCAGACCCGTCAGGTCGATGACCACCGTCTGGTAGTTCAACAGGGCTTCAAGGCGCCCCTGAGCAATTTCAGACTGATACGGCGTGTAAGCCGTGTACCAGCCCGGGTTCTCCAGGATGTTCCGCTGGATAACCGGTGGGACCAGGGTGTCGTGATAACCCAGTCCGAGATACGACCGGAAGACCTTGTTCCGGTCCGCGATCCGTCGAATCTCGCGCAGGACGTCGTGTTCGGTCCGTGGCTTGCCAATCCCCAGCGGCCGCCGCGCGCGAATCGTTTCCGGGATCGTCGCATCGATGAACTCATCCAGCGATCCGTAGCCCAGCGCCGAGAGCATTTCCTCCATCTCGGTGGCTGAGGGCCCTATGTGGCGCCGGACGAAGGTATCCGGGTCGGCCGTGGTCGTTGGCGGTTGCACCGTGGTCGTCATGCTAGCCTCAGGTTGGACTCGAAAAATAGTCCCGGTTCAGCTGCCAAGCAGCAAGTTCACAAACCCTGAACGCCGGCAGTAACCAGCCGACGCGGACTTGGACTTGGGCTTGAACCGGAACTCCCAACCGGCCAGTTAGTGCCTGAATGTCCAGTGGTCGCTGCCGTAGATGCGCTCCGCATCGCTGGCGTCGGACGCAAGACGCACGTCGCTCTCGAGCGCGGTGAGCTCGACATCTCCAACCCTTTGCAGCGATGCGAACAATGCCTGCGCGACGTCCGCGACCGCCGGAGTCCGACCAAGCGCTCGACGCAGGGTTCCCGCAGGGGCTGCCGGCGCTTCTCCGACAGGAAGCAGCTGTTCCAGCAGGTGCTGGTCGTCGTCGAGGAGGATCGACCCATGCTGGAGGAGTGCGCCGTCCTGCCTGAGCAGTGCACTGCCCACGAGCTTCAGGCCGTCGACGCTGATTTCACCATCATCGGCCCGCACGAAACACGAACCGCTCCCGGGAAGGGGCGTGCGGCCGGAGACCAGGGCGGGTTTCGCGTTGACTCCCAACGCGTGCAGCGCCGCGAGCAACACTTCGTTGATCGACTCATACCAGTCGCGCGCTGACTCCTCCCTTTCCAGCGATGCGGTGACGCTGTATGTCACCTCGCGGTGATGCAGCAGCGCGCGTCCTCCGGTCGGCCGCCTGACGAGCGACACGCCCAGCTGCCGCGCCGCACCGGTATCAATGCGACCACGAGCCGCCTGGTGGCGGCCGAGCGACAGCGTGGGGCTTGACCAGGTGTAGACGCGAAACACCCGCTCGCCCGTGCGCCGCGCGCGTTCCATGAGTGCATGATCCATCGCCATGTTGGCGGCACCCGACTGCGCTGGGGTAACCAGGGTTCGCCAGCGTCCGGCGAACCCCGCGCGCCCGATTTTTCCTTCCGCGAGTTTTGTACTGGTCATGGACAATCTTCTAGTCACCAATCACTAATCACTGATCACCAGTTACAAGGTTCATGGCGCTCTTTCTCCTCAAGCGGTTGGCGCAGGGACTGCTCATCGTCTGGTTGACGACGACGCTGACTTTCTTCCTGATCCACGCCGCGCCGGGAGAGCCTTTTTCGGCGTTCCTCGAAGATCCACGCGCCACCGCCGCGATGCGAGACGCCTATCGCGCACGGTATGGACTCGATCAGCCCGTAACGGCGCAGTACGTACGATACCTCGCCACCGTCGTATCCGGCGATCTTGGGGAGTCGTTCACCCATCGCCGACCCGTGACGAGCGTGCTGGCCGATGCCCTGCCCCGCACCCTCCTCCTCATGGGAACCGCCATGGTGCTGGGCTTTGCCGCCGGCATCGCGCTTGGCACCCTGCAGGCGGCACGTGCAGGGGGATGGTTCGATCGGCTGACTGGTGGCGCCGCAGTACTCGTGGCGTCACTTCCGGATTTCTGGCTGGCGATGCTGGCACTGCTGTTCTTTGCGGGCACCTGGCGGCTCTTTCCCCTCGCCGGATTCAAGGATCCGACCCTGAGCTTGAGCGCGCCGTTTTTCACCCGCGCGTTTGATGTGGCTCGCCATCTCGTGTTGCCGGCTGGCACGCTCGCTCTGCTGGTGTCCGCCACCGTGTCGCGCTATCAGCGCGCGGCCCTGATCGATGTGCTGCCGAACGCGTGGGTCCGGACAGCGCTGGCCAAGGGCGTCGGGAGGCGCCGGGTCGTGTTCCGACACGCGTTGCGGAATGCGCTCCTTCCCACGATTACCCTCGGCGGCCTGGCCGTGCCCGCGCTGCTGGGCGGCGCGGTCTTCGTCGAAGTCACCTTCGCCTGGCAGGGCATGGGATCACTCGCCGTGCAGGCCGTTGGCGATCGCGACTATCCGCTGGTCCTGGCGATCGTAATCCTGTCCAGCGCGTTGGTGGTTATTGGCGCGCTCGCCGCCGACCTCACCCACGCCGCGGCCGACCCACGCCAACGCGATGCCTAACGCCACTCCCGGCTCCCTGGTGGCATTCGCCGACGCGACGCCCGCGCCGCTGGCGCCGTGGGCGCCGGGACGGCTCGCCGCACTGCTCCGGCGCGACCCGGTGGCTGCCGTCGCCGCAGCGACACTGGTGGTGATCGGCCTCGCCGCGTTGCTGGCGCCAGTCATCGCGCCATTCGACCCCGCGCAGGCGCCGGATATCGCCGCGGGCGCCCAGCCTCCATCGGCCAATCACTGGCTCGGGACGGACTCGGTCAGCCGCGATCTCCTCTCGCGGCTGCTCTTCGGGGCACGCGTTTCCCTTGGCATCTCCGTGGTCGCCGTCACCGTGGCGACGGTCGTTGGCACGGCTTGGGGCGCGGCCGCCGGCTACGCCGGGGGATGGACCGACCGCGTGCTCATGCACCTCGTCGACGCCGGACTCGCCATTCCGAGAATCCTGCTGCTGCTTGGTATCGTCGCCCTGTGGGGCACGTTGTCCATGTCGTCGCTCGTGTTGTTGATCGGGCTGACGGGATGGTTCGGCGCGAGTCGGCTCGTCCGGGCCGAAGTCCGCGCGACGCGCGAGCGGGACTTTGTGATTGCGGCCCGCGCCAGCGGCGCTTCGCCACTCCGTGTACTCGTCAGGCACGTGTTGCCGCACGCGATGACGCCCATGCTGGTGGCGGCGACGCTGGGTGTGGGCCAGGTCGTGGTGATCGAGGCCGGACTTTCGTTCCTGGGCTACGGCGTCGCGCCGCCGACGGCGAGTTGGGGAAGTCTCATTCGCGAGGGACGGCAGGCGTTGGGGACGGCCTGGTGGATGTCCGTGTTCCCGGGCGTTGCGCTCGCCGCCACCGTTCTCGCGATCAACGTGTTGGGCGACCGCTTGCGCGCGACGTTGGGCGGGCAGCAGCTTCACGCCCAATGACGACACCCAGCAGACCCGACCCGGACTCGTCAGGGGGCCCTCTGCTGAGCGTGCACGACCTGCGCACGTATTTCCACGTCGGCGGAGCCGTCGCGCGAGCGGTCGACGGCGTTTCGTTCGACATCCGTGCCGGGGAAACGGTGGGCATGGTCGGCGAATCGGGATGCGGCAAATCGGTGACGGCGTTGTCGCTCCTTCGGCTCGTCGATCCGCCGGGGCGCATCGAAAACGGCTCACGCATCGAGTTCGAAGGCCGGGACCTGCTTTCGCTCGACCGCGAAGGCATTCGCCAGATCCGCGGCAATCGCATCGCCATGGTCTTCCAGGAGCCGATGACGGCCCTCAACCCCGTGTTCACCATCGGCGATCAGGTGGCCGAAGTGGCGCGGGTCCATTCTGACGTGACTCGCAAGGCGGCGTGGGAGCGCGCCGTCGAAATGTTGAACTTGGTCGGCATACCTGATCCCCGCGAACGGTCGAAGAGCTACCCGCATCAACTTTCGGGCGGGATGCGACAGCGCGTGTTGATCGCGATGGCGCTCGTCATGAATCCTTCGCTGCTCATCGCGGACGAGCCCACGACCGCGCTCGACGTGACGATCCAGGCGCAAATCCTCGAGCTGCTGGCGGAACTTCAACAGCGACTTGGACTCGCGGTGCTGCTCATCACGCACGATCTCGGTGTAGTGGCCGAGGTGACGTCCCGCGTGCTGGTGATGTACGGCGGACAGATTGTCGAACGCGCTCCGGTGCGCGAGTTGTTCCGTAATCCGCAGCATCCGTACACGCAGGGCCTCCTCGAGGCCATGCCGCGCCTCGGACGGCAGCGCGAACGCCTGGCGGTGATTCCGGGAACAGTGCCGCCGCCGACGCGCTGGCCATCGGGGTGCCGTTTCCGGGACCGCTGCGCGTTCGCGTGGCAGCGATGCGCGGACGAGCCGCCGCCTGAATATCCCGTATCGACCGAGCACACCGCGCGCTGCCACCTGGTGGACGAGCCTTCTCGAGCGGCGGTACGTGCCGCCGTCGACCAAACGTCGTGAGCACACGGCCAGCTCCAGAGCCCCTCAGGACAGATTCGTCGACGGTTCCCGGCGCGCTGGCGGACCCGTTGCTCTCGATTCGCCGCCTGACGAAACACTTCCCGGTGCGCACCGGTCTCTTCGGGCGCTCGACGGGACAGGTGCGGGCCGTGGACGGGGTGAGCCTCGACGTGGGACACGGCGAAACGTTAGGCATCGTGGGTGAGTCGGGATGCGGCAAGACCACGCTGGGGCGGACGATCTTGCGGCTCATCGAACCCACCAGCGGTGAGATCCGGTTCGACGGCGTCGACGTCCGCGCGCTTCAGGGCAAGGCCATGCGCACGATGCGTCGCAGCATGCAGATCATTTTCCAGGATCCGTTCTCGTCGCTGAATCCGCGCTTGACGATCGGCGCCACGGTGCGCGAGGGCCTGACGGTCCACAAGCTGGCGGAAGGTGCCGCGGCCGACCAGCGCGTCCGGCAGCTGCTCGAGGAGGTCGGCCTTCGCGGCGAATATGCGTCAAAATACCCGCACGAGTTCTCCGGCGGACAGCGACAACGTGTCGGGATCGCCCGCGCCCTCGCAGTGGAGCCACGATTCATCGTTTGCGACGAACCCGTGTCGGCGCTCGATGTGTCGGTGCAGGCCCAGGTCATCAACCTGTTGCGCGACCTGCAGCGGGACCGCGGGTTGGCGTACCTCTTCATTGCGCACGACCTCTCCGTCGTGGAGCACATGGCCAGTCGCGTTGCGGTCATGTACCTCGGCCGGATCGTCGAATTCGCGTCGGCACTCGATCTCTATCGCGAGCCGCTGATGCCGTACACGCAGGCCCTGCTGTCGGCGGTGCCGGTTCCCGACCCGGTGACGAAGCGTCGCCGGATCGTGCTCGCCGGTGACGTGCCCTCCCCCGCCAATCCTCCCACCGGGTGCGTGTTTCATCCTCGTTGTCATCACCCGGCTCGCGATGCGGCGTGTGCGGCCATCGTTCCGCCCCTCGAGGAGAAGGCTCCCGGACACTGGGTCGCGTGCATTAAGCAGCCGCCGTCGAGCGTATCGTGGGAAGCGCAGCGAGATGCAGGCGCGACAAAGCAACCAGAACGGCATCTCCCGGTATTAGGCACGGCAGTCTAACCTCGCGCCCCCAAGCCCCATGCCCCAGGCCCCAGGCCCCAACTCGTCAGGCATGAACGCTGACGCCGAGCCATATACCAGCGACACGCGGTTTTTCGGTCACCCGCGCGGCCTGAACACGCTCTTCTTCACCGAGATGTGGGAGCGGTTCTCGTATTACGGGATCCGACCGCTGCTCGTGCTGTTCATGACGGCCGCACTGACCGATGGCGGATTCGGATTCGACCGACCGACGGCGTCGGCAATCGTGGGCATTTACGCAGCCAGCGTATATCTCGCGTCATTGCCGGGCGGCTGGATTGCCGACCGTTGGTTGGGCTTGCGGCGCACGATCTTTTACGGCGCGGTGCTTATCGCGCTGGGACATTTCGCGATCGCGTTGTCGTCGGTACTCTCCAAGCCCGCATTTTTTGCGGGACTCGTGCTCATCGTCATGGGCACCGGACTCCTCAAGCCGAACATCTCCGCCATCGTCGGCGACTTGTATCCGGCGGCTGACGCGCGCCGCGATGCCGGGTTCTCGATCTTCTACATGGGGATCAACGTCGGCGCATTGATCGCGCCGCTGATCACTGGTGCGCTGGGCGAGCGTGTCGGGTGGCACTATGGATTTGGCGCCGCCGGCGTGGGAATGGTCATCGGCCTGATCACCTACCGGATCCGCGCGGCCGAAACGCTCGGCCCACTCGGCGTCCTTCCGTCGGGTACGCCGCAACAGCAGCGCACGGTGAAGAACGCGACGATGGTGCTGCTCGGGCTGATCGCGCTGCTGATGCTCCTCACCATGACCGGAGCCCTCACGATCAATCCGATCAGCGTCGGCAACCGGATGCGTGACGTGATGGTGGCGACCGCGGTGGCGTATTTCGGCTACCTGTTCCTGTTTGCCGGGCTGGATACGAACGAGAAGAAACGCATGGCGGTCATTCTCGTGTTGGCAATTTTTGCCACGATCTTCTGGTCAGCGTTCGAGCAGGCGCCGACATCGCTGAATCTCTTCGCCAGAGACTTCACCGACCGCAACCTGTTCGGCTGGGAAATCCCCGTCACCTGGCTGCAGTCGGTGAACTCGTTCTTCGTGATCACGCTGGCGCCGGTCTTTGCGGCGCTGTGGGTGACGCTGGCGAGGCGCGGGCGCGAGTTCTCCAGCCTCGCCAAGTTTTCGTGCGCCCTCCTGTTCGCCGGGCTCGGGTTCTACCTCATGGTCATCGCGTCCAACGCGGTCATCGCCGGCGGCCCGGGAACGGTCGTGTCGATGTGGTGGCTGACCGGGAGCTACTTCCTGCAGACGCTCGGTGAGCTGTCGTTGAGTCCCGTGGGTCTCAGTTCCATGACCAAGCTCTCGCCACGGCGTTTTGTCGGCCAGATGATGGGCGTCTGGTTCCTGGCCACCGCGTTAGGCAACCTGATCGCCGGCCTGGTGGGTGGTCACGTCGACCCGAACAACCTCGCCGAAATGCCACTGCTCTTCCAGCGGACCGCATTCTCGCTGTTCATCGCCACCGCCGTGCTGGCGTTGATGATCGTGCCGATCCGCCGGATGATGGGTGAGGCGAAGCACTAACAAGCTCTTTAGAGCACGCTTCGAAAGGCGTGCTCGAAAGGCGTGCTCGAAAGGCGTGCTCGAAAGGCGTGCTCTCGAAGGCGTGCTCTGGAAGGGCGTCCGCTAGGGTACAACAAACGCCGTCACCAACCCCGACCGCTCCCGGTTTCGTCGGACGTCATTCGGCTCGTTCCAGAACGCGCGCGTCCGATCTTCGTTCGTGAGTCGCATCCCCCACTGCGAACCAGCCGTCCGCTGAAGGGGCACGGCAAAATCGAGCCGCCACATGCGACGGGAACGAGGCGGCACCGCCGACAGCAGCGCCACGCCCACCGACGGCAGGTATCCCGTCGTGCGGCCAAACGGTGCATCCCCTGCCCAGAGTTTCCCCACCTCGGCGAAGAACGCCGCCCCGAGGTCGCCCGTGCCGCGAATGTTCCCGAATCGCCACCGCTCCTCGAACCGCCCCACCAGACGGGCCGCGCCGCCCAGTTCCGCGTCGTCGTATCCCCGAAGACCTCCCCGCAGGTCGCCTAACGTGAGCTGAAACGGCAACCACTGCCGTCGGCCCGCCGAGTATTCCAGGTTGCCCGTCCAGGTATGGCGCGGGTGCGGGCGCAGGTAGAATCCGAACCGGCCGCTCATAAGGATCGATTCCCAGTCACCCGACGCCACACGGCGGCCTTCGGCCAGCACCTCGAGCCCGGCGAACGACGCCGCTGAACCGACGCCACCGTACAGGTTGCCCGACAGGAAGAGCTCGTCCTTCTCCGCATCATTCATGGGCAGTCCGCGCCCAACCGTGAACGCTGCCTGCACACCGCGCCTCACGTCCTGCGTGCCGGCCAGCGCGTCGAATCCGGAGACGCGGAGGAAGTTCACCCGCCGGTACCCCAGCAGGATGTTGACGCGTGCCGAACGGTAAGGGTCGTACCGTGAGCGGAGTTCCGGGCCACTTTCGGGAACGAGCCCGGTATCCGTCACCACGACCGGTTCCGCGTGAGGATTCCCACGCTCGACGGAGACCGAACCGCCGGCGAAGGCCAGGTGGCCGGGATTGCCGATGCGGGCCACCGCCCCCGCGTCGACGAACTGACGTCGGACACCTAACGACGCGGGTTCGCGCCCCGGCGACCGGAAGGGGACCAGAATCTCGCTCGCGCCTCCGGCCACTCGCCAGGCGCGCGGCTGCAGGTCGGTAAAGAACGGATACGTGACCTCGCCTGTCGCGTCGTAGCCGTGGTCGCGGCGGATCGCGGTGAGGTGCATCTGCACCGGCGCCGAAAACAGCTGGAAGTTCGAGTAGCGCGCCTGCCACGTATCCCGGTAAAAGCCGCCGTCCTTCCAGCCGGCGAGTGCCGACACGCCGAGCCCGCGCACATTGGCGCTGCCGGCCTTGAGCGCCCGAAGCACCGGATCTTTGCTCGACACGCCAATCGAACCCAGGACCGCGGGTTCGTCGACGGTCACGACCTGCACGCGAACCGCGTTCGGTCCGTCCGTGTAGGGGGTAACCGTCGCTTCTGCCAGGAAGGGCTGGGCGCGCAATAGTCGCTCTGTTTCCCGCCGCAGCAGGTTTGAGCAGCGCGTACCTCTCTTGAGCAAAACGAGATTCTCCACCAGCCGTGGCGCGGTGGTGGAGTGGAGCGACATAGCGATGCGGCCCAGCGCGGGTGACCGGGAGAAGAGTCCGCCGTACGACGGGGGCTGGGTAATCACCGCCACGTCCGTGATGAGCTGCCCGTTGCACGCCGTCGGCGTCGGCTGCTGGGCATTCGCCACGCGGCCTGCGGCGACCGCCAGCCCGGCCGCGATGAACGCGGCGTCTCTCGTCAGGCGCAGTTACCTGCCCATCCGCTTCTTCAACTCCGCCAGGGCGGCATCCGCTTCGGCCGCCGCGTTCGCACGGCGTTCGGCGCGCTTCAGCTCGTTCAGTTGTTGGTCGAGCGCCGCCTTGCCCTCATCCAGGGGATCCGCCGCGGTGTCCACGGTGCCTGATCGCATCCCTGACCCGACGCCGGCCATCGCCGCCTTCAACTGCTCCTTCATCTCGGTGACCTCGCGCTCGACGAGCGCCAGTTCGCCTTCCTGCGCCGCCAGTTTCTGGTCCAGCACGGCCAGTCGCTCGGCATGTTGGGCCTCGAAACGTTCCGCGATGCGCACGGTCTCGGCGTCGCCGACTCCCTGGGCGAGTCCCTTCCGCCGCCTAACGGTTTCGAGCTCGGCCGTCTCCCTGGCTACCCGCTTCCGGGTGACCTCGATCCCCTCGCGCAGGTCATCCATCGCCACGCTCGCCTGCACCAGCGTGTCCTTCATGACGCCAATGAGCTCGCGCCGCCCTTCGGGCGGCACGTTGCCGTGGAGTAGTTCACGAAATGCGTGGCGAATGTCGTCGAACACGTCGCAAAGGTCTGGTGACCCGGTCGCTGGCGGGTTGCGGATACGTTACAACGTGGCAAGGCATCAGGCATCTGGTTTCAAGGATCAGACCTGTTTGCCCAGTGCCAGACGCCCGCCCTTCGTCCCGTGCGCTCTTGGGTCCTGCGCTTCGCGCTCTTGGGCTCCTGCGCTCTTCGCGCTCCTGGGCACCCGCGCTCTTGGGCACCTGCGCTCTTATTGTGTTACGAAGCCACCCTCCACCTCGCCTCAGCGGACACCTGCCGCAACAGCCGATCCGGCGACTCCCGACCCGGGAACAGGAACTTGTCGCTCACGTTGTTGAGCGCCGATCGAATTCGCGGAAACCGCTCGGCGGCCGCCTCGAAGAGCGACTCCAGTCCGAATTGCTTCGCCAGCCGGTGCTGCGCGGCGAGGGCGAAGCCGCGCTGGCCCATCTCGTCGTAGTACTCGAGATCGGGGCCGCCGCGACGGCAGCGACGCGCTTCGACGTGATCGGGGAACAGGCCGCCCAGCCACAATGCGTAGTTGCCGAGGTGCGCCCGGACAAAGAAGCGCCGCGTCGCGTCTCCATGATCCACGTCAGCCAGGAGCGCGGCCACGGTGTCGTAGACTTCGTCGTCCGCCCCGCTGATGCGATGGGCATCGTCCCGCATCGCGAAGTGCACGACGATGGACGCGACATAATCCGAAATCCCGCGATCGTGCTCCTGCACCTGTTGCAGTGCGTTACGGACCACGACGTAGGCGAACAGCGGCAGCGAGGCGTGTGCCGCCTGACGACTGTCCACCAGCGCTTCGGCAAGGCGGGGATCGTCGAGCAGCGCATCCAGTCCGTGCTGCCGGAGGGTCTCCTCCGCCAACGCGAGGTCGCTGTGCGAACCGCGCGCAACGAGACGAAGCGCAAGTTGCGCATCGTCACGAGTCAGCCGTTGTCGGACATTCGCCAGAATCAAGGAACCCCTCCGAGCTGCAAGTCGGTTGCCGTCCCTTCCATATCGGACGACTCTGATCTCTACTGGTTGCGGGCCCCGGTTGATCCAAAGTTCCGCGTTGCTCGACCGGGAACGTAGCGCGAACTTCAGCGTATGTCTCTGCGAATCCTTCACATCGACATGGGAAAGGCCTGGCGGGGCGGCCAGAGGCAGGTGTATCTCCTCGCCCGGGCCCAAAGAGACGCAGGTCACGAACCGCTCGTCGTCGCCCCACCTGATTCGCCCCTCTTGAGGCGGGCCCGCGCCGCCGGGCTCGCGGTGTCCGCGGTAGGCGCCGCTGGCGATTGGGACCTGCGTGCCGCGCAGAAAATTGCCAAACGCCTGAAGGCGTGGCGTGCCCACGTCGTCCACGCCCACGATGCGCGCGCGCACGCCGTCGCGCTGGCCGCTCTCGTTGGCCGGCGGAAGACTCCCCTCGTCGTCACGCGGCGCGTGTCTTTTGTGCCGCGAGGACGAATCAAATACGGTCACCGTGTCGCACGGTTCATCGCGATTTCACAAGCGGTACGCGATGCGTTGGTGCTGGGTGGCGTCGACCCGGACCGGATTGACGTCGTTCACTCGGGCGTTCCGGTTCCTGTCGTCGACCGACCCCGCAACTGGCGCAAGGAGTGCGGCTGGCCCGCCAACACGGTCCTGTGCGGGGTCGTCGGCGCGATGACCGTCGAAAAAGGCATCGGCCTGCTCGACGAAATAGCCCGGCTCGTGCCTGACGAGTCACGCCGTGCGGTTCGCCTGGTGTTGCTCGGCGGCGCGTCGGCCGGCATGAGCACGATCGGTGGCATCGAGTCGATTCGCGCCGGGTTTGTCGACGAGGTGCATCCGGCCATGGCTGGACTCGACGTCCTCTGGCACCCTGCAACATCTGAAGGTCTTGGCACCGCCGTCATTGACGCGATGGCGCTGCGCGTTCCACCCGTTGCGTTTCGCGTCGGGGGCCTGCCGGAGCTGATTGTCGACTATCGGAGCGGATTACTCGTCCCGCCCGGCGACGTGAGCGCGTTTGCGAACGCCGCGGCGCTGCTGGTGAATGATGCTGCCCTTCGCGAACGACTCGGCGCCGCCGGTCCCCAGCGAGCGGAGTTGTTTTCCGTCACGCGCATGGCTCACGGCACGTATCAGACCTACCTGCGGGTCCTCGGCCACTACGGTAAAGAAAACACCTCCGCCCGGCAGCAACTGCGTCACGAGCGGTGAGTGTCTCAAGGAATGAAACGAAGCGCGCCCGAAGCGGTGCACGCGGGGTACGACACCCTCTAGTTTTCGTGCAGTGAGGGACGTTTCCTCACCTCCCACATCCCGCATCCCACATCCCGTTGTTGTTCGTTTGCATTCCCGTCCATAACGAGGCGCCAACCGCCGGGTTGGTGCTTTGGCGTGTCCGCAAGATGTTTGCGGAATTCCAGCGCGAGTACGAACTGCTGGTATTCAATGACGGAAGCAGCGACGCGACGGCCGAGGTCCTCGCGCCCTACGCCGATGCACTTCCCGTCACCATCCTCGGCGGGAAGGAACACGTCGGCTATTCGAAAGCGATCGATGCCCTGCTGAGGGCCGCGTTGAGTCGCTGCCGCTATCCCCGCCGCGACGCGGTCATCGTGATGCAGGGTGACTTCACCGACCAGCCGGAGCTGATCCCGGAACTGGTGAAGCGATTCGAAGGTGGTGCGGACATCGTTGTCGGCGAACCCGCTGTCGACGACACGTTCCCGAAACCCGTTCGCCGGTTGCAGCGCGTTGGCCGCTGGCTCACGCGGCGTTTTGTCCGCGTGCCTGGCGTGAACAACCCGCTCGGCAGCTTCCGGCTGTTCCGGGTGACCGTGGTGCGCGACGCCGTTCGCGCCGCAGGTGACAAGCCGCTCATCGAGGGTGACGGGTGGGGCGCCAACGTCGACCTGCTCCTCGCCATGGCCCCCCATGCGCGCCGCATCGAATCGGTTCCACTGCAGCCCCGGTATGACCTGCGTCCGCGCCCAACGCGGATCCGACCCTGGCACGACGCGCTTCGGTTGTACCGCTTCGGCCGCACGGCGAAGGCACGCCGGCCGCAACTCAGGTTGGCGGAGCCGTCGTGAGGCGCATAACGATTGCACTGGCGGTGCTCGTGGTTCTCGTACAGTCTCCATCAGCAACCGCCCAGTCCGATTCAACGGCCACCGCGCCCGTGACGTCTTCCACGAAACCCATGCCGTTCGGCACAGGGGAACGAATGGAATACGTCGCAAAATACGGCTTTCAGCATATCGGTCGCGGCAGCATGGAGGTCGTTGGTGTCGAGGACGTCCGGGGACGGCCGGCGGTCCACACCAACTTCCGCCTGAAGGGACGATACCTGTTCTTTTCGGCGAACTATGTGCTGGAGAGCTGGGTCGATCAGGCCACCTTTTCGTCGGTGCGATTCACGCAGGACAACGACGAAGATTCAAATGATAAGGACAAGGTCTACGAGATTTTTCCGGATCGGCAGGTCTACAGCGTGAACAACGGCGCCGAACTGCCGTCTGTCGTGGATCCGCTCGACGAAGGTGCCTTGCTGTATTACGTCCGTACCATGGACCTCGAGGTCGGCCAGACCTACACTTTGAATCGATACTTCCGGCCCGACCGGAATCCGGTCATCGTGAAGGTGTTGAAGAAGGAAACGATCAAGGTGCCGGCGGGCACATTCAACACGATCCTCGTGCAGCCGATCATCAAGTCTAAGGGCATCTTTTCCGAAGGCGGCGACGCGCGGGTCTGGCTTTCCGATGACAAGGACCGCGTCATGGTTCAAATGCGAGTCAAACTGAAGGTCGCGACCATCAGCCTCCAGCTCACATCAACTCGACCGGCGACGACTCCAAGCCCAGGTCAGTAGTCCCCGAAGCAGACCTTTCTCGCCTCCGTACCGTCCCCATCGCGAGGCGCCCGAACAAGGTTGCGGCCGGGGAGTTTGCGCATCCGCCATCGTCGGACCGGTCATTCAAGGCATTCCTCGACGCGCTGCCGGACATTCTCGTGGCGCGCGACTTCCGGAAGGTGGTCACGGCAACCGTCAACGCGGCCCGAGCTGGCCGTGGCGTCGTGTTGATGCTCGGCGGACACGTCGTGAAGACCGGCCTTTCTCCGGTCATCATCGAGCTCATGCGACGGCAGGTCGTCTCTCACGTGGCCATGAACGGGTCGGCTGCGATTCACGACTACGAGATCGCGCGATTTGGCGCCACGTCCGAGGACGTCGCGGCCGGCCTTCGCGATGGCACCTTCGGCATGGCCGAGGAGACGGGGCGCGGGCTGAACGAGGCGTTCATCGCTGGCCGACGCGAGGAGCGCGGCATGGGCGAATCGGTCGCGGTGGCACTCTCACGGGAGCCCGATCTCGCGCACGCCGAGCTGTCATTGCTGCTGCAGGCGCACCACCTCGGTGTGCCGGTTACCGTCCACGCCGCGTTAGGCGCGGAGATCGTCCATCAACACCCGTCGGCGGATGGGGCAGCGATCGGAGATACCAGCTTACGCGATTTCCGGCGGCTGGCTGCGGCACTGCCCTCGCTTCACGACGGCGGTGTCGTGCTCAACGTGGGCAGCGCGGTCATCATGCCGGAAGTTTTCCTGAAGGCGCTCACGATCGCGCGGAACCTCAACGACGGCCGGCCGATCGGGTTCACGACCTGTGACCTGGATATGCTGCGGCACTACCGCCCACGCGTGAACGTGGTGCAGCGCCCAGTGCTGGCTGGAGGAGAGGGCTTCGAAATCACGGGGCACCATGAGATCATGGTGCCATTACTTGCGTGGGCTGTGATCGAAGCGCTGGAGTCCTGAACGGTTGGCGGCTAGTTACTGGACCACCGTTCTCTGAGCCGCTCGGCTGTGCCGGGACTCACGATTCGTATTACCAAATACAGCACCGCGCCAACCAGGGCGATGAAGATCGCGGCCTTGAGAAGACCGATGAGCAGTACGAAGAACACGCCCAGTATTCCAAACGTGATCTTCAGCAGAAAAAGGCCGCCTATCGCGAGCAGCCCGATCATGAAGATTGTGCGAAGCATTTCCGTCCCCAGTTAATTCTGTTTTCCAACGAGACGCCGCCCCGATCAGCTCGTATCCCGTTTCGTTTTGCAACGAGACGCCGCTACGATCAGCTCGTATCCCGTTTCGTTTTGCAACGAGACGCCGCCCCGGTCAGCTCGTGACCCGTTTCGTTTCTGACCGCCTTACGGTGCCTTACGTGAGCCGGTTTCACTACGCTGAGACGATGTAAGACCCCATCTCGTTTACGCTTGCGCCATGCGCGCCGCAAGACGATAACCCTCTAAAATGATGACGACGGTTATCTTGCGATGCCTTGAGAGAGTGCGGCCTCTAGATTGGGCCCCCCAGCTCGGATCGGGCTGAAAGTTACCGTCACCACAGGCAGATGTCGGATACGCTGTACCAGATAATGGGTCGGCACCGGGTCGAGCCGCTCCCGGAGCGAAAACCACCTTGGCTCAAGGTCCGGGCGCCAGGAGGACCTAACTACATACGCCTCAAGAACTTGATGCGTGAGTTGGGCCTTCATACCGTCTGCGAGGAGGCCCACTGCCCCAACGTCGGCGAATGCTGGGAGCACGGTACCGCCACGTTCATGATCCTGGGGGACGTCTGTACCCGGAACTGTGGCTACTGCGCCGTGGCCCACGGTCGGCCTCCCATTACCGATCTCGAGGAACCGCGGCGCGTCGCTGAAGCTGCCGCCACAATGAACTTGCGGCACGCGGTCATTACGTCCGTCGACCGAGATGATCTGCCTGATTTCGGCGCCGGCATTTTCGCCGAGACCATCCGTCTGGTGCACGAACGTGTTCCCACGTGTTCGGTCGAAGTGCTCGTGCCCGACTTCCAAGGCGACGAGAGCGCCATCGCGACGGTCCTGGAAGCGGGGCCGGAGATCTACAACCACAACACCGAGACCGTGCCACGGCTCTACAAGCGAGCCCGGCCCGGTGGGCGTTATGCACGCGTGATGTCGATCTTCCGCCTGGTGAAGCGGTTGGCTCCGGAGATCCCGACCAAGACGGGCATGATGCTCGGTCTCGGCGAAACGGTCGAGGAAGTACTGGCAGTCATGCGCGACCTGCGAGAGGTGGACGTCGACATCCTCACGCTGGGCCAGTACCTGCGTCCGTCCAGCGATCACCTGCCGATGGACCGCTACTACAGGCCCGACGAATTCGCCGCGCTCCGCGTCGAGGGGCTTGCCATGGGATACCGGCACGTAGAATCAGGCCCTCTGGTC